>Ga0222712_10000035_pt1 | contig 178702 bp, 182 predicted proteins | sample C33_657DmetaG_FD_165043 | JGI IMG/M metagenome (GOLD analysis project Ga0222712, IMG submission 165043) | Estuarine water microbial communities from San Francisco Bay, California, United States - C33_657D | ecosystem: Environmental > Aquatic > Marine > Unclassified | place: USA: California...
CCGACCAAATTTATAATGGCTACGTAGACCAATTGGGAGGAGTCGTCTATCTCAAAAATAGAATAGTGCTGGTTCGAATCCAGTCGTAGCTACCAATTTTAACGGGTGTGTGGATGAGGGAAACTGGAACAACCGCAATACTTAAAATATTGTATCCTCTGTAAGTTCGAATCTTACCACACCTACCAATTTATGGGCTGGCATGTTCTAAGGCTAAGCGAGACTGATTTGCAATCAATCTGATGTGAGTTCGATTCTCACCTGGTCCACCAATTTCAAAAGTGACTATAAAATCATATTCGGTCGTATGATCATTGAGTGTAATTGACCTTTCGGGTGTAGTCACACATACCCAGATTTTTATGGAAGTAGTCCGGTTGGTCGAGGAAAGCGTCTTGAAAACGCCTGGGGCCTAAAAACCCTCGCAGGTTCGACTCCTGCTGCTTCCGCCATTTTTTGGAAGGTAGACGAATAGTTAGGTAGTCGTAGCAGTTTGCTAAACTGCCGGGGCCTAAAAACCCCTGAGGGGGCAGCACCCTCACCTTCCGCCACTTTATGGGCTCTTGGTGCTAGTGGTAACACGGCTGATTTGCATTCAGCAGTCGCCAGTTCGACTCTGGCAGGGTCCACCAATTTAATGACGCGGGTGTGATGTAACGGTAGCCTACATCCTTGCCAAGGACGATGAGAGGGTTCGATTCCCTCCACCCGCTCCAATTTAATAAAAATATATGCCAAATAGAACATCGCATTATAGAAAGACGCATACTAGAAAAACAAAAAGTGGAAAAACCGTTAGGGTTAATTCTACACAAGTAAAAGGTAGTTCAACAAAGCGTCGAAAGAAAAAGTAAGTTTTCAACTGGGGATTTGCATAATGGTAGTGCAGGAGACTTTGGATCTCTTAGTGAAGGTTCGATTCCTTCATCCCCTGCCAATTTTATCGGGATGTAATGTCAAAAGTAGACGGCCTGTTTTGGAGACAGGAGGTTGAGATTGCAAAATTCTCCATCCCGACCATTTTATTAACTGGGGATTGATTGTAATAGTAGCAAATCAGACTTTGAATCTGAGAGCATCGGAGCGTAACCGGTATCCCCTGCCATTTTTTGACACAAGCGACTCTACGCTGGTGTAAATAACACTAGAGGAAGTTCGCTGCTGCACAGCAGATGATTGGGAGACTTAAACGTCGTTAACACCACAAATTAGCAGTAATCCTAAATAACCCGAGTGTAGTGCTGCACGTTGAAGGGTGAGGTTGGAGCAGTTGTTTTTAACGAACAACCAGTAGCAATACTGAGAGAAATGTAGGGATAAAACAGAACAGCGGCTATGGCTGTGTCAAAACATCTTCTTAAAAAGAAAAATGTGACTACTTATTCTGTAGTAACATACTATGAAATTAGCATATCAATACGACGAAGATTTCGTTCCGCTAAAAGATAACTTTTTAAAAAACATTCATGACGAATTTGAGTTTATAGAAAAAAAACTTGAAAAACCTAAATTTTCTCAGGGTGCTACACAATCAGACCAGTTTGGTGGTGGTATAGATTATTGGATTGGAAACACAAAATATCTATTGAACATAATAAATTCATGTGAACCCAATGAATACTTTATGTTTTCCGACGTTGATATTGTATTTTTTAAACCAATATTGCCTACTATAAATAAACTAATTAGTGACAATAGTTATGATGCTTTATTCTCCAGAGAGATTCCATATGGGGAAGTTCCATGGCAAGGTGGTGATGTTCCTGGAAATATCAACTTTGGTTTTTTTGTAATGAAGGCTTGTGATCGATCAAGAAGATTTTTGGAAGAGTTATTAATATCGATTGAAAAAAATAGAATACTAAATCAAGTTATAGTTAATAAGTTATTGTATGGTTCTCCTAAATATAATCTTAATTGGAATCTACTGCCGATAGAGTTTACCACTACAAATTTTTTTGGGCCCGTATTACCAACTGACTTTAATAAGGATCATGCTCTTGTTAATAAAAATTCTTTAACATTTCATGCAATCTATCCGATTGATCCGTATGAAAAAATGAAGTTATTGAAACTTGCAATTGATACTGTGAATAAAGATGAAAATAGTAATTAATTCAAATATAAGTTACAAATTACCATTAAAATTGCTTTTGGAGTCAATTTTAAAGTCTGATATTAAAAACATATCCGATGTTATTGTAGTATTATCCGAGTCAGATCGAGAATCTACACCCGAATTAAAAGAAATAAATTCAATAACGGACATAGATTCATCAGAAAAAGTAGTAGTGATTGAGTCTGTCAGAAGAAATTATGATTATTGTGGGTTTGACGTATTATACAAATATTATGGTAATAAACTAATTGACTCAAATGAGTATTTGTATTTACACGATACTTCCACGGTTGACTCTGATTTTTATAGTAAAATTACCAAGTTTGCAGACCTATCAGAAGATGTAATTATTTCGCCATTGAAGCAAAATTCAAATATTATCATCTTTCAGAAGAACATCATCACAAAATACAAAGATAATTTTAGTGTTGATATGAACAAGTATCAAGCAACGTGGGCAGAAGTTTCCGATGGTGTTTTTGTAGATAATAAATGGGTGACAAATATTTTAAAATTCGGTGTTGTGAAATCTGTCGATGAACGTGTATTGACTGGAAATACGGATGTATACAATACGGGGTGTTATAGATCCATCTTATACTACAAAGATTTTGGTATAAGCAAGTATATATTCTGGAATAATGATGGTGATGTAAAAGGAAAATTAAGAGGGCCTACGTTATCATAATCTTGTGGTGGTTTGGCCACAGCGTGAGGGACACGATACACCCCTGTATGTCTGACCCGGACGAATCTGATCCAGATAGGATAGGGTTGAATTTAAAGTTATGAATAATACAAATAGATTACATATTGTGCCCAAAGGATGGGGATTTGAAAAGTGGATTGTCAACAACGAAAAGTATTGCGGCAAGATTCTGTATCTTGTCAAAGACCGTAAGTGTAGTTGGCATTATCACAAGGTCAAAGATGAAACCTTTTATGTTCAAAGTGGTAAAATTGAATTACGTTATGGTAAACATGATGATATCAAAATGTCTACGTCTGTGATTTTAAACAAGGGTGACCATTTTCATATTCCAATTGGATTAAAGCATCAAATGTATGCTATTGAGGATACTGAACTATTTGAGTTTAGCACCCAACATTTTGACGAAGATAGCATTCGTCTTGAAAAGGGAGATTAAAAATTTGATCATTGGTGTATAGAATTAACGCACACTACCTATTAGCTGGTAGAGGAGATGGAAGTTGACGGGTTAGACAGTAAGAGGAACGTTTCGTGAAATCCCCGTATATTCGCAAGTCATGGTCATCCAATTTGTAGTTGACAAAGTAAAAAAACGTGGTAAACTAGTGTTATGAAAAAGATGATTGTGTCGTTGATTTTGATTGGCAACGTTCTAATTGCTAGTGAAGTTATCAAGGAAGTAAAGATCGAACCTATCACGGTTTACGTTGTCCGTAATGGTGATTCGGATCGATCAATTCATAAAGTTTTTTTGACAGAGAAGTCAGCTAAGAAGTATTGTGATACATACAAGGAAAGTCACAATTATGAATGTGAAGTTCTTGTGTTGACCGAATAATACTTATTAGTGTGCGGGAGTGATGTAACGGTAGCCTGGGGCTCTTCCAAAGCCCACGAAAGGGTTCGATTCCCTTTTCCCGCTCCACTTTTAAATATTATGGCAACTAAAGGAATGAGACGACAACACTTACGTAAAACCAAAAAAGGTTATTGCAATGTTAAAAGTTGTAGTGTAAAAAAGCGTAAGAAGAAGTAATTTAATGGCTGGGGTTTCAGCAAACGACGAATCCTCATAAGGTTTGTTAAGTGGGGGCAGCACCCATACCAGCTACCATTTTTTGTTCTTTAAAATTTAATGGGCGTGTTCAGGTTTCGATTTAAGGATGCGTTCATGCTAGGCACGTAGAGGATGATAGTTGGCCTCTTTAAACGTCTATCAAAACATAACTGCTGAAGAAAACGTAGTTAGCTATGACTTCTCTTACGAGAACACCGTAGCACTTGCAGCCTAATTAAAGGTCGCACATTTGATCAATGATTGTTCGATAGTTGATTGAATGTTATTATCGGACTATAATTGGAATGATTGATTTGCTCATCCAATCTACCTACTTGTAAATCTTAAGAAACAAATTTTTGATGATTTAGATTTTGTTTCCTATCAAATACAAATCATACAAGCGTGTAGTCTGGTATGGATCACTTCTTAAAGACGCGAGTTCGATTCTCGCCACGTCCACCATTTTTATTAAAAGACCCAAGCATAAACTTGGGTCTTTTTTTATGGTTCGAAGTCAATGTAGCTGTCAAACACAAGACAATGTTTGTTTGTAGGATCAATGTAACCTTCTTGTTCTAGGTATTTTATCATGTGTTCTCTACAATGATCGTCTTCATACAAATCACATTTTTCTGGGTGTCTTAAAACAACGAAGCGGTCATCCCATATGGTTATTTTGTGATTGTTGATTTCGATATCGTGAAAATTAACCGTGTCCATATCTATAAGTATATTTATAAACAGATGAAATCCTACAGTTTGCTATACGAAGCTAGTATATATGATTATTTGGTTTGGGAGCCACAAGGCAAACTCAAACATATTGCCGATACACTTGATACCTATAATAGTTTTGGATCGGATGATTTGTTCAGAGGTATGTCCAAGAAGGAGTTGGATGTGTTACAAAAACACGGCAAAGTGACTTCCAAGGGTAAGGGTAACACACGTAACATCTACGGAAGTTATCTAGCGAGCGATTTTAAATTGAGTGCTAGATTTGCATTAGTAAACTATCGTGATAAAGGTGAGGGTGTAATAATTGTGGTAGATAAAAATAAGCTGCCAGACTTAAAAAGTGTTGATCCAGGCAATTTCGTTACTAGTTATATACCGATAGAGGCAGTAAAACAAATTATAGATTTATCAAAGTTATGAGTCAAATTAAATTGAATAAAGCAGACGCACAAAAGAAAGTATATGAACTAACCGAAAAGCTTCTTTATGTTAAGAAGGATTTTAAGGATGTAGCAGCCGGATATAAGGAAAAGATCAAAGAGATTGAGAACGAGATCAAGGCTGTTGTAGAAGAAGCTACTACCACAACGCCATAACATTACTTTTGTTTTTTACTTCGTTTCTTCTTGGGTTTATGATTCTTAGCAGGTGTCAAGCGGATGCTATTTATAAATTCTTCCGTCTTGACATTTAATTTTTTCTTCATATAATTAAGTATTATGGTAAAGACAAAAGAAAAAATCAAACGTAAGAAACGTATCAAAAAAGAAATCGTTGTTGACCGTGAGATTTCCAAGCTAACAAAAGGTCTAGAAGTTATCAGTAGATCATACAGTCAAAACGGTAATCCATTTAAAATTTACAAAAACATTCCAACCGAATTGACGGTGGATCATATGACTGAAAAGGGACGTAAAGTGTTGTCGTCTATATATCCAGACAGTCATGAAATTTATTTGGTCCAGTATTATAGACCTGGTGAACCAACATATCCGCATGGCGGAGTAAAGATTTACAATAAAACCTTGGGTGAACAAAGGTGTGTTTATCCAGAAGCAGTAGTCAAACACAAAGACGTTGAGTATTATAACAAATCAATGGAAATAGATTGACATACAACTGTTTAGGTGATATTGTAACGAGTCTGTAGGGACTGATAATCCATACAGTAAGTGATTATATCGATACCAAACATTAACATATAACATATAAATGCAAACTAAGACTAAGAAGAACGAAAATACTACGAATACTGAGCCATCGCCTTGTTTTGTTGTATTGAGAAACGGTGCTCGTGTTTCAGATGAAGAATATACAAGCCGTGATGAAGCCAAGGCTGAATTCGATCACTGGAACAAGGTGATTACTCGCTGGCCTGATGGCAGTAAGTTAGAGATCGTTAACATTACAAAGAAAGGAAAGTAATATATGGGATTGCGTGAACAAATTAAGACTGCAAATTCTGAATCCGAAGTTTCTACTTTATTATCAAAGGGAAAGAGTTTTGAGTTTGCATCAGAACGAACCAAACAGTCTTGGAAGTCTACTGCAAGATTCAGACTTGCGCAATTGACTAACGGAGTTACAGCACAAACTCCAGAAAAGTCAGTTGAGTCCAAGAAGACCAAGAAGAAGTCTTCTAGTAAAAAGACGGATTAATAAATAGTAGTAACAGTTAAGTTAAACGACAAGGGCGCCAAAATAATGGCGCCCTTATTGTTTTTGTAGCAGATATTTATTAACATGGCAAAGAGGTTTCAAACAAAAACGATTCCATCGGAATTCAAAACGATGGATGAGTATGTTACAAAGCACAAATCGGAATTGACAGAACAAGTTATAACTGCAATAGAGTTTGCTTTAAAAAACAATTTGACAAATGTTGAAGTGTTTGACTTCAGTGATACTGATTTTATAGTGGTTTTGAATACATCTACATTCAAAGAGAATTTGGAAAACATTTATGATTACTATATCGACACAGAACAATATGAGTTCTGTGAGCGTGTTTTGAACTTAAAACAAATAATTAACCAAGAAAAACCTAATGAGCAAGAAAAAAGACACAAGTCCAAAAGTTCCACAAAATCCAAAAATAAGGGACTCAATCCAAATTAAAAGTGTAGACTTAACTGAAAAACAAAAACAGCTCATAGAAATATTACGAGATAAAAACACAAAGTTAGTATTTGTTGCGGGACCAGCCGGAACCTCAAAAACATATACTGCTATTCTCGCAGGTTTACATTTGATTAATGATAAACGTGTTAGCGAGATGATTTATATCAGAACAGCTGTTGAAAGTAGTGATAGTAAACTTGGATTTTTGCCAGGTGAAATGGACGACAAAATGAGTCCATATATACAACCTTTGATTGATAAGTTAGAAGAGTTGTTACCAAAGTCTGATGTTGATAAATTAAAGAAGGAAGAACGTATTCATGGAGCACCAGTAAACTTTCTTCGTGGTTTGAATTGGAATGCTAAGTGTATTGTTGCAGACGAAGCACAAAATATGACCAAGAAAGAACTAACAACTCTTATTACGAGAGTTGGTGAGTTTAGTAAGTTGTATGTTTGTGGTGACCCAGACCAAAGTGATATCAATGGCAAAAGCGGTTTGACTGCAATAATGAATATATTTGACGATCAAGAAAGCCGTGACAACGGAATTCATATATTTAAGTTTGACGAGGATGATGTGGTTAGAAGCGGGTTGGTCAAATTTATATTAAAAAAACTCAAAAAGTTTAATTGATTGATAATTATATTTATAACATATGGCAGTATTAACTAATAGAGGTAGACTTATTTCGTCATTGGCAGAATATGACATAAACACATATTCTCCCTCTGACTTACTCGTCATTCAAGACTTATCAGCAAACGTGACCGAAAAGATAACGGTAGCAAACCTATCTAATGTCCTTTTGCAAGCAGCTGTTAATACACAGCTCAATTTTGGTGACATAGACAATAAGTTTACAGGCTCATTTTTTGTTCCCGAAGACAACAGCCTTGGCTTTCCAGGAACATTGACCGTATTAGGACGATCTAGGTTGGGTAAATATAATTCAATAACACCCATAGTCGATATCAATAGTGATACTCAAGAGGTTGACATAACTTGTGCTAATTTTGTTTTATCGCAGGTGGGAGGCCCTGGCCAAGGTATAGTTTTAAACGGAAATACTAGCATTGCTGCTCAGTTAGAAGTAGATTCTGATATTCTTGTTGGCGGAAATATAGATGCATCTCTTGGATCTGTATTAGCTGCTGGATTTGTTGGAAAATTAACTGGACCTGTGACTGGTAGTATTCGTGGCGATGTATATTCTGATACCGGAGTTCAGGTTTTGGAAAATGGATCTGGTGGAGTCAATACAGCATTCTTTTATGGAACTGCTAGTCGTGCTGATTCAGTCAAAAGCGCATCACATGCTTTAGTTGCTGATACCACACTTACTTGTGTAAGTTCCGTCACCAGTGCTTCATATGCACTATCTTCATCATATACAGATATAGCTGAATTATCAAATACTTCAAGTTACTTAGACTATACGATTGGAGTAAATAATGGAACTGCATCTTATGCTGTAATTGCTGCAAGTGCTTTGACTTTAATCAACCCACCTACCAGCGCGGTCAGTTCAAGTTACTCAGTAAATTCTTCTACTACAGATGAAGTTGCTGGTGATGCAACCGGAACTGGTGTAGGAACATTTAATATTGCATTTTTCTCACAATCAAAAGTTGCTTCAAATAACGGATTTTTTCGTATTACGAACGGTGCCGGATTGGGTAATTATCAACAAATTCGAATTTCTTCATCTAGATATAATAATGGTATTGTTATCGCATCTAGAGGATATAGTAGTAATAATCAATCATATACAGCATACTACAATCTAAACAGTTCAAAAAATTTGGCAGACTATCCAAATGTTTCTGGATATACAGTTGGTTCATTCAATAGTGGTAGTTTAATTTTCGCAGCGCCACTTGGTAGTTTTGAATTTTCTTCATCAACAAGAGTTGCTGTAGGATCATCAACTGAAACATATGGTTTTGTAAGTAGAAGGTCAGGATATTATTTCTGGCCATATATGGGTTCCAATACTCCAAGTAGAGATGGTTCTATAGGTATAGGTGTTCAAGCCCCCAATTCCGCTGACACTACCTCTGCTTTGTTAGGTAAGTTCCACGTTAGATGCTTTAGTTCAAGTAAAGCACATGTTGGTAAAGTAACTGGTCAAGCTTTGACTGGCACTGTAAAGTTGCCTGAGTATGCTATTTATGTGGATTATGGCTCTAGCAGTTACAGTCCAATTTTTAGTGTAGGTGCGTCTGGTTCTAATGCTGGTGATGTTTATGTTGGTGGCGATATGACTGTTGCTGGAACATTAAATGCAACGCTTGGTTATGGAACTCAAACTGCAAATGCTTTCGCAGTAAGATATCCACTAGGAGCAATAACTTACGGAGATTACATTTTCTATTGTCAGTCTAATTTTACAAACAGAGGATACTTGTTCAGATTAAACCAAGTCACAAATGAAGTAACTAAAATTTTTGACGGAAATAATACTTTTTCTCCAGCAAGACAATTTTATGCTGGTCACATGGCACTTCATAATTTTGACAATAATGGTGTCCCGGGAGATTATATAGTAGTCGCTGATAGTTCATACATATATGCAATCGGAGCTTTGACTTCTGGAGCGCCAACAATCACAGAATTTTACGCCGGTGGAGGTAATTTTTATCAATATAAATGTGCATATGTAGATGCATCATCCGGTCTGCCTGGAACTGGGGCTGGAACACCAACACGACCTACTTTTTACTTATTACCTGATTCATATCAAGCTGGTGGAAATACTGCTAATGCACTAACAATGTATAAGGTTTATTGGAATGGATCTGCATATGCTTATGCTCCAGTAGGAACAGCATTGGATATATTGAATAATTCTCTTATATTGGGTAACGCAAATTTGGTGAGTATAAATGGCACCGTTAACTACGCTACAATAACTAACATATATAATCCAGTTAAACGTAGATGGTATTGTATTAATAACAACAGTGGTATGTGTGATATATTCAATATCAGTGCGTATAGTTCTAATGATATTGGAGCATGGTGGGCACAAGCAGCTGGAACTAGAGATCCACAGTTGCAATATGTAAAGACTATCGTTATTCCACAACAAGGTTCTAATTACTGGACAGATTCTAACTGGGAATCATATGGTTTGGAGTATGATACAACCACGGGTCAAGAAAAGTTCTGGACATGGAATCGTGTCAACAATAGTTTATTGACTGGTATTGTTGGTAAATCTCCGTGGTATGGTAGTTAATTCTAAAAATTTCAATATTTATTAACATATGGCAAGTTCATGTAATAGTCTCAACGTTCAGACAATCAAAGTAAGTCAACTAGCTCCTCCTAGCCGAGACATCATCAATAACGATTTCTTTTTGATGATCGAAAGCGGATCGTCTCTTTATTCTAGAAGAGCAACATTTGGAGATTTACTTACTTACATCAATACAGCTGACGGAAGTTACACAGGTAGTTTTACTGGTAGTTTTAAAGGAAACTTCACATCTGGAAAAGTTACTGGAAGTTTTCTTGGTAACCTCAAGGGTAATGTAACTGGAACCGCAAGTTGGGCCAATAGTGCAAGTATTGCAAAAACTGCTTCATATGTTTCAGGTTATCCAAGTGGCGCTGGAACTACAGACTATACAACATATTGGGTTGACGGAGATACAGTTGGAGGTAACGACTATATACGTAGATCGTCTACAATGACATCTCTAGGCGGTTCATGGCCTGCTACAACGGGTAGAAGTATTTTGATGAGACCACTATGTGTAGGAACGCAAGGTGCTCTTGGTAGTGGATTGATTGGTCAACACTTGATCCAATTTTCATCGTCTGCTACAGCTGGAGGATCAGTGTTTATGTATGACATGGGTCTACAAAACTCAAATAACTACATAAGAACAGGCGCAAACTTTGCAATTTTCTATTCGGGTTCGTTTGATGCTGGTGCTTATTCTGGTGCTGGAATCGATGCAATTTGGAGACCAGATACTGCGACTAAGACTGGTAGATATGGATTTGTAAGTTTTGGTGTAAGACAACGTTTGGTTGGTGTAGGTCATTTCCCAGCATCGTCAGGTGTTAATGCACAGTTACACGTTCATTTAAGTGGATCGTATGGATGGCCAGCATTTTCATATTCGCCTGGGTATGCTACGTTTAATCCTAATGAAAATGTATTCTTGGTAACATCTGGCAGTTCTTATACCAAGTTGTTGAGAGTGAGTGGTAGTGGTCAGATGGATGTTCGTGGAGATATCGTTGCATATTCTACATTCGCAACATCAGATGCACGTCTTAAGGAGGACGTTGCTCCTATTGAAGATGCTTACACAAAACTATCATCATTGAATCCAGTGTCATTCGTCTGGTCACATACTGATCAAGCTGATTTTGGTTTGATCGCTCAAGAAGTTGAAGAAATTTTCCCAGAGTTTGTCAAAGATAACATGGATGGTTATAAGACCGTTAAATATACATCATTCATTCCTCTATTGATCAAGACAATTCAAGAACAACAACAACTTATTGAAAGTTTACAAGACAGAGTAGCTACATTAGAAGAGGATCGATAAAATATGTCTGCGATAACTAGGTTGAACAGAACAGGCCCAATCGCATTCTCCCAAATGACAATTGGGACACCATATGGTGCGATCAATAATCTGATTGATAACGTTGTTGGCACACCAGCATCTCAAAATATTTCGTTATCTGCATCGTTGGGATTGTTGATCAAAAATACAGGAGATCCAACAACTGACACAAAAGATTCGTTGGGTCTTGGTATTGGATTGGTAACACTCAATCAGTCAGCCGATGCAAGAATGAGTGAGTTTTATGGTGGTAATTATTTAAGTGCATCTATAACCAAGTCTGGTTCCGCAACGGGTGTATGGTTTACTGAGTTTTATCCAGATAGTGTAGTTCCAAATGCCAACTATTTGACAAGAGAAACTTCAAGTAGAGTTTATAGATACACGGTATATTCAAAGCCAAATCCTCCTGGTAGTTCAACATTTAGACTTCAATATTCATACATAAGACCAAACGATTCGGACGAATATATTACTCAACTTACCGATAATAATATTTACAAAATTGTTTTGAAGGACACGGTGTCTAATGCGTTTACATCTAGTCTTTTTACTGGATCGTGTGCTGCTGGGTCTACCACTAGTCAAACTACATTATTTGAATCTAATAATACTACAAATTTTCAAGCTACTGTAGATTCTACAAGATTTTTTATTAATGCAAGTAGCACAATAAGTTCTTTTCAACGAAGTGATTTGAATAGTATTTGTAGTTTTATAAATACACTGATCAATACACCAGAGACTTATGCTTTAAGCGGATACACAAGAACGATACCTGTCGTTGGTTCTTCAGGAACCAGAACATTTTCAGTGGAGGGATTCATAGCAAATGTTATAGGTGGTGGTCGATATTTTGCGGGATACATTTTAGCAACCGGTTGTCCAGGTTGGCCAAATCTATCATATGCAGTTTCAGATTCACGAACTACTGCTGGAAGTGCTATTTTTAACATTTCTACAATTTCCGATCCGACTGCTGCTGGTAGTTGCGGTTCTGCTCCTACACTTACTATATCAAACACAGCAGTAACTCAAAGATGTGGATTAACTGCTCAAGTCACTGCAACGCCAACTGGACCTACACAAGTAAGATTTAGTGGTAGTGCTATATTTACAAATCCAGTAACAAATGCGTATAATGCGTCATTTAATCTGAACGTTGCTGCTCCTCCATATACATCAGACTGGATCAACACAGCCAACGGTATGTCACTGTATGCTGCTCCTGGTGGTATCGCACAACTTTTACCAACCTTTAGTCCAACCACGTTTACATTAGCTCCAGGTGCGACACAAGTTGTTAACTATGGATTTGGATTGGCATTTTATAATCAATCATATCAAAGTTCAAGCTTCTCAGGCAAAGCTACCTTCACAGTGTCTTTCCCAACTGCTCCAGGCGCACCATCTTATACTGGCACTGTAACTGCTACCATGGATAAATCAGTATGTTATGTCGCAGCACCTCCTCCAGCCGGTGGTGGTGGTGGATGTCCAGCAGCTTGGCAATTGATGGAAACTTTGGAGTGTGGATTTATACCAGCTAGAGAAATCGAAGTTGGTATGCACTTACGTGACTCTGAATCTGATAAGTGGAACAAGGTAACTGTAGCTCATATTGACAGAGCACCAATTTATAGAACTACTATTAATGGTAATGATTTTGATGTTGATGACAGTCATAAATGGTATGCTGGTAATGGAGTATGGAAGGTGGTTACAGATGTTAAAAAGGGAGATAAACTTGAAGGTATTGGTGGCATGGAGTTACATGTAGATGATAACATCTTGTTGTTTGAAGAAGAAGATTTTATGCATTTAAATTGTGAAAATAGTAGATTTGTCATGGGAACATACGTAATTGGTCATAACTTCCCAGTCAAAAATGCAATCATAAAGAACTAATTTTTGGTTTCTTGACACATATATATTCTTGATGGTATATTACCGTCACGACAACGCTCGAGTGAGGTTGTTAAGATAATAAGTTCAAACGAATTATTATAAAAAAGAAAGGAAATATATGAGTATTGTTAGATATAAAGTGCCTGCATTGCGTCCTACTGTTAAGGACGATTTCGTAACCCCATTCGATAAGTTATTCGATGAGGTTTTCACAAATACCTTCCCAGAACTTACTAAGGATTTTGGAGTTGGGTTTTTCGAAAAACAAAGTTATCCCCGTGTAGATGTAATTGATTATTCTGATCGGGTTGAAATTGTTGCGGAAATTCCAGGCCTTGAAAAGGAGGAAGTTTCTGTTGATGTTGAGGAGAATTTACTGATTATCAGTGGACAAAAGTCCAAGACAATTAGTGAGGACGACAAGAAGACTTACATTCGTAAAGAATTGAAACACAGTAGCTTTAAACGTGCTTTTGTGTTGAGTGACCTATTTGATAAGGACAATCCGTCTGCTAAGTTTGAAAATGGACTTTTGACGGTCACTGTTAAGAAGGTTAAACCTACTCCACCAACAAGTAAGCGAGTAAAAATTGTGTAATCTTTAAATAAATTGGTTATGTTGCCCGCCATTTTATATGGCGGGTTTTTCGTTTACATTGATATTTATATTTATGATAAAATTCAAACATCTAGTAATGTTTACTTCCATGTTGATTGCAGGATGTGCTGCATTCTTCAGTGTGTATGGTATCGGACTACTATTTTCTGGCGCGGTCGTTGCCGCTGCAATTATGGCTAGTTCTTTAGAGTTGGGCAAGTTGGTAACTACATCATGGCTATTTAGATATTGGAATATTGCCAACAAATTGATGAAAACATATATGGTGACAGCTGTCATTGTGTTGATGTGTATTACTTCGTTGGGTATTTTTGGTTATCTTACAGCTGCATACCAAAAGAGTTCGTTGGAGACAGAGTTGGCAAACACTAAGATTGCAACTCTTGAAACTCAAAAGAAAGAAGAACTCAAGAAAATTGAAACGGTCAGAACTACCATTGATAAGTTATTGGCGTTGAGAAGTAGTCAAGAAGGTAGATTGAGTGAAAGTATGACAAATGCTTTAATTGCAAGAAATCCTATTGCAATGCAAAATCTTCAAAATCAAATCAATGAACAAATTGACGGATTGAACAAACAAGTAGAAACTGAAAATTCAAAGTTGAAGGATGCTTCTGATAAGTCTTCCAAGATTGACGATGAAATTTTTAAGTTGAAGATCGACAACAGTCAAAAGAAAGATATTACAACATTTAAGTTTGTGGCACAAGAGTTTAACTCAGACATCAATACTGTGGTCAAGTGGTTTATTATAGTATTGATCACCGTATTTGATCCATTGGCGGTTGTATTGTTGTTAGCTTATAATATGTCTTCAAACTATCGTGAAATTACAGATGATAGAGAGTATGAACTTTACAAAAAGAAAGATAAGGATGCCAAGAAACAATCTGTGTATCCAGACTCTACTGTAGAATCGTCTGAGCCACCCGTTAAGGAACCTTCAAATGTAATTGAAAAGATTGTAGAGGTTGAGAAGCCTGTCGAAAAAATTATTGAAAAGATTGTGGAAGTTGAAAAGCCTGTAGAGGTAATTAAGGAAGTTGAAAAACCCGTTGAAGTCATAAGAGAAGTAGAAAAACCAGTGGAAATTATAAAGGAAGTTGAAAAGCCTGTTGAAAAAATTGTAGAAAAGGTTAAGAGAGTAAACACCCACGGTATTAGAAGATTGTTCAGCTTCTAAAATAAAAATCCGTTTTTCATAACTGTAACTATATATTACTGTTAACTATGAATAACGAAGAGCTTTTAGAACTGCGTCGAATTCTTCTTGATGCTAACGAAAATAACGATTGGTCTACTGTAGAAGAGGCCATTGACTTTATTAATGAGTTTGTAGATATAGAAGACGACCCAGATGAAATATGATTACAACTATATTAGTTATACTCCTTTTACTATCGGTTGGAGCTTCTATCTTTTTTTACATTAGTCTTAAAAAGGCTTTAGAACGTATAGATTTGTTAGAGTCTGAACTGGATACTGTCGAAAAATTGAATAATGATCTTGGTAAATGGGTCATTGATTTCAGAAAACTTGTATCTAATGTATACAAAAAGTTGAAAAGTGTTGACGAACGTGGTATATTTGAAAAAGATGATGACGTTGGCTTTCTTTTTCAAGAGATGTTAAGCATCATCGATGAATGCAACAAAAGGATAACAGATAATGACGACTATTTCAGTGATGAAGAACAAAACAAAAAGTAAAACTTTACCTTCCAAAAAGAAGAGTGATTCTGTTCTTTCTAAAAAAACAAAGAAACAGAAGCTTAAGGTTGTGTATGATGTAAAGATCAAAAAGCCAAAGTCTGTTACTAAACAAAAAAAGAACACATCGGGTCAAACAGATTTAAGTTCCCGTATCACTATTGAAGTGAAACGAGACTCAGATGTTGATATCATACCCAAATCAACTAATATAGACAACGTTGATGATGAAACCGTTACACTTGACGATGAACCAAAGAAGGTTCGTCGTCGTGGTAGAAACAAGAAGGAAAAGATATACTTCAGCAAAGCTACTGAAGAAGCCATTATCGAATACAACGAAGAAACAGACTTTGACATAAGAAATACTATCTACAACGAACGTATCAAGTTTAGCTTTGAAAAGTTGGTAGAAAACATCTACAATACGTTCAAGTTCACGTATTTTGACAATGGTCCACTTGAAGTTCAAAAAGAAACTGTGGCTCATCTTGTTGCCAACATACATAAGTTTCAAGCTGGTAAAGGTAAAGCATTTAGTTATTTCAGTATTGTTGCCAAGAACTATTTGATTTTCCACAATAATAACAACTATAAACGTTTTAACCAACACGTTGATATTAGTGAAACTCCATCAGAAGATACCGTGTGTTTACAAACCGAAGATGCACACCACAAGGATGTTCAAACACAAGAGATGATGAAGTTGTTGATTGATTATTGGGAAAAGAATATCACCAAGATCTTCAGCAAAGCCAAGGATCTAAACATAGCATATGCTGTGATTGAATTGTTCCGTAATTGTGATAGAATCGAAAGCTTCAATAAGAAAACTCTTTATTTGTATATTCGTGAAATAAGCAATTGTAAAACTCAACAGATTACCAAGGTATTGAATAAGATGAAGAGTTATCAAGTTGCAGTTATGAAAAATTACATGAACCGTGGAACGGTGTGATGTGACAGAATAAATAGTATAAAAACAAAACCAATCGACAAAACGGTTGGTTTTTTCTATTTATTGAGTATGGATACTAACTTTGAAATATACAAGGGAAAGAACTTTTCTAGTCTTTGTAAGGACATAGTAAAAAACTCAGAAAGTAAGAAGGATCAGATTGATATTCTTATATCTGAACTACGTTCTTTGATCAAGACTGTGAATGACGCTGTTATAATTGTTCCGCTTATTAAGGATTATTATGATGTTGGTGTCAAGAATGATGAACAACTTGTGAAATTAGCTTCGATCATTCAAAAGCTTGTGGCAAGAGGTGAAGCTAGTGGTGATGGTAATGCGATGATATTGACTGACGAAGATAGAAAACAATTGATGGATGAAGTTGTATCTATTGCCAAAGTGTCTAAATAAAAATAATTATGGCTGATTCATCAACAGACGTTTCAAGATATCTGGTAAACAAAAATCCAGCTGGGCGAAATACAGATCCATCAAACCGAGTTGGAGACAATCCAAATTTTCAACTTGCTGTAGTGGTCGATGTTATTTTGAACGATCAACATCCGTTCTTCAGCAAAAGTCCCGACGATCCAAGTTCTAGACCTGCGATTAATATCAATCCACAACAAATACCGGTAAACTATAAGAACGATGTTCCAAATAGTAGAGATGTTGATTATAGTTTTATTGGTCGTGCTAAAGTTAGAATACTTGAGTTAGAGAAAAAGACTCCTTTGGAAAAGTTACCATGGGCAATACCGTTGGATAATACTATAACTCAATTCCCACTCTTGAATGAACAAGTTATGGTGATCAAGGTTGGTGGTAATTTTTATTATACAAAACCTTTCAATCGATTTAACTTTGTTGGAACCAATGTAGACTTTGTTACAGAACAAGGACTCAGTAATGACAACACTAGTGCTACTCCAGCAAATGCTGATCCATTAAGAAAAACCTACATATCACATCCGTTTTTTAAAGCAATTACCAAGGTGGGATATTTGGGTGATTATTTTATATTGAATCCATTTGTTCGTAGTGTTAGAAAGTTTGAAGGCGACACCATTATCGAAAGTCGATTTGGACAATCAATCAGATTTACAGCTTATGACGACGTTAGAACACATGATAAGTCAATATATCCATCATACGCGATTAATTCTAACCTGTTTAGAGAATCTACTGCCGGTGGTTACGGTAATCCTCGCATAATTCTCAGAAACAGACAACGAAATATCGCTTTGGATAAACCACAACAATTACATCCAAAGTTACCACCGATTCCCGTCATCACAGAACGTGAGAAAAATTATGGCGGTCAGATCGAAGAAGATATTAACAACGATGGAACCACGATTGAAATAAACAGCGGAGTGCCAATAAGTAATTGGAAGACCACTGTTTATAAAAGCATGTTTGGTGTTACTAGAAATGATAGAAATCCAACTGAAGAACAAAAAAAGTTCAATCCGCCTGGATCTACCAATTTTGAGTTTCCAACATTAAATGGCGATCAACTAATATTGAACACTGATAGAATTGTTCTTAGTAGTCGATTTGCCGAAACACTACATTTTAGTAAAAAGCGTTATGGCATTGCTACAGATGCGGAATATACCGTAGATGCAAATGATCAAATTGTTTTGACCACAAACAGAGTAGCTTGTGTAAACGCTCCACAGATATTTTTAGGACAATATGGAGAAACAAACGAACCCGCATTACTTGGACAAACTACTGTTGATTGGCTTTATGATCTTTGCAATTGGCTTCTTGACCACGTTCATTGGTATCATCACGTTCATCCTCACCCTCACGGTCACGATGACGCTGGTCAAATCAGTCAAGAAAATACCAACGATGCTGTTCCAGACCAAACACAGATCCCCGTTCAGCAAATAAAGTTGAGATTGTTACGTGACAATCTACACAAAGCTTTAAGTCGAAGGGTATATTTGACCGGTGGTGGATATGCGCCTGGATCAAATGGCGTTAAACCAACCAACAGTGGGGCAGAATGTGCTCCTCCTGTGATTATTAACACGGTGACGGGTGAAGGTGCTGTTGGCGACTTTAAGGGTAGAAACAGAAGAGAAGGACCAGTTCAAATTGAGTTTGAATTTACAAATTAAATACTATGGCTGACAAACTTGTAGATATTCTTGGATTTTTACAACCCGACTCTGGTAATAACTGGAGTGAAGGATTGTATTTGGACGGCAATGCTAAGATCATATTCGCATTTGAAGATGCGGTCCCATATGTAGGATCTGGGTTTGGATATTATTCTGCCGGTGAATCTTTGTATAGTGACAAATCATATACATACTCTCAATTATATGCATTTCTCAACGATAGAAAATTATTGCCTGACGTTCCAGACAAAACCAATCTACCTCCAGTTATAGTAGGATATTCTGGACCTAACACAAATAAACAGAATATCATCGTCAACATGAACCAAAGACCTATTTTTAGAAAGGTCTATTATTCTAAATGGCCATGTTTGAAGGAACTGGAAAAGTCTGGATTACAAAGATACTTGCTTACAGTCCAAGATCACGTTGAGAGTTATGAAAGATTTCTTCTTCGTGGTAATGTTACAGAGGCTAATAAAAGAGAAGCTTCATACATTAGAGACATGAATCTGTTGGTGGAAAACATCAAGGAAGAAGTAGATGCTGGTAGTTGGGATAAAAAGAAAATACCGGCATGTTTTCTTCCAGATCCAGATCCAGCATTGGCTGGGCCACCATCACAAACAATTTATGGAACATTAAACAAACCACCTTCGGTTGATGATCCAAATATAAAACTTCCATCTCAGACACCAAAACAATTAGATCCAAATAAGGCTCTCACCGAGATAAATAATAAAGAAGATGATTTGGATAAAATGATGGATAAAAGCAGTGCTGATCTTGACAAACAAATGGCAAAAAGCAGTGCTGATTTAGACAAACAGATGTCTAGTTCTGGCGATCCTTTTGCCGGAACTTCATCCGATCCATTTGAATCCACAACAACATCTACAGACCCAAATGCTACATCTACTAGCACAGTTACATCGACGGTCAAAAGCACTACAACAGAAAAGGTTACTGGAGGTGGAGCTACTATAAGAAAAAGCTTTTCTTCGGATGATCCTAGATCGAGGATGACACAAGCAGAATTGGATGCTTTACCAAATAATGCTGGTCAGACTGAATTTAAGATTCCAGGTAAAGATTCCGTAACTACGACTACTGATTCCCTATCTTCGACTGTAAATCAAGTTAAAACTCCTAGTGGTTCTGAGGTTGTATCTAAACTAGAAACCGAGTCAAAGATAAAAGTTGAAACACCAAAACTACCAAAAGTAGAACAACCAAAATTTGTTAAAGATGGTCTTGGAGATAATTGGAGTCCAGACAAATACAAACCAGAAACAATTGCTGGCAATACTAAGTTTGTCGATCCAGCAACGGGAGGAATTGGTTCTACGGAAAAAATAGCAGCCGTAGACAAGTTGAAAAGTTCAATTCCAGATGTTCCAAAGCCGAACCTACCATCTTTACCAGCAAATCCAGTTCCCGAAACTGTGTCCAATGCTGATGCTGCTTTGTCTAAGTTGTCAAATACTGGTGTGGGATCGTTAAATGCAAATAATGCAATAACTCCGCCAAACACATTGGTTCAAGCCGCAACTGGTGGATTAGTAGGAGGTGGGCTTGGTGCAGGAGTAGGTGCTTTAGCAGGTGGAGGACAAGGTGCATTAATAGGAGGATTATCTGGTGCTGCTTTGGGTGGTGGTTTAGCCCTCGGCGGTATTGGTGGAGGTGCCTTAGCCGGCGCGGGATTAGGTGGTGGCATTGGTGCGTTAGCCGGAGGTGGTCGAGGTGCGTTGATTGGAGCAGCTGCTGGTGGGACATTAGGAGCAGCAGCGGCTAAACTTGCGTTGGTGAAGAAAGGTATGCCTAAACCAAAAATACCAAAACCACCAAGCGCACCCCGTTTAAAGAAGGTCAAGGTTAAAGCGCCTTCTAATACAAAGGGTGCTGAAGATCTATTAAATCTACAAAAATCAAAACTAGCAGCTTCAAAAGCACAAGTTGATTCTCAAATAACTTCGAATATTAATACAAATCAATTAAATTCATCATTTGGAGGACTAGCATAGTGATTGATACAAGATAAATTTTGTGAAATACCAAACAACCTAATAATTATATATAATATGAAACTAGATGCTCTAAAAGAATACATTAGACAAGAAGTAAGAAATGCGGTCAGAGAAGAAGTTAAAAACTGTTTATTTGAAGCATTTTCCAAAGAATCATCTTCAAAACTTGACCAACGTGTGTCTGCGTCTGAACCAACTTCGTTTACATCATTGGTGGAAGAGGTAACAGAACAACCATCGGAACAACATCAGTCAAAGAAGAAATTTGTCAAATATACCAACAATCCAGTATTGAATCAAATTTTGAATGAGACTACGGGTGGAGTTCCTCAAGAAGGTGGATTGGCTGGTATCATGGGTAGTGGAGAACCAAGTGTGGTTGACAAATTGAACGAATCTGTTATTGAAAAAGCTCCAGAACCAGTAAAGGCTGTAGCACAGGCAGTCACCAGAGATTATAGAGCTTTATTGAAGGCTGTTGATAAGAAACGTGGTGAGAAAAAGTAATAACATATGGCTAAACAAATACTTGGATTAAAGTTACCTATACGATTGGGTCAAGATGGATATTTTGAGACCAATACTGCTACTATTGACCAAGTATCTTCCAACATAAAGAACTTGTTGTTGACCAAACCAGGCGAACGTAGGTTCAATAACGAGTTTGGGTCTGGTTTATATGAATTACTTTTTCAACAAAATGAAGTTGAGGTAAATCCAAGTATCATCGTTGATGTAGTTCAACGTGATATTACAAAGTTTTTGAATGGTGTTATCGTGAATGATGTAAAGGTTCAAATAGCATCCACTCAAAACGAAAATACTGATGCAAATACAATATTTATAAGTGTGGTGTTCACTTATAACAAGATTACCTCTACTACTGAGGTGGAACTTACTAATAACAGAATCTAATGGCACAAATAATTAACAAGACTTTTAGAGCAAATACTAAAGACGTAAATTACGTTAATAGAGATTTTGCATCTTTGAAGCAACAACTCATTGACTTTACTAAGCAATACTACCCACAAAGTTATAGAGATTTTAGTGAAAGTTCTCCAGGCCAAATTTTTATCGAACAAGCTGCTTATGTAGGTGACATATTGTCATACTACACTGATCAACAGTTCAAAGAAAGTTTTGTTCAATTTGCTACAGACAGAAGAAATTTGATCAACCAAGCTAGATACTTGGGATACAAACCAAAGGTTACATCGGCAGCAGCAACCGACCTGGAACTGTTTCAGTTGGTTCCAGCAAAAAGAATTGGTGAGGTAGATGCAGAATATGTCCCAGACGACACTTATTGTTTGATATTGAAACCATATACACAATTGTCAAGTGTGTCTGGCGTGCCATTTTTGATTGAAGAGAGTGTAGATTTTAGTCAAGATACGGTATTCTCTCCAAGAGAAGTTTCTGTTTATAACCGTGATGAAACTGGAGCACCACTATTTTATTTGATTAAAAAGACAGCTAAATCATATGCTGGTAAGTTAGTTGTAAAACAAGTTAGTGTTGGAACTGCAACTCCATTCTTACAAATCAAATTGGATGCTACAGATGTATTAAAAGTAACAAGTGTAATTGATAGTAATAATAACAACTATTACGAAGTTCAATATCTAGCACAAGAAACCATTCCTATCTCGGTTGATAATGTTCCTCTTACAAACCAAACATTGTCTAAATACAGAGGTGAAACACCAAAGTTGTTGAAGTATCTAAGAACCGAAAATCGTTTTATTACAACAATCGATGAAGATAACTTTACTTATATTCAATTTGGTGCTAACACGGAAAACTTTGATAATACAGTAATTATACCAAATCCGTCTAACGTAGGTGTATCTGTATCAAATCTAGGTAATCTTGATATAAGTTTGGATGGAACCAATGTATTAAAGAGTAATTCATATGGTGTTTCTCCATCAAACACAACGTTGACAATTACTTACATTGTTGGTGGTGGTGTAAACTCAAACGTCAACTCTGGAGAAATCAATACGATTAGTGGAGTTAGTTTGATGAACGATATTACTGGACTAACTGACAGTCAAGTAACATTGTTCAATAATATTAGAAATTCTTTGAGGGTAAACAATCCACTATCAGCAACCGGTGGTGATGGTCCAGAGACCGATGAACAAATCAGACAAAATGCTATAGCAAACTTTTCGTCTCAAAACAGAATTGTGACCGAAGAAGATATACTACTTCGTGTTTATTCGATGAGTCCACAATTTGGTAGTATAGCTAAAGCATATGTTCAGTCAAATGCTACGAGACAAATAGCTTACACAGGTTTGATTAGTGGTGTGATAACTGGATCGTCAGCTCAAAATGAACTATTGAACTTGAATCCATTGAACCCACTTGATCGTAGAAAGTTCTTGGAATCAAACAATCCATTTACAAACAATTTGTATATTCTAGGATACAATATTGATAAAAAACTCACACCATGTAATGAAGCTACTTTGTTGAACTTGAAGAATTATTTGAGTCAATACAAGATTCTTACTGACCGTTTCAACGTGATTGACGGTTATGTAATCAACATTGGAGTTGAATTTAAAATTACAGTCTTTGCTGGATTCAATAAACGTGATGTGTTGAATGAATGTATTGCTTCAGTTCAAGCATTTTTTAATATCGATAACTGGGGATTCAATCAACCAATCAATTTGAGTCAATTAACATTCGAAATAATGAAGAACGAGGGAGTTCAATCTGTTACGGATGTCAGCATTAAGAATTTGACTTATGATATTGATGGATCTCAATATTCACCTATAGCATATGATATTCAGATTGCTACACAAAACAACATCGTGTATCCTTCAAAAGATCCATCGATTTTTGAGGTTAAGTTTCCAGATACCGACATTAAAGGATTAGTAGTATAATATGCACACATTTATTTATCCATCACAAGATACCTACATCAATAACTCAAAGGTTTATAAAAACAGAAACTTTGGTATTGATGAAATATTGGAGGTGTATGCTAGTAACGATGGTAACAAGTTGGTATACACCGATCCAATTTGGAGAACACCTCCTCAAAACAGTTCGTCATATGGTAATGAAGGTTGGTTAGCTTATACAACTGCAAGTTTTTACGTGTATTCAGGTAGCCTTTGGAGAGAATTTCCTTTAGCCACATCTGTTGCTGAAACTGCTATCGCAATTGCATCTTTCACAGGTAGATTTTCAAATGTAACTACAGCACCAAGAGTTGCACTATATGTTTCTGGTTCGTCTGATTACGCATCTGGATCATTTAGTGGAAGTTATTATTTTGTAAGCAACTTGACTATAAACGGTCAATTATCGACGGGTAGTTTTACAGGTGTTATTTATAGTGGTTCAACATTTGCAAACCTAGATGTTAATGGTGTAAACTATACATCATCTCCATTGACACAATCTTTAACTGGCAGTGGTAGTGTTGGAGGATTTGATGGTAAGTTGTTTGGAACGTCTTGCACTGGTTATGGTCCACTTTGTATGTTGGATGGAACATTTAGTGGAAGTGTAACTGGTTCAAACTTTGCGGGTGTGGTATCAACGATCACATCAAGCAACAGTTATTACTTGGATGTTGCTAATTTTGAGGGATATTTCAAGGGTGAATATAGTGGTTCTATAACACCACCAACTTATCTATATTATCTATTGAGACCAGAGTTTTCAAGAACTGTGGTTCAATTTGATATAACAAATATTAGTGCTTCGATTGCAAAGAATGAATTGTCAAGTTCAAATATCAGATTCACATTGAACTTAACAGCATGTGGTCAAAGAAACTTGCCTTTAAATTATACGATTTATGCTTATCCAGTTAGTCAAAGTTGGGATAACGGAAATGGTCGTTGGGCTGATGGTGGGACAACGATGGGTGCAAGTTGGAATTTTAGAGACTATTCTGGTAGTAATGCGTGGTATGTTCCATTCACTGGTTCTTACCAACAAATTGATTATCTACTCACATCATCATATCAAACCGCAAGTTTTCAAAATGGTGGAGGAACTTGGTATTACGACGTTCCATCAACATATTCTGATGTAAATTTCTGGTTTTGTTCTTCATCAGCATTTCCACCATTGAGCGGATCTGGGTTGATTTGTAGTCAATCATATACTTTGGGTCAACAAGGTGATATTACAATGGATGTAACCCAAATCGTTCGTTCTTGGATATGTGGTTGTATTCCAAATAACGGAATTATACTTTTATCTTCGTTGGAGTTGACTGTGCCTCCGGTTGGTAAAACAAACGGATTACTACAATTCTTCAGTAAAGAAACCAACACAATCTATAGTCCATATATTGATGTTGCGTGGGATGATACAAATTTCAACACGGGTAGTTTGGCACCTGTTACTGGTTCTATCCAGAACTTGATCACTCTACAACAGTTGAAAGATACATACAAAGCGGGTAGTTTGCCAAAAGTATTTGTGTTTGCAAGAGATCAATATCCCCTCAAGAACTTCCAAAAGGCATATCAACAACCTGTAATGATAACACCTAAGTATCTACCTACTTCATCGTATTATCAGATAACAGATGCTGAATCTGGTCAGGTTTTTATAGATTTCGATCAATATTCCAAACTCAGCTGTGATCCTAACCAAGGAAATTATTTTAAGTTTGATACCACTGGATTGCCACAAGAACGATATTTCAAGATATTTATAAAGGCGGAGTATCCAGATGGAACGGTGGACATTGTGGACACCGAGAAGGTATTCCAAATTGTAAGATAATATGGCTGACATAGTAGTCGAATATACAGTAGGTCTTAAACAGTTACAGACTTTTAAGGATCTAGGTCAGTTTCCGAATAACATAGATTCATTCGGAAACTTTCAACTCATTTTTAATGATAATAAGACTGACGATGGTAAGTTTTACTATACAGATATTTCGTTAAAAACCCTAGAATACAATTCTGATAAGATCTTGGATACCAATCCTACTGGATTTAGCGAACTACAAAGCACTCAACAAGAAGAAGCACAAGATATCACTACTATTTTACAACAATATAATGAATCTATTGCTGAAAATAGAATCTTGAATGAAACGGTCAACTCGTTGGTTGAGAAGTATGAAAACAACGATGACAAACAAGTTATTTCAGCTATGAAATCTGAAATTATTGACCTGAGAATCAAACTTGGTCAAGGAAATGTCCCGTCTGATTTCAGTGATGATTTTCCATTTTTACCATTAACATCATAATATGCCATATAGTTATCTAAATTTTGATGAGACGACACTAAACACTGGAATAGCTAGTGGTTCATATTTTGCTCCAAATTTGCAAGAGTTGTATGAACAACAGTATCTAAACCGTGAACGTTTTTTTGGAACTTCCGATAGTGATATTATTGAATATAGTCTATACAATAGTTCACAAGAGAGTATTGCGTTCAATAGAGTTGTTCCTACAGTTTCGTTTTCGATTGTTCAAGGTTCATATTATGATATCAACAATCGATTGACATTCTATAACTTCGCAAAACCATTTACAAACTATGCGAAGTTTAACAATAACATTTTGATTGATACCCAAGATGTTCTTAAAAAGACACAAATTGCGCCTGGTTTATATTACGTTTTATACAATTTTATTCGTAACGTAGCTGGTAATAATCAAAATAGACTAGTCATTAAAGAGATATCTCCAAGCAGAACAGAATTACGTTTATCGTTTGCATTTAATACAACTTTGACTCCACAAAATGCTTTGGATGCCACGAAGGTATCAGCATTTGCCGACAAGAAGTATTTGTTTCTACAAATTTCTACGTTCATAAATCAGATCATTGATAACAACCCAATATCTGAAACCTTTGTTCGTAATTCAGTAAACTATAATTACAACGCAATTGCGCAAAGTCTTGGTCTTCAAAATGCGGCTGAGTTGCAAGAGTTTATTATTCAGACATATGTGGGGTTTGATAAGATCATTACATTGTCAAATGATGCTGATCAATCGATTCAACAAGCGTCAAAGTTTATTGGAATTGATGATCAAATCAAGAATTTTACATACACATACAATTCTACAGAGTTTAGTGCAGATGAAATTTTGTTGGCGTTCAAAACCATCGTTACCAAAGTATCTCAAGATAGAATTCTTCAAAAGACTTCGATCAACCAAATACAACTTCAAAGTATTTTGGACTTGTTCGTCAAGATTATTTATACCGATTGGTTGGAGCCACAAACAACATTGCTTTTGACCGAATATGCTAACAAATATTTTGGTTTGTTCAAGAACGCATTGAACTTTGACAATGGTAATTTGGTCAAGATTCTCAATCATACAAACTACTTCAATCCAATTGATGGTAGAGTAAACGTTCAAGTTAAATTAGAAGATCCACTTCCACTAGAGTATGATATTAGAACCACATGTTGGATTTCTAACATCTCTATTGCTCCAATCTACTTCAAAGTTAATTTGTTTGCGGAGGCTATAAAACGAAACGTTTCTTTGAATGGAGTCAATTTTACAGTCAATGTAGATTCGGCAGATGCTACCAATCAAAAGTTTTCAGAACACGATGTCAATACGTTGTTTTCTGCCAAGTCTAGGTTGAAACAAAGAATCAATGATCTTTTGATCGACTATGATAATTTTTATAACTTCATAGTATATTCTTCAGCTGAACTTAGGACTAAAATTGCGAAGAACAAGATCTCTGACTACAATAAACTTGAGACTCAAAAGGGATTGGTTCAAACTGCAGCAAGTTCTTCGAATCAAACTATACGTGCAACTTACACAACTGAAATTGATCGAATTGTTCAATCTCAAATTGACATATTGAATTCTCTTGATGACTATGAATCATATTTGTTTTTCAATACATCAAGCATCGATGATAAAATTGAAGACGGTATCGACTATGATCAAAACAACGTTGATAGTTTGATCAATCAGTTACCTGAATATCTTCGTGATGACAGTCAATCAGCGGATTACTTGAAATTCACTTCGATGGTTGGTCATTTCTTTGATAATATTTTGGTATACATCAAGAAGTTTCCAAAGACATATCCATTGGGAGTATCGGAGTTAAGTGACTATCCAAAGAATTTTCTCGATGAATTGTTGAATTCGTTTAGTTGGAATACCAACAACTTTAAATTCCAAAACAGCAACATTTCTCAATATTTGTTTAATAATAGTGAAATTTCTAGTTCACTATCAAGCTCTTATTTTGATTACGGTAAGAAAATCTTGAATCGATTTGCAAACAACTTACCTTATATCTACAAAACCAAGGGAACTGCAACATCATTAGATTTGATCAGATCTTTGTTTGGTATACCATCTGAATTGATTCAACTTCGTGAATATGGAAGCACTGATGTAAATGTCAATCGTCAAAATTATTATGACTTTGAAGACATCATTTATTTAACAAGAATCAAAGATGATCGTTACATAAAGTTTGATTATGTCCACGATGATTATACTTTCATAACTGGATCAACACTTGATTATAGTGGATCATCCGCTGGTATATTCACTTCGTCTAGAGAGCAAACTGAGATATTTACTGGATACGATACTTTCGAAGCTTCGTTTAGATTTAAATCGACTAACTATAAATTCAACGACAAAATTCCAATCGTTAAAAAGATTAGAAATAACAAAATTGACTGGCAAGTATACATCAAAAAAACTCAACAAACTGAGTCTGGTATTTTGATATTCGATTTACATCCTCCAGAAAGTAGTTTTACATCAAGTATAGTCTTGGATGAATTACCATATTTGAATGGTAATGTCTTTACATTCATGATTTCCCGTGATATCAAAGAAGGGTATCAATATGATAGTATAACACCAGAATTCAGTAGTAGTATTAGTAGTAGTGGACCAAACACTTGGTCTCTACAATTTACAACTTCATCTGCTGCCGAAAAATATGTTCCCAACACATATACATTTGTGGTGAATCAGTATGACGGATCGTTGAGAAATTTTCGTAGTATAAGAACCAAGCTTATTAAGTATTCTCAAAATAGATATTTTCCAAGTGGCAGTTACTACATTGGTAATTATTATACGTCGTATGTTCCTCCAGTAAAGTTTGATGGAAACATTGATAAGATCAAAGTATTTCGTGATCCATTGAGTTTGGAAGATTTTGATGAACATAGCTATAATATTGATTCTATTTCAATACCAGAAAAATCGGAGGTATATGAAAACTTGTTGTATTTGTGGAGCTTTGATACTCCATATGAATTGTGGCCAGCAAGTGCAAGTTTGAACACTCCATTTTCGTCATCTGTGAGTGGATCAATTGTGATATCATCAACACAATTGGGTATACCAAACCAAAACGTTTATTATTCATCATATTTTACCGCATCTAACTTTGGTGGGGAGTCTGTAGTTCAACCATATCCATCATGTGCTCCCGCATTGGTATCTACGTTCCCATATCAATTTGATAAAGTTGTGTTGAATCAAGCAATCAACTCAAATCGATTTGGTCCAAATTATAAGAACAATGTAAAGATCAATAAGATAGATGAATTCGCAACTTCAAACTTGGTTCCATACGACTATTCTACCAAAACAAATGATATAGTTGGTAGTGATAGTAACGTTGTAGGATTTTATATCAGTCCATACACATACTTGGAAAACAAGATAGAAAACTTTTTGGGTAAGGAAGGTATTACTGATGTAATTGGTGATCCTAGATACTTGACCAGTCAAAATTATCCAGAGTTAGACATCAGACTGAGAGAGTTTGCGTCTACTGGTAAAAAATATATCTACCCACAAGAGTTTTATACAACTTACAAACTTTACATAGACTTCTCAATATTCGATTACATCAAAAATGTAGTTCCAAATCGTGCGTCTATCAAACGTGGTTTGTTAATTGAGCCATCGATATTGGAGAGAAAGAAGTTTAACTATAAAGACATCACTTATAATGTAAGTGGGTTGTATACGTCAAGCATTTATTTTGATAATGCGGCTCATCTATCGCCAACGTTTACCACTGGTAGTCCGATGAACATTCGTGTTGAGTCATTGAACACGTATGATACTGATCGAAATCAGTATAATTATGAACGCTTTGAAATACCACCTTCAATCGACGATAGAGACTTTATTTACTCAAAGTATGGAAAGTATGTTAATGTTGATTCAAACGGTTATCATATAAGAAACACATACACTGTGTCTGACAACGAATATTATCAAATGTTGAATGATAATGGTGAGGTAGTCACCTTTACATCTAGTTTCAAACAAGTTCAGATAATTGGATCTGGATCTGTAACAGGGTCTACTGCGTTTACTGAAATATATCGTGGTGAAGGAAATACTGGTTATTCTCCAAGACACTTGAGCAAAATAATGATGGCTGGATCTAGACAGACATATACAGCTGTTAGTGCTTCTCATTTTGTTATTAATAATGGTGTGAAAGTATTTGCTCCCGCCCAAGTTACCTATTACACATACATTAAGGGTAAGAATGATTCAACCACAACGGTAAATCGTAAGGGTTTGCCAAATGGTTCTAGTCCAGTCACTACAATACCAGGCTATTTGAGTTTGGATATTAGTAGTAGTAATTTCCCAGTGTATGGAACCACAACCGGTTCTGCTGGTGATCCAAATGGTCTATTTGTTCAGTTACCATTGACTGCTTCTATGGAAACTAGCGCAAGTCTAGACAAATACATCATGAATTTATAATATCAATTTTGATGTAAAACATAAAATCTCTGATAATTATTTATATATGGCATACTTAGACAACAATGTGATCACGATCAACGCGGTCTTGACCAAGAAGGGTCGTGAAATCCTAGCAAAAACAGGTGGATTAAACATTACAGCATTTGCTTTGGCAGATGATGAGATTGACTATACACAGTTCAATCCAGACCATCCGATGGGAAGTGCTTATTACGATATTGCGATTCGTAATACACCAGTTATGGAACCTATCACTGATGAATCACAGTTGATGAAGTATAAGTTGGTTACACTTAATCAAGGTGTTACTGCGGTTCCTACAATCAGCGTAGCACAATCTGTTATTACGGTTGATAGAGATTATACAGGCGATATTAGTATTAGTCCAAGCACCAATCCAACTTACAACGTAACTTTGGGCTATACTGCAATTTTGGCAAACAAGAATGTAGGAACGTTAATTGTAACAGAAACCAACAGTTTGAACTCTACCACAGCAACCGTTCCATCGTTCTCTGGCGATTTAGCATCTCAAACTTCTCAAGTTGTGGTAGGTAACAAGTTTAGATTCGTTCCAAATGCGTCTTTGGCAAAAACCACCACCACAAATATTACTATCATAGGTAACGAAAGTGGTGGAAATACGTCAATTACGGTTACTGTAAGAGTCCCAACAACAACTTAAACTGAATTATGATATTTAGTCAATTTACAAGTGATGACATTGTAGTAGGTAGAATAAACCAAGTATCTTCTGGATTATTCGGAACTGGTAGTTTGTATGTAACTCAATCTAGATTTACTACATCTTCCGCACAAGCAAATAATCTTACAGGATCTTCTCCATTCGATGTCAAAAATGGACAGTATTACTTGAACGTTTTATTGGACGGCGAAACATATTTTGCTATTGCTTACGGTGACTACGAAAATAGCGGTAGTTCTAAGTATGATAACGCATCGTTGTCAAATCCGCCAGTATTGACCAACGAATCCAAGGTAATTTATTCTCAATACAAAAACACATTGTTGCAACCAGGCGATCAATTGTTCTCGTTTGCTTCAGGCAGTATTACAACTCCAGTTGATAGTGAGAACATATTTGTAATGAATTATTCGTCTGATAAGATCAAAGATCAATTGGACCCAGGTCAAATTCAAATCAATTTGTCTGGATCTAGCGGATCATATTCTTACATCGATGATTCGCAAGTAATCAATAAACAACAAAACGTATATAATTTGATTTCTGGATCAGTTATCGCGGGTGTTGCTACTCCATATCTTGTGAATGGAAGTCCAGTATATGCTGGTATCGGATTGTTCTATCCATCAAATGGTGTGGTTATTTTTAATGCTGAAAAGGTTGATAAACAAGTTGGTCTTACAAGAGGCAATGATATTTTGACTAGACTTGCAAATACTCCATCAAATTATAATGGATTAAACTCTTATCAAAATGCGTATCGTTTGTGGCAAAGGTCATTCTTTAATGCTGTAAAGCTCAGTCGAAAGACAATGGCAGCCCGTAAGAGTGAGTTTGTTCCATCTACAAACTACTTCGTTCGTGTGAAGAACAAGGAGTTTAATTATAGTAACAATCCTACATTTGTATCTGATGGAACTGATGGACTTACCAAGGGAACAATCATCTATCAAGATTTGATCAACAATCCAAGAACTTATATTACCAGTGTTGGTTTGTATAACTCTAACAATGAACTACTTGCTATCGGTAAGATCAGTAGACCAGTTCAAAAGAGTTTTGATAGTGAACTGTTGATAAAAGTCCGTATCGATTTCTAATACAATCCTATTTATATTAGGATGATCAAGTTTTTTAGAAATCAAGATATTATTTTGACTCCATTCACTCTTGCGAAACCGCAGGAGATGAATAGTATTTTCAATGATCTAATTGCGGTGAATGATGGAGACGAAGTTTATGCACTATCGACTCCAACTTTGGCATGTGATGATACGACTTCTGGTAGTTGTTATGAAACTACAGTTGAAGGATTTTTAGGAGTAAGTCAGTTTGATGATGGAATAGCTCTCCAGATAGGTATTTACGTTCCATCAAGTTCTGTATTTTACCCAAGTGGAAGTCCAGATTATAATGCTTCGACAAATCCTCAAAATTTGGACGGAACTTATCAACGTCAAGTTTATAATACAGTCAAAAAGATGTATTATAACAACTACAATAACGCATACAACATGTTTGGTATTGATGGGTATGACAACTCGTTGATGACAAGCAGTCTTACAAACGATATATCTGTTTTTAGTTTGACCATCAGTCAAGCAGGCGACAAAATCAGACCAAATACGGTTGTAATAAGTAATCAAAGTGGTGACATCGTAGCAGACATAATTGATGATGGAAATTACAACTTGATACTTTCTGGAACTTACTTTATAAACAAATATCCATTAAGTTCCGATTCAAGAGATTTGACTACTCCTTTGAATATTTGTGGTTTGGGTGCATATTTGTCAGATCCATATAATATTGAACCATGTTGTAATATAACTCCAACTCCCACACCTACTCCAGCTCCCACATCAACGCCAACTCCTACGCCAACACCTACTGCTACAAGCACACCAACTCCTACTGCTACTGCAACTCCTACGCCTACTGGCGCGCCAACAAATACGCCTACACCAACTCCGACCAATACGCCTACGCCAACACCTACAAATACCCCTACAAACACTCCAACGGCTACTCCAACTCCAACCCCTGAACCTCCGACTGCTACGCCAACACCTACCCCAACTGCTACACCAACACCAACACCTGGTGGACCAACTGCAACTCCAACTCCTACACCAACTCCCACACCTACAAACACTCCAACGCCTACACCAGAACCGCCTACACCTACTCCGGTTCCTACAAATACACCTACCCCAACTGTCACACCTACTCCGACGCCTACGCCTACACCGGAACCACCAACTCCGACGCCTACTCCTACTCCAGCGCCTGGTGACTTTTTTTACGTTGAAGCACGTATCTTTGGATCTTGTTCATCTGAACCCAATTGTATTGAATATCCTTCGTGCGTCCCATGTTGGGATGGAACGGGTGTTCAAGATTTGTGTCCTCCAGGAAATATTGCGGTGAGTGTTACTGTTACTACTTATAACCAAGGTGGCGCCATAATGGAAAGCGTAGGCGACGAACAATCAACAATTTCATGTGGTGTAGTCCCATCACAAAAAGTTGTGACTATACGATATAATTCGGCATTCCTAGGAGTAACAAGTTCTAATACAGCAATACAAGTTGTAAAGACAGAACCAAGGCTCGATAATATAACAGGTTGTTGCACAACAATAACATCTCCAGGCACACCTAATACAGTTGATGATATTATTGCAAAAATAAATTATGCTATAAATAATAGCCTTGGATCTGGAACAGTTGGCGATCCATATCGCATGGATGTTTTCACCTAATTATATCTAATTTCAAGATTGATGTAAGTCTATGTATAATGAGTTATGTCTAAAATATTTGTTCAAATTGCCAGTTATAGAGATCCTGAGTTAGTTCCTACAATTAGAGATTTAATTGCTAAAGCCAAATATCCAGAAAATTTGACATTTGGTATATGTTGGCAACGTGATGATACCGAGTCACTAGAAGAGTTTACTAATGACCCACGGTTCAGAGTGATGGATGTTCAGTATCAAAAAAGTGAGGGTTTGGGTTGGGCTAGAAATATAACACAAAAGCTTTGGAAAGACGAAGAATTTACATTACAAATTGATTCACATCATCGATTTGTTCAAGATTGGGATGCGATGTGTATTGAAGATTATAATCAAGCGTTAGAACTTAGTAAGAAACCAATCATTACAACATACTGCACCCCATTTAATCCAAAAGATGATCCGTCTACTTGGAATCCAGTTCCTTGTTTGATGAGTCAGTATGAGTTTTCATATGATAAATTGTTGATGAGTATGCCTTGGTTTATTCAAGACTATAAATCAAGAACTAAGGTAATTCGTGCCAGAACATTATCTGGACATTTTATTTTTACACAAGGAAAGTTCTGTGAGGAGGTTCAGTATGACCCAAGAGTATACTTTGGTGGATACACAGAAGAAACGTCTATGAGTTTGAGAGCATACAGCCACGGGTATGATTTCTTCTCACCATACAGAATGATTATGTGGCATGAGTATACCAGAAACTATCGTGTCAAACATTGGGATGATCATGGTCATAAGACAGAACAAATTAAAGTCACCAGCGGAGAACGTGATGTTTTATCTCGTAACCTAGTCAGACAGTTGTTTGGTCAAGAAAATCATAATATACCATTTGGAGTTTATGGTTTAGGAACTGAACGGACTTTGCGTGACTATGAAGTTGCGTTTGGATTTGATTTTAAGAAGTGTAGAATTCAAGGTTATACCCTTAAGGTTAATGAACCACCTAATCCAGGCGTGTGGGAAGAAGAGTTTAAACTTGAAAACTACAATATGGTCGTAAATTGGGATGTTGAGTTTTTCAAAAACAATCAGTTGGATGGATATGAGTTCATAACATTTGGAATATTGGATAAGTTCAGTAATAACTTATATCGTCAAGATTTCAACCCGAAAGAACATCCCAATATTTTCAATTATACACAAAATACTCACACTGCGAAGTTTGCTAGTGAGAACAAACCGGATAAACTGGTTATGTATGGTCATACAAAAGCTGGATGGTCTCCTCGATATGAAAAGAGTATATGAGAATCGCATTTCTCGTCATAGGAAACACAAGTAGGAGTGGTGTTATCACCGGTAAAAATATAAGATACGGCGGATCTAGTTGCTCTGGAACCGAGAGTAGTGTAATTTATGTTGCGGAGTATCTAAAAAAGATTGGACATGACGTAACTATAGCACTTGAGGTTTGCGATAAAGCTGAAGTCTGTGGTGGCGTCTTATACACAGATTTTTCTTTTAAAGGTGATGATACAAAAGAATATGATGTGTTGGTATCATGTTTGTGGTTTAATAAATATGATGAATTACCGATCAAAGTAACCAAGGCGGTTGTATATTGGTATCACTTGGCATGGGGATATGCTATGAACGATATGGTTAAGTTTGCCAAAGATAATAACTTAATCATCGGCACTATATCCGTATCGAATTGGGCAAAAAAAGAAAACGAATCATACAATGTTCCATTTAAGAATTACTCGGATAGATATATTGAAGAGGTAATTCCAAATTCGTTAGATGTCCATCTGATCAATTCAGTTTGGAACAAAAAAATTCAAAGAAAAAAACATAAAATCATTCATTTTGGTCAATGGTCCAGAGGTGGAGACATCGCAAAAAATACCGCATATGAATTAGGGTGGGATGATTTGGTATTTGAGAGTTTTGATTATTTGGATTCGGAACGGGGGCTTGATAAGACTACACTATATACAAAACTCGCCGAGAGTGATTACTATATATTTCCACTTTTGACTCATGGAAAACTTGTTTATCAAGATACATTTTCTGTGTCAGTCGCTGAAGCATTAGCTATGGGTGTGACCGTAGTAACATATCCGTTGGGAGCAATACCAGAATATTTTGGTGACTATTGTAAATTTATTGACTTTCCAAATGGCGTAAATATGGATGTGTTGTCTAAACTGCGTGTATTTGAAGAACCTAGATTTTCAGACACAACTAACATAATTAAACTGATTAATACGATTGAACAAAGTGATGTCAGTGAGTATGACAGAATTTCACAACGTGAGTATATCTGTAATTCATTCAACGTTGAATTTGTAGGTAGTAAATGGAACAATTTTCTGAACAACTTATGTATGATTTGATAGCATTAAAAGATCGTATTTACACAACAATCATAGACCATGAAGATGTTTTTTGTGTGAGTAATGAATACTTAAAACAACTGGGTAATAATTTATGAATAAAATCGGAGTAGATGTGTATGAAAATTTCAGCCCCATGTATCCATTAGATATGCATGGGTGGATGGCAAATTCTGAGATATTTGAAAAGTTAATAACAAAATGTAGACCAGATACCATCATAGAAGTTGGAACTTGGAAAGGTAGATCTGCAATAACAATGTCAGAGATTGTAAAAAAACTAGGACTGGATTGTAAAATATATTGTATAGATACTTGGCTTGGCGCTTTAGAATTTTGGGGCAACGATATTCCTGTAGAAAAGAATTTGTTTTTGAAGAATGGATATCCACAGATATATTATCAATTTTTGTCCAACGTTGTTCATACAAACAATCAAGATATTATTACACCCGTGCCTCTTCCATCAAATTTAGCGGCTAAATTGTTGAAAAATAATCAAATAAAATCTCAACTTATTTATATAGATGGTTCACATGAAACCGATGATGTATATGCGGACATGACTAACTACAGTAAATTATTAACCCCAGGCGGAATAATGTTTGGTGATGATTATACTTGGTATACCGTAAAAGACGGAGTTCGTAAATTTGTTGATGAAAATAAATGTGGACAAAATATGACTTATGAGTTTGATCCAAATCCAGAAGCAGGTCCTATAAATTGGATATATGAAAAACCCAAATTATGAAATTAGGATTATTTTACCAATCGGGACATAAAATCGAAGCGTGTTATTTTGCGCTAGAACAGTTTAGAAAATTTTATCCATCTGAACCTATAGCTCTGTGGGAAGATAATACTAATATATTGGTTCCTGTTTCTAGGAAATTTAACTGTGATTATAAAAAAACAACTATTCCAGGATTAAACACGACGACTTTGGGAAGGCCTGTATATAATTTAGAAACATTGTTGTCTTGGTATGATAGAGTTTATGAATCATGTTTGACGACATTGAGTTCCGCAGATTGGGTTATGAATTTTGAAGACGATGTTTGGTTTAAAAAAAGAATTGAAGGAGAACCACCTTTTGATTTATCTGGAATTCTTGGCAGAGGTTGGCATGACGATTTGTATAATCACCTACAAACGTCTGTTAAAGGGTGTTTTGGATGTGGCGGGTCTATATTTAACCGATTGAAGTTTATAGAAGCATATAATAAACTAAAAAATGTAGATTGGCAATTGATAGATAATTTAGCTAAAGATCCAAAACCGACCGAGTGGACTGATTCTGGTTTAACATTTCTATTTTATTATTCTAAGTTTAGTGTTGGTGGTTGGGTGGAGTTATCGCAATATAGATCTCAAAAAATACATGCTTTACATGATCTCGACTGTTGGTGGGAATCTATTAATAATAACAATGGATCTGTCATTCATGGGTTCAAACCATACTATTTTCCCACTTTAGATCAAACAGATTACGTAAAAACTAATTTACTTCAATATTTATAGTAAATGTCGAATCTGTTAAACATCTATAACGAGAACTTTGGACAACATGTAGTCACGAATGGTGCTTACATAGCTGTGTCAAACACCAACTCAAAGCCATACTCTTGTGAGGAGGGATTTGCTAGAATTGGCGAAGTGGTAATTTATCAAAAAAATAGATTTTCTACGAACTATTCTTTTGCAAAGACGTATAGAAACGAAGTCGAGAGTCGAGGCGACATTTTGTCATACTACACAGAACAAAGTGCGAGTGTCGATTTTACGGCTTCTTTGAGATACGAAAGTGGATCTTACACTGACAACTCATTAGCATGTGACTTTTTGGTATTGGAAGATGGAACGGTAATTTCTAAACAAACTTCGTTTGGATCTGCATTAGCTATGTGTGATCGATTCTTAGCAATATCAGATATTGCATTTAGTCAAAGCATAGCAAATATTGATCAAAATTATGCATCCGTGTATATCTACAAGTTCTTTGACGAAAATATTACGGGATCATGTTCTGTAGAAAATAATGATTTGTTTACTTTGCCAGATCTTCCAATTTGTGGAATAACAGGTTCAGCCGCTGAAGGATTTGGTAGATCAGTAGCAATTTCTGACAACTTCTTAGCAATAGGATCACCATTCAAAAATTCAAACAGTGGGTCAGTTGACATTTATTTGTATACTGGATCTGGTTGTGGATATTATTTGTATTATCAAACTATAACTTCTTCAAATAACGCTGATGCGTATTTTGGAACATCTTTGTATATCGATAAATTTGATGAAAACAAATTGGTAATATCATCTGGACCACAAACAGATAGTAAAGTATTTGTTTACTTCAGAGAAGGAGATATAAAAACTGGAACGTGGGAATTGACTCAAACAATTTCTCAAGATACTTCATCAAAGTGGTTAAGAATAGAAGGAGATCAAGATCTTGAGTGGTTTCCCATCAGTCAAACGAATACTAGGTATGGTTATTCAGTAGCAGTTGCTAAAAATAATTTGATCGTAGGTGCTCCTAACGATCTTATTTACTACGAGTATAGTAGTTCATTGGCACTTACTGGGTCACAACCTTTAAGACAAAGAGGCGCTATTTACTATTACAGTTTGCCTGTGACCGGATCAAAAGAATTTGCACTAGTAGAGAAAATCTACGGTGATACAAATACATTCAAAGACAACATGTTTGGATATAGTGTTGATATAAACAACCAATATGTTCTTGCTGGATCTCCAAAACGATATTTTCCATTTTCTAGTTTGTATTTGTCCGCATCTGTTGATAGATACAATACAAATTTTGAGGTAAATGATTTTGGTGCTAGCACATTTAACGGACAAGCCATGTTGTATAAGATATCGACTGACGTTTGTCCAGATCAATTGACTTTGAAGATGGCAACAACCACACCTATAGGATACAGAAAGAAGGTGGGTGAGTCTTTCACAGCGTTTGGTGCATCTGTTGCATTGTCCGAACAAAACTTGGTTATAGGTTCACCAGCACCATTGAATAATGACATGTATTTGGCGGAACCATATGCGGTAGAACAAAGTGGTAGTGGTGAGTTTAATTGTAATGGTGATGACCCAACTGATGTAGTTTATCTTAGAATGGAAGATGAGATTTGTGATTGTAGTGGATATGATTTGAATTCTGCTCAAAGTGGTTCGATTGTGTTTATTGAAGAGACAGATGCAAATGTTGTTGCAAGTTTATATGGTAGAGCTTTTATCTATGATTTTAGTGATCTACAAACCAATCCAAACGTAGGTAACATATTCTATAGTTACAATAAGTTTGTGGTAAACAACACAGGCAGTATATTTGCGGATATTTTAAAGAACCCACTACAACCTCTTGATGATTACATTTATGGTGAATATCAAAGTCAAATAACCCTCCATGAAAAACAATATATCTGCACTGTAGAACCAGGCGAGTTCAACATCTCTACCAATCCTACAGCTGTTACTTCTTCGTTGGTAGGACCATACTGTGTTATCAACAAAGATACATTTGACTTTAGTAACTTGGATATCATATTGAGGTATATCAACTATAAATTGACTTCTACACACGTTGAATCTTGGTGGGATGTGTTGGTATCTGGCGATGTTCAAGAAAGTATATTTGGATTCTTCACATCATCCGTAGTTGATTACACAGACAATCGATTGACACCAGAGTTGTTATGTGAATTAGGAACCAAAAATTTTGACGTAAATAAAGATGGTATGATCAATTATGCAGATGCGTATATGATCTGGAACTACTTTATACAAAATTTGACAATTGAAAATTATCAACAGTATGTTGGTCCTACTTCAAAGAGAAAGAACTATGACGATATTATTGCGTTTCTGGATGAACAAACTGGCAAAGGTAATCAGAATACAGTAAAAGCTGAGTTCTTTGATTATAACTTCAGTTCGTCTGTGGACCCAACCGGTTCTTATTTGGCACCGTATATTACTGAGGTTGGTTTGTATGCTGGTGCAGATCTTGTAGCGGTTGCTAAGTTAGCAAGTCCTATCAAAAACAACGGTCAAATTCCAATAAATATTGTTGTTAAATGGGACACATAACCATATTTATTATAAAGCGATAAAAACATATGGCTACTCTATCAGACAGCAAAATAATTGACCGTGAATCATCAAACAAGAGTTTGGCAGACAGATATTTGTCTGGTCAAGCCGCTGGTGGTGCTTATCAACCAGTTCAAAAGAATGTCAAGACACAAGGTTCAAATGAGTTGTCACTTGGTGGAAGCACAGCTGATAGAGACTGGACTGTTTCCAAGGGGTTCTTGACAAAGGTCACTACTGGAACTGAGAATTTTAATAAAAGCGCACTCAATTATAGTGATAATACCAGAAACGGTCCAGTTATTACCACGGGTATAAACAAAATTGCTACTAACTGGAATGGAGGATCTTCAATCAAAGATACTTTGTATACCGTTGATCCAGGCTTTAGAACTAATACTCCTACTGGTGCTACACAATTCAAGGATGCTATAGGAAATCAATCCAAGCAACTTTCTATATACTTAAAGGGTTTCAATTCAAACAAATATATTAATGGCGGGTTTACTCGTTAATATATCTATTTGTAATGGTTATATTAGGTTTAGATTCATCAACATCGGTTACTGGATGGGCATTTAACGTCGATGGTAAAATCGAACAAGCGGGTTTTATTGACACCAAAAAGTTCGAAACGACTAAAGAAAAAACGTTTCATGTAATCTCAGAATTGGAAAAGATTCCACTCATTAAAAAAGTGGACCATATAAATCTTGAAGCAGCCCTCAGTGGTTTTGCTGGCGGATTTACATCACAACAAGTTATTATAACTTTGGCACGACACAATGCTGTATTTGCTTATATCATTGAAGAACACTTCAAATGTAAAGTAAATCTTCTATCGGTTACTACAATGCGTAAACATCTTTTTGGAAAATGTCGTGTCAAGGGTATCAAACCAAAAGAGTTTGTGAAAGAAGAGTTGGAAAAAATGATGCCCACTGTTACTAAGTTTACCGTTAAGAATAAAAAAGGAAATTGGGACGAGCGAAATAGCGACATGTATGACGGAATTGTATGCGCCATGTATGTCGAAAAATAAAAAGTTGATTCTGCTAATTCGTCGTGTAGAATGAGAATGACGTATGGTAGAAACTTCGGTTATAGATACACTTACAAGACTTTTTAAACACAAACCGTCTGTCCAAAAGGGCGGAACGGAGTTGATGTTTTTTTGTCCCAATTGTAATCACTATAAAAGGAAGTTGAACGTAAACACAACTACAGGTTATTATCACTGTTGGGTTTGTAATTTTAGTGGAAAAGGATTCAAGAGTCTTCTTAACAAAATCAAAGCTCCCGCAGAGTATTATGAATCTTTGTGCAAGATCAAGGCTCCTAGATCAATTAAGAGTGATGTAAAGAAACTACATCTACCGTGGGAATTCAAACCGTTGTATCTTCACGATCATGATGTGATGTATAAACACGCTTTGAACTATTGTTTGAAACGTGGATTGAGTGTGTATGACATAGTTCGTTACAACATAGGTTACTGTCCTTGTGGTCAGTTTAAGAACCGTGTTGTAGTTCCTTCATATTCTGCAACGGGTGAACTAAACTTTTTTTGTGGTAGAGATATCTATGAAAGTAAGATGAAATATAGATTGTGTGAATCTACCAAAGATGTAATTGGATTTGAAATGTTCACAGACTTTAGTAAGCCTGTGACCCTAGTTGAAGGTGTATTTGACGCATTTTCTGTAAAATACAACGTGGTTCCGTTGTTTGGAAAAACCATGTCCAATAAACTCAAGGCTAAGATGACTACACAAAGGCCTCCTAGAGTAAATGTATTGTTGGACAACGATGCAATCAAGAGTAGTTTGGACATATGTCAATTTTTGGTATACAACGGCATCGATACACATCTTGTATTATTGGATGGTAAAGATCCAAATGAACTTGGACATAAAAATACTTGGAAAGCCATAGATGCCAGTGTTAAGATCTCCGAAAGCGATTTATTCAAATTGAAAATTAAACACAAGTTATGATAGTATTAAAAAACACAGATAGTAAGATCGACAATGTGATTCAGGTGTCTGATATTCATATTCGTCTGACAAAGCGCCATGAAGAATATACTTCTGTATTCGAACGTTTTTATACTGTCTTGGACAAAATCAAGAAGAATACAAACTTGGTGTGCGTTATCACGGGTGACGTATTTCACAACAAGAGTGATCTAAGTCCCGAGTGTGTCAAAATTGGTAGTGACTTTTTGAAGAACTGTGCGGATCGTGTTCCTACCATCTTGATTGCTGGTAACCACGATGCTACACTAGCTAATAAAAGCAGACTCGATTGTTTGACTCCGATTGTTGATGCTCTTCAACACCCCAACCTTTATTATCTCAAGCAAAGCGAAGTGTTTCGTTACGAAAACATTTTGTTCAATCACTTTAGTGTGTTTGATGAATGTGATAAGTATATCAAGTATGATTCTATCCCAGATAAGCACAAACTATCAACGGATCATCACGTTGCGTTGTTTCACGGGCCAGTAAATGATGCGGTTACAGATGTTGGTTATACTGTGAGTAACAGAACCATCGTGAACGATCTGTTTGATGGTCATCATATTGCGATGTTAGGTGATATTCATAAACATCAGATTCTTCAAGAGTATAATGAAGATGAAAACAAGCCTGTGATTGTTTATGCTGGATCGATGATTCAACAGAACCATGGTGAGGAACTCAAGGGTCATGGATTCTTGTTGTGGGATCTAAAGCGTAAGTTGTTTAAACACTATGAACTTCCCAATGATTATGGTTTCTATACCATTGAAATCAACAAGGGTAAGTTGATCACCGATATTGCGGATATTCCCAAGAAGGCTCGTATCAGAACCAAGTGTTTTGAATCGATTCCATCACAAGTAAAAGAAGTGATTAATGAGATCAAGGACAAGTGTGAAATTCTTGAGTCAACATTTATTCGTATTGATGAATTTGACAATAATACAACTAAGATCAATCAGGTTCTTGATATCCATAACATCTTTAATGTTGATTATCAAAACAAATTGATTGAAGATACGTTGGTGTCTAAGAAGACCAACAAGACTTTGATTGATAAAGTAAAGGAACTAAACAAGAATATTAATCTTCAAATTCCTAAAGATAAAACTCCAAAGAACATTCGATGGAAGCCTAAGACTTTTGAGTTTGACAATATGTTCAGTTATGGTGAAAGTAACTACATTGACTTTACCAAACTAAAGGGAACCATTGGTTTGTTTGCTCCTAATGCTAGTGGTAAATCTAGCATCATGGACGCACTTGCATTTTGTGTATTCGACAAGTTCAGTAAGGGATATAAAGCGGTTCATGTTCTCAACACACAAAAGATGAGCTTCAAGTGTAAGTTCAATTTTGAAGTCAGTGGTGTTGATTACTTCATTGAACGTGAAGGTAAAGCCGATAAGAAGGGTGCAGTCAAGGTTGATGTCAAGTTCTATAAGATCGACAAGGATGGTCAAGAGGTGCCTTTGAATGGTGAAGCACGTAGATCAACCAACGATATTATTAGAGACTATGTTGGAACCTATGATGACTTTATCTTGACGGTGTTGAGTATTCAGAACAGTAAGGCTGGGTCATTTATTGATCTTGGTCAGACTGAACGTAAGGATTTGTTGTGTCAATTTATGGGTCTTAATATCTTTGATCAACTCTATAATATTGCGAATGAAAACTTCAAAGAGACCAATACATTGTTGAAGAATATCAGTAAAGACCAACTTGAATCGGATCTTACTAATATCTCTGGTAGTATTGATATTAATTTGACAAACATTGCCACATTCAATTCCGAGTTAAAGACACTAGAGTCCCAGAAAGAAGAACATAACAATCACTTACTTCAACTCAGCAAGAATATTGTTAAGTTGGATTCTATTAAGTCTGTCGATATTACCGATCTGGAAAAAGATAAGATTGAACATGGAAAAAACATTGGTAAGTTCGAATCTTCAATTGCGGATAATAAGACCAAGTTAGAAGAAGTTGAATCTCAAATCACTTCATTGAGTTCGTCATTGAAGTTGTGTGAGAACATTGAGACTACTTATCAAGAATATAAGACTGTGAAGAAAGAACAAGAAACAAAACAGTCTCAGATTGATCAATTGAAGTTTGTCATAAAGACCAAGGTTGATAAACTCAAGAAACTTGAAGAACATAAGTATGATCCTAATTGTGAATACTGTGTTAATAACGTATTCGTGAAGGATGCTATTGCAACAAAACAAGACCTTGAAAATGAAAAGATCAATGCTTCTAACATCATTGCTGAGTTTAACAAAATAAAAGCAAAGGTAGAAGAATTTGGTGATATTGAGACAAGGTATCAAAATTGTCAAAGCACCAATAACGATAGAATCAAATTGGAAAAACGTCGTGAAATATTGACCACATCAATTCTGCGTGATGAAAATTATTTGATTACGTTGAAAAACAAATTAAAGGAGACTATTGATAGTATTGATGCGTTCTATAAGAACAAAGATACTATTGAAAATAATCAGAAATTGTTGAATGAGATTGAAGAACACAAGGGTCTGATCAAAGATATTGAATTGGAAATTAAGTCTGTAAATTCCAAGTTGTTTAACATTTCTACTGAGAAAGGTAGATTGGAGTTGCAGTATAAGAATACTACTGATCAGTTGAATAAAGTAAAGGAGTTGGAAGATTCCTACGAAGCATACAAACTGTATACGTCAATTATAAGCCGTGACGGTATTCCATATGATGTTATTACCAAGACTTTGCCTGAGATCGAAAAGGAAGTTAACAATATTCTTCATCAAATTGTGGAGTTTAGTGTAACTCTTCAGACTGACGGTAAGAACATTATGACCAACATTGTTTATGATGACAAACGTTGGCCGCTTGAAATGGCTAGTGGTATGGAGAAGTTCATTAGTGGACTAGCTATCAGAGTCGCTTTGATTAATATTAGCAATTTGCCGAGACCCAATATTATATGTATTGATGAAGGTTTTGGTTGTGCTGATAGTGATCACTTGGGTCAAATGGGATCGTTATTTACATATTTAAAACACCAATTTGAATTTATCTGGGTTATTAGCCATCTTGATCAAATGAGAGACATGGTTGATCAACAGTTGGAGATAAAGAAAGAAAATGGGTATAGCAAGATCGATTTTCGGTGAAAAAAGTTAAAAGTGTATATAAATAGTTAGGTGTTCCACTTTTTTGGCAATATTTATAAAGTAAACATAACTTTTTGTAAAGTTAAGTTGACCCTGAAAGGAATATAAATTATGCCAATTCAAGAAGGTGGACGATGGAGTCCAACACAAAATATAGTAAGTCCTGGTGTTTTCACCAGAGAAAATGACTTATCGGGGCTAGCCCAAGGCGTAGCCAACATAGGTGGTGCAATCGTGGCTCCGTTCGCCGACGGACCTGCGTTTTTCCCAAGCGTGATCACAGACGTAGCAACACTAGAACAAAGATTCGGTATTGCTGACGGTGTATACTACGGTCCCTACACTGCAAAAGAATACCTCTTACAACAAGGTATCGTAACCATAGTTCGTGTCGGCGGATTGACTGGTTACTGGCAAAAGAACCCATTGGTGGTTTATGCTGAACCAGGTCAATGGCTTAGAACTTGGGATATTGGTGCTTTGACTACCGCTTCGTTTATGTATTTGAATAGTGGTGACTACACTGCTAATCTTCAATACGTTCACAGTGCTTCATCATGGGAAATCGAACCAAGTGCTTTAGTAAGAACCAATCCGCTTGCAGGTATCTGGATCACTGGTTCTAATACAACAAACCAACAAATTGCTGATTTCGTTGGTGCAAATTCAAGTTTGGAATACATCAATGATTTGTCTGCTTCTCTCGTAGCATTGAAAGATGCTGGTAAGTTGGTAAGTTTGACTACTTACAATGCTTATTCAGCATTTAGTGCCTCGGTTGTCGCAGCTGGACTTAAAGTCACCCCATCAGGTGGTGGTTCAGATCACGCTTTGGCATGGTTTGACGTAACTCAATGGGCACCATATGGTTATGTTTACAAGTCTGGTTCTGGTGCATGGAGCACATTCCAAATTGATGATAACATTACTGGCAACATAGTCAACGGATTCCCAACTAACTCTGGATCTTATTTGACTGCTTCTATCATCAAGGTTAACAATCAACAAGTTACCTTCCCATTCGTAGCATTGTCAACAAGTGTAGGTTCGAACGCTACAGTTTGTTCTCACAAAGAAACTGGTGCTAATACTACTTCTTCTCCATATTTCTATCCAACCTTTGATTGTTCTTACTTGACAATCAGTGGTAGCATTAATGCAAGATTTGGTAGTGCTGCTTTGACCAGTGGATTCCCATCCAACTACAATGGAACTGGTAATTTGAGTGGTAGTAAGTTGTATGCTGGTAAGCAAGTAAGTCTTGGAACTGTCGAGACTGCTCAGCTCAGCAGACGTTTCTACGGTGCTACTCACTTGGCTCCGTCTGGATCTGCTGGATTGTATTTCTACTTGAGTTCTAGTGCTCAAGGAAGTAGCACCGCTACAACAGAGACTCAAATTGCTACAGCAATTGCAGAAAGCACCGAAGTATCATTCTTGTTGACTTCAAGTTTGTTGAACCTTGGTTCTACAACTTCTAACATCGCATTGGAATATGACCAAGATACGTTTGATGCTACAAGCGACTTGTATATTAAGAGTGGTAGCTTTGCTACTGTTCGTAGTGCCGCAACTTGCGGTGCCGCATTGAGATTCTTGGGTCTTGTAAGTGGTTCTTACGGAGCATTTACAGGCAACTTCGAAGCTGATGGTTCGGGTGGTTCAGATCCATGTAATCCATCTACAACAGGTCGTCAACCAGTTGTGCTCGCAGTATTGGCTAACACCCAAAATGCTTCGACACAATTCAGTAGCGATTATGAAGTATACGGATTTGACACTTCTACTGTAAGTCAATTGACCAGTTCAGTATATCCATATCAAGGTATTGTCAATCCAAACGACAACGTTTATCAACTTATCTTGAGATACAACTGGACTGATACAAACGGTGTGGTTTCTGACGGAACCTACGGTTATTATGACTTCAGCTTGAATGAAGATGACAACAACTATATCAAGGACGTATTCGGAATTGATCCAACTGTTGGTAATCCATCTAAGCAAATTGCTGGTCAAAAGGTAGAGGCTGCATATAACTACATCCTCTTCGAAGACACCATCAAGAAGTTTATTGCTGAAAAGACTCGTCCAAATGCTGAGGGTGGTGGTTGGAGATTGTTGGTAGCAACTGCTCCATCTGCTTCGTTTAGTGTTGGTGAGTCTATGAAGTTCTTGGATCAATACTCACTAGATCCTAACAGTGGTGATTCACAATTTGCTATCACAAATGCGAAGACCCCATGGTTCTATAGTCAACAAATTGCTCCATTCAAGGGAAGTGCTGATGAAGCAGCTGTTCCTACCAAGTTCAAGTTGTTCAAGGTTCACACTCTCAGTGACGGTAGCTTGAGTAACAAGAAGTATAAGATCGAAATTAGCAACGTTAAGTTGGCTGGAACTGTTCCAGGCAGCAATTGGGGTTCATTCACTCTTGCTGTTCGTGCTTACAGTGATACCGACAAACGTCCTAAGTATCTTGAAATCTTCCAAAACTTGAACCTCGACCCAGACAGTGCAAACTTCATTGCACGTCGTATTGGTGATCGTTACGCATACATTACCTTCGCTGGTAAGATTGTAGAATACGGAACTTACGTTAACTTGAGTCAGTTTATCAGAATCGAAATGACCGACATTGCTTATCCAGAAGTAGTCGTTCCTTACGGTTTCGAATCATACTCTGCTCCAGTAAACGGAACTCTAAGCAACATGTTGCCAGCAGTTCGTTACAGTAAGGCAAGTATCTATGGTCTCGCACCTGGTAAGTATCCATCTGGAACTGTGTTTGGTGATGTTCCAGAAAGTGGTGCTCAAATCGCTGCTTTGTATCCTACCGCTTCGTTTGGAGTAGGTGTCGCAAATGATACAAAACAATACTTCAAGCCTCTTCCATCCTACGGTGGTTCAGATCAAAACGGTGAAAACATCGACTTTGATTTGGAAGCAAAGGTATGGGGAACAGCAGACTGTTCTTACTATGCTCAAGGCGTATCGGCAAGCACCGGTTCGTTACTTGCTCCAAGTTTGAGTGGTAGTATTCCATCGGTATACGATCCAGTCAATGAATCTACTTACGTAAGACTTCGTAAGTTTATCGTAGGTTTCCAAGGTGGATTTGAAGGTCAATGGCCAGCAATTCCAATCAACGTTGGATCTGATATTACTGCTGGTAATACTCAAGGTTTGGATTGCACAAACATTACAAGCCCAGGTAGTATCGCATACAAACAATGTATCGCTGCTCTCGGTAATGCCGATGAGTTTGATATCAACTTGATCGTGTTGCCAGGTATCTTCCGTGAACAACACAGCTATGTCACCGAGATCACCATTGATATGTGTGAAGCTCGTGGAGATTGTTTCTACATCATGGATAACGTGGTCTTCCCAGCAAGTAACCAAAGCGTAGGTTTGATCAATGCCGCAATCAACACGGTTGCTACAATTGATAGTAACTACGTCGCAACTTACTATCCATGGGTCAAGATCCTCGACACAAACTTGAACAAGATCATCAGTGTTCCACCTTCGGTAGTGTTGCCAGCAGTTTACGCTGCTAACGACAATGCAGCTGCCGAATGGTATGCTCCAGCCGGTTTGAACCGTGGTGGAATCCCACAAGCAGTTCAAGTTCTTGACAGATTGACTCACGCAGAACGTGATCAACTCTATGAGAATCGTGTGAACCCAATCGCAGCATTCCCAGGCCAAGGTATCGTAGTGTGGGGTCAAAAGACTCTTCAAATTCAACCAAGTGCTTTGGATCGTGTGAACGTCCGTCGCTTGTTGATCAACTTGAAGAAGTTTATTGCAAGTTCAAGCAACTACTTGGTCTTCGAACAAAACGTTGCTGCAACTCGTAACCGCTTCTTGAGTATCGTAAATCCATACTTGGAGAGTGTCCAACAACGTAACGGTATCTATGCTTACCAAGTTAAGATGGATGCTGAGAACAATACTCCAGACTTGATCGATAGAAACATCCTCTACGGTCAAATCTATATCCAACCAACCAGAACTGCTGAATTCATCTTGCTTGATTTCAACATTCTGCCAACTGGTGCTTCTTTCGGTGAATAACCCAAAGTAACCTAAACAAGACCCCGGCCCTAAAAAGCCGGGGTTTTTTGTTTTGTATTTTTACTATAATCTGTATATTTATATGAGATGATTAGTCTATCAGACCTTTTACTAGAAGCTAAGTTACCTATTAGCGAACAAGATATGGACTTGTATGCAAAAAAATACAAGAAGACCATTGATTATTTGCGTAACAAAAACAAAGTTTTATTATTGACAACCAGTAATAGATGGGTCAAACACAAAGAAGATGTTCCAAAAAGCAGTCAATTAGCTATCAAAATTCAAGACTTGTTGGGAAAAGAAAAGGTAACATTGATCGACACAACAAAATTGAATATAGTTCCATGTGAAGGTAACGTGAGTAGTAACAAAGAGTTTGGCGGTAATCATTGTGGAACTGCTGGCGCTTTATTAAAGAACAAAGATCAAAATCCAAGTGGATATCATCGTTGTTGGGCAAGTGTGAATGAAAAGGGAGACGAACTTTGGAAGATAAGCAAAGAATTGTTTGAAAGCGACTGTGTATTATTTTTTGCAAGCATTCGTTGGGGCCAAACAAATAGTTACTATCAAAAATTGATTGAACGTCTAACTTGGATTGAAAACAGACACAGCACTTTGGGTGAGTCTAACATTGTTAAAGATATTGATGCTGGATTTATTGCTGTCGGTCAAAATTGGAATGGTAAACATGTAGTTGATACTCAAAAGAGCGTTCTTGAGTTTTATGGATTCAAGACACCAGATCCTTTGTTTTGGAATTGGCAATTTACAGATGATTCACTTGATGAGACTAAACGTTCATATTTAAAGGGCGTAACTACATTCGAAAATACTTTTATTAAACCATATGATAAAGCTAAGTAATATTTTGTCGGAAGTTCTTAAAGAAGGTGGAGCCGGTGGCCACATGGAACATCCATTTGACTTTACCTCGAGCGGAAAACAACTCGTAGATGTATTTCAAAAAGCAATCAATTCACTAGAAAAAGGAACTGGTAGTGTAAAGATTGACGGTGTAAACGCAAGTATCCGTTTGGTCAATGGTGAATTCGTAATGGATCGTGGTAGTGCAAAACCATTAGACATCAAGGGAATGCGCCCTCAAGACTTGTCTGCTAGATTTTTGCCAGATCCACAATCTGGTGCCGAACATGGATTTATCAAGATTGGTTCCAAGGTAATTCAGATATTTGATGAAGCTATACCATCTACCCGACAAGAATTAAAGACGTTGGGCTTATTAAACAATCCAAATATTTTGTTAAACGTTGAATACGTCGAAGGTCAAACAAACGTTCTTGGATACGAAAACATTGGTAACTTTCTAGCAATCCACGGTCTAAAAGAAATCAAGCCAAAGACATTTGGTAAAGATGGTAGTGTCAAGTCAAGAGTAGCTACTGAGATTCCTTATGATAAGACTGCAATGCAATCTTATATCAATAAGTTGAATATGGTTGCTAAGAAACATGGATTCAAGGTGTTAGGAAGCGTGGATACCAAGTTCAAGTCTAGACCAAACCTTTCAAAACCTTTGAGTGAGAAAGTCACTTTATATCCTCAAGGTAATCCAGTGACCAAGAGTTTAAGAGATTGGTTGAAGGATGTTACTATTCAAACTCCTTTAATCACCCGTGAACAATTCCAAAAGGCATCTGCAAGTAAAAATATTGCGATGGACTTTGAAGGACAAGATATTGATAAGATTGTCAACGATTGTATTGTGTATATTGCTACAATCAAGTTGGGTGACGAAATATTAAAGAATGCTACTAGTGAAATTGGTGACCTTGAAAAACATGAAGGAATTGTTGTTAGAGATCCAAGTATACACAGTAATCCATTTAAAATAACTGGTAGTTTCATTATTAAGGGACTACAAAGTGGTTTTGGTAAATAAAAAAAATAAGTATTGGTTATGAAAAGAGCACAAGGTAAAAGCAATCTAGAGATTGTTCAAGATTATCTGGATGGTAATAGACCATTTATTCAAGTTGGTTATACCGACGATATTAATAACGCCACTCGTAAAGAAGGTGAAGAGTGGGAGGATAGTCAAGGACGTAAATGGATTTGGAAGAATGGCAGCAAACGTCGTGTTCCAAAAAAGGTTATTATTGACAACAAGTGTATCTGTAAACATTGTAATGCAGATATTCGTTGGGGTAATTACCTAGACAACCAAGTTTGGCCAAAGACACATTTGTGTTATGACTGTTTTACCAAGAATGAAACACAAATGAAGTTGGAAGGAACTTGGGAGTTTTATGATCAGATCCGTGAACTCAAGAATGAACGATCTGTTTTGACCGATTACAAAACCAAGTTTGATGAAACATTAAAGTGGTGTATAGAGAAGGAGAACAAACCACTAGAGTTTATTAATGAAGATGGTTCTATCGAAAAGTGGGAAGGTGAGAATGGTATTGAAAAAATTAAACAAGACGTTGAAAAGGATCTTGAGTTTATAAATGCTAGGTTATTGGAAATCGACAAGTCCATTAGTAATCTAGAAAAAGACTATGAGTCAGCAAAATCTAAGAGAAATAATAAAACAAGAGTATAAGAAGTGTCTTGAAAATCCTATATACTTCATGAAGAAGTATGTGAAGATTCAACACCCAGTTCGTGGAACAGTAAACTTTGATTTGTTTGAGTTCCAAGAACACGCTTTGGAAGATATGGTTGAGCACAAACTCAATATTATCTTAAAGAGTCGTCAAATGGGTATTTCTACTCTAACATCCGCATATAGTCTGTGGTTGATGACTTTTCACAGTGATAAGAACATCTTGATCATCAGTATCACTCAAGAGACTGCAAAAGAAATTGTCACCAAAGTTAGATTTGCTAATGATAGTCTTCCAGCATGGTTAAAAGTTCCATGTGTAGAAGACAATCGTCTATCACTACGTCTTAAGAATGGATCTCAAATTAAGGCTGTATCTAGTGCTGGAACCGCAGGTCGTTCGGCAGCTTTGTCACTTCTAATCATTGACGAAGCAGCATTCATCGATGGTATTGAAGAAATTTGGTTGTCTGCTCAATATACGTTGTCAACCGGTGGTCGAGCCATATTATTGTCTACTCCAAACGGTGTTGGTAACTTCTTTCACAAGACATGGGTTGCTGCGGAGGCTGGTGAAAATGGTTTCAATACAATCAGATTGCCATGGCATTTACATCCAGAACGTGATCAAGCATGGAGAGATAAACAAACAGAATTGTCTGGTGTCAAAGGTGCTGCACAAGAATGTGATTGTGACTTTTCTACATCGGGTAATCAAGTTGTGTCTGTTGAGACCATTGAGTTTTATAAACAAACACATATCAAAGATCCAGTAGAAAAACGAGGTGCTCAACAAGATCTTTGGATATGGGACAGACCAGATTATAGTAAGAACTACATTGTATCAGCTGACTGTGCTCGTGGTGACGGCGCCGATTATAGTGCGTTTCATATATTTGACGTTGATACACTTACACAAGTTGCTGAATATAAGGGTCAGTTGACTACAAAAGATTACGGTAATTTGTTGGTAGCTATTGCAACAGAATACAATAATGCGATGCTTGTGGTAGAAAACAACAACATAGGTTGGGGAACTCTACAACAGATTATTGATAGAGATTACCAAAATACTTTCTACAGCACTCCAGACTTGAATGTAGTTGATGTGGAACACAATTACACTAACAAACTAAATGCGCAAGATAGAAAGTTAGTGCCTGGATTTACAACTACAAACAAGAACAGACCTTTGATGGTATCCAATATGGAATCATGCTTCAGGGATAAATCGGTCACTATAAGGTCTATAAGACTGTATGAGGAGTTGAACGTGTTTATTTGGAATGGACCTAAGGCTGAGGCAATGAGAGGATACAACGACGATTTGGTGATGGCATTGAGTATTGGTTTATGGGTTCGTGGAACAGCATTGAAGTTAAGAACAGAACAAATGGCTTATACCCGAACCATGTTGGGTGGTATTACAAAAATAACAAACACAACGCCTGGTCCGTCATCACAATATAAAATCATACAATCTCCTCAAGAAACGTGGAAATTCGATACAGGAGCTAATGGTGCTCCAGGCTCAGGTAAAAAAGAATCACTAACTTGGTTGTTGTAATACTTATATATAAGATAGCATTTTATGGATGACAAATCATTTCAAGAGTTAAAAAATAGGTCACTTTACGCTAGGCTGAAGAGGCTTTTTAGCAACGACGTAATCGTTCGTAACGTGGGTGGCAAAAAGCTCAAGGTCATCGATACAGATGAAATTCAGTATGCTACAGACCGTAACAGTCTAAGAGATCGTTTCAATCGTCTTAGAACTACTGCTTACAATTCGTATACCCGTGACTTTAATTTATCATATCAAAGCAGCCGTGTAGAATTGTTTCGTGATTATGATACAATGGACATGGACCCAATTCTTGCATCAGCATTGGACATCTATGCGGATGAATGCACAACCCGAAATGAATTGGGAGACATTATTACTGTCCGAAGCACCAACGATGACATCAAGAGTATATTAAACAATTTGTTCTATGACATCTTGAACATCGAATTCAATCTTTGGTCTTGGACTCGTAGCATGGTCAAGTATGGCGATTTTTATTTAAGACTGCACATCAGTCCAGAATATGGTGTATACATGGTTGAGCCACTTAGTTCATATTATGTTACCCGTGTAGAAAACGCACATTTACAAAATAAGAGCTTTGTAAAGTTCCAAGTTAATCTTCCATATGGTAATAAGATTGAAGATCTTGAGAACTATCAAATGGCACATTTTCGTTTGTTGAGTGATAGTAACTTCTTGCCATATGGTAAGAGTATGTTGGAGGGTGCTCGTCGTGTTTGGAAGCAATTGAGTTTGATGGAAGACGCAATGTTGATTCACCGTATCATGCGTGCTCCAGAAAAACGTATTTTCAAAATTGATATTGGTAACATTCCTCCAAACGAAGTTGATAACCATATGGAGAGAATTATTCAACAGATGAAGAAGACTCCATATTTGGACCAAGCTACTGGTGATTACAATCTTCGTTTCAATCTACAAAACATGGTTGAAGACTTTTTCTTGCCAGTTCGTGGTGGTGATAGTGGAACTGCTATTGACAATTTGCCTGGGCTTGAGTGGACTGGAACCGATGATATCGAATATCTTCGTAACAAAATGATGGCAGCACTTAAGATTCCTAAGGCATTCTTGGGTTATGATGAATCATTGTCTGGTAAGGCTACATTAGCTGCCGAAGACATTCGTTTTGCTAGAACAATTCAACGTATTCAACGTATTATTGTCAGTGAATTGAACAAGATTGCTGTTGTTCATTTGTATAGTCAAGGATACAGAGATGAATCATTGGTTGATTTTAGTCTTGAACTCACCAATCCATCTACAATTTTTGAGAAAGAAAAGATTGATGTTTGGAAGAGCAAGGTTGAAGTCAGCAAAGACATGCAAGAACAAAAGTTGTTTAGCAAAAAGTGGATTTATGAAAAAGTGTTTGGTATGAGCGACCAAGACATGATCATGTTGCAAAAACAACTTATTGATGATGCTAAGGGCATGTATAGATTTAAGCAGATCGAAGAAGAAGGTAACGATCCTGCATTGAACTTCCTAAAGACCAAAGGCTCAGAGGGAGGAGAAGGCGGCGGAGAAGGTGGAGCCGGCGGTGCGGAAGGGGGTAGCGCTGGTGGAGGCGAAGTAGGTGGAGGAGAAACAGGAGGTGCTGAAGCCAGCGCTACTGCTCCCGCAACTGGTGGTGCCGAAGCGGGTGGAGAAGCTCCAAAATTGACCGAAAAAGTTAAATTGTCTGCGCATGAACGAGAAGAAGCTGCTCGTAAAAAAGAAGAAGAACGTGATAGAGATCAGACTGGTAGAAAAGATGCTAGAAAATATCCATTTGGTGAAGATCCACTTGGAACACAAGAAAACAATAGAGACAGTGATTTGTCACCATCTCATAAGTATAAAAAGCGTTCGCCACTGTCTTTGGAATCAATGGAGTCGTTGTCAACAATTTTACAAGGATTAGATAAGTCCAAAGAAATTTTAAGAGAGGGAGTTTCTGGGTCTTATATGGATGAAACAAACATCAAAGAATGATATAAATCCGATGATTTTCCAAATTTCAATATATTTATAATTATTAGAGAACTATATGCGCAAAAAAGCTAAACATTCTAAGTTTAAGAATAGCGGAGTATTGTTTGAGTTGCTCACGCGACAGATTACCGCAGATATATTGGCAGGTCGTGACGAATCATTCACCAAGAACTTGATGTTCAAATATTTTAACGAAAGCACTGCGCTCGGAAAAGAATTTCAATTGTATAACTTCATCGTAAGTCAATCTTCTAAGAATTCCGAGTCTGCTGATCGTATTTTGAATGTAGTATTGCAAACACGTTCAAAGTTAAATGAACGTGAATTAACTTCGCAAAAGTATAATCTCGTTAAGGAGATCAAAGAGAAGTTTAACATCGACGAATTTCTAAAGAACAAGATTCCAAACTATAAACTTTACGCATCGATATATAAGTTGTTTGAAAATCAAGGTGGTGATGAAGTTAAGTTTGATGTAGAAGAGATTTTGGAAGCCAGAGAGTTTGTAACAGAAAATTTGACAAAGGAAAGAAAGAACGAAGAACAAGCTTTGGATGTATATAGTTCTCAACCAGCCGAAGTGAAGTTACTCGCATATAAGTTCTTGATCGAAAACTTCAACAAAAAGTATTCGTCTTTGTTGCCTTCTCAAAAGGCTTTGTTAAAAGAATATATTACAAACGTTTCCAACACCAACAAGTTCACTGAATTTGTCAACAAGGAATATAAGAAGGTGTCTGATCTTCTTAAGGAAAGATCTATTTTGGTTAAGCATGATGTTATCAAGATCAAACTTAACGAAACGATTGCTCAGCTTTCAAACAAAACTCTCACAGGTATTGTGAAAGAGAATCAATTGACTGCTCTTTTGAGTGCGTATGAATTGATCGAAGAATTAAATAAACTTGCTGATGAAAAAGCTTCTTAAAGAATCAGGCGATCCGTTTAGAGATATTGTTAAAAAATATGCTCAATTGTATCGTGATAGTGAATTAGCCCGCATTGATAAATCTCAATACAATGCATGGTTGCAAGCTCATGCTGGCAAGATCTCGCCATCTGTAAAAGCAGACATCGAAAAAAAAGTAAATGCCAAGTTGAAAAAGAAAGATGAAGCATCAACCAGTAGTGCTGCTGGTGCTTACATGACTCCATTTGCTTTTTCTCGTAGAGGACCAGGCAATGTTAGAGCAGCTACTCAACTTGGATTTAAGTTAGCAAAACCCGTAAAAAAGAGTCCAGGCTATGCTTTGGAAAACCAAATGTATAGTGAACCAGCTTATGTAACTCCAGCACAAAACATCGAACCAGTATCAACTTACACAGATCAATTTGGATTGGTTCAACACGGTGATCCAGAGTTGGACCCAGGCCTTGCTGGTAAGACACAAACAACTCTTCCTACTACAGAACAACGTAAATCTGTCAAAAAAATCATCGAAGGATATCGTGCCAACAGATTTTTGACAAAGGAAGCAGACGGCGGTCAACAACCAGCACCGGCACAACCTCAACAAGCACCACAGGCAGATCCAACTGTAAATGTTCAATCATATGACATTCAACCAGACTTTACTGCTTTTGATACCAAGTTAAAGGATGCTACTGAACAGACCAAATTAGAACTTCAAAAGAAGATTCAAGATCAAATTTTAAACAAAAAGATCGTTGTTCGTGCTAGTAAAGGATATAAGCAACCAGAAACAGATTATACAATCAACGTGACTGGTGTTCAAATTGATTACTATTATGATCGATATGTTATCATCATAATTGGTCGTGAAGAAAGTAAACAAAAAGCAGCCAAGTTCTTTGTAAAACCTGGTTTCAAGATCAAGATTTTGGGTCCAGCCGATGTTAAACAAAGAGACAAGTATCAAATTGCCAAATCAAAAGCATTGGTTGATCCATCACAACAAACTTCAGCTGGAGCTTCAAATGTTGTAACTTCAAAACAACAACCAGCACCAGCTAAACCAGAGGAAACACCAGAAGCTCCAGCAGCACAACCACCACCAGCTTAATATGAAAACAGTATTAATTGACGTATTACCATTTGAGTTCAAGAAGACCGCACTTAACGAATCGTTGAGTGATGGTAAACTTCTTGTAACTGGCACACTACAACGTGCTGAAGCTAAGAATCAAAATGGTAGAATCTATCCAAAGGAAATTCTTCAACGTGAAGCCACAAAATACATGGATAATTTTGTTAAACAACGTCGTGCTATGGGTGAATTGGATCATCCAGAATCGTCTGTTGTTAACTTAAAAAATGTTAGTCACAACATCGTAGACATGGGTTGGGATGGTGATGATTTGGTTGGAACTGTAGAAATTTTACCAACACCAAGTGGTAACATTTTGAAAGATCTTCTCAAGGCTGGTATTCTTTTGGGTATCAGTAGTCGTGGTTTGGGTAGTGTAAAGAAGGATATGAGAGAAGGTGCTGATGTGGTTCAAGATGATTTTGACTTGATCGCATTTGACTTTGTAAGCAATCCTTCAACACAAGGTGCGTTCATGTATCCTCAAGGAAAGATCACCGAAAGTGTCAATCCTAATGGCAACAGAATCATCAATCCTTACTCAAATATTGAAAAAATTATTCATGATATTATATCAGAATTATAATTTGAACCCTATTTATAGCATATGATTAAGCTAAGACATTTAGTAGAAAATTCCACAGAAACCTCTTACGTTCCTCTTACCAAAGAAGAGAAAGTCAAGTTACGTGAGACAGTAAAGGCTTATAACGAATATCGTAAGAGTCTTAAAGCTGAAAGTGTTTATTCTACTGCTTCAAAAATTATGGAGGCAGTTAACTTGGCAGAACGTTATGCTATCAAGGAATGTGGTGAGTGGATGGAAGCAAAGATGGTTGAGCGTGACATGAAAGAAGTTAAGAAACTCGCTCACAAGTTGTATGAAGAAGCAAATAAGATCAAGGGTGTAGAACACACACTTGAGATGATTTATGAAGAAATTGGTTTGAAGTTGGAACGTTATTTTGAGATTGCTGATCCAATTACTGAGACCCCACAAGCATATCAAGTTCAAGGTCGTCCTGATTCAGTGAGTATCAACGCATTGGAAAACTCTGAACTTCCAGGTGCTCAACCAGTTACTCAACCTCATCAACAACCACCTTACCAATCACAAAAGTAAGGTTACTTGTTCTTAAATTTAGGGTCTGATGGGATTGAATCAATAAACTCAATCATCTTACTAAAAGATTCAAACACATAACGACGGGATGTTTCAAGAACATACCCGTCTTCGTTTTTATATACACGAACTGGCACCTTTTCGTCCATCATTTCTAGTGTAGGCACTTCAATTTCGCACACCATATCGGAGTCATTGTCGATTTTGAAGCCCATATCACCGAGTGTGTCAATTTCATTGAAGTTCCAACCATTTGGGTGGTCGATATCAATCAACTTGAATTTTGGAGAATCGGTATCTTCTCCGCCTTTGTTTAGAAAGTTGCCCAATTTTACTTGAGCGTATAGATTCTTATAGTCCATATGAGTTAATTCTATCAATGAAATCTGCTAAAACTTTGGTTTTTTCTTCACCGTCGTTATCAAAAATGCTACTCAAAACATACACAACCTTTTCTTTGTTTTCTTCTGGATCTTCACTTTGTTTAGCAGGTGATATTCCAATGAAACAAGCGTAGTTGTATAAGCCTGGGTTTTGGTTATTTACCAACTTTTTGAAAACATAGTTCTTATTTGACTCGTTACTGGTAATGTTTGCTGAAATTTCGTTGGTGCTCTTTTTGTGAACGAAGTTTGCTTTGCCAAATCCGCCAAATCCGTTTTGTTTGTTTTGAAATGTAAGAAGTTCTTTTTTGTCAAACTTTACACCAGAGTTTTCTCTCAACACATCATCGAGAGTTTTATCTGGAACCTCTTGCATTTTAGCAGAACTGAACTCTGCTTCTGTCAATTCGTCCTTACGTTTGTCAACAATTGCTAATGCTGCATAATACTTTTTGAGACTTTCTTTGTCTCCTTTTGTGCAGCCAACTTTCTTGTTGTTCGACTTTTTAAACACACAATATTTGTCGTTTACTTTTTTATGATAATATGGCATACAACTATAAATATCAAAAAAATTGTGATTTTCCAATTTTATATCATATTTATTATCAAATGCGTCAACGTCTTTGATGCCACTATAATTCAATCTTCTTTGGAGTTCTCCAATAACTTCACAACAACAATAGGAAAGGTAAAATTAATATGAGCGATCTATTAAAGGAAAGCATCGCAGACGCAAAGGCAGTTCGTGAAACTGCAATTGCTAATGCAAAAACCTTTCTTGAGGAAAACTTCGCAAAGAGCATGAAAGAAATGTTCGCAGAGAAGCTCAAGGAAGAGTCAGAAGAAGCAGGTGAGGAAAAGAAGGAAGAAGGAAAGATCGAAGAGAAGCTTTCTTCTTCAGGCATTGGTAAGGACGATGGTAACTTCGTATCAGACCAAAAGCCAGTCCAACCTTCTACATCTGCCAAGAAGAACACAACTCCAGCCGGTAAGCAAGAGTTCGACGCAACTCTTGAAGAAGGCGAAGAAATCACCAGCGAAGAGTTGGATGAGATTCTTGCTGAGTTGGAACAAGAAGGTAAGAAGGAAGACGGTGAAAAGGAAGAAAAGCACGAAGTAGTTGCTGAAGAGGAAGAGGCTTCTGAAGAAGAAGTTGTTGATCTTGATGAACTACTCGCTGAGTTGGAAGTTGACGAACAAGCTCCAGCTGCTCCAGTTGCTCCAGCACCAGCTGCTGTTGACCCAACCATGGCAGCCGCAGCACCAGCTGTTCCAGCCGCACCAGTTGCTCCAGCACCTGGACAAGTTCCTTCCCCAATGGAAGAAGACACCTACGAAGAAGAAGTGACTGCTGAAGAAATGGCAGAGGCACTCGTTGCTATTAATGAAGAAAACGAAGCATTGAAGAATTCTTTGAAGGAACACCAAGATACTGTTAAGTATTTGAAGGGTGTTCTTGAAGAAACCAATCTCTTGAATGCTAAGTTGCTCTATACCAACAAGATCTTCAAGGGTAAGAATTTGACCGAAGACCAAAAGTTGAAGGTCATCAACACATTTGATCTCACCAAGACATTGCGTGAAATCAAGTTGGCATATACAGTTTTGGCCGAATCATTTAATGCCGGTGGATCAGTCGCCAAGAAAAAGACAAATGCGACTGTCTCAACTATCACCGAAGGTTTGGCAAGCAAACCAGTATCCAGCACAAAGCCTGACTCTACGATTGTAGAACCTCAAGCTGATGTAATGGCTTCAAGATTCCAAAAGCTCGCAGGAATCAAGAAGTAATTAGTTTGCGAGTAATTAACAAACCAAAAGATAGGAAAATATTATGGACGTAAAGAGTCTACTAACAAATAATATGAATCCACAGGCAAAGCTTATGGCTGAAACCCGTGGTCTTCAAAGCAAGTGGGAAAAGACGGGTCTTCTAGAAAACACCACAGGTGTTGAGAAGGCACACATGTCAATCCTCTTGGAAAACCAAGCAAAGCAATTGTTGGACGAAGCTTCAACAACCGGCACAAGCGCAAACAGTGAACAATGGGCAGGCGTTGCTCTTCCATTGGTCCGTCGTGTATTTGCTGAGATCGCTGCTAAGGAATTCGTATCGGTTCAACCAATGAATCTCCCAAGCGGTCTTATCTTCTACTTAGACTTCAAGTATGGTTCCGGCACTCAATTGGGTCACACTGCAGGCGAAAGCTTGTTCGGTGGTAACCAAAAGAAGCTCGGTTCGACTGATGCTCCTGTGAACGGTCTCTATGGCCAAGGACGTTACGCTTATTCTGAGCGCACCGTTTCTAGCTCAAACGCAACTGTTCTCGTAGCTACTGCAAGCTGGAACGATCTCCAATTCGATTCTGCTTTCAGTGCTTCCGTAAACGGTTCTGGTAACGTTCCAGGTATCTACAAGATCACCTTTAACCTCGACGACAACACTGAAGCAAAGCCAGGTTCCGGTAACCTCTGGAACGTTGACTTGAATGCAGTTCGTTCGTTCGGTGTTCAAAGTTCCGCAGGTGTAGCTCGCACTGTATTGAACACTTACGCAACCGCAGTTAACACTGGTAGCTTGGCAAACCCATACTATCAAATTAACTTGTTCGTAAGTCAATCTGCTGGTGCTGCTGCTCCAACTACTACCCAACGTTTGAACTACACTGTTCAACCTTCGGACAACCTCCGTGGTGACTTCGAAGATGGTAAGACCGCTGGTGAAGGTTCTGGTGTTGCTAACAACGTCTATACCCAATCTATCGGAACTGACATCAAGATCCCAGAAGTCAACCTTGAGTTGAAGAGCGAACCAATCGTTGCTAAGACTCGTAAGTTGAAGGCAGTCTGGACCCCAGAACTCGCTCAAGACTTGAACGCATACCACTCTATTGATGCAGAAGCAGAACTTACTGCTCTCTTGAGTGAATATGTTTCGATGGAAATCGACCTCGAAATCCTCGACATGTTGAACGAGTCTGTAACTGGTCAAACCACTGAAGCTTGGTCCGCCCAAATCGGAACTGAATTCAGCAAGACCATCAATAACACTACCGATGTGGCTTCGTTCACACGTAATGTTAATGCTTCACCAAACAGAACCGCTTACGTAAAGAGCACTTGGTTCCAAACTCTTGGTAACAAGATCCAAAAGGTCTCTAACAAGATTCACCAATTGACTCTCCGTGGTGGTGCTAACTTCTTGGTCTGCTCCCCAGACGTTGCAACAATCTTGGAGTCTATCCCAGGTTACGTTGTAAACACTGATGGTGACCAAGCTAAGTTCGCAATGGGTGTAAGCCGTGTTGGTAGCTTCGCAAGTCGCTTCCAAGTGTATAAGAACCCATACATGACCGATAACGCTATCCTCGTTGGTTTCCGTGGTAGCAACTTCTTGGAGACTGGTGCTGTGTATGCCCCATACATCCCACTCATCCAAACTCCATTGGTCTATGATCCAACCAACTTCACTCCACGTAGAGGTGTAATGACCCGCTACGCTAAGAAGGTTGTTCGTCCTGAGTTCTACGGTAAGGTCTTGATCGCTGATCTCGACACCGTATAATTTGGATCGGGTCTAAATTATTAACAACGAACCCATCAGTCGAAAGGCTGGTGGGTTTTTTCTTTGATATGTATAGTTATGAATTTTGTTACATACATAAACTATACTGATGTTTACGACGATTCAGATTATTTGTCTTATTGTATAAGAACTAGTAAAGTATTGGTTATTAAGAATCATAGATCTATTACATCAGTAATAGATGATACTACCAGATCTGTGTCTAAATTTGGTCGTATGGTAAACATAGACGAAGATTTGAAGTCTGGTAAAACAACAGACCAATTATTTATGGAGATTAGTTTTGACCCAGAACAACAGTTTCAATATCGAACTGCTAAATCCCATCAACCGTTACATACAGACTTTAGTTATTTGCCTGTGAACAATACAATTCAATTTTTAATGTGTATGAAACAGGCTCCGATTGGTGGCGCAACTACATTTATAGACACACGTAGATTGGTAGAATTAATGAATATGGACGGTGAAACTAAAATGTATGAAGATTTGTTGACTATACCAGTTTCACATTCAAAAGGCGATTTAATCAAGACACAGCCTATATTGGAAGTAATTGAAGATGATTATAAAATAAATTGGAATTATCAACCCGCAATACGTGCTAAAAATACCGATCAGGCAAAAACATTAATTCAGTATTTCAAAGATTGGTTGGATAATCGTATTGAAAAATCTGGATTATTGACACCAGTATTGTTAGAAACAAACGATACTGTGTTTTTTCACGACTACCGTGTGTTGCATGGTAGAAATAGTTATTTTGCTAATGTCAAAGGAGATAGACGTTTGGTTAAAGGAACGCTAGTATTTAATCAGTAAAAAATTCGTTACTATTATCGACAATAACTTCTTGTATTTGTTCTTTGAACGACGTTGTTTTTGGATAAGGTAATAGTTTGTGTATGAGAGATTTGGTCAACTTCTTATTCTCAATCTTATTACTAATGAACTTGATGTAACGGTGTTTGCCACTCTCACGTTTGCGCCAGAACGTCTTTCCGATGCGTTCCTTAAGTTTGTCCACATTGTGTGTTTTCCACCTTCCATAGACGTTTCTGCTATGAATCCAATCATAATTTGGAGGTCCAACAAGACTGACACTATAGTTCGGCATTAGTGCGATATCCACATAATTGTCTCCTTGATATAGAAAACCAGTGGCTTGATAAATGGTTCCAGCATGACCAACCTCGCTATCAGCATAACTCAAAATACACTTAATTTGAGGATATTCTGTGTTCAAATGTCTAAAACTTTCGGCTATACAGAAACTTTCTATGTTGCCACCATGACCGTCTTCTATCCATAATCTGGTCAATTCAAAGACGTTATCGTTGGTCAATAGTGGACTAATACTGGTGCTGGAATTACGTCCTACAGCGTTACCATATACAAGAACTCCAATCAATTTACTGTCAAAACCGCCGAAGAATGTGCTTTCTATGTAGTCTTTGGTATACACACCGTATGCTACAGAACAACTGGTCCACTTGTGTGTATAGTGGTTCTTTTCAATCAAATTACGTGCTACCGATTTGTTGATCGGTTTCAAATAAATTAATGATGTGTCACAATATTTTGACATAATAGTATCATAAATGAGAGTGGTGAAATACACAAGTTTTTATAGTGACGATGGATATTTATAGGTATGAGAAAACTATTTACACTATTTTTGGCTTCATTTTTATTGGTCGGAGGATGCAAAACTTCTAACCAAGAGAAGGTTCAAAAGACAAAAGATGGTCTTGCAAATACCCGTGTTGAGATGGCAAAAAATGAAGGAGAGAAGTTACAACAAGTTGCTACGTTAGCTAGTGGAACTGATTATTCTCTCAAATCGGTGACCAATCCTCCCGTTCAAGTCAAGACTGCTATTGACTTTAATAGTAGGATTTTGAACATTACTGGCAACCCAAATATTGACGAATTGAACAAAATAAAGGAACTTACAGACCTTTTGAATAGTGAGGTGGAAAAGGAAAAACAAAAGGGTAGTAAATTACTCAAGGAACGAGATGATGAAATTTTGTCTCTTCAAATAAGACAAGAAGAGATTCAGAATGTGTATGAAGAACAAATAAAAGGTCTTGAAACACAGGCTTCTCAAGTGGCAAAAAAGGCAGATGCTTTGCAGGTTACTGTGGATGAAGTCAATAGTTGGATGGGTCTTGGTGGAGTGATGTATGGACTAAAAAGATTCGTTACAATAGGGGTTACTGGCATATTGATATTCTTGATAGCATTCATAGTATTAAGATTTTTGGCCGCTGCAAATCCAATTGCTGGAGCTATTTTTAGTGTATTTGAACACATTGCTTCGTATGCGATATCGTTGATTAAGGGTATAGCTCCTAGATCTATAGACTTTAGTAATTTGACTTCTAGTCTAGAATTCACCAGATACAAGACCACTTTGGATAGTGTTGTTGACACTATTGAAGTAATGAAAACTATAGAAAAAAAGACTGGTGTGACCTATACACTTAAAGATTTGGGAGTTGAATTGGATAAGAATTTGAATGACTCTGACAAGAGATTAATCGGAGAATTAAAACTCACAAACAAATACGAATAATATTTATATCATATGATCAAATTTAATGACCTTCTTGAAAATGAGGAGCTTTGTTCAATGAAGCTGCTTGAAAATGTAGAAATTACTTCTTATCTGAAGTATCACCTTGACAAAGAACTTTCTCTCAACGAGTCCATTTTTAGAACCTACAGCGAGTCTTACTTTGATTTGATCAACGAAGTTCGTAAGTTATATTATGACAATCTAATTGAACTGTGTGATGCGGATGCTGAATTGGTCGAGAGTGATTTGGGCCAAAAGGTCGTTGTTGAAGGTCGAGAAATTTATTTGGATGCTCCTCTTGAAATTGAAGAAGACTTGGTAATGGAGGCAAAACATCGTGGCAAGAATGTTACTCTCAATAGACCAATAAGAACTCCAGGTGGTCCTAAAAAGTATGCGGTATATGTGAAAGCTAAGAATGGTAAAATCAAGAAAGTAACATTTGGTGATCCTAATTTGAGAGTGAGAGGTCGTAGTAAAGCTCGCCGTAAGAGTTTTGCTGCTAGACACAAATGCAGTCAAAAGAAAGACAGAACAACGGCTGGTTATTGGAGTTGTCGCAGTCATCGCATTCGTAGTTTGGGTAACAAAGGAAGGGGTAAATACTGGTAAATTTATGGTAAAACTAATAGACATATTGGTAGAAAATCCAGACACGGTGTATTATAAGAAAAAGACTTATAATTACAACACTCCTGCGAACAAGTGTGCTTTCTTTATTTACAAGGATAAAAAGACAAAGAAAGAGACTACGTTTGGATACAGTATTATCAAGAGGGAATTCTATTGCACCAATCCCGATGTGTTAAAAGAAATCAAAGAGTTGGAGAATGCACCCAAAATAAAAATGGGTTCTTCTGCCGATGATAACAGTCGATATTGGGCCCAGCGTGGTATAGAAGACATTAAAAATAGAAACAACGGTGGTGGTCATTTAGCATTAGAAAACATACTATCTGGATTGGGTCGTTGGGTTACTGACGATGATCTCACTTTAAAGGGTAGAATATTTGAAGTGGATGACACAGTTGATACTAGTCCTAAAACTGGTTCACCAAATTTAGATATACAGATCGAATCTACCATACCCAGTGGCAAAGCTATCATTGTAACCTTCTGGTCGTATAACAGAGATAATGTAGCACCATGGAAAGATCAAATAGATCATGTTGTTGAATTCAATAACTTTAAACCAGAAGAATGTCTGTATGAGTTGGGTAGTAGGGTGATGACATTTAGTGAGTTGTATGGTGGTAAAGAAGAACCCAAGAAGGAACCAACACCATCGACACCTAAACCACAATCTAATGATAGTGAGTCTGCAAAGTATTTTAAAGTTGGAGACAGAGTAAAATTGAAAGGTATGAAGATCTTTGGTGATGTTGTATCTATGGATGGCAATAATATCACTATAAAAATAACTGACACCGATATGCCCACAGTTGCACCAAAAGATGTTGAGAAAACTATTTCTTACGTATTTTTGGAACCTGATAATACGCCAGCTGGATTATCATTAGAGAAAGTTATTGATGATAAGACACAAGAGTTTGTTGAAAAAAGAGGAAAACTTCATACAACAGGAGCGAAATTTACGCCTGCTGAAAAGGCTAATTTAGAAAAAGAAGTAGATAGTTTAGAAATCGAATTAAAAATGTTAAACAACTACTTGACGAACGGCGTGAAGATTTATACAGACGAATTGAAAAATTTAGTGAATCGTTCTGTTCAACGTAAATTACACGATAAAGAAAAAGAAAAGCTTGACAGATACAGTTTAGCAGCTCAGGCTGAGAAACAGTATGGCATGCCGATTGCGCAAATACGTCAAAAATACAGAGGTGTGCCTTTGGATCAATTGGTAAAGAAAGAACATTTAATCCGTGAAATTGTTAGAAAATATGTTACTAAACGAAAATAGACACGTTCAAAAAGGATGTCTAATGGCACAAGTGAGTCCTACTTATGGACCTCACGTTATTAGGCTTGGTAGAACCGCAATACCTCCTCAAATACTATATACCGATCCAAACGATCCTACGTATGGTTATGATGACGAACCACATGTTACTCTAAAATATGGCTTTGAGCCTGATTTGGATAGACTAAATGTTGCTCGTATATTAAAGGGTATCGGGCCATTTAATGTGGTTCTTAGAGCACTTAATTTGTTTGAAAATGACAAATTTGATGTGGTAAAGTTTGAGGTGGAAAAGTGTCCTATCTTAACAGAATTGAGACGTAGATGTGATGGATATCCTAACAGTGATAGTTATCCAGACTACAAACCTCATATGACCCTAGCTTATGTGAAGAAGGGCAGTTTCCCACATAAACGTGATAATCTTAATATAGCTTTACCAATTACAAGATTCAAATATAGTGGACCAAACGGAAAATACTTTATTAACCTATGATCAAATTTAAAGATATACTCAAAGAAGTTGCTAACGCCGATATTAATCAAATTGCCTCTTCTCTAGAATTTAAACCAGTAACCAAACAAAAGTTGGTGTATAAATACGTAGAAGACGGTAAGCCTGGTGAAATGCCTCCGATGACATACACTAAGGCTACGGTTCAACAGCCTGTTGTTACCGTTACTACCGATGGTAAGGAGACACAAAATACGGCAGAAGTGGGTGACATCATTTTCAGTGGTGCTACCGGCGAAAACTATGTAATCAAATCAGCTAAGTTACCAAAATTATATACTGGTAATGTTGGTGGTGATATCTATCCAGAACAGTCTCCAAGACAAGTTGCATTGTATACCGGAGAACCTGTGACATTCAAAGCTCCGTGGGGAGAAGATATGATTATCAAACCAGGTGACTATTTGGTCAAAGATCCAGCTAATACTGGTTATTATAGAATTGCTAAAGTAGAATTTGAAAAGACATATAATCCTCTATGATCAAGTTGATGGATTTATTGAAAGAAGGTGGTAAACTATTTGGTAGTAGAGCCAGTAGAGTTACTACTTCTGAGATGAACAGTATTTTTGATGAACTCAAGAATCAACTGGGTAATGACTTTAGCAAGTTTGAGTTGAGTAAAGCACTACCATCCAAACAAGATCACGGTGATATTGATATTGTGTTGACTGGATCGTCTGGTGATATCAAGAACACGTTGTTATCTAATTTGGGTAATAAGGTGAAGGATTATAGTCGTAACGGAAATATCTATAGTGTTCTTTACAAGTCTGATTTGGGTAAGGATGTTCACGTAGACTTTTTGTATGCGGATACCGACGATGACTTTGACGCACAAAAGACTTATTTAGCTCTAGGAGACTTTAGTGGTATATTGGGTGTAATGGCCAGACAAAATGGTTACAAGTATGCTACTACAGGCTTTCAAAAGATTTATGTAGACAAGAGTGGTAGACATCACGATATACTAATAACCAAGAATCTAAAAGACGGTTTGAAGATATTGGGTTACGGTGATGTATTAAACACATATGACAATATTCAGAACAATGATGATGTTGTGAAGTTTATTAGTAGCAGTCCATTGTTTGACAGTGACAACTATAAAGGTCAAACTATGAATCATAGTGATCGTAAGAGAGTCAGATCTGGTAGACCTAGCGCTGATTATATCCGTAAGTCATTAATAGGTTTAAATAAACATAGAACCATAGATGATCCAGATTATTTCTTGAAGAAGTTGTTTCCAGACAAGTATCAAGCTTATTTGGATAAGATCAAAGAAATAGAATCGTTTACCCCAGTCAAATCCAAATATGGTGGTGAATGGATTATGCAAAATTTTAATGTCAAACCTGGGCCAGTATTGGGTAAAATCAAACAATTCTGGACACAAAAGTATGGCGATCAATTAGATAATGTCCCAGAAGATCAATTACGTAGCGACACTGATATGTATATTAAGTCTATATAAGGACAAACTTTGCTTTTATATTAAATGACGGTATGTATGATTTTTAAATATTTATATTAAACTATGCCGAATAATATTATCATAACGCCTGGAAATAGAGAAATTAGTTTTCAAGATGGGTCTAACCCCGCAAGAAAATTAACAATTACAGGAAGTAATCTTTCATATGAATCAACAATAAGTGCGAGTAATTTTTATACACACAATAGTAGTGGGAGATTTTATGGAAGTGCATCATATGCTGCGACCGCGAGTTATGCCGCTATATATTATAGCGGTAGTGTTGTTAGTTCTTCATATGCGGTGACTGCTTCTTATGCACTAAATGGTGGTGGCGGCGGAACAAACTTAGTTACGGGATCAACATATCCAATAACAAGTAGCTACAGTATAAATGCAATTAGTGCTTCATACATTCCTACAAGTGCAAATATTACCGCAAGTTTAGCAGAAGACAGTATTTCTTCTTCTTATGCAGAGACGGCAAAAAGTGCAAGTTATGCTTTAACTGCTTCGTATGCTTTGAACGGTGGAGGTGGCGGCCACAATGTAGTATTGGTCACAGGCAGTATAGCGACTCAGACAATCTTATATGATGTTGTTACTGGACAAGAGAACGTGATTTCGTCCGTTGGTGGCGCCATTGATTTATCACTAAATAAATGGAGTGTTTCTGTTCTAGAAGAGTGGGATGATGTGAGTGGTGATCCATATTATGCAAGTTGTAGTTTATTGTTACATTGTAATGGAACCGACAATTCTATTTCATTTTCAGACAGCGGACCTAATAGTTTAACGGTTACATCAAACGGAGGCGCCAAAATAGTATCGGCTATTAACAAATTTGGTAGCGGAAGCGGATTCTTTGATGGAGTCAACGATTATCTCAGCGTTCCAAATAGTGTTGGTTTTAATTTTGGAACAGGAGATTTTACTATTGAATGTTGGATTCGTTCTTCAGATGTATCTGCTGCGAGACAACGAGGATTTTTTCAAACGTCAACTTCCCCTATAGGGTTAGCTACATATTTCAACACAGGTATAGCAATAATTCAAGGTGCTAATGCTTCTGGAGGACCGCTAAATGGTGGATTGTGTGCAAACGTTGCGGGGGTCAATGTGGGAAGCAACGCTGCATCAATAACAGCAAATACTTGGCATCATATTGCGCTTGTAAGACTGTCTGGAACTTCATCGTTGTATGTAGATGGAACATCTATTGCATCTGTAATAACTCCGGGAAATTGTTCAGGAACATATGCGGCAGTTGGTGGATATTATAATACTTCATTTTTACATAGTGGTTACATAGATGAACTTAGAATTCTGAAGGGGGTTGCTAGATACACAGGTAGTTTCACGCCACCAACAACTGAATTTGAAAATATCGCATATACTCAATATACAACAAACTATATAGCCACTGTCGGAGGACTAAATGATACTGGCTCTGACTATGGTGTTCAAAAAATAAATAATAGTTCTCTTAAGATTAGAAAGATGTCGAACACCAGTCAGCCTGTATCTGGGTCTCAAGCACTTAGTAACACTGTTGATAGAGTTTATGTTAATGTATTGGATTACACAAATGTAACATCAGCATCGAATTCTACAAGCGCATCATATGCTCTAACCTCTTCATATGCTGGTTTGTCGCAAACTGCATCATATGTTAATTTAGCTCGTAGTGCTTCGTATGTTAGTCTTGCAAAAAGTGCTTCGTATGTTAATCTAGCTCGTAGTGCAAGTTATTATAGTGGAAATGTGGCAACCGCTTCTTACTCACCTTCTTCTGGTAATTCTATAAGTGCAAGTTATGCTTTAACTGCTTCGTATGCTTTGAACGGTGGTGGCGGCGGACACAATGTAGTATTGGTCACAGGCAGTATAGCAACCCAAACAATCTTATATGATGTTGTTACTGGGCAAGAGAACACAATCACGGGTATCGATTTATCATTAAATAAGTGGAGTGTTTCTGTTCTGGAAGAGTGGGAATATACCACCGGCGACCCGTATTATGCAAGTTGTAGTTTATTACTACACTGTAACGGCACTAATAATTCGACAACATTCTCAGATAGCGGACCATATAACTTGACTGTTACTTCGGTTGGTGGCGCAAAAATAGCATCAGCTATTAACAAATTCGGCAGTGGAAGCGGATTCTTTGATGGAGTCAACGATTATCTTTCTATTCCAGATCATCCTGGTTTTAATTTTGGTTCTGGTGATTTTACAGTGGAATGTTGGCTTTATCCAACTGCCCATCCCGCAGTTGTTTATTTATTCGGTCAAACAAATGCTTCAGACGTTGCTCCTTTTGTTATTGCGCTTTCTAATGGTAGACCAAGTATAGCAGCATCAACAAATGGTTCAACATGGATTGTAAACGCAACGCTTGCAACACCGTTAACACTTAATGCTTGGACACATTTAGCAGCAGTTAGATATGGTAATAAATGGAGTGTATATGTAAATGGTGTTGAAAACGTTGTAGCACCATCAACATCTGGAACTCTTTATGATTCTGTAAATGGGCTCGGAATAGGCGCTGACGGTCCAGGCGCCGGAGTTGTATCATATTATTATAAAGGATATATTGATGAATTCAGAGTGTTGAAGGGGGTTGCTAGATATACAGGTAGTTTTACACCACCAACATCGGAATTTGATAATATCGCATATACTCAAACCTTAACAAACTATGTAGCCACTGTAGGTGGTTTAAATGATACTGGGTCAGATTATGGTGTTCAAAAAATAAACAACAGTTCTCTTAAAATTAGAAAAATGTCTGACACCAGTCAACCTGTGTCAGGTTCTCAACCACTTAGTTCTACTGTTGATAGAGTTTATGTTAATGTGTTAGATTATACAAATGTAACGTCGGCATCAAACTCTACAAGTGCTTCTTATGCTTTGACTGCATCATACGCATCTAATGCTGGCTCTTTTTTGACAACCGGTTCGACATATCCAATAACTGCAAGTTGGAGTAATAATAGTGTAACATCTTCATATGTTATTACATCACAAACCGCAAGTTATTATGGCGGCAATGTAATCAGTTCCAGTTACAGTTTAAGTAGTTCGTATGCACCAACAAATACAAATATCACTGCAAGTTGGTCGAGTAATGCAATATCATCTAGTTATGCTTTAACTGCTTCATATGTGTCGGGTGGTGGAGGCGGTCACAATGTAGTATTGGTCACAGGCAGTATAGCGACTCAGACAATACTGTATGATGTTGTTACTGGTCAAGAAAATATTATAACAGGTATTGATTTATCATTAAATAAGTGGAGTGTTTCTGTTCTGGAAGAGTGGGAATATACAACTGGTGATCCATATTATGCAAGTTGTAGTTTACTATTGCATTGCAATGGCACCAATAACTCAACTACATTCTCAGATAGTGGGCCAAATAATTTAACCGTTACTTCGGTTGGGGGAACAAAAATAGCATCAGCTATTTATAAGTTTGGTAGTGGAAGTGCTTTTTTTGATGGAGTTAATGATTATATTTCCGTTCAAGACAACGCTGGTCTTAATTTTGGATCTGGTGATTTTACAATCGAATACTGGGAATATAGAACTTCGACAGCAACTCAAAGTCCAATATTAAGTAGAAATACTGCAGTATATACCCCATATATGGTTGGATGGCGTGATTCTGCGGTAGGCCCTAATCTTGCATTGTATATGAGTTCTACTGGAACTAATTGGAATGTCGCTTCAAATGTAAGTATGGGAAGTGTTGTATTTAATGCTTGGACTCATTATGCTGTTACACGACAAGGTAATACATTTAGAACTTTTCAAAACGGCACACTAATTTCTACATTTACATCGGCAGCTTCATTTCCAGCTGTATCTGGTCCGTTGCAGATAGGTAGATATGATACCGTGTATTATTTTAAAGGTGGATATCTCGATGAACTTAGAATTCTAAAAGGTGTTGCTAGATATACAGGTAGTTTCACGCCTCCAACAGCAGAATTTGAGAATATCGCATACACGCAAAATTTGACAAACTACATGGCCACAGTCGGAGGACTAAATGATACTGGGTCAGATTATGGTGTTCAAAAAATAAACAACAGTTCTCTTAAGATTAGAAAGATGTCGAACACCAGTCAGCCTGTGTCAGGTTCTCAACCACTTAGTAACACTGTTGATAGAGTTTATGTTAATGTATTGGATTACACAAATGTAACATCCGCTTCTAATTCTACAAGTGCTTCTTATGCTTTGACATCAAGTTATTATGGCGGATCTGTTGAGACTGCTAGTTTTGCTTCTAACTCTGTTAGTAGTTCTTATGCTCTGACCTCTTCATATACACCGATTTATTTACTTGAAGCCTATGCTAGTGAGACTTATACTTTACCAGGTAGTTTTACCGAAGATCCTTGTAGATACAGTTATATAAGCAATACAGTCAATGTATCAAGCAGTTGGTTCAACACAAGCACATATACATTCACACCACAAAAAGCAGGCTACTGGGAAATCACTGCCACTTATGATGTTTATAGAAATGCTGAGGCAAGTATGGTAATTAAGAAAAATACCAACATTGTAGCTTCAGCAGGATCTTTTAATTCGGTAGCTCAACAAATAACAAAAATTGTCTATCTGAATGGTTCAACTGATTATATAAAAATTTTCAATTATGGCGGAGCAGCACTTTCAAGATCACAATATGACGCAAGGTCTTGGTTCCAAGCAAGATGGGTAGGCGAATAATTATTTTAAGGTTCCGACAAAACATCATGATACGATTCAAAGACATCATTTCTGAACTTAGACGCAATCCAGAGTTAAATCCCAAAATTGCCGCATTGGATGCGTTGAGTAAGTATAAGGATGATCCTTCTTATTTTATCACGTTCACCACCATTGAAAAAGTTGGGCTAAACCCAAGAAGTCCATTTTCTACACCTGTTGGTTTGTATGCGTATAAACTCAAGGATGTGTATGGTGAATTAGAGAGTAAGAATTATTTGTTTGGTGTAGACCGTCCATTTGTCAACGTCATACAATTGACCACAGATCGTGTATTAGATTTGGAAAATTACAACAACAAAAGTTCTGACTTACAAAAACTACGAAAGATCTATGAGAGTGAAACTGGTAAGTCATTTGATGATGTGTTGAAAGAGTTTGACAGTAATAATCATTTGTTGTATCCAGTTGATACTGATGGTAAGTATGTGTATGGTTTGATGAATTTTATATCAAACGGAGTTGAGGGTAGAACTGGACCAGTAAAGAAGTCAATGGTCTATTTCAACAAGTTGCTTAGAAAAATGGGTTATGATGTGGTAATTGATCGAACTGGAACGGTTCATTTATTACAACCATCTCAGGCTGTTTTCTTGGTTCCCTCGTCGTATAAATTTGTCGAGAAGATTATCAATAAGTCTTATTCTGGAAACGAGCCTGTATCAGCAAACACTTACTGGCACGTTGGTGTTAACCCCACAGTTGACAATGTTATCTTAAAACGTGAAGGAGATACTTACAAAGTATTATTGATCAAACGTAAGAACAAAGTGGAATTCGGTAAGTGGGCATTGCCTGGCGGGTTTATTGATACAAATGCTAAAAAAGGTGAGCCTTGGCAGCCTGGTAGAGAAACTCCAAGACAAGCTGCTATCAGAGAGTTGCACGAAGAAACTGGATTATACATTGAGTCTATTTCAAATTTGTTGAAACAGATTGGTGTGTATGAAGGTAATCATCGTGACCCAAGAGATACAAAAACTTCATGGTCAAAGTCTCATGCATTTGGTCTTGTATTGCCAGATGGGTTTAATACAAGTTCCGTAAAAGCAAGAGATGATGCTTCCGATGCACAGTGGTTTGATATAAAAGCACTTCCTACACTAGCATTTGACCATTCCACAATTATTGGAGACGCACTACCTAAATTGATATAGTATTTATAACATATGGCAACTACTCCTACACCCACTGATATAGCTAATGCTCAGACTAATTTGAACAACATGATTACGTTCAATACTCAGTTTTACTCTTATGGTAATTCTAAGATATTGAATGCTTATGCCTTATTACAACAAACAGACAATTCAGATCTAGGTCTACAAATTGGTCTAGATTTACTTACAAGTGCAATGGCTGCTTTGGGTGGTTGTGCTGGATTTGGAGGAGCATTAGCTGGTAACTTTGTTGCTGCTATGGTGGCTCAATATGCTACGGTAACACCACCATGTTTGGCTGGAGAATTTGCTGATCTTATTAGTAGATTTGAACAAACGTCATTACAATGTGGTAGTGACCTACAAGAACTATATGCTAATACTTCTGGATCGTGGAACAATACTTATAGTGGTCAATTGATTACTCCATTTGGAACAACAACTATATCGGGATCAGTATCAGACTTAGCTACTCCAAATTTGTTTCCAAGTCAAGATGATCCACTGTTTAATGACTTGCTTGAAACTGCTACATATGCTTTGGATCAATCTATTTGGTCAGTATTGTTACCAAGATTTTGTATTACATCATACCAACCTTCTACTGAGTATCCATCTTCTCAGTATACAGAACAAGATATGGAGAATAATGCTACAGCATTCTATTCAGCACATCCAGCTTATTACAATACTTGGGTATATGAATCCGCTAATAAATCTAAGAATGATGCTTATTGGTTGACTCAAAGTAATTTAGGAACTGGTTATTCAATGACAAGTGATGGTAGTTTGAATAGTCAAGCTTGTGATTATTTATTTATCGATGCTTATGATGGTGTGATTATAAATCCAGCTGGGTTATTTAATAGAGAGTTTGTGTTTACCAGTATGAATATTCCTCAAAAGACTCATACATTTCCATCACCAACTCCACCTCCACCATGATTTATGAACTTACTTGAATTACTAAAAAAACACAGATTGATAGAAGGTGTAGATGATCCGTCTACACTCAAATGTATATTCATGGCTGGTGGGCCTGGTAGTGGCAAAAGCACCGTGGCAAGAGAATTGTTCGATTTACCAGATGATTCGTCTGTTAACCAGTATGGTTTGAAGGTTATCAATAGTGACAATGAGTTTGAACAGATGCTTCATCAAATGAAGATTTCTACAGACTTGAGTAAGTTGAGTCCTGAGGAGTTTGAACGATTGACGGTTGGTCCACAATCTACTAGAGAAAAAGCAAAGAGAATAACCAGAAAGAAATTGGACATGTATAGAAGGGCCAAGTTGGGTCTCATCATAGATGGAACTGGTGATAGTATACAATCTATTCAGTTGAAGAAACGTGTTATGGAACAACACGGATATGATTGTTATATGGTATTTGTTAATACTAGTTTGCAAGTTGCAATGGAACGAAATGCGAAAAGAGATCGTAAGATACCTGAGGATTTATTGACACAGATGTGGTTTAGTTGTCAAAACAATTTGGGTCATTTTCAAAATATCTTTGGAAACAATTTTAAGATTGTTGATCGAACAAAGAGTGGAGAACCAATTGATAAAAGTGTGTTAAGGAGTGTAATTAATTTCTTGAAAAGTCCAATCAGAAACCCAATTGGTAGACGTTGGATTCAAAACTATTATACTGATGTCAAGAGGGTTGATGGTGCTACTCGGTCTGATGACGATTCTGATATTGAGCCACCTTCTATTGAACCGATGCGTCCTAGAAGAGTATGATGCCCTATAAAGAAACTAGTCTTGGACAGAATCAATATATTCGTGAATTTGATTCGAATGTAAATAGTCACGAACTAGAGTGGCATTTAGACAGAGAAGATCGTTTAATTGAGGTTGTGGAGAACAATGGAGGATGGGAGGTTCAATTAGATAATAATCTTCCTTGTTTGCTTGACAAATCAATATTTATACCTAAAGAAACGTATCACAGAGTCATCAAGGGCTCTGGAAAACTTATAGTCAAGATTACAAAAAATGTATGAATGAAAAGGTCCAAAATACTCTTCAGAAGATTCTTAAAGCCAAGAAGTTGAAAGAAGAGTCAATTAAAAAACAACAACAAAAAAAGGTTGTTGTGTCAGACTATAGGTTGCTAGCACAATCATTTCTATGATCAAAAAACTAAGAGTATTTGATTTTGATGATACACTTTTTCATACATCTGGTAAAGTAATACTTACAAAAGGTGATGGAAAGGTGATCAGAATGTCAGCAGCTGAGTATGCTGTGTATCCCCCACAACCGGGTGACAAGTTTGATTATTCTGAATTTCAAGCAGTTGTAGATCCCGTTGTTATTAGGTCTGTGGCAAAACGTTTCTATAAGATTGTGACTGCCGGTAATCAAGGTCGATTAACGGTAATATTAACTGCTCGTGGACCATCAAGTATTCCTCATATACAAGAAGTTTTACAAAAATACTTTAGGGTTGATATTCCAGTAATAGCTGTTGGAACTAGTGATCCTATGGCTAAAGCTAATTGGATTAAGGATAAAGTTGAAAACGAAGGATACAATGATGTGTTCTTTATCGATGATAGTCCCAAGAATATTAAAGCAGTTTATACTACAATTAAAAATCTTCCGATTAAGTATAAAATTGTTGATTTGAGTGGTCCTAGAAAACTTGAGGGCAATAATTTGACTGTTGGTGACGCAGATGTGTTATCTGAATCGTCCAGTGGTGAAATAAACAATGAATTTTCTGGTGATATTCTTGACAATGTTAGGGTTCAATTGAATCAAGACGGTGATATTAGTTTGGTTGAATTGAGATTTAAAAATAGTTATAAATCCCTAATAATTGAAGGTGATTATTTGACCATGACAATAGAGTAGATTTTAGCACTAATATCGAATCACTCGATATTTATATTTAATGAGTGCTAATTTAGACCAAGATAGAGTAAGGTGGCCTGGTTCAGGCAGTGCGGTCAATACTGCAAGTGTTCCATTTGGTTATTATCTAGACGAACAAAATTGTTCTGTCAGCGAAACGACCTTTGAGAATGACTGTAGTAGTAGCGCAATGTGGGCTGCCAAACGATTAGGTTATCCGATTGTTGATATTGAAATGATCGATGCCAACTTCTATGCATGTTTTGAAGAAGCAGTATTGGAGTATAATCGTGTAATCAACGAATTTAACATCGTTAACAACTTGGTCAACGTTCAAGGATTGCCACAAGATCAATTTCCAAACTTGACTGGTATGAGTGTCAAGGGTAGTGGTTTGCCATTTGTTGTTCAATTGAGTAAACAATATGGTAGTGAAGCATTGGTTGGTGGCGAAGTTGAATTGAAACGTGCTTCTTTCTTGGCAACTGGATCTGCAAGTTTTGGTGGTCCACAAGATAGTCATCAAGTCTTTGATTTGAATGTAATAATTGGCGATCAGATTGAACATTTGACTGGATCACGAATTGAAGTTCGCAGAGTATTTCACCATCGTCCACCAGCAGTCGCTCGTATTTATGACCCATTCAGTATGACTGGTATGAGTTATAGTAACGTTCTAAGCGAAATGGGGTTCAGTGCGTATAGTCCGGCAACTCAGTTCTTGATGACTCCAATTTTTGAAGATTTGGAACGTATACAAGCAATTGAATTCAACGACATGGTTCGTAAGAGTGCTTATGGTTTTCAAATCACCGGTGATAACATGTTGAGAATTTTCCCAATTCCAACACATGATTTTCGAGTTTATATCGATTATTATATTGAGAGTGATAAAAATATAACAAACTTTTTTAGTGGATCAAACTATGAATACATCAGTGATCCAAGCGATGTCCCATATGAATATTGTCAATATTGTAAAATTAATCAAGCAGGTAAACAGTGGATTAAAAAGTATTTCTTGGCTCTCTGTAAGGAAACACTTGGTCGTATTCTTCAAAAGTATAGCACTGTTCCAATTCCAGGTGGCGAAGTTACCTTGGACGGTGCTGAGTTACGTGCTGAAGCTAAGGAAGAAATAAGCAATCTTCTTGAGAAATTGAGAGATATGTTGGATAAGTCTCTGAGAGTAAATCAACTTGAAAGTAAAGACAAGGAATCCGAAGCAATGAGTAAAATGTTAGGAAGGGTTCCAGTTCACATTTATATAGGATAATCTATGGCAGCACCAGTAACACCACAGTGGCCACAGCAAAATCCCGCTTTTCCTCAATACTGGACGAACGGTCGTAAAGATATTGGTATATACGGCACAAACTATTTGCCTGGTAGATATTTTAGCAGTCGTGACATGAACTTACTTGGTTCTGTCAATGCTGAATTGGTTGGTGATATTATTGAATGTGTTGTTCAATTGTTTAAGGTCGCAGTTACCGAGACAAAGGTCAACATTTATGGTGAGTCTTCATCCGAAACGGGCAAGGCGTTTTATCCGGGTATTAATATGACCGCTTTGATTCAACGTGAAGACATTACTGGAGACGACAATCAAGGATTTGGACCAGATCGCAATCAAAGTGTAGTATATAAGTTTCGTGAACGTGATTGTATCATCACTGGTTTCTTTCCAGAAATTGGTGATATCGTATTATACAATGAACGTTTCTATGAAGTTGACAATGTAATTCAAGAACAATTTTTAGGTGGTCATCCAGATAAGTCTTGGAGCTTTATCTGCAATACACACTACAGCAGACTTAGTAAGTTGAATGTAGTAGAAAGACAAACATAATTTATGTCGTGGAAAGGTAATCCAACTGGTAAGAGTCAAAATGGACAAGGAATTAATCCGGCTCCAAACATCAAGCAAAATAATTCAAATTTGTCTGATGTTAGAAAGCCATTTGTTCAAAATGAAGACACGGGCGCAGTAATGCCTGACGATAATACTGCGATTCCGTTGGTGGGTCCGTATAAAAAAGAATTTGCAGTTCGTCGTGATCAAGACAAGACTGAGAATTTCAGTGTAACTTTACTTGACATCGATACAACCATTATTAATCACATGTCACAACGAGTTGATTTGAGTGTGATGGATAATGGAACGTTGGTAAAAGTTCCGGTATTGTATGCAAGTCCAGAACGTTGGAATGCTGTTAAACGTGATGGATTTTTACGTGATAACCAAGGTAAAATACTATTGCCTGCTATTTTGATCAAAAGAGCAAGTGTTAGTAACAATAAAGATTTAATGACTCTCAATCGTTATTTGTCATATCAAGTTGTTGCTCAATTTGATCAAAAAAACAAGTATGACAAGTTCAACATTTTGAATTTGGGTAATCCATTCAGAAACAAACCAACAAAACAGATCTATAACGTTACATTGCCTGATCACGTTACTATAACTTACGAATGTATTTTGTGGACTGACTATGTTGATCAGAACAATAAACTTTTGGAAAAGATCAATTTTGCTACACATGATTATTGGGGAGTTGGTGATTTTAGATTTAGAACCCGTGTCGATGATTATACAAACACTGTAGAATTGGGTGCTGGTGAAGATAGAAACGTTAAAACCACCTTTAACTTGGTGGTAAATGCTTATTTATTACCAAAAACAATCGATGGTGTTAAATCAACTACACAAAAGACATTCACAACCAGAAAGATTGTGGTTTCTGATTATGCTGTTAACGGTGAACAAATGGCGCAGGTCGAAGCGTCTGGTATAAGAAGTCCATATTCTTATTTGAAGGACGTTGGTGTGAAGTATAATTCTACAACCAGAACGCCTGATCTAGATAAGGATGATAAGCCAGCAATTACTGAAAAGGTATTGTTTAGACCGGCTCCAAAGAAAACGTCAGATTATGGAGAAAACGGTTGGTTGGCATACGATCAATTTTATATTTATGTATATCGTAAACCGCTGGGTTGGGTCAGAAGAGCTATAGCCACATTTGATTTTGACGCAAATACGGGTGCTTATATCAGTGGAACAGATTGTGAAGGTAACCCCGTTTATTCTAACGGAGTTCGTCCAATTAACACAGCTTTTAGAGTGTTTCAACGATTCCCTGATAGATATTATCATCAAGTTCCGTATAAATCATCTGACTATGGTGAAGACGGTTGGATAAGCTATGATGGCAATTATTTTTACATATATTCTTACAATGAATGGCGTCGTGTTCCGATTGCTATGGTGGACGAAACATTTTAATTGAATATATCTGGTATTGTTCATATTTATATTAGACTAAGATATGATTTTTCAAGAAAAGGATTTACTATTAAGCCGTAGAAGTGGCAGTTCATTTGTTGAACAGATTATTCGTCCACAAACTGCGTCTTTGGTAGCTTTTGATAATAACAAATTTCCGATTGTAGTTCCGTCTGCGTCGATTCAAGTTGAGTCTGCTTCATATGCTCTAAGTGCTTCGTATGCTTTGAACGGTGGCGGTGGTGGTGGAGTAAATCCTGCATTGGTGTTGGTTCAAAATGGTTCTGGTGTTACTCTTAATAAAGGACAAGTAGTTAGTGTAATCGGAAGTAACTTGTCTTCTCAGTTGGTTGTTGATTTAGCAGTTTCTAAAATACATACTCCAGGTTCAAATATTACTAGTGATATTTTGGGTGTGGTCAATGATACGATTGCTGCTGGATTGACTGGTTATATTTTGACGACCGGATATTTGTCTGGTATAAATACCGCAACTGGTTTTTCTTTGGGTGACGAACTGTATGTGAGTCCATCGGTTTCTGGTTCTTTTACAAGTATCAAACCACAGGCACCAAGAGACGTTGTTAAAGTGGGTTATATTGCTGGTGTAAATGACACTACCGGTTCAATATTTGTAAATGTTAAACAACCTACTACAATAGATGAAATTAGTAATGTAAGTAGTAGTGCTTCTCCAGCTGACGGCGCACTCTTAGTCTATAATGCCGCAGAGGGAGTTTGGGAAGACAAGGCTAGTGGTCTGGTATTGAGTGGTAGTTTGAGTGCTAGTAATGCTGATGTTGGTAGTTTGATGGCCGGCACCGCGTTGGTCCAAGATGTTCTTACTGTTAACGATCTTAATGTTCTAAACAACCTAACTGTTGAAAATGATGCGACTGTTGGACGAGATTTGGTTGTTGAAAGACAAATAATTGCTAGTGGTTCATCTGCTCCGTTTCGTGTTGTAAGTAGTATTAATGGAACCAACGTATTTTATGTAACTGGAAGTAGAGTTGGTATAAATGACGTAATGGACCCTCAATTTAATCTTGAGGTCCAAGGTTCGTTTGCTGCTTCTACAAAATCGTTCGTTATTGATCACCAAGAGATGCCCGACAAGAGATTGGTTCACGCTACTCTTGAAGGTCCAGAACACGCCGTATTCGTTCGTGGTAGATCAGAATCGTTGACTATTGAATTGCCGGATTATTGGGTTTGGTTGATTGACTCTGATACAATCACTGTTCATTTGACTGGAATCGGGTCGTCAGACGTTTATTATGTGGAGAAGATAGAAGGTAATAAGGTTTATATTGGTGTTTCTAGAAATACAAGCTTTTTTAACAAACTATTTAGCGCACCAAAAGTTAATTTTTATTATATGGTAAATGCTGAACGTAAGGATGTTGATAAACTCAAAGTTATTATTGACAAAGAGGTGGGTAGAATATAATTAAAGTTTAAATACGGGCAACCGTATATATTGTATATGAGTGAAAATGTTATAAAATTTACCGAAGCAGAAATGCAACAAATTGCGCAACTTCAAGGCAAGTATCAACAAAAGATATTTGAACTTGGTCAACTTGAGCTTGCCAGAATTGATTTGGAACAACAACTATCTGATCTATCAAACAACAAACAAAAGTTACTTGGGGATTGGACTGGAATTCAAAAGGAAGAAAATGACATTCTTCAACAGTTGAGCCAAAAGTATGGTGATGGTGTTTTGAGTCTGAAAGATGGAACTTTTAAGCCTGCTGCTAAATAATTCACATATTTATATTATGTGAAAGTTAGGTTTGAGCAGTATGACGATGAAGTCTACTACGAACCCATAAACTCAGAAAATAATGGGTCTGTGGACGAAGACTTCATCTCTGTATTCGAAAAATTATTCCAGTCTGATAAAATAAAATTAGACATTTCTGTGGGTATTGGAGTAAAATTTCTTGACATTCTGAATATATAAAGTATAAGCGCAGCAAGCTTTGCTGCTTTAAATGCTTAATATATGAATGCTAAAATTAAAAATTACAATAAGCGCAACAAGCAACGCAGCATCAGCAAAGCGCAGCAATTAAGCATAGAAACTTATTTAAAGCAGATCATTCCTATTCACTTTTCTTATATCAAAAATGCTGACGGTCTTTGTTATAATCCAAATCTCAAAAACTCTAGAATTCTCATAAGAAAAAGATTATTGACTAGAAGACGGTTGAATGTATTAATTGAAGAAGTAACACACGCATTTTTTTGGGATTTGCCAGAATATAAAGTCAGAAAGTTTAGCGCACAACTTGGTCGTGTAATATACTCTCTGTTTCTTAAAAAGTGACATATTTATTATAAATGGTCCAAAGTAAATACAAAATTTATGTTGATATGGATGGGGTTCTTTCAGACTGGGAAAAACAGTTTGAAAGATTGTTTGGAGTTCCAGTATCAACCTATGAAGCAGAACACGGCAAAGATAAACGTTACGAATTGGTTCACAAGAACAGTCCAAACTTTTATGCTACAATGCCATGGATGAAAGACGGCAAAGTATTGTATGACTTTATCAAAGAGTTTCCAACAGAAATACTTAGTCACGCAACGGATTCAGCATGTAAAGAAGGAAAAGAGATTTGGTTAAAAGCACATAACGTAACGTTGAAACCAAACTTAGTTCCCAATAGAGAAGATAAAGCAAAGTTTGCAACTCCAGAATCAATATTGATAGATGACCGTGAAGACAATGTAAATGAGTTTGTTCAAGCAGGTGGTATCGGAATACTACACACCAATGCGACAGATACAATCAACAAACTCAAAGAAATCCTCGGAGTCAAACAATCATTTAGAATATACAACAGTATTCTGAACCCAGAGTTATGGGAAGATGATGCACTCAAGCCAGACGTTCTAAGTAAAATGTTGAAGATTGCCACATCATTTTACAAAGATACTGAATTGACTGCTCCAATTGAAGACATATATTTCTTGGGAAGCACAGCTGGTTACAACTGGACTCCAACAAGTGATATTGATCTACACATTCTTATTGACTTTTCTAAGATCGATGAAAACAAAGAATTAGTCAAGAAGTTGGTTGACGGTTACAAAAACAAATGGAACGAACAACACGACATCAGTATAGGCAATCACCCAGTTGAAGTTTATATACAAGATGTCAATGACGTAAATCGTAGTCAAGCAGTATACAGTATTCTTCATAACAAGTGGATAAAAAAACCATCATATGAAGACATACAAATCGACAAAGAGTCAATAAAAACCAAATACAAAGACTTGGTGACCAAAATAAACAAAGCTGTCGAAGAACAAAATTTATCTAAAATGAAAGAGTTGGTTCAACGTATTTACAACATGCGTGAAGCCGGTTTGAGTTCAGGTGGTGAATACAGCACAGAAAACCTTGTATTCAAACTTCTTAGAGCAAGTGGATTCATCAGTAAACTAAGAATAAACATCACAAATCTTACTGATAAAGAACTCAACAAATTATAAAAAAAATTACAAATATTGAATCTTAATCATATTTATATCTAGGACATAAAGGAATAACACTATGGCAGAATTACTAAATCCATCGGAAATTTTTTACACAGCGTTTGAGCCAAAAGTTCAAAATCGCTTTATCTTGTATTGTGACGGTATCCCTTCATTTATCATCAAGAAGACAGACCGTCCAAAACTAACACAAGCAGCCAAGGAACTTGACCACATCAACATCAGAACCTTCTACAAGGGTAAGAGTATCTGGGGTCAAGTAACTATGGAGTTGTATGACCCAATCGTTCCATCCGGTGCGCAAGCAGTAATGGAGTGGGTCCGTCTTCACCACGAATCCGTAACTGGTCGTGATGGTTATCAAGACTTTTACAAGAAAGACTTGACCATCAACGTTCTAGGTCCAGTCGGTGACAAGGTAGAAGAGTGGACACTCAAGGGATCATTCATCACCGAAGCTACTTTCAACTCACTAGACTGGTCAAACGACGGTGAAGCAATGAAGATCAACTTGACTATCCAACCAGACTACTGTATCCTCCAATACTAATTCTTGTTCATTTATGTCCTTTAAACCCTCCGTCAAAAAAGCGGAGGGTTTTTTGTTTTATGTATATTTATTGATATGAACAATAAAGTAACCGTGCTACTACCCGGCGGTTTCAAACCACCTCATGCCGGGCATTTGGGATTAGCTAACAAATTTGCTAGTCGATCTGATGTTGGTAAAGTAATAGTGATGGTAGGACCAAGTGAACGTGATGGAGTTAACCGTCAACAGAGTGTAGCAATATGGAACCTTTTGCCCACAAACCCCAAGGTAGAGGTTGTGCCGGTCAACGATGACAGTCCTATGAACGCAGCATTTGGATATGTTTTCAATCTACCAAAAGACAGCAATGAAACAATTGCTTTAGCAGCCAGCGCAAAGAGTCCAGAAGATGCTAAACGTAGTAAAATATTCAAAGCAGCTGTAGACCGTTACAAAACCAAACCAACGAAGGACGGAGCTACTGCACCTCAAGGTGTGACAGTAATTGAAATGACCGATGATGCTCCTACTATTTATCAAGGTAGAGACGATGATAAAAACGGTCAAAGTATTAGTGCTAGCACATTGAGAGGTGATTTGGCAAACGGAAACTTTCAGAATTTTCAGACCAATTACCCAGGCGTAAAAACTGGTGTGGTCAAGAGTATTTATAACATTTTAACCAAAAAGAAATCTATGGACGAAACAAAAAAACAAAAGATTAAAGCATTGATCAAGAAAATCCTCAGAGAAGAAGACAGTTTCATGGATGCTTTGGTAGGACCAGAATCTAAGTTTAAAGACGCAATCAATAAGATTAATGTTAGAGCTGGTATTTTAACAAAAGCTGCTCAAGATGCTCAAAAGAAGATAAAGCCAAAATAAAAATACCCAAAAATATATAATGGGTTCTATGTATTGTTATAATTTATGAGTGACGAAATCGTTTTACAAAGAACAGTTGCAAACAAACAACAAACTGCGTTTCCAACTGAAACCATAGATCTTCCTAGTAAAGGTCATTTCTACCCACCAGGCAGTCCTCTGTCAAAAGGAACCATCGAACTTAAGTTGATGACTGCTAAGGAAGAAGATATTCTTACAAGTCCTAACCTACTCAAGAAAGGACTCGCAATCGACAAGCTTTTGGAATCACTCATCGTTGACAAAAATATCAAGATCAATGAACTTTTGTTGGGTGATAAGAATGCTGTTATCTTTGCGGTTCGTCGTCTTGCTTATGGTGACAATTATGGTCCTGTAGATATCACATGTCCAAAGTGTCAAACTGTTAATAGACTTAATATTGATTTGAGTCAGATCAAAGAAAAAGAACTTGATGAGTCAAAGTATCAACCAGGCGTAAATGAATTTGAGTTTACACTTCCATATTCAAAGGCAGTGATTAAATTCAGATTACTCACGGATTCTGATGAAAAAGAAATTGAACGTGACTCAGTAGCCCTTGCCAAGTTAAACAACAAGTCATCGTCCGAAGTTACATCACGTTTGAAGAAATCTGTTATTGAATTTAACGGAGAGACTGATCCAGTTAAACTAAAGGCTATGGTTGATAACATGCAGAGTCGCGATAGTTTAGCTCTACGTCAATATATTCGTGAGGTCACACCCGACATCAATGCTACATTTGATTTCTCTTGTAAAGAATGTGGTAACGAAGAAAGGGCAGCAGTGCCAATGACTGTCCAATTTTTTTGGCCTGACTCAAGAGTATAAAGTTTACATCCAACAAGTTATATTCGACCTCTGTTATCACGGTAATGGAGGATTCTTCCCAACAGAGGTCTATAGTCTACCTGTATACCTACGTAACTTCTATTACAAGAAACTAATAGAAGCTAAAGAAAAAGAAGCAGAAGCTCAAAAACAATCGTCAAACCCATCACAAAAGACTGGGAAAATAGATAGACCTACTTTTAAATAGGTAGATATTTATTAATATATTGACGTATGGCAGATTATAAAGCAGACATTCGCAATCTTCGTAGTGAACTTGATGGCGCAGCTACCAAGTTCAACAAAGACCTTAACGATGGAATGAAAAAGTTGGGGTCATTAGCAAAAAGTGCTGATGAACTTGGACAAAAAATGCAAAGTGTTGTAGACCCAGCAATGTTGATGGATAAAGCATTGTCACAGATGGGAGTCAGATATGAAGCACTAAAAACACAAGCACAAAATTATAAAAATGTTCAACAAAAAGCAATATCTGATATATTTGCAATAAATGAACAAATTAAAGAACGAAACGCACTAGATGCTAAAGCTAGATCGGGTGTTACACTAACAGCCTCGGAACAACTCCGTCTTCAAAAATTACAATCAGATAATTTAGAAACACAAAAATTATCAATTGGAAAAATTGCAAATGAAGCAAGTCGTAATGCAAAAGCAGCAGACGATAATGCAAAGGCTCTTGAGAAACAACAACAAACTCTTTCTAAAATACAAGCTGTATATACAACCATAATGTCTCTTGGTGAGAAGTATGACAAGATGTTGAGTGAAGAGGCCAAGGCTCAAGGCACCACCAAGGATGAGATTGATAGTCAATACAACACTATTCAGAAGATTAATAGTGAGGTTGGAAAAAATCTTGCAAGTAATCAAGAAATTTTAAAGGCAATAACTTCCGCAAGGAAAGAATATGCCCTGACGGAAAGTCAACTCGGAAATATAGGTAAAGAAGCGGCAAACATCAGTCGTTTCACTGGTTTGTCTGTAGATGAATCTGTTAAGTTCCAAAACAGTTTGGCTGAAATTGGAGGCACATCACATACCGCTCAAGAAAACATGACTGCTATTGCTCAGTATGCAGCACAAGCAGCTGGTGTTCCAATTGGTATGGTAATGAAAGATGTTGCCAATGCAAGTAGTGCGGTAAGAACAATATTTAGAGGAAACACAGCCGAGTTAATTAAACAAGCAGCTGAAGCAAGAAAACTTGGAACCAACCTTGACTCTGCTGCAAAATCAGCTGAAGCTTTATTAAACTTTGAATCGTCAATTGGTGCTGAGTTAAAAGCAGCTGCTTTGTTGGGTCAAAATTTGAATTTCAATGAATCACGTAGATTGGCGTTTGCGGGAGATTTGATTGGTGCGGAAAAGGCTCTTCAAAAAGAAATTGAACGAGTTGGTGATCTTAACAAACTAAACTACAATCAACGTAAGGCTTTGTCTGAAGCAACCGGTAAAGATTTTTCAGAACTACAAAAAATTCAGACTCAAAGAAAAGACATGTTGGAAGCAGAAAGAATGTTTCCAGAAGAAGCCAAGAAGATGAAGAAGGCTCAAGAAGAACTTGCTGCTCTACAAAAGAAGGGACCAGAAGCAAGGAAAAAAGAACTTGAGCTTATGATGCAACAAAAGACAGCAGAGGCCGAATCTGCTAAGTTGGCACAAGCAAAAGAAGCAGCATTGTTAAATCTTGGCAAGATTCTCAAACCTGTATATGATATAATACTTGGTATACAAACCTATTTTTTCCAAGCTATAGCCGCAATATTATCATTCAAAGCATCATGGACACAGGTGTTAGGTGCTATTGCAATTGGTGCGACTGTAATATTGACCGCATTCTTTACATTAAAATATGGGTTATCAAAGGTGCTTGACTTTCTTGGTAACATGTTTGGTAAAGCAGCACAATCTGCGGGTGAAGGATTGGGTAAAGGTCTTGAGGGCATATCAAAAGGAATCACTGCTTTAGGAACAGCAGTCGGCGCACTCAAGTGGAGTGACATGGCAAAACTAGCAGCTCTATTAGTATTGATTACTGGAGCAGCAATAGGACTAGGATATGCTATGAGTATGTTGGGACAAACAAGTGCAACACAAATACTAGCATTCACAGCAGCACTAGTAATACTTGGAGCTGGACTAGCAGGTATCGCATTGTTGATGACACCGCCATCACCACTTGGAGCTGGTTTATTAATCTTTGCTGGAGCATTAGCAATTACATCACTTGCTGCTATTGGATTTGCCAAGGCTATACAAATGGTAACACCAGCACTTGACAAAATTGGAACAATCATACTTGGGCTAGGAAATATAGTTGCGGGTGTTGTGAAGAATGCGTTTCAAACCATGTATAACGTATTTGTAAAACTACCAGATGTGGTATCTAAAGTTGCTGGTCCACTAGCCACGTTAGCTCTTGTTTCGCCTGGACTGATAGTGGCAGCTGCTGGTGTAAGCGCATTGACGGTATCACTTGGATTGTTAACAACTGCTTTGGTTTTGTTTCCAACCAGTGAGTTAACCAGAGTAACAACACAGTTGAGTTTATTGGCAATGTCAGCAACCGGAATTAGAGTTGCTGCATCAGCACTAAAAGATCTTAGTGGTATAGAGTTGCCAAAGATTGAGTTTGGTGGAGTAGCCGCTTTGGCCGCAGTATCTGCTGCTGGGTCTGCCGCAAAGAGCCAAGAAACACAAGAACTTAAACAAGGACTTGAAGTTGTCGCTCAAAAGATTGAAACTTTGACCAACATGATGGCAAGTGGCGGTATCGCAGTCAACTTGGATGGACAAAAAGTTAACTATGCTTTGGCAAAATCTTCTAATAATAGAGGATCTCTTGGTCAAGCAACCTTCTAATCTGATATTTATATACAATGGCAAATAGTCAAACATTCGTAGAAGGATTAACTAGTGGTGGTGACCAAATCACTACACTAGCCAATATTCAAGGTGCTGGTCTAAAACTACCAGCAGCAACTGCAGATTTTATTAATATAAGATCTCCAGGCAAAATTCGTGCGTTGTTTGAAACAAACGGTAATGCTGAAAGACTATATTCTGTAAACAAACCAGAAGATGTTGGTCTAGCAGACGTATTAAGAACAAGATTTGACTATAAGAACCCAAATCAAGGTCAACGATCAAAGGTAACTGGACTAGTCAGAGCAGCTGCTCAAGACGCAAATTTAGTTAGAAAGTTTTTAGGTTCAACCAAAGGAACTCAATTCATAGTCAAACAATTGATATTACAAGGTTATCAAGCCTTTGACGAAACCAAGGTATACAATCCAGGTTCACCTTTGATTGCTGCTTTAAGACCCGCATCATTTGGTTTACTAGACAGACCAACAAGACATCTAGACACCAGTAACGTCATTGGTGGTATTATCAACGGTGTTGGTCTAGGAAGTGTAGTGTCCACAGTTGGAGCCTTGGTTGGCGGTGCTCCACCACAACCACCTCCACCACGTTCGTCTGTTGCTAGCACTGCAAGTAACGGATTGGGATTAAGCACGTTGACCAGTTTTGTTGGTGGCGGTGATAGATCCAGTGAAGTTGTAGCACCAATTGCGAGAGGTGACGTTAAGGGTCTATTGAGAGGTAATACTGCAACAAACGCATACAACGCAGACAGATACACCAGATTGGTAAATCAAGGTGGTGGATCATTCTTTGGTAGATTGTTTACGGGTATAGGTAAGTTCATCCAGAACAATACTGCTATTGGTGGTATTCTTCCCCCAAAACAACCATGGGCTGCCAAGTTTCGTGCTGACGAAGAAACATATGATTTGTATTTGAATGCCGGAAAACTCTTTGATCCAACTTCAACTGGAATCAAGGGTGGTGGTATTTTGAGTGGATTGTTGAATTCTATTGGATTTGGAAAAAGAGCAAATTATTCACAAAAAGTAACACAGAGGTTTTACAATAAATCCAAGAATCAACCAAATCTTTCTAGATTAACAATTACTGGTAATCTATACAAGTCAAGTCAACCTTCTACAATTTCGTCAATGACTGGCGAAGTTGGTGTATACAATGGATCTGAACCTTTCTTGGTCAATCAAATCACCACAGAAAAGAACGACAATTCTGTAACGGGTGATACGTTGAAGTATGGTAAATTAGTTACCAGAGGTTATTATGGTGAACAAGAAAGAAGTGACCAACTTCTCAATTATAAGGCACTGTTGGATGGAACCAAAAACTTCAACGACACATTTGTTGATGAACAAACATTAACAGTTGAAAAACTTAATTTGACGTTAAATGCTGCTATAAACAGCATTCGTGGATCTAACAACGAAAAATACAGTATAAATTCAGAAGGAAAGAGAAATCTAGATCCTCTACAATTTGCGAAATTTGGTTCAGACAAGATCGGCATGGATTATCTCAAAGATCTTAATGCTAGCAATTTGAATTCAACATCTGTTCAAGAAAACAACACATACCAAGGAAGATTCCGTAGAAACGAATCTGCTGGTGTTAGAGTGCCTACAAGACTTGGTGAGGGTCCAAATGATAGATACATTCGACCAACAAACAATGTAGATTATGTCAATGCACTTGAGGTGTTGAGACCAGATCAATTTGATAAACTATATGCTAACACAGACAAGTTTGGTGTATATGGTCCAGACATAATCAAGTTTTATTTCTATGATATCATTAACAAGAAATATATTCCATTCAATGCTACTGTTAAGTCTATAAATGACAACAATAATGCAACGTGGGAAACGATTGAATATCTTGGTCGTGCTGATAAGTTGTATTATTACAAAGGATTCACACGTAGTGTCAGTTTCAATTTTACAGTGAATGCTCACAGTGTTAAAGAATTGATGCCTATGTGGAACAGAATCAACTACTTGGTTGGGTTGACTCGACCTGCTAATTATACACTACAACAGTTTGGTGGATTTATGGTATCACCCATGGTCCAATTGACTTTGGGAGATTTCTATAAAAATCACAATGTGGTAATCAATAGTTGTAATGTAACGATCCCAGAAGATGCTGGGTGGGAAACTATTCCAGAAGAAGCACAAAAGGATGGTAAAAATTGGTATTATGGTCCAAACGGGGCTATATCTTGGGACAGTGCAAACACGTTACTTAACAGTTCGATTGATCAAAGAAAAGCAAATTCAACGGGTCGTGTAGCTCAATTTCCAAGAACAGCAGATATTCAAATTGAAATGAATGTTCTTGAAAAAGATCTTCCACGAACTGGTAGAGCAATTTGGGGTGATGCTCCTGTCAAGAGTGTAAGCCTTGAACAATTTGCAGCAGACGTTGAAGCTAGAACTGGTCAAAAACTAGATATTCAAAGAATGAGAAATGATGGAATCACCAGAGTTGATAGTTATGATGATGTTCTAAGTGGTGCAAATACGTTTTCTATATACATGAGATATGATAATGATTTGGCAGCTTCTCAACAACCAGCCACAGCTACACCTTAATTATGAGATATCAATTTACACCAGTTGAAAAACGTTGGGATGGAAACAGAGTATATTCTACAACATATTATCCAGTTATACAACCCGACACCACAGATATTTATATTACTGCTAGTGACGAAGATTATTTGGATAGTCTAGCTAAAAAATATTATGGTAACGAAAGTTATTGGTGGGTTATTGCAAATGCCAACAATTTGGGTAACGGCCGACTATCTATACCTGTAGGCAAACAAATCAGAATACCGGGTAATTTACCACAAATAATGCAATCATTGAAGAATGCTAATTAAGTTATATGGCAACAACACCAAATGTTCAGAATCAACCTACATGGGCTAAGCCACAACCAAATGACATCCGTGAAGTAGATGTAAAATGGTGGGAGGCACAAAATATTCCATGGCAGTTGGTTCGTGAACTTCAACGTCGTAGAAACAACACTAACATTGGTCAAAGTGGTAACACAACCACTGTGATTAATTTTGAAAACGAACATGCTACCTACAGAGGTCCAATGACTCCGTGGGTCCGTGCTTTTTCAAACGGAACTGGACAAATTGGAAGTCCAACTGTTCCAGTGAGTAAGTATCTTTTCAAAAATGGAGCATTGCCAAAATATGATGGATTTATATTAAGCGGCGGTGATGGTTTTGGAAATGCTTATGGATTTACTAAAAAAGGAAATGTTTTGGTCGAGGACAAAGCTATAATAGGATACCAAGCAAATGGTGAACCTCATTATATTGATCCTAAATATAGAACCAACACGTATTACGATGCGGGTGTCCATTGCCCAGAGGGAGTAAAGTTTCCACAAAATTCAGTAGTTCCATCTGTTCTTCCACCACCTGGTATTACATCAATCAATGTCAAAACAAACAAAGACATGATGGCCAATGCTACAATCAACTGGAAATGCTACAGCTTGGCTCAGTTGGAGTATATGATGCCATTTTGGTTGAGTCCAAAGATCAATGTATTCTTGGAATTTGGGTGGAACTTGTTTAATATTGATTCGTTAGTTCCACTTGTTGATACCAACGAGTGTTATAAACTAATTCTACGTCCCGAGTTGGCACTTGAACGTTATTATAAATCTTTTGGTAATTATGGACTAATTACTGGAATTATATCCAAGTATAATTTTTCAACAGACGATGGTTTTGTTTACAATTGCACAACTGAACTAATTTCGAGACAAGCAATGTATGCGGGGTATCGTGCTGATAATCCAACTGTATCTCAAGGTCAAAATGAAGGCGAAACAAAGGAGTATGTAAACTTAAAAGACTTCTTTTCAAACTATCTTCAATTTACAAAACAAATTGTTGAAGATAGAGGTAACTTTATCAATTACATTTTGAAGAATGCAGAACGTCTTAAGAAGATAGTAAATAAAGACTCCAAGGATGCCAAGAAATCAGCTGCTCAGTCTCAGCAAATTGGATTACCACCAATAGACAATAGTGGATCTCCAATATTTTATAATGGGTTGCCAGAAAATCGAGTATTCATGGGTCGTATACAAGACGTTTACAAAAAAGCAAAGATTCCTAAAAAACCAGAAGCATCATTGAGTGCTGGTCAAATGGATGCTCAACGAGCCAGTGCAAATTTTGCGGGTGGTTTGGGTGGAATAGGTTTGATGCCTAGACCACAGTTGCCTTTACCAAAACCAGCAATCACAGAAGCAATTCCTTATGGTTCAACACCTACCAAAGGACCTGCTAGATTTGCAAATAATGGTATTATATCGTTTGCAGATAAATCTACTGATTTTGATTACGAAGATGGATCAAACGATGAAGCGTGGTATCAACTTGATTTTGTTTTTGAAATAATCAATTTGTTTTGTTCTGAACCAAAAACAAAAAATAACAAAATTGATATTTCTCAAATTATCATTGGGGGTCATCCAAATTTGATATCATGTGATCCAAACGTATTGATTCCAAACTCAATAGCGCCAAAAATCAATATAGGAAGAACTCCGGCAGTGCGTGGTCAAAGAATAACTGATGGATATTTGGAAAGTTTAGATGCTAATAATAATTTATTTGTTGACCAGTTTTATTGGATTGATTTCAACAAAGAAATTGTTAATGGACAGAAAGAAGAAAAAGCAGCTGCTGATAAACTAAAAGCAAATTCTTTGGAAGCTGAATGTGTTACCAAAAGAACATCACCTTTGTGGAAAGCAGCATTAAAAGCACAAAATACATTCAAGACAAGAGGATCTCCAAGGGATGATTTGGACGTAATGGTCAATTGGTTATACTACAATATTGGTGGATCATCAAGTGCGGCATTTCCATTCAGAGAACCTAAGACTGTAGGAAATAGAACTTATCAAGCACATTACTATGGTTATTTGAAAAACATCTATATTAGTAAATCCAGATTGATTGAAATTGGTAAAGACCAAGAGTTGAAAACATTGGAACAAATTGTCAATAAAATTCTCAACATTGTAAACGAATCAGTTGATAACTTCTGGAACTTACAAGTGGTAAAGAGTGAAACTGGTGGGTTATCGATCATTGACAAAAACTTGTCTTTACCAAGAAAATCTCCAATCTATAAATTTGACATTGGTTCAACATCTGGTGTAATCAAAAAAATTGATTTTCAAGTAAATCTAACGAATGAACAAGTCAATTCTGTATTATACGGAAGTGGACAAAATGCTGCAAACGATCAAGCTAGTAAAATTACTGAGATTGCGAACAGCATGGATATTAGTTTGAAAGAAAAGGTGGACAAAATTACCCAGATTAAAACTGGATTGCCAAGTTTGAATTATGCGGATCGATTTGATGACCGTCAGTTATTGGATGTGGTAAACAAAAAACTGGAAGAGATATCAGCAGAACTTAAGGAACAACAAAGTAAACCACCTGCTGAACAAAATCAAACTGTTCCGCATGGTCCTATTATTAATAAAAATGAAGAAATAAGAAGATTGCAAACACAAGGTAAGCAAGATGAAAAAGTCTTGGTTATGCGTGTTAGAGCTTTGAAAAAAGGAGAAGATCCATATGGTCCAACCGAAGAAACTGCTGGTAAATTTAATCCACTCGTTGAAAATGTTACAACTACCACAGCTAATTTTGGATGGGTATATTTGAATTTGCCTCCGACGATGAAGGGTAAATTACGAGAAATGTTAGATGATAGTGATACTACTAACAACACATCAAAGTATTCTGGTCCAGCAGATAATTTTACTTTGACTTTGACGTTTGATGGAATATTTGGATTTAGAATGTTTCAACACATAGCTATTGCAAATCTTCCAAAACCATATGTTCCGGGCAACGTGATATTTATGATCAATGAAGTGGATCATCAAATAAATGCTGGTAAATGGGAGACCGTCGTAACAGCAATGTTGAGATGTTGTCCAGACCAAGAATATGAATTTATAAATGTATGATTCAAGATGCAGATACCAGTTTAGTCGATAGTTTAGGTCTTGGAAACTTTGATCTATTTTTTCCAAGCACATATTTGCCTACACCACGTAAGGCTGATTACGAGTATGGTTTCATCACCAGATATTTTATTGGCAAACGAAATCAACAGATCATCATAGAAACAAATGCTCGAGATTATAACGCCACAGATGGGTCTTTTTTTGTTAAAGGAAAGATAGATTGGCAAATAAGTGGAAGAAAGAATAATTTATACAAAGATCAAATCTTGATTGATTCTGGCGTTCAAGAATATAATTTGGTTCAAATAAACAGTTTGAAAAAAACACTACCAGGTATTGAGATAGTGTTATCAAACCCGCTTCAGTTTTGGCAAGGGTATTAAAATATATTTGACAGCGACACAACATGGTGTATAGTCTATGTCGTGTCACAGTCATCTAAAATATACTTGAAGTTAATCTTCAGAGATACAAACCTTCATCCGTCGCAGGACAAGGTGATTGCGGCTTTTGTCTACGATTATCAGACCAAACAGACGGAGTATTTCAACTTTGAGCATCCAGATGTAGTTGCAAATTCTACATTCAAGTCGTTCAAAAAAACATTGTTGGATAAAAAAGTTTATGTCAATAACAAAAAACGATACAAGTATCATATTCCAAATGTTGACTTGTATGACGTAAATCTGTTTTCGTTTCTCAAAGACGGTGAAGTGGTAGAAATGCCTAACCACTTGTATACTACACAGTTACATATGACTCACAACAAGTTGAATCATGTAAACCTTGTGGTGCCATATGTTGTTCATCAAAATGTATTTGACGCAGAAGTGGATTTGATCGATCAATATGAAGATGAAAACACAGACTCATATTGTTTCAAGTTCTTCAACAACATCGTCACAGATACACTGTTTGAAGTGGAACGTAATGGTATTCATGTCAATACTCCTCAGTTTAAAGCATGTTTTCCAAATGCACGGGTTGCAACTAGTGAAGATGGAAGTAATGATACCGTATACAGTGAATATTACATCTATAATCCCACTGGCAGACCTAGTAACAAGTTCGATAGTGTAAACTACGTTGCTCTAAACAAAGAGGATGGTTGTAGAGAAAGTTTCACATCAAGATATCCAACTGGTAAATTGATGATGGTAGACTTTACTGGATTTCATCCATACTTGGTTGCGCAACTGATTCAATACAAGGTTCCAGACGAAGAAACCATTTATGAACATCTTGCGAAACAGTATTATAATATCGATGTTGTAGACGCAAATACATTGTCCAAGTCTAAGAAACAGACGATGGTCAATTTGTATGGTCAGATATCGGATAAACATATACAAATTCCTTATTTCACAAAGGTAGAAGAACTCAAGAACAAGTATTGGGAAGAGTTCACCAACAAAGGATATGTAAAGACTCCTATTTACAAACGTAAGATCAATCAACATCATATTATTGATCCCAACAAAAATAAGTTGTTTGCATACATAATCCAAGCAACCGAGACGGAGTATGGACTAAACAGTTTGGGTAATGTGTTGAAATATGTAGCGGGTAAGCCAATCATACCCATATTATACATTTATGATAGTATTCTGTTTGACATTGATAGTAGTGTAAAACCCGAAGAAATCAACGATGTTGTGGATATTATTAGAAATAAACGGTTCAAGGTAAAGGTTTATGAAGGAAATAATTACAATGAAATGACATTAGTCTCAAGTTAAACATATTTATAATTGATGAAGTTCAACTCAATTATAAACGATGTTTGTTGTGACAGTCGTATAAAAGATGGCGTGTTGAGGCTCGAATTGCCTGAACACGTTTTTGTGTTACAAGAATACTTGGAGAAGGCTGGGTTTTCGATTGAAACGGTAGTCAACAAGACAGCTAAGTTATTTGAAGCAGGTCGCTTTCCAGAACGTCAAGCATATAATAAAGATGGTATATTGGTTACATTTCCAAGCAAAGAATATCGTGATCGTGCCGTAGATAAAGGAACACACTTTGCAGAGAACCCGAAGAAAAATACAGGAACTTTGTTTTCACCCACTGACACTGGAGGATTGTCAACCGCTGATATTGAGAAAACCGACACTGGTGAAGAAAAAGCAGACTCAGATAAATCTGACACAGTATCTCTTGACAAGGAGTTGAACAAGAAAGTAACTGGTGATGACAAACAAGATGATCGTAGCACCAAAGAAAAGGTTCAAGATGCGGAAGCTGTATCTTCAATCCTTACTGGCGGAACTCCGTTGATTAACCAACAAGTAGATGAATGTGATGATTGTGGTTGTGACGAGTGTGACAAAGAAGAATACACCATTGCCGAAGCAAAGAGATATGGTTTTTACAACAAAGGAATGTTGTGGTATGACTCTGATGGAAATTTGATTGGAGAACAAGTTTATAAGGAAAGTGTTGGACCAGTAATAATTGCTGAAGCAACTAAATGTAATGCTCAAAAAATGGAGTATTACATAAATGATGAAATTGGTGGAAAAAACAGCGGTGATACAGTTGCTAAACAAATTGCTGGTAAACTAAAGAAACAAGGTATAACTAAATCCACTGCTCTTGGAGATTTATCGTGTGATATCACAAACCCACTATTCACACAATTAAATGCTACTTCAAAGACCGATTTGATTTTTGAAGGAAAGAAACGAATGAGAGCCAGTTTGAAAGCAAAAGGTGCTCAAATTTGTAGTGCGCAAAATGCCGAAGTAAACTCTGTGGTATCTGCTATATTACAAGACACAGGTGAAGATAAAAAAGTAATGGAACAAGTTTCTGCATTCATCATTGATGGCTTACAAAAGAAGTTTTACATTGGACTCAAAGATGAAGTAAAAGAGAAACTACACAAATCATTGACATCCGCAATCAAGGGTGAAAAGAGTGTGCAAGAAATTAAAAAAGAAGTTAGTGATTTGGAAAGTATCATCATACAAAACAAACAATTTGTTAAAAGTGGTGTCATACCTGTGGATGTCGAAAAGGTAATGTTGACATTAAACAGTGTATTTGTTGGTCCTCATAGAAAACTTTTGATTGAAGAATTAGCAACAGGTAAACGTAGATTCCAACAAGGAAAGGCAGACTTTAGTGCCGATTGTATTGCTGATCACATGATGACATGGGATTGTAATGCAGAATATCACTTGTATACAGTTTCTAAATTTATTGCTGATAACGATACCAACATATCATTTAGATTTTCAAACCGTGGTGGAGTTCGTGGTATTTCTATTCGTGGCGACATTAAACTAGAAGAAGTCAAGTTGGATGAAGGTATGATGGATATGTTGAAAGGTGTCGGCACCGCATTAACCGATTACTTTAGTGATGTCTGGACCAGAATTAAATCACTAAGCGGCGAACTTAAAGAATTTTTTACTAAAGCGTGGGAGAATATCAAATCTGGGTTGCAGAGCTTATATGAGATGTTATTGCGATTCGCAAGATACCTAAAAGCGCTGGTAGTTGAAGGATGGGAACGATTCACAGAATTTTTAGGATTTGAGGGACATGCTGATGGTGCTTGGAAGTGGGAAATGCCAATATCATCGCAACAATCTCCTGTTGCTGAACCTACATTAACATGATTCAAAAACAACTACTTTGCACATTTTCAGATAGCAACAAATATTTGTCGGTCGTAGAAGACATCAAAAAAACCTACGAAATGGCAGATAACAAAATCTTCGTGTTTGCTAATGAAAAAAATCTTCGGGAAATATACCTAACATTCAATATTGTCAAAAATGTTGATTCTAAGATCAAGTATCCAAACACCATAAGCGTTCATAGAAAGAAACAAACTAACACGCTTTATACTCTCAATGCGATGAACAGATTGATTGAAGATGAGAACAATGGTGTGTTTGATAAAACGTTTCAATTGAACTGGGAATTGTATCAAAACAGCATCATTTTGATAGCTGATCCTGGTGTAAAAATTGTTGGATTAAAGTTGTTTTCTGTGCTTTCGTGGTGATATGTATTTATACCTTGACGGTCTTCTGCACATCGTGTAGAGTGTTGTCATGGTGATTCGTTACGAATCTTAATTTAAGTGAATTAAGACTACTTAACTAATTAACCGTTAAACTAATTAAATAATTAAACTAATTATGGCACTAAATATATCGCAGTTAAAGAGTCGCTTGAACTCCCTTTCAAGCCAAGGTTCTGGAAACAGTAAGAAGAATGACGTTCTCTGGAAGCCTAATCCCGGTAAGCAAGTTGTTCGTATTGTTCCCTATAAGTTCAATCCCGAGAATCCGTTTATCGAACTCAAGTTCCACTATAACATCAATGGTAAGACCTATTTGTCTCCTGACAGCTTTGGTCGTCCAGATCCTATCGTGGAGTTTGCTAATCGTCTCAAGAAGACTGGTTCTAAGGAAGATTGGCAGATGGGTCGTAAGATGGAACCCAAGATGCGCACATTCGCTCCGGTGATCGTTCGTGGTCAAGAGAGTGAAGGTGTCAAGTTCTGGGGATTCGGCAAGACCGTGTATCAAGAGCTTGTTTCTGTGTGTCTTGATCCAGAGTATGGTGATATTACTGATCCCGCCAATGGTCGTGACATTACTATCGAATTCAAGACTGCCGAAGAGACTGGTAAGAGTTTCCCAGAAACCACAGTTCGTGTGAAGCCAAACGTCACTCCGGCTGTTGATCCTAAGAATCCTCAACTTATTGAGTCTCTTAAGAATCAGACCAACATCCTAGACTTGTTCCCAGAGTTGTCTTATGATGAACTCAAGGACGTTATGGATAAGTGGTTGAATCCAGAGACCGCAGGTGAAGTTGAAGTTCCTGCCGGAACCGAGACTGACGAGGCTGTTGCCGAAGCTCCCGCCAAGGTTGTTCAGGCAGCTATCGCATCTAAGCCTACTGTCGCACCAAAGGCAGAAGCTAAGAAGGCTCCGTTTGTTTCTCCTACGGCAAAGAAGTCAGCTGGTCAATCTACTGATGTAGAGAAGGCTTTTGACGATTTGTTCAACTCCTAAAAACAATAAATAAAGCCGGTGGAGTTTTTTATACCCCACCGGCTTTCTAGTTATACACGTTATGGCAAAAAAATCAAGTAGCGGACAAGATTCCAATAGAGACGATTTAATCGATTTACTCCAAACTGAGCTTAACAAGGCTAATAAGGATGGAGGAAAGATTGCGTATAAGTTGGATGAACAAGATAATCCCGCTGATATCACAGATTGGATCAGCACGGGTTCATCTATTTTGGATTTAGCAATCAGCAATAGACCTCACGGTGGATTGCCGGTTGGTAAAATGGTGGAATTCAACGGCCTAGAAGGCACTGGTAAGAGTCTTGTCAGTGCGCATGTCGTGGCCGATACTCAGAGAAAGGGTGGTGTAGCAGTTATTATCGATACCGAGAATGCTGCTGCCCCTGAGTTCTGGAAGAGCCTTGGTGTAAATCTATCTAAACTTCTGTATGTTCAATGTGAAACCGTCGAGGACATTTTTGAACAGATGGAGAAGATGATTGCAATTGTGAGAAAGTCCAACAAGGATCGTATTCTTACAATCATCGTTGACTCTGTGGCAGCTGCTTCTACAAAGGCAGAACTAGAGAGTGAACATGGCAAGGATGGTTATGCAACTGGTAAGAGTATTATTATCAGTAAGGCTATGAGAAAGATTACCAACATGATTGGAAAACAGAAGGTTCTCACTGTTTTCACCAATCAACTACGTCAAAATCTGAATGCTATGGCATTTGGTGACAAGTATGTGGTGAGTGGTGGTAAGGCTCTGGCATATCATTGTAGTGTTCGTGTTCGTCTTAACAATACTGGTAAGCTCAAGAAGGGTGAGGAAATCATCGGTAATGAGTGTAAGGCAGTTGTTGTTAAGAATCGTATGGGTCCGCCCAATCGTCTCGCCAATTTCGATATCTACTATGATAGTGGAATTGCCGACTATAGCAGTTGGATTAAAGTTCTCAAGGACAACAATCTGATCAAACAAGGTGGTGCATATTATACCTATCAAAAGGATGATGGCACCGAGTGGAAGTTTCAATCTAAGGATTTTATTTCCACACTACAAACTGAAACAAAGCTCAAGGAAGAAATTTACTTGAAGATTTGTGACGCAGTTGTTATGAAATACAAAGACCCAAACAGCAAGATTGTAGAAGACGCAGAAGTGTCCTCTGATGAAGAAGACGCCGGTGCTGAAGAATAATCATGAGTGGATTTACTTCCAACGAGAAGAAAAGATTGTTCTCTCTGTTTGAGAACATCAAAGAGGATGTTGGGGTTAGTGGCCTTCAAAAAACCACCAACTCCGACATCCTCATCGTAGACGGTCTAAATACCTTTATTAGATCGTTTATGGCGGTTCCATCTATGAATGACGATGGAATGCACACGGGTGGCATCGCTGGATTCTTGAAGAGTGTTGGTTATGCCATCAAACTCTTGAATCCTACCCGTGTTATTGTTGTATTTGATGGTAACGGCGGAAGCCAGAAACGTCGTAAGATTTATCCAGAATACAAAAAGGGACGTAAGACTCGTATCAAGTTCAACAGAACCTACGATGAAATGTCTAGTAGTGACATTGAACAAAAGAATCTCAAGATGGAACTTTTGAGGTTGGTCAATTATCTTGAAGTATTACCAATTACAGTAATGGCAATTGATAATATTGAGGCAGATGATACTATTGCTTACTTGGCTGAACAAACATTCAAGGATAGTAATGTTACCATCATGTCTTCTGACAAAGATTTCCTACAGTTGGCTAGTGACAAAATCAAAATTTGGAGTCCTACCAAGAAGAAGATCTTTGGCTGCAAAGAAATTGTAGACGAGTATGGTATCACTTGTAATAACTTTATCTTCTATAGGTCTATGGAAGGTGATGATAGTGATAATATTCCAGGCATCAATGGTGCCGGGTTAAAAACCATTTTGAAGTGTTTTCCGTTTTTGGCAGACGAACGTCAAACTTCGTTGCAAGAAATCTACAATTATGCCGAAAACAACAAGAGCAAGTATAAGCTCTATGAAAAAGTATTGAGTGAGAAATTGACTCTTGAAAGAAACTATGAGTTAATGCAGTTGAAAGACACGCAGATTCAGTCTTTCACTCAACTACGTATCGAGGAAATTATCCAAAAGCCAGTTCCCCATATTAATAAACTGGCCTTCAGCAAGTTGATCAATGAGGATAAGATGTGGAGTAACCTACCTAACTACATGGTATGGTTGAATGAGACTTGGGGCAAGGTCAACAGTTTTGTAATCTAACAAGTATAATAAGTTGTAGATGCTACGCATGTAGTGTAGCATTGTATTTCAACAAGAAAGTAACACATGAGCGAAAAAGTAATTATCGACAACCTAAAGAAATTCGGAAGTGAATTCCAAATCAAATGTATCTCTGGATTGGTATCCGACCGTCCATTCATCGAACGACTCGCAGACATTGTAGAAGCAGAATTCTTTGAGAATGAAGCACATCGTTGGATTGTCAAGGAAAGTATCAGTTACTTCAACGAGTATCGTGATCTACCTTCACTCAATGTATTTAAGGTGAGACTTGAGACCGTTTCCAACGAAGCTCTCAAGGCAAGTATCGTCAATAACCTCAAAGTCGTTTATCAAAAGATGAACGATGGTGATTTGGTCTTCATCAAGGAACAGTTTCTTGAATTCTGTAAGAATCAGAAGTTGAAGAATGCCATCAACGAAGCAGTTGACCTTTTGGTGACTGGTGAGTATGAGAAGATCAAGAGCAAGGTTGACGAGGCTCTCAAGGCGGGTATGGAACGTAATCTTGGTCATTCATACGAAGAAGACGTTGAGAAACGTATGACTGTGATGGCTCGTAATTCAATCAAGACCAATTGGGATGTGATTGATGCACTAATGGATGGTGGTCTTGGACCCGGCGAACTTGGTATTATTACGGCTTGTGCCGGTAGTGGTAAGAGTTGGGTCTTGAGTAAGATCGGTGCAGAGGCGATGAAGCAAGGCAAGAATGTTCTTCACTTCACTTTGGAGTTGAATGAAAACTATGTGGGGCTTCGTTATGACTCATGTTTCACGGGTATTGACTTCCAGAATATTCGTAACAATGTATCAGTTGTTAAGGAAAAGATTGGTCAAGTGCCTGGTAAGTTGAAAATTAAGTATTTTCCTATCAAAACTGTGTCTGCTCATAGTTTGAAGTCACATTGTGAACGTATTCAGACGTTGGGAACTAAGATTGACATGATTATTGTTGACTACGCTGATATTCTACGTCCTATTCATAGTGAACGTAACAGTAATAGTTATCAAGAAGCTGGTGGTATTTATGAAGAACTTCGTAGTATTGCCGGTGAACTTCAAGTTCCTATTTGGAGTGCTTCACAAAGTAACCGTGCCGCAATGGATGAAGATATTATTCAGGCAAATAACATCGCAGACAGTTATCGTAAGATTATGACGGCTGACTTTGTTATGTCACTAAGTCGTAAAGTTACCGATAAAGTCAACAATACTGCACGATTTCACATTATCAAGAATCGATTTGGTCCTGATGGTTTGACATTCCCAAGCAAAATGAATGCAGGATGTGGTCAGATCGAAATATTCAGTGAATCTTCTAGAGAAGGTATGGCACTTCAGAACGAAATGATGGATGGTGAAAACCAAGTCAAAAAGATTTTGAAGAATAAATGGAATGCCCATACAAGCGACGATGATGAGGAATAATCCATAGTGTGCCGTTATAAAAAACCTGACAAAAAAAGTTTCAAAAAGTTTCGTCAGAGAGTTTATAACGGCACTTCCCAGTCATAATTATTTATCACCATTGTAACAAATTTATGAACAAAGAGATTTTTATTAAAAAGCGTAACGGTAAGGTAGAAAAATTCAGTGCAGACAAAATCAATAAGGTCTTGCAATGGGCTACTGAAGATGTTAAGGGAGTTAGCTTTGAAGAAGTAGCAATGAATGCACACTTGTCGTTCTTTGATGGAATGACCACTAAGGATATTCATGCCATGTTGATCGAAGCAGCTGCAAATTTGATTAGTGAAGAAAAGTCTAACTATCAATATGTTGCTTCTAGACTTTTGAACTATAGTCTGAGAAAAGAAGTTTGGGGAGGTAAGAATCCACCCAAGTTGTATGATCTTGTCAAGGCAAATATAGAACATCTTGTATATGATGACCAAATCCTAGATTGGTATAGTAAGCAAGAGTTTGACAAGTTGGACGAGTATCTTAAACATGATCGTGATTTCAACTTCACATATGCTGGTATCAAACAATTGTGTGACAAATACCTTGTGCAAAATAGGTCTGTCAAAAAGTTGTATGAGACTCCTCAGTTTGCATACATGTTGATCGCAATGACGTTCTTTAAGGACTATAAAGAAGGTCGTTTGGATTTGGTCAAGAAGGCTTACAATTACTTCAGTAAGCACAAGATCAATCTACCAACTCCTATCATGGCTGGTGTGAGAACTCCTATGAAGAGTTATGCTTCATGTTCTCTATTCACAGTTGACGATACCCTCAAGAGTATTTTTAGTAACAACAGTGCAGTTGGTTATGCTACTGCAAGTCGTTATGGCATTGGTCTTAACTTGAGTCGTTTGCGTGCTACAAACGCACCTATTCGTAACGGTGAAGTTATTCACACTGGTCCAATTCCATTTGCCAAGGCATTTGAGTCTACTGTAAAGAGCTGTCATCAGAATGGTATTCGTGGTGGAAGTGCAACCGTGAACTTTGCTTGGTTCCATTATGATATTATGGACATTCTTGTATTGAAGAACAATGCTGGAACTGATGACAACCGTGTTCGTAAGTTGGACTATTGTATTGGTCTTGACAAGTTGATCTTTGAACGTTTCTTGCAAAACAAGGACGTTACATTGTTCAGTTACCATGAATGTGCTTCACTTTGGAATAGTTTTGGCTTTGCTGATTTTAAGGAGAAGTATGAAAAGGCTGAGGCTAATAAGAATATTAAGTTCAAGAAGAAGGTGTCTGCCCGTGATTTGATGATGCTTTTGGCAAAGGAACGTCTTGAGACTGGTCGTATTTATACTATGTTTGTTGACCATGCTAATGATCACGGCAGTTGGTTGGAACAAGTAGATACAAGTAATCTGTGTCTTGAAGTTAATCATCCTTTGATTCCTATCGAAGATGTCAATGATAAGAATGGTGAAATTGGCGTTTGTATTCTCGCTGCCGTTAACTGGATGGAAATCAAGGACGATGAAGAAATGAAGAGCGTTTGTGATGTTATTGTCAGAATGTTGGATTCTCTCATTGAACATCAAAACTACTTTGTGCCTGCTGCTGAAAACTTTGCCAAGAAACGTCGTAGTCTCGGCGTTGGTGTAAGTAACTTGGCTGCTTATCTTGCCCGTGAAGGTGTCAAGTATTGGGACAAGAAGGCTCCTAACCTTGTTGCCAAGATGATGGAGAAGCAGAGTTTCTATTTGATTGAAGCGTCCATTCAGATGGCAAAGGAACTTGGTAAGTGTGAGAAGTTTGACAAAACAAAGTTTAGTCAAGGTGTGCTTCCAATTGATACTTATAAGAAGGATGTTGATGAATTTATCACAGAGAAGCTTCATTGTGATTGGGAAGCTCTTCGTGAGGAAATCAAGAAGTATGGAATGCGTCATTCTACGTTGACTGCTTGTATGCCTGTGGAATCAAGTAGTGTTATTCAGAGTTCTACCAATGGTATTGAACCACCTCGTAGTTTGATTAGTTTTAAGGGAAGTAAGAGCAACATCTTGCCAGTGGTTGTGCCGGGTATTGATAAGTTTAAGGAACACTATACTTTTGCTTTTGATATGCCAAACAACGAAGGATATCTCAAGGTAGCAGCTGCTATTCAGAAGTTTACTGATATGAGCATCAGCACTAACACATATTACATACCTTCTAGATATCCTAACAACAAGGTTCCAGTTCAAGAGGTCATTAAAGATATGATGTTGGCCTACAAGTATGGAATTAAGAATTTGTATTACGCAAATACTGACGATGGCGACAAACAGACCGCCATGGAACACAAAAAGGTCGAGGCAACCAAGCCAGAGCCAAAGATCGAACAAGAAAGTGGTTGTGCTAGTGGCGCATGCGCCCTATAATGAGGAAGGAAGATAAACATGAAAACCGTATTAAACAAATATAACATCGACGTAACTAAGAACCCAATGTTCCTTGGAGAGGATCTTTCTCTTCAACGTTATGATAAACAGAAGTATCCAAAGTTCTATGATTTGTATGATCAACAGTTGAACTTTTTCTGGCGACCACAAGAGGTTTCACTTGTTAAGGATATTGCAGACTATAAGAATCTATCTGACGAAGAACGATTTGTTTTTGATAGCAACCTTAAGTTTCAGACTATGACTGACAGTATGTTGAGTCGTAGTATTCACCAAATGATGAAACATGTCACCAATCCAGAATTGGAGATTTGTATGAACACTTGGAGTTTCTTTGAAACCATTCATAGCAATTCCTACACTTATATTCTCAACAATGTTTACCCAGATGCTACCAAGTTCTTTGACAGTATTCTTGAAGATAAAGAAATTGTCAAGAGGGCTAAGGCTATTAGTGAAAAGTATGATGCTTTGTTGGCAACTGACAAGGATGATATTCGTCAACAGATCTTTGATGCTATTTTGGCTACCCAAATCACTGAAGGTCTTGTGTTTTATGTATCGTTTGCTTGTTCCTTTTATTTCGGATATCGTGGTAAGATGGAAGGTAATGCAAAGATTATCAAGTTTATTAGTCGTGATGAAAACCTTCACGTTGCTATTACTCAAAATATTATCAAACATCTATCTGAAAACAAGGACGAAGGTTTCCAAGATATTATCAAAAAGTCTGAAGACAAGATCTACGAAGCCTACAGAATTGCCGTAGAGGCAGAAAAGGATTGGGCTAACTATTTGTTCAGTAAGGGTAATCTTGTTGGTCTCACCAATGATAGTCTAAATACCTACATTGAGTGGCTCTGTAACAACCGTTTACAAAGTATTGGATATAAGAAGTTGTATCCTAACGCTAAAACGAATCCTTTGGCTGGTTGGTTGGATAGTTATTATGATAGTAAGAAGCTCCAAGTTGCTCCTCAAGAAACTGAGTTGAGCAGCTATGTAAAGGGTGTGGATAACACCATTTCAGAGGATGCTTTTGCTGGATTTAAGTTATAAATAATATGTCACTTTTTATGAGTGACGTATATTTATATGATAGACTTACCATATGAACTATAGAGATCAACTGAAAAAAGCTGTTAAAAAGATAGTAAGAGAGGTCATTGAGGAAAAGCCTACCGCGGTCAGCAAGACTTGGGCTGAAATGATGGAATCTTTGTCTAAAGAAATCAAGAAGCCTATTACCTTTGATGATGCTGGAAACTATAATGTTTGTGAGTGTGAACCACATCGCATTAGCATTCGTCCTATAGTTCACGATATCTTTGACCTACAATATTTCAAAGATGGTGTAGAACGTCAAAAGGTATTGTTTGTTCCATTCGACGAAGTAAAGAAGTATGTAAAAGAGTGGTTGAATTCGAAGGAACCAAATTATGTTGACACTTGTTACGAAAGAACAGTTGATAACAGCAAGGATAAACAAGGTGGTAAGAAAGCAGACAATCAGGCTGAAGAACAAAACTTAGTTAATCCAGAAAAAGATAACAAGGTGGTAAAGTCTATCAAGGCCAAGCCTATGAATGATGCTAAGGACGATCCAACTGAACCAATGCGTCCAGTTGATAAGTTTGAAAAGCAATCAGATCATAAGTCCAAGAAACCATCATACGAAACACCAAAACTACCAAAGAGTCTACAAAAGTTGGTAGTCAAGTATACCAAAGGTGGTAAAGCTCGTAAAAAGTAAATAATCATCGTTATGCCAGAGGGTGAATTCAATCCCAACAGTTACGATGCGGTATTATCTTCTATTAATACCCAATTGCAGATAATGAATACTACTCTGGCAAAAATGCAGACCGATGAAAGTGAAAATAATAAAGCAATACAAGAAAAGATAGAAAAAGTTGAAAAACAAATTGACGAGAAGATCGGTGATCTAAACGAAAATTTGACAAAAAGCATAACCGAAGTAAATAATAAAGTTATTGCACTTGAATATTTCAGATATTATCTAGCTGGTCTTGTAACTGCTGCATCCGCAATTGGAGGAGCTATTTTTTCATTTATATTTACTAAGTGGTTTGGCGGTGGTGGTCCTCCAGCATCACCATCTGCTTGAATAACAAAAATTAAGCACCGTCTAATCTTCGTTAGTCCAAATTATAACAAAGGATAAATATGAATAAAGCGGTAATGGGTGTTGTTCTTGCTTCAATATTGACAACACAAGCAGTTAAGGCGGGAGACAGAGAATGGGCGGTAGTAGGCAAAGTCTTGACAGGTGTAGCGGCAGTGCATGTTATTGATAGAATTGTAAATCCTCCAACTCAAGTGATTTATGTTCAACAACCAGTAGTAGTGCAACAGCCTGTAGTGGTTCAACAGCCAGTGGTCCAACAAGTGGTGGTTCAACCCACACCAGTAGTTTATGTGCAACCAGCACCCGTGGTTTATTATTCTACTCCGGTTGTAACAGTTTATCCAGGCTGTCCAACGCCGGTATATCATAGACGACATCATCACTGGCATCGATAATTTAAATAAAAATATCAAAATGAACCGCTGACAAAATCAGCGGTTTTTTTATTTGGGTGTTGACATACAAAAAGTATGTGGTAGGATAGATGGTGTTGAGATCATCTATGAAAAACAAAAATACACACATGAATTTGACCACTACGGCGAATTTTGATATCAAGAAGTTCCTTGAAACTTGCAAGGATCTTCGTCCGTCCAGTTTGATTATGGACGATACCAAGTGGAAGTATATGGTTCGGTCCACTATCCGTGGCAAGAACATTCTTCTTCTTGGACCCACTGGTTGCGGTAAGACTCTTGCCGCTCAGACTGTTGCTAAGGTTGTTGGTAAGGAGAATAAGTTCTTCTATTTCAACCTTGGCGCCACGCAGGACGCTCGTGCTTCTCTGATTGGTAATACCCACTTCGATAAGTCTTCTGGAACCTTCTTCAAGGAGTCTAGTTTTGTGAAGGCTATTCGCACTCCTAACGCCATCATTCTTCTTGACGAAATTAGTCGTAGTCATCACGATGGTGTCAATATTCTTATGACTGTTCTTGATGACCTACAACGTTATCTCCGTCTTGATGAGAAGGAAGACAGTGAGATTGTCAAGGTTGCTGATGGTGTTACCTTTATTGCTACTGCCAACGTGGGCAACGAATACACCGCTACCCGTGTTATGGACCGTGCTTTGCTTTCACGTTTCCCCGTCAAGATTGAGATGACTCCTCTTGACCGTGAGAGTGAATTCAATTTGCTTAAGAGCCGTTTCGATATCACCGATGCCGACAAGTTGGATCTACTCAACTCTGTTTGCGATATCGCTGACCATACTCGTAAGCAAGTCAAGTTGGAGGACAGTAAGATTACCAACTTCTTGCCCACTCGTTCTACCGTCGAAATTGCTGAACTTATTGTTGATGGATTTAATTTGCTTGAAATTGCCGAGACTACCATTTATCCTAACTTTAGTGAAGATGGTGGAGTTGACAGTGAACGCATTTACATGAAGCAGCTTGTTCAGAAGTATATCAAGACTGATGCTAAAAGCAATCTGTTCAATGACCCTATCAAGGAATCTAATCAGGTTCCCTTTTAATAGTAACAATTAACAAATAACCGACTTAATTTATGGCTAAGCAACACAGCGACTTCTGGATGGAGGATTATGATCTTGATTGGGATTTTACCGAAGATTCCGATGATCTGGATCTTTCCAACGCCCAGACTGAGAAGACTGCACAGTTGATTAGGTTGGCAGCTGCACGTAGAGCTATTTCTAACTACGTGTCTATTCTCACCAACAAGACGATTCCCGTCATGTTTAATGATCAAAACGTTAGCATGACAGATGGAAAGACTGTTTATATTGGTGCTGATGTAAATGAAAAGGGTAACTTTGATGTGGCTGTCGGATTGGCGCTGCATGAGGGCAGCCATATCTGTTACTCTGATTTTGATTTGTATAAGACCCTTTGGCAAAAGGTTCCTAGGGAGATTTATGACTACGCAGCTAAACTTAACATTTCTAAGGAAGAAGTGGCGAATGTCTGTAAGACGCTTTTCAACATTATCGAAGACCGATATATTGACTACACCGTTTACAAAAATGCGCCTGGATACCGAGGATACTACGAGGCGCTTTACGACAAGTATTTCAATGCTAGTGTGATCGACGACGGTCTTAAGAGTGATTTGTATCGCAATCTCAACGTAGAGTCATATTTGTATCGTATTGTCAACATTACCAACAAGCATACTGATTTGGATGCTTTGCCTGGTTTGTATGATATTGCCAAGACTCTGAATTTGTCTAACATTGCCCGTCTTAAGACTGGTATGGATCGACTTGAGTGTGCATTTACTATCGCAACTATTTTGTTCAAGAATATTAATGAAGCTGATCCTACGGTAAAGATTCAGATTCAGAGTGATATGCTTGCCGCTGGAGATGGCGAAGAAAAGAAGCCTTCCGAGAATAACAAGAAGAATGTCGAAAACAGTTCTGATAAGAAGTCCGAAGATGATGTTCTTGGTGGCGACACTACCGCTGTAGAGACCACTAATGATGTTAATGATAAGGATAATATTGGTGACGATCCGAAGATTTCTGATACTAAAAAGTCTAAGATCTCCAAGGCCTTTCAGAAGCAAAAGGAGTTCATTTCGGGATCTCTAAAGAAAAAGAAGGTCACCAAGAAGGATAATCAGATTCTTAATACATTGGAACGTAGTCAGATTGATCTGGTTGACGTTGGACATGAGTATGTTGTTAGTCAAAACAGTGTTGGCGCTATCGAATGTATTTTGGTCAAGAACCTTACTAGGGAACTTGCTACTTCTGAAGAGTTTCCTCTTGGACCGTCTCGTTCATTTTATGGATATAAAGATCCAAGTGCTATTCCTCAGGTCATGGACCTACAGAAGGTTATTGACCAAGGTATTTGTCTTGGTGTAAAGATTGGCAAGCGTCTTCAGTTTCGTAACGAGGTGAATATTGAGAAGTTCTCTCGTAGGGAAACTGGTAGGCTTGACAAGCGTATCATTCATGAGTTGGGTTTTGATGCAGAAAACATCTTTTACACCACGGCGACTTCCAAGTATAAGAAGATGCAGTTCCATATTAGTGTGGATGCTAGTGCAAGTATGAGGGGTCCGAAGTGGCGTAAGACTATGCTTCTTTGCACTTCTATTGCCAAGGCTGCTAGTATGTTGGAGAACATCCATGTTACTATTAGTTTTAGGGCTACCATGGACAAGTTGCCGTATGTGGTAATTGCTTATGATTCTAAGAGGGACAAGATTTCTAAGATCAAGAACCTTTTTGCTTATATTCATCCAGAAGGATTGACTCCAGAGGGATTGAGTTTCGAGGCAATCATGCGTGAAATTCCGCAGGCGGACCACAACTCTGAGAGTTACTTTATCAATATCTCTGATGGCGAACCTTGTTTTTCGTTCAATGGCGAGAGCGTGGAACAACCTATCGGATATAGTGGTAATGATGCTGCTCTGCATACTAGGAAGCAGGTCAACAAGATTCGTGCTCTTAACTACAAGGTAATTTCTTACTTTATCAGTGAAAGCACCGATTCGGCTCAACAGTTGAGTGCATTGTTTAAGACCATGTATGGAAAGGACAGTGTGTTTATTAATGTTGAGAATATCAATCAGATTGTTAACACGCTCAATAAAAAGATGTTGGAAAGTGTTGACGTATAACAACTCGTCTGATATAATTTAAAACAGGTAAACTATACCTAAACTACAAACATAAATAACAAGAAAGGATAAAACATGAAAAAGACTGATCGTAAGAATAAGACTAACCTCGTTGTCAATTGGCCGAAGAATATCTTCACTATTGAGGAGTTGAACGAGAAGAACCCTGACTTTGTGAATATCACATTACGTGTTCGACTCAAGAAGGCTATTACCGACAATGCGGTGTCCGAAGTTGGATATCTACACAATGGTAAGGGACGCCCTCGTTTGGTGTTGGCTTGTGCTCCTATTACGCAAGAGCATATTGCCGAGGCAAAGAGTAAGGGTGTTGTATTGAAGGATGGATTGAGTGTCAACGTTTTGAGTGTCAATGCTTCTAAGGAAGAGTCCGTTGCCACAGTTATTGAGTCAACCAAGTCACAGAGTGTTACTATGACTGTGTAATAGTTGATTTAAATATTGTGTGACCAAAGCGGACTGAGCTTAAGCTCTCCGCTTTTTTCTTTTGAATAATAGAATATAGAAGCATCTTTCATATGTTTCTTGATATTCTTAACTACACCTTCACACATATTCCAACTACCATAATAAATTGGTTCATCCATTTGACTATCAAAGATGCTGTATGATCTTTGACTTGTTTCAAATACAAAGAATGTTTGTTCTTTTGGATTGATCTTTTTGAACTTCATGTTATACTATCTATAAATATGGCAGACATCTCAGAATTTTTTGGCGGAATAGAAGAATTTGATTACGAGGGAAATAAGAAGAAACTTATTGATAACCTCAATTATCTTAAGTCAATGTCTGTAGAAGAACAAACCTTCTATAAGAAGTGGATTGAACTACAAGAATTGACACACTATTCTGGTAAGGCAGCAATTGCTAAGAATAAGATTTGGACTCCAGCAGATCTTAATAATGAAAAAAAGACGATTGCGGAGATTGAAAGTATTAATCCAACTGTAGTTCATGTTACAAATGATGCTTTGGATACTGAGTGGGTAATGTTGAGAACGTTTGTTCATACCATGGCATATGACCAAACACCAGGCAGATTCATCAAACTACTAATCAGCGACGGTAATAAAGATAATCCCAGATACCTAGGAGTAATTAGTATGTCTAGTGATGTTATTACCATTACCGACCGTGATAATTATATCGGTTGGACTCCAGATGCCAAGTTGAAAGGTAAGAAATTGAATAATAGTGCAATTGGTAGTTGTATTATGTCTACGCAACCGTTTGGCTATAACTTCTTGGGTGGTAAGTTGATTGCGGGACTTGTAACTGGCGAAACGGTTAGAAATCTTTGGAAACAGTTGTATGGTCAAACACTAGCTGGTATTACCACAACCAGTCTATATGGTAGTTATAGTATGTATAACAGTCTTAAGTGGTGGCACAAGTGCGGGTCTAGTAGTGGTAAAATGACCATTAAGCCAGATGATGACATCTACAAGGTGTGGCATAATTGGATCAAAGAGAACAAGGCTGATAAATATAAACAAGCCATGACTCAACGTGAAGGTGTTAGTGGACCCGTGACTGGTGCCAAGAACAGAGTGTTGAGCATGATTTTCTCTCAATGTGAAATTAAAGCATCCGAATATGTTCATGGTTACGAACGTGGAACCTACTATGCTTGTCCCTATCGTAATAGTAGAGAATTCTTGAAAGGTGAAATTGAAGAATCAAAGTTGGACCCCAACCCAATTTACAACGAAAAGTTTATTATTGATTGGTGGAGACAAAAGGCAATTGCACGATATCAAACTCTCAAGAATGAGAAACGATTGAAGGGAGATATTCTATATTACAACAAAATGATTGGAATGTCGTATGAAGACTCAAAAAAACTTTACTTTGGTGAGGTAGGAAGATGAGATTTTTACTATTTATTATGGTAAAGACATGGGAAAAAGTAAAAATCCGTCCGTCAATTATACATTTGCAGATAGATATCAAAAATTTATATCTAAGCTGACGCAATTTGCCAAGTCTGCTAGAACAACCACAGAAAAAGATACTTCTCCCGATGGCGTATTCACTGGTGAACCTGGTGATTTGTTGGTAAAAAATGATAACTTAATTTGGTATAGAGACAATTCAGACGCCGATTTTAATTCATTATCAGATCAATTTCCCGATCTTACCAAAAAAACTCAATACGTTTTAACCCAAGGCATCAATAAAAAGGCGTCTTGGGTTAAAACAGCTGCTGGCCCTACCACTTGGAAACTTCTTGGATACTTCTGTCCAATATTAGGTGTTGATTGTTGTGCTACTGGTTCGTTTAGTGGAAGTCAAAGCGGTAGTGGTAGCTTCTAATTGACTTTGATCACGCTCATGGTATACTAATTATCATGAGAAAAAGTCTGTGTTGTATATCCCTAAAACTGCAAGAACGTGGTATCAAAGCAAATACCATGACAAAATCTAGGTTTCTTGCACTAGAACGTGTCGATTCACTGGAAATTCTTAGTAAACGTGTATTGAACAACGTTATTGTTACAAAAGAAACTATCAAGTATTGTATCAATAAAGGTTGGAACTACCGTGTAAGCAGTGATTTATTTCCTCTAAAAACTCTTCCAGAGGCTAATCTTGACTTTGATTGTCTTCCAGATAAAGATAAAATTGATCAAGCATTTGATGAATGTGTTGTTCTTATCAAAAATAGTAAGATTCGTTGTAGCACACATCCTGACCAGTTTGTGGTTCCAGCTAGTGCAAATTCGACTGTAGCACAAAAGTCTATTGTGGAATTGACCTATCATGCGGATGTAATGGACCGTTTGGGTCTTCCTCGTTCGTATAATGCGCCTATAAACATCCATATGAACTGTTATAAAGGAGACCTCAAAGCTACGGCAAAACGGTTTATAGAGGTGTTTAGACAGCTTCCTGATGGTGTTAAGAGCCGTTTGGTCTTAGAGAACGAAGACAAGCCCAACAGTTGGAATGTCAAACAACTGTATGATTATATTTATCAAGAAACCGGAATCCCAATTACGTATGATAATCTGCATTTCAGATGCAATACTGGTGGATTGACTGCCAAGGATGCGGTGACACTGTGTAAGTCTACATGGGGTAGTTACGTTCCTCTATTTCATTTCAGCGACAACGATGTCAAGAATCGTAATCCTCGTGCGCATGCGGACTATCCTACTGTGTTTCCCGATGAATATATTGGTGAAAATATCGATTTGGACTTTGAGTTCAAGGCAAAGGACTATGCGATTGAATTTTTTGAACATAAACTCCAAAAATAAAAAAAGTAGAAGTTGTTGACTTCTTCAAACTGTGTGTTAAGATTATTTCAAGTTGGTGATGAACTAACGAAACAAAAACAAAAAAACAAAAGAAAGAAAAATAAATATGTATACTCGTAAGAATGCTCGTAACAAGACTAACTTCGTCGGCCACAATACCACTGGTGTTGAGCTTTATCTCTCCACCCCCGTCGCCGGTGCTAAGAAGGCTTCCCGCCTCACCCTCCGTGCTGGTGATACCCGTCTTGACTTGAACGGTCGCCAGATCAAGGCTCTCCGTGAGGTTCTCGCTGCTGGTTACAATGCCTAATCAATGACATTAGGAACAACAACGTTGATTGTTGGAATGTGGCTGCTGTCGATGGCAGCCACATTTTTTCTTTATATTAGTCTTCGTAAGCAAATCAACAATCTTAAACAAAATCTAGAAAATACGAAGAACGAATCAAACAAGTTATTTACTACAATAACTGAAGCATTTGAATTGTTGTCTGGTGAACGCAGTAGGATGATAAAAGATGTTGAAGAACTGAAACGACGTATTAGAATGTATGGCAATGAAACGAAAAGGCAAGGCTTCCAAAGAAGAAACCGTGGTCAAGAATAGAGGATTGTTTGATCATGTTAAACACATTCGACAAGTCCAAAAACCAGATTATTATGATTCATTGAATGAGACTGAACGTAAGTCATTCAGTAAGTATATGATTCTGCGGGTCTTGAGTATGGACCCAAATGTTATTGAAGAAATATCTTTGATATCAAAATACATGGAGGTCTTGCCTGAGAAGCAATTGTATACGCTGTTGATTCAATGTCTTCCCAAGGACTTTAAGTTTTATCCATATATCAAGAAGTCTACAAAAGATCCCAATCAGACTATTATTGATTGTATTTCGAAAAAATTTAAAGTGGGTAGCCGTGATTCCACAGATTATTACAACCTACTTATTTCGACCGAGGGTGGTATCAAAGAACTACATTCATTGGTAACATCATTCGGCTATTCAGAAACAGAAGCAGAGGAACTATTTACGAAAGAATAAAAATATGAAAGTTATAGGTGTATCAGGTATTGCCAGAAGCGGAAAAGACTTATTTACCACAGTCGCACAAGATATTCTTGAAAAGGAATATAAACTCAAAACAGAACGTCGTGCTCTCGCATACGAATTAAAGAGTGACCTTAAGGATCTTATTCGTGACAAAACGGGTATTGATGTATTTACAGAAGATACCGCACAGAAAAACATTATTCGTCCACTGTTGGTTGCTTATGGCGACGTAATGAGAAAGACTAGTGAAGGCAAATATTGGACAACCAAGGTAGAAAAACACATCGCAAAGTCTAAGGCGGATGTATTATTCGTCACAGATATTCGATACGATCATTATCCAGAGGATGAATGCACTTGGCTTCAACGTAAGATGGCCGGCAAGTTGGTTCATGTAACTCGTTATCAGTTAACTCAAGCACCATCTAAACGTAGAATTACTACAGCTAAACCAGTTAAGGTTTATGAAGCAGCTCCAAACGAACATGAATTGTTTAATGACCCCAAAGTGAAGAAGCGTGCTGATTATGCTTTTGAATGGGAAGATATGTCTCAACAGTGCAAAACCAAAGAAGAACTGTTGGCAAACACTTACATTAGACAACAAGTTATGGATGCTTTGGTTGCAATAAAGATTATAATCAACCCAGCAAGTTAACGTAATTTTAGTTTCAAAATAGTATGATGCGAGTTGTGGTTAAACACAATTTCCGCATCATTTGTTTTTGTGCGCATATATTCTGCAAGAGTATTTTGGTTATTCTTGATAAACTGAACGTATATTGTGTTACACTCTTGAGATTTTTCTACTTTTCTAGTTTTGTTACATGAACATATTCTACCAAGACTAGATATACACTCACCCAGATTTATTGCAATTGGGTTGTTGTCGTTCTTGATTAAGTTATAGAATGATTGATAGTCACCGATAATCATAGTAGTTTACGTATAATCAAATAGATAAACAAACTGCAAATATAGTTAATTGGAAACAATAACAATGTATAGATCTGATGATAACCAGATCCAAATACTAATAAACCAACTGTCACTAGTGTTGACCAAAAACATAGACAAATTGGACACGATATTAACTTGGTAAAGTAACTTGGATAATTACTATACAAAAAGTTAGGATAGTTTGACATTACGTCAACTTCTGCTTTGTATTTAGTAAATTCATCTATTCTGAATAACCATTTTGTGTTGGTTAATGTAGCTATGGTTGTAACGATATCACTTTCAAACCAAACTACCAACATAAATGATATCCAACAAATTAGAGGAATGTCAAGATCAGCGAGGTTCATACGTTTTTATTTAGTTGTTTTTCATTACTATCCAACACACTTTTTAGTATTTCTAGATTAACACCAACCTTGTCACCCAACTTAACAAGCGCTTTGGTATCTTTTGGAAAACACTTACCACCAAAACCACGTTCACCAGTAAATACAGCCGTATGTGATTTGGTTGTTCTTGGGTCCAATAACCATAGATCACGGACTTCATAGTAGTTTGTGCCTAACTTCTCACATAGGTCATAAATCTCATTACAATATGCAACCTTCATGGCCAATTGTGTATTGGTCACATACTTCGCTAGTTCAGCATTGAGTGGTTCTGTAACCCTATAAGTTTTGCTTGGACCAGTAATTGGTGTATAAATTTCGATCATTTTATAACACAAATCTTTTTTACCACCAAAGATAAAGAACGGTGTTTGTTTGACATCGGTCGTGAATCCGTCTGGAGTCCAATACTTGGATTCACCAGCAAATTCTGGACTAAACACAATTTCTTTATTATAGGTCTTGATCAATCTATCAGTTGTTCCAATTTCAACCGTAGATTTTAATAGTATCAATGGTGTATTTAACCATGTGATTGTTTCTTCAACAATGCTTGTGTTACAACTACCATCTTTGTTTTCTGGTGTTGGCACACATATTACTCCTAGATCACACTTGTTGATTTCATCTTTTGTGACTGAGTTTTCGAGTGCTGGGTCATAAATTTTTACGTTATAGTGACCCTTAAAAAAGTTATGAAACGCTTTACCAACGTAACCATAACCAATTATTCCTATTGTAAACTTGTTCATACTAATTTTTCTAGATACCACTTATCATTGATATCTATAAGTCCTTTGCTATAATCTTTCAAATTTTTTACTTTTAACTTGAATATATCAAATTCCACATTACCTATTTGACCGCTATCTTCAAGCATCAATTGAAGCATATTGAAGAATTCAAAGTTTTGAGTAGTCAACTTGTTTCCATCAAATTCAACGATGATGTCATTAACTTTTTGATCATCGTATCCCTTTAACTTTTTCTTCAGATTAAACTTGGTATTCTTTTGTTCTACGTTAATATAACGTTCATAAGGAACGTCTGTATAAATTGTGTCACACCATGGCTCCAAAAGCATTAACTTATATTCATCACAGTTGACTACTACAAATCCAACATCATAACGTTTAGGCACAATTGGTTTCATAGTGTCATTATGTTTTACAAAATGACCCCACTTACGAATAAAGTTTCTGGCACTGCGATTGTTTTGTGCCAACCACTCATCACTTTCTTTACCAACTGTAGTCAATGTAGGATTGTATCTGCTACCTCTGCATGTCATGTGATATACACAACCCTCCCACGTTTGAACAAATTTGTAACCGTTCAACAAGAATCGATTGAATATGTCACTGTCCTCTTTGCTTTGAGGAGCATACAAATCGTCATGACCACCAATTGATTGAAAGTCTTTCTTGTAAATTGCCCACGGAGCAAAGATACCTTCAGTAGTCTTATCACGCCTGCTGATTTTGCTTTCATTGAACCACTTCAAAAAGTTTTCTTCAGCAAACAATTCTGGTTCAGTTGCAAAATCCATCACAATCTTTTCTGGTCCAGGTGGATGTAACGGAGGTTCGATTCGGGTCAAACTCACAACTGTGCCTGGTTGTATGTGCTTTTCAACATATTTATCAAAATTAGGACAAGCATACATGTCTGCATGATAAATCATGACCACATCGTTAGTAGCAACAGTGTTAATTAAACGATCATATAAAATGGTGTGTCCGAGTCTTGTAGGACCGTCATTACGAATGAATTTGAAGTATGGGTCTGTCTTACTAATTTCAGCACACCACTCACTTGTTCCATCGTTGCTAAAGTCATCTGCCACACATACTTCGTGTTGTTTATGACTTAGATTTTTTCTCAAAGCAGCATATGCCCACTTGAGATATTTTAGGTTGTTTCGGGACGGAATGATAAAACTAATATTCATATGGTATACATAGATTTTTATATTTTAGATGTATTGCGTAGTTTCAACAAAATTACCTCCAAGTGGGAATTGTCGTTGTAATGTAATATTCTTGGTATATTTTGAAATAGTGTCGTTCATACCACTTTGATTTCCTATATTAACTAATGCTCTGGTCTTTATGTAGAGTTGAATTCTTAGAGGTAACATACTCATATCTAACACTTTGTTTATATTCGCAAAGTTTGTGTTCTCTATAGGTTTTGAAGTCCAATAATAATAAGGCAGATCATACAGTTTGAGATATTTCAATAACTTGTCATCGGACTGATAGTCGTATCTATTTGATAACAATAATGTCCCAAATGGGTTATCGCCTGTAAATCCACTGATGATTTTGTCTCCCAAACCTATTTCAGATTTGCTAAAATATAACTCTGGCAGAACATCGTCTAGGTCGTGATCTTTAAACTGCCAGAATTTCAATATTTGTTTTGCTAGAGGTTCATCGGGCAAATCAGTATTGTAGATTCTGTAATGATCATGAAATATATCCCCATCACAACTATCAACATAACCATCTACATATGGGTTATTAGCAAATATATCTTTGACCACGCTAAATGGCTTGTTGGTCAATGCAGATGGATTTAAAATGTCTGCAAATAACTTAAACATTAGTGCTTCTGATGGTAAATACACTTTACAGTTTGGATATTTCTTTTTGAGCTTACGTGGTAGTGCTGATATGATTCCCCAATCACCAATACCAAAACAAGTTCGTAATATGACGAATTCTTGTTTTGATAGATAATCATCGGGAATGTATCTAGCATCGTTTTGAGGAAATCCCAAAGCGTCACATTCATGAACATTTATTCTTCGATTATTAAGTATTCTCCAAAATATCATTGCACATGTCTCTCCATTGTTTTAACCAAACTTGTTCGGTGTAATATTTTTGATAATTTGATTTGGTAGTTTCTATACATTGATTGTAAAACTCTTTATCATCTCTCAAACGAATTGCTAACTTATTAGCACTTTCAATATCACCAACATCCACACTCAAGTCTGGATGTAAAATTTGTTGGGTATCTAATCCTTTATATCCAATACATGGTATACCCCAATATGAACAATTCAATGCGAACGTTCCCGCAACTCTGGGTCTCATCAAATGAACACCATAACTAAACTTAGACAATGCGATCATCCAATCAGTCCACTCTAAGAATGGTAAATGGTTTAGGTTAGGAGTGTGTTCTTCATTTTCAATTCTACGTCCCATGCTTGGAACCCAGATTGGTTTATTAAAGTTTCTAGCCACAAAGTAACTATCTATGCCGCTATACCAACTACAGAAGTTGCCGCCTATAATAACCTCACCATTGCGTGCCGGTGTTATATTCTTGGCTTTTAATCCATCATCTACAATCAACGTTTGAATGGTATACGTCTTCTTTTTGTATATACCACTGTAGTATGGAACGTCGGTCTTACTATGCGCAAACAATACGTCCATAGACCCAACAAAGTTTAGATATCGAATTTGGTCAATATATTTGTAGTCTTGATAATACCAATGACTACCTTCTTGCATGTGTCCAATCTTCTTACACAACTTTCTAGCATTTGTCAATAACAACTCTAAATTGAGGTTGGTAATATCTTTTGGTAAAATTATTACACCCAAATCATATTGTTGTGATATCTGATTTCTATCTGCCATTGCAAGACCATACACGTTGATAATGTCGGAGTCAGATGCTGCTGGCCACGCTGATACCACACTTAAATTGTTGACGGTTCTTGAAACTTTACCGTTAATATTGATTGGACTTATAAAGCAAGTGTTCATTTTACGGAGTTCCCATATTTTCTTCAGCAGTAAAGTTCTTCATGTATCGTTCATTACTCTCACGTTGTTTCTCAATCGTTTTTTCATGAACAATAGCATAATCTTTTTGAGGAGGAATAATTGTATAACTGTCATGACCCTCAACACGTTCATGCAATCGCTTTTTGTAACGAATATTTGGCTTCCTCTTATACAATCGTGACTGATAGTCTGGAAAATTTACCATACCTTCGACCATTTTCCAACCCCATTTATCTATATCCGATTGTTCTACACCCGTGAAATAATTGCATCTTGGCAACCAAATGACATCATTAACATCATTTTGTTTGATAAGCAATTCTATATGTTCTAACAATAGATCTGTTGGATATTCGTCTCCGTCTAATTGAAATATCCACTCACCACTACACGAATCAATACCAAAGTTCTTTTGTGCTCCATAATTGTTGTTAAGTCTATGAAGTCGCAGTTGTATGTGATTACTGTATTTCTCAAATATCTCCAGTGTTTTTGGATTGGTAGAATGATCATCAATCACGACAATTTCTTGATTTGATTTGAGTGAAGAAACTAGCTTGGACAATAACTTATCCAAGCTGTCAGTTTCGTTGTGGGTAGTAATTAGATATGATAAGAACATATTAGATCTTTAATGTAGGCAATCCGCCGGATGCATCTGGAGAAATTGCGTTGAACTTTGGAAGAACAAACTTATTTTCAACTGCGAATTTGGGAACATATTGATCCAAGATAGCCCACAGTTTCTTGTCCATTGCATCCATACTAAACTTCTCGGCATTTTCTTGACGAAGTAGTTCTGCATTTTCAAATATCTTCTTTGGCTTATTGTGGAACATTTCCTTGATTTTGTTCTCAGCCAATCCATAAGACACCTTGAACCACTTACTTTCTTTGATAATCCATTGATTGACTGACTTTTTATCAACGTCAACCAACTGACCTTGAAGAAGAGTAGCATACTTTGGATTCATAAAGTCGAGATGGCCACTCCAGTCTGGTGCGAGAACTGGTTTACCACTCAATGTTTGTAACAATAGTGGGTGACCATAACCTTCACCGTGAGTAAATGAAATGTGAACCTTTACCTTTGGATGGTTGAACAAAGCATTCATTTCAACGTCGGTCAATTCACCGTGTAACAAATAGATGTTTGGAATTTGTCCCTTGAATGTCGAGGTAATTTTATTGATATTGTTTATAATCTCAAACCTATCCATGGTCGAGAAACCAACACCCGAAGTCTTAAGAATGAGACATGGCTTGTTTGGAGTATTGTTATTGAAAGCTTCACAAAAGGTTTTTACAAGGTTTGCAATGTCCTTTCGATCTGCAAACAATCCACTGTGGGTCCACTGACCAACAAACAAATAGGCAAACTCTTCTGGAATAACAGATAATGCTTCATCAACTGATGCAACACGTTCGTCTGTCTTTTTGTAGATTCTTGTATCAGCACCCCAGAAACATACTTCGATTGGTTTCTTTACTGCAATATCTTCACGTTTGCCATCAGGCGTTTGTTTCAACATCTTGGTATTTACCAACACATCCTTAGAATGTTTGGACAACGCAATCGTCAAATCGGTTCGGTTTACACCCTCAATAAATTCACCAGACGCAACCGTAGTTTCGATACCAGCCGTCATACCAATATTATACTTACCAACACGTTGAAACTCGTTGGGAATACTCAATTGGATAAACAAATCTGGTTGCTTTTGAAGAGGTTGCAACAGAAACCTGGTTGTAAGGTTTTGATCTTCTGGATCGGTCAATTCTTCAATATATCGTTTTGGTTGACAATTACCCCATCTAGTAGGTGCAATCTTTACATCGTATTTGTCATAACGAACAATACTCTTAGCAACAGCTGTTGCCCAGTCACCATACCCGCTTCGATTAAAGACGGGTCCAGAAATTAAACATAGTGGTTTACTCATATTATCTATTAAATTGTTGTTGTTCACGTTCACCAATCACTTGACTATACTTCTTTGCAGGAGTTGGAACCCCGCCTAGTTTATTGTATAATTCTTCCATCTTGGACATTTGTTTGGATGCTTGGTCTACAGTTTCACGTTTGTTGTCACTACTACCAAATCCACCATCACCACGTTGCGTCGCGGTCAAATCATCAACTTCAGCGAATCCACCTTGAACTGTTCCATGTGCTTCAAAAATGATTTGAGCAATAGCTGTTTCTTTGCCATCCTTGATGATTGGTAGTTGAACCGGTTTGTCTCCAAGATTGATTAGAGCTACCAAGATTTCGCCACGATAATCACTATCAATAACACCGGCAAGAACGTCGAGGCCATGTTTTACAGCAAGTCCACTACGAGGTGCAACTCGACCATAAAATCCCTCTGGAATAGCCAAAGCAATATCTGTTTTGAATGCCTTACGTTCACCAGGCTTTAATTCATACGATTCTGTAGTGTATAGATCATAACCAGCTGCACCAACACTACCCTTACTAGGAATTACAGCTTTATCAGATAGTTTCTTAATATTCATTGAATTTCCTTTTTGATAGATTCAACATCAATCTTGTGCATGTCAAATCCAAGTTTACCTTGAGGCAAATTGTCCATATTGAACTCTTCACTATAACTGAATATACCAAACTTCTTGGGTGGTGTAAAGTTATCAATAGTAAAATCCATTGCTTTAATAAACTCACGACACATATGTTCAGAATTGATACCACCTTCGTTTAGTGCCCAACGTCTACCTTCAGCACCATATGATTCACGCTTTTCTGGACCAACCAAATACCAATACATGATAGCCTCTGAGATATCTTTATAATCGGTAAAATCATCCATGATATAAGGTGTTGGAGGACTACCTTGTAGTGTTTGAATCTTGGTCCATATTGGCTTAGCCCAAACTCCATGTTTCTTGTATTTACCAGTAACATTGGTGCCAAATTCCAAATTAAACTCATATGGATTACCATCGTTGTCTACCAATCCAAGTTGATCTTGTAGACCACCAGTGACCGTGGCGATTACTGGGGTTCCACACATAATAGCTTCAGCAATACTCAAACCAAATCCTTCATTGGAACTTACGTTTGCTACTACGTCACAAATATTGTAAAATGCAACCATGTCTTCTGGAGTTCTTCGACTTTCGTCAATGACCACAGTGTAGTTAGGACAAATAGCTTCAATAACTGCTAACAAGTTGGTTCCTTGATCACACACCTTGTCGGTATGCATTAACAAAGCACACTCACTCGCTTGTTCTGGAGTCAAATGATCACAAAAGTTTTTGAATGCCAATATTAAATTAGCGGGATGCTTTCTATGAGTATTTCTACTGTTGAATCCTACAACAAACTTATAGTTGCGATCACCAAAGAACTCTTTCTTTAGTTTGGTCACCAAGTTGTTATTCTTTGGAAGTGTAGTAAATACCTTCGAATTGATTCCGTGGGGAACGTAGTGTAGTAGATGTTTTCCTTTTACTGGCATATAATTTTTCCTTCCTTGTCAAAGTCTCCTTGAATACTGGTGCAAAACTCTGGTCCCAATACCCACTTATTAAGATTATCTGTTTGTTTACTAATTGCGAACAACGCATCACAACTCTTGTAGAATGGACGATTCCACATTGGATATGGCAAATCATCCCAAATATCCAAATATGTAAGTGGAATCTTGCTTCGGATTTGATTCTCAATTAAATACAACCATGCCCAATAACGAGGATCTGTAAAGTGTAGAATTGCATCAGGCTTCTCAGCTCCAATTACTCCAAACAATGTTTCTTCGTTACCATAACCATCAACTGGATACAACTTCAAATAAGCATCCTTTAGACCTGTCATTTTATTCGAAGCATCACACATATCTACAACCTTGCCACCTTCTGGATGTTTGATAGCACCAGCAATCTGAACCCAATCATAGTGGTGTAATGTTCCTAATACTAACTCTCTGCTCATAGTAGCAACGCCACTATGCATTCGCAAATCATCACTCAATAAGAGTATTTTTTTCTTCTTCATGGTTTTTTATCCTTGGATTTTGAAAGTTGAAACGGCTGATTATAGCTAAGCTGTTGAACGACACTCTCGCTAATTTCATTACGAAAAGTGTCATCCTCAATATACTTTTCAAGACACTTATTTACAAAGTCTTGAAACGATATACGTGCTCGCACATTTATTTCCTTGAACTGAGTATATAACTCGTTGTCAAGTTTTACTGTAGTAACAAATTGTTCCATAACATATTAACATATATACATATGTGAATATGCCAGGTTTGTTAATTTTTATTTGGTAGCTTTGCCGTCACATGCTTTCTTGTAGTGGATACAATACTTGCAGTTCTTTTTCGCATTGCCTGGAATCTTAGGATACTGATTATCCACATTATAAGATCCATCAGGTTTGAACCCATGATCCAAGAATTCAATGAAGTTATTGATAGATTCTTTGATATGATTTGAGCTATGCGGTGGGATAAACACCTGAATTCTGCTTTGAGGGAAACTTACATTCTCAAGCAACTTACGTTTAACAATGAAGAATTCAACGTCAATTGACTCCAACGGAACATTGAATTTCTTACTGTATACGCTTTTATACAAATGAAGCTGGGCATACTTACTCTCATCTTCTTTCTGGTATTTATTCCAACCTTGGGTGCTTGTCTTGAAGTCAATGATACGGTATTTCTCTTTGTTTACTTCTTTGAGAACAATATCAATAAACCCGACAAACTCCACGTTGTTTTTCAGAGGAATTTCCAACGGAACTTCAATACCAATCAGTTCATAATCCTTTGCAGGAAAATACTTGAGTCGATTAGCAGTCTTACAGAATGTATTGATAATGTCTTGACCATCAAAACAAAAATCGGTGAACTCTTCTTCGTTATAATCTTCAGGCTTCAACTTTTTGATTTCCTCGTTGAATTTATCCAAAAAGATTTTATTGAGATTGAGTGAATCAGCCTCAGTTACGCTTTTCTTATAGAGAATATCCAGATAGGTTTGAAACACATGATGAATTGCGGTTCCAAATGTGGTATTAATGTTATCATCTCTAACCCTAAGATTCTTGACATAATCCAAATACCATTTATGAGGACATTTCAAAAACGTTGAGTATTGACTAAAACTTACTCTATTCTTTTTTATTTCTTGATCAGACATGTTATCATGATACACTATAACCTACAACTGTCAATTTATAACAACTATTTATTAGCATATGAAAAAACTACTAGCATTATTACTAACAAGTGTGTCATTGTTCGCAAATGATCTTTATCTATATGATTCAGCTGATAAGGTTGAATTGGGTGAGGTTATCGCAAATAAACTCAACGTATTGCCTACAGTAAATGGCAAGACGTATACTTTAACTAACAATTTATCTGTAACAATTAGCACAAATGGATCTGCGACATACGCCCTGCCATATAGGGTTGCTGTGTATCAAAAGGAAAACTCATCGGCTTATTTCAATGAAACTCAGACTGAGTATGTAAACAATTTTTCGCTACCTGAAGTGGTGAAAATCAAGGATCATTCTCTTAACTTTTCGACTCAAGGAGAGCTATATGTAATTAGCGAGTCTGAAAAACAAGTCACCGTTGGAACATCAATGGCAATCATTATTTTTGACAAAGCAAAGATTTTTGTTAAGTCCGGTGAAAAGTTTACGCAAGTATATGTTGTGGAAGGCAAAGCCACTGTATTGGATGCTAAGAGCAGCAAGAAAAAGAAAGAGTTGAAAGAAGGAGATTTTTTGGTAATTACCCCTCAAGCATCGTTGAGTCCAAGAGAAGCAACCATCAAGACATCGGGTAATAGCTTTAGCATAAAGGAAGTAGAAGATGTAGAAAAAGAAGTTCATACTGGCGAACTAAAGAATTTACAATCTAAACTTGACAATGTTTTGTTTGTGAATTATGGTAATAACATATTTGGTTTTAAATTAAAGTAATGACGTTACAGCAGCTTCATAGTCTTACAGAAGACGAATTATCAATATTGTGGTATTGCGTGAACAAGGTCAACCCACCTGTATTAGCAGGAGTTGACCTTGAACCGTCTTTATTCACAAGCATTAATCATAGAAAATTGATGAACCGTCTGACGAACTGCAGGATTTTGATCAAACCAGAACATCTTCCAGTTTTTGATGGACTTATGGACAAGTTGCGACTACCATAAGATCATAGGTTATGTATCAAAACATCTATTTCGACAAAAAGACAAATACGTGTCATCTGTGGGATGATAAAAAGGGTTATACGAGTTTCGTGTTTCGACCCTATGCTTATCGCAAGCGTCCGAACGGAAAGTATAAGAGTATCTTTGGAGACGATCTTGAGAAGGTCCACAGTTTCAATCCTAGAGATCCATCGTTGTTTGAGTCTGATGTTCCGATTGAAACCCGTATCTTGATCGATGCCTACGAGGATAGTGACGATTTGTCGGAGGGTCATCGTGTGTTGTATCTTGACATTGAGGTCAGCACTGAAGGTGGGTTTCCAAACGTAGAACAAGCGGACAAGGAAATCACAGCTATCGCAATTTGTGATGGTGTAACCGAAAAATATACCGCTTTCATTCTTGATAGAGATGGTAAACTAGAACAATTCTCAAAAGATAATGTTGAGGTATTGAGTTTTACTACAGAAGAAAGTTTGTTGTCTCACTTTGTGACCAAGTGGGAAGAAATTCAACCAACTATTGTGACTGGTTGGAACAGTAATGACTTCGATATGCCTTATTTGTATCGGCGTATGAAGAGTGTGATTGGTGCGTCTCAAGCAAAACGTATGAGTCCTATTGGTGTGACTTATATCAACGATTGGAGTAAGAAACTTGTGATCGCTGGTGTAACTCATTTGGACTATATGCGTCTTTATGAAAAGTTGAACATCAAGAAAGAGCCAAGTTACGCACTAAATGCGATTGGTAAGAAGATTGTAGGTATGGAGAAGATTACCTACAAGGGAAGTCTTGATGATCTTTACAAGTCTGATATCAACAAGTATATCGAATATAACTTGAACGACGTTCAGATCATTGTTGCTTTGGAAAAGAAACTTCAATTTATTGAGTTGGCTAGAGCTATTTGTCACAAGGGTCACGTTCCATATGACTGTTACCAAATGAGTTCACGATTCATTGAGGGTGCAATTCTTATGTATCTTCGCCGTAAGGGTCAAGTCGCTAAAAACAAGCCTTTGGAAGGTCGTGAGGAATATGAACAACGAATGGATGAAAACGAAGAAGGATTTGAGGGTGCATATGTCAAGGCTCCTGTGCCTGGTCGTTACGAGTGGGTTTTTGATTTGGACCTCACATCAATGTATCCGAATATCATCATCAGTCTTAACATCAGCCCTGAGACCAAGATAGGTGTTATTGATCGTATTGAATATGATGACAAGTTTGTTGATGATCGTAGAAAGGATCTGACCGACGATTGGCAGAATCTTAGTGATAATACTCAGAAAGATACTCCTCTGGAACAGTATATTGAACAGAGATTGTATGGATACAGTGCCAAGATGTATACACAAAACCGTGTGTCTAAGTATCACATCGGTGGTAATGTATATTCTCAAGATGATTTCAAGAAACTTGTCAATGAATCCAAGTTGAGTATTGCCAGTAATGGTGTATTGTATTACAAAGAAACCACTGGTGTTATTCCAGAAATTCTTGTGAAGTGGTTCGATGAACGTAAGGAAATGCGTAAGTTGGCAAAGAAGTATCATGAACAAGGTGATGAAGGTATGTATGAATTCTATGAACAACGTCAGAAGGTTCAAAAGGTTCTACTCAACTCCATTTACGGTGTTTTGGGTCTGCCTATCTTCCGTTTCTATGATAAGGATAATGCGAGTGCCGTAACAATCACTGGTCAAGATATTATCAAAACCACGGGTAAGGCAATCAACGAATATTTCAAGAAGACTCTGAATGAAACAGAAGGTGATTGGGTGATTTATACCGACACAGATTCGTGTTTCGCCAGTGCGTTGCCTATTATCCAAAAGAACATGCCTGAAATCGACCAGTCTGATGAAAAACAGATGACTGAGGCAATCTTGAAGGTAACGGGTGAGGTTCAGACATTCGTAAACAAGTTTTATGACATGATGGCGGTTCGTTTCTTCAATATTGATAAACATCGGTTTGATGCAAAACAAGAAGTTATTGCCAAGACTGGTTTTTGGTTGGCCAAGAAACGTTATGCCCAGTTTATCATCAACAAGGGTGGTATCGTGTGCGACGAAATGGAAGTAAAGGGTATTGACGTTGTTAGAACATCATTCCCAATTCAATTCAGAAAGTTCATGCAACAGTTCTTGGATGATATTCTTCGTAAGACTGATAAAGAAATTATCGATCAAAATATCTTGAATTTCTTGGAGTCCAACTTGGTAAACTCACCAGTCATTGAAATTGCAAAGAATACTAGTGTTAAGTTCAAGAGTGGTGGTGAAACCAAGACTGATTACAATCCAAAGAGTCGTAGTAAGTTCAAGTATATCAAGGGAACTACAGCTCAGGCTAAGGCAGCTTTGTTTTACAACGATCTATTGCAACATTGGGAATTGGACAAGATTATTCCTCCGATCTTTCATGGACAAAAGATCAAGTGGGTATATCTAAAGCCTAATGAGTTTGGATCTGACTGTATTGCCTTGAAGGCGGACGGAACCGATCCAGACAGAATTCTAGAGTTTATCAATCAATATGTTGATCGAAGTGCGATGTATGAACAAGAGTTGAAAGGTAAACTGCTTGATTTCTATCAAATTCTAAACTGGGATTATCCTAATCAAACTGATAAGACGCTTGGTGAGTTCTTTAGTTTTTGATACTTCTTATAAGTTGAAAGTGGATAGACTGTTTGTTATTATTGAGCAATGAGTTCCTACGAAAAATTGTTAAATATTCCAATTGATGGTGCTAAGATGTATTTATACTCGGCACTATCATCTATTCCAGTCGCAACACAGTATCAACGTGTAGTAATTGGTCAACGGGGACCATATATTGAATTTACCAAGAATCAGATTGTTGACACCGAACTTTATATACCAAAGTCACAGCTATATCGGTTGAGTGATCCGAAGGTGTATTACATTGAGTTTAGAACATTACAAAATAATGTAAAGGTATATTATCAAATGCGAAGTGTGGCATATGCCGACTACTTGATCAATCACTTTTACATATCGCCGAGTGATCTATATTTTGTAGAAGATGGTAACGTAAAAACTTGTATCAAAGAACAAGATGCCAAAGTTAGTATTATACCAGAAGAATTTTTTGAAACGGTTTGACAGTAACATAACAACATAGTAACATAGAAAACATGAAGAAAGAAACATTAAATACATTCATCGACAAATACTCGCTAAACGGAACTATTGAGTCTGTAAAGTGGGTGGTAAGTGCAAAAGACAAAAATATCAAGACATCTGCGATTAGTGATGACAAGAACGTTTTGGGATTTGTCACTATCAAGACTAATGATGGATTGGAAGATATGGAAATTGGTGTCAATGACACTGCCAAGCTGAAGAAGATGTTGACAGTCTTGGCAGAAGAGTTGACTATTTCTCCAACCAAGACAAACGAAAAGGTTACATCTTTGACACTGGCAAGTGCAGAAACGGACGTTCAGTATGTTACGTCTGACTTGAGTGTGATTCCCAAGGCGGTTGAACTCAAGAAATTGCCTCCGTTCAACTTGGAGATTCCATTGACCAAGGAGTTCGTAACGACCTTTGTAAAGGCAAAGAGTGCGTTGAGTGACGTTGATATCTTTACTCTGACCACAGATAAGAAGGGTAAGATCAAGATGACTCTAGGATTTAGTAATGTAAACAGTAATCGTATCAATATTGAGGTAAAGCCTACCGCTGGTAAGGATAAGATTGGCAAGACTCTACATTTCAGTGCGAAGTATCTCAAGGAGATCTTGACTTCCAATACAGACTGTGATAATGCTGTATTGAAGATCAGTGACGCAGGTATTGCGAACGTTGAGTTTGATAACGATATGTTCAACAGCAATTACTTTCTGATCGAATTCAAGAACATTGACTAATATAAATTATGAGTTTCTTTACTGAAACAGAACAACCGCAGGTTTCGGATCATGGTGTTTGGGCAGAAAAGTATCGTCCAGACACACTTGAAGACTATATTTGTGATGAGCGAGTCAGATCGATCATTACGGATTTTATCAACAAGAAGAATGTGCCTGGTCATTTGCTTTTTCACGGTAATGCGGGAACTGGCAAAACGACGTTGGCAAAGATTATCACCAAGAATATTCCTTGTGATGTGATGTATGTCAACGCATCGGATAATACTGGTGTGGACTTTGTTCGTGATAAGATCAAGCCATTCGCTTCGACGATGGGTTTCAATGACCTAAAGATTGTGATTTTGGATGAGTCTGATTATATGTCTCAGAACTCACAGGCATCACTTCGTAATTTGATGGAGACCTACAGTAAGACCACACGGTTCATTCTTACATGTAACTATATTGATAAGATTATTGAACCGTTGTTTAGTAGGACTCAAGTGTTCAAGTTGGAACCTCCCACTATGAAGGATGTTGCGATGTATATCGTTAAGATCTTGACTAAGGAGAATATCTCTTATGATATGCCTGAGGTTGCGACTGTGGTTAAGGAATATTATCCAGATATCCGTAAGATTGTCAACGTGGTTCAACAGAGTTCTACTAGTGGCAAACTTGAGTTGGTCAAACTACAAAGTGCCAATGCGGATGTAAAGAACAAGATGATTTCTATTCTTAAGACCGCAAAGACCAACAAGAAAGCGTTTACAGAGATCCGACAGTTGATCAACGATGTGGGTATTAAACACTTTGATGAATTGTATTCTGAGTTGTATAACAAGGCTACGGAATATGACAATGGACATACAATTAGTGTGATCGTGGACATATCAGAAAGTCTGTATCAGAATTCGTTGGTTATTGATAAAGAAATTACGTTTATGGCTTGTATTGCCAAGATCATAAAAGTCATATCCAAGTAAATGTAAAAAGTAGATAAATACCCACTCGGACTATTTATTTCCAAATGAGTTACAGCAAAAAAGTTGTTTATTTTGGATCAGATGGTGCGAGTGGGTATGCTAATGCGGCTAAGGGATACATTTATGACTTAATACAAAGTGGTCATGAAGTATTTTTTGGAACATTATCTGGTGCTCCAGTAAAAGACGATACTGAGTTTTATAACTATTTTCATAAGAATGTTAAGAAAATTCCAGTCTTTTCCAAGAAAGAAAAACTTGAAGGTGCGGATGTAGTAATTCATTTTACTCCCGATATTTGGAATAAAGTAATTAATTCTCACAAAGACTGGATTGGCAACAAGAAAGTTATTGGTAGAACCGTATGGGATTTTGATCCTGTTCCTGACAAGTGGGTAAAAGACATTAACGACAGTATTGTTAATGTTGTTAGCGTTCCATCCGAATGGTGTAAAAATGTGTTTATTAAGTCTGGTGTAAAAAAGGATGTAATTGTAGAACCACACACTGTTCCAAACATTAATTATACTAAATATGGTTTGGTAGATCTATTAAATAATGCTAGAGTATTTAGTCCAGTCCCCATCAATTATCAACGGTATACAAAACGAGTAAAATTCTTAAATATATCTTCATTGGTAGCACGAAAGAATACTGGATTTTTGATCGAAGCATATTTGGATTCGTTTACATTTGATGATGAAACTCTACTAATATGCAAGTTCACTGATCACATCAATAATATCTCTCATATTGAAAAACATATACAAGAGATAATTCTAAAGAAGATCAAGAATAAAGAAAAAGATTATGCCTATGCTCCAATTGTAGTAATAAGTGAACGATTGAGTTTCGATAAAATTCAAAGTCTACATGATGATACAGACATTTATGTTAATGTATCTAAGGGTGAGGGCTTCAATATACCATGTTATACTGCTTCAAGAAAAAATAAAGATATTGTTACTCTATTACACGGAGGTATGACAGATTATCTGACAAACTATCCGAAGTTATTTGAAGTTGACTATAACACTGTTAATATCAGTAGTGTAGATAAAAGTGTAGATTTATCTATGATGATGTGGATCAATATGAATACTAAGAGTGTTGATCCTTCATATGAAGATTTGTGTAATAGTCTCAAATCCGCCTATTATTCCAACATCAAAAAATGTGTATACTTTGATTCGGTTGAACTTTATCAACCACATACAACTTTGACTGAAGAGTCATCGCTGTTTCCAATTTATTTTAAAAACGGATGGCACAATGAATTGTTGACGGCAGGTATTTGGTCTGAAAAACAATCTGAAATGGTGATCGGTCCAGATGTTCATAAGATTGAGTTTTTATTAGAAAGTGTTCAAGATAACGTAATAACTTTGACTATAAACGATGTGGATCATGTTTATCAAGTAAAACGTGGTCAGTATTCATTAAAGGTAATTTCTAAAGAAGAAAAACATATCGAATTCGACTGTCAAACCACAGTGAATGGGTCGTGTGTAGGTAGAAATGAGGATAAAGATTATGGTGTCAAAATTGTTGACATTTACGTTAATGGTATCAAAAACTCAACGAGTAAGCTTGTATTAAAAGATGCAAATTTCAACGAACGTGTGCTTGTAGATAGTGGATTTATTATAGAAAAATCGAATGTCTTGAACAAGGGTGAATACGGAGATATTATCATTAAGTTCAAAGAGTTGACTGATAATAACAAATACCCAAAAAAGATCAATCTTGGTAAACAACTTTCATTTTATTCACATAGATCTGGATGGAATTATGTGTTACACAACATGGCCGCACTCAATAGTAACAGCGGTGTATATTGCGATGGTTTTATAGAAAATAATTTTAGTTGGAGAAAAACAGAGTGCATTCTTCAAAAGACAATTCCATATAACAAGAGTTGGGTCGGATTTATTCACAACCCACCAAACATGCCACCATGGTTTAGTGATAATAATGCGTTTTGTAACATCATATTGCAAGATCCATATTTTCTAGATAGTCTTAGAAAATGTAAAGGGTTATATACACTGTCAGAGTATCACGCCAAAGTAATACGACAGTATGTTCCATTTGTTCCAGTCGAGTCATTGTATCATCCAACTGAAATTCCAGAGTTACAATTTGATTTCGAAAAATTTGTCAAGAATCCAGAAAAGAAACTTATCACTATTGGATGGTGGCTTCGTAAGTTAAATGCATTATATACCGTTAACCCCGACGGATATCAGAAGGTAAGATTGCTGCCAAACAACAAGTGTAAAGATACAATTTTTAGATTGGAAAAAATAGAATCATTGGTCAACAATCAACAAATAACTGACGAACAAAGAAATTCTGTAAGAATACTTGACTTCTTACCTAATGATGAATATGATAAGATACTGACTGAAAATTTAGTATACCTTGATTTATATGATAGTAGTGCCAATAACGGTATCATTGAATGTATGGCTAGAGCAACCCCAATATTTATAAATCGACTTCCCGCAATTGTTGAGTATTTGGGAGAAGGATACCCACTATATATTGACAGTCAATATGACTTGGAAGCTAAAATAAAAGATTTAGATTTGATAAAGAAAGCACATCTTTATCTAAAAACAATAAGATACAAAGTTGAAATTGGCCACTTTTTAGAGAGTATGGTCAATTCAAAGATATATAAGAGTTTATGAATATCAAAGAAATATATTACAATAACAAGATATACACAGTGCCAACAACATCAGTAAAGCACATTGATAATAGCGACGTAACACAAATAGAAGAAGATTTGATAGTTTATTATTCGGATCAACATCAAGCTTGGAGAGAAGCTTCGTTAGACCTACAAAAAATGTATACGAATAAGGTAGTTGTAAATGTTTTGTCTGGTGATGAGACTTTAAAATTAAAAGTGAATGCCGACGACGTAATTGAAATTTTAGATAAAAAAGTAGTTAAGGTGAAGTTGGAATCAATTGTAGTGTGTGACGATGATGTTAAAAATATTTGGAAAGTAGTAGACCAAAGTAATGACCTATGTAAGCTTTATAAAATATTTGATCAAAACAAACATCGATTAAGTGCTGAAAACAAAATATTCAATGGATAAAGTTAATGAAAGATTTGTCTAAAAAGTTTTGTTTCAAACCATGGGACCATCTAGAAATTGGACCTGGACAAACACACAGATTACCAACAGAATACACTGAAGATGTTGTTTATCCATGTTGTTCAAATTGGATAAACAGATATCATTTTGGCAAAATTGACAAAGATATCAAATTTAATGATGTGTGGAATAGTGATAAAGCAAAGAAATTTAGACAATCAATTTTAGATGGTAGTTACAAATATTGCAATAAAACACTATGTCCTTGGATACAGAATAACAATTTGCCAGATGTGGACGATGTAATTTCTGGAAAACATGGAGAAGAAAAAAAGAATATATATCTGACCAAAGAATTACATTCTGATTATCCAAACTATATCAATCTATGTTATGACAAAAGTTGCAATTTAAAATGTCCAAGTTGCAGAAAAGATTTTGAATTTTTGACCGAAAAAAGCGACAGTGAATTATATTTGTATAAACTAGCGCATCAGAAAAATTTGATTGAATATTTGTATACATGTAAGACAAAAACATGTGTCAATATAACTGGATCTGGAGACCCATTTGCTAGTAGGTTGTTTTGGGAACTTATTACTTCATTTGATGGTATCAAAAATCCATTGTTACAATTTCAGTTTCAAACAAACGGCGTTCTTTTTACAGAAGAAAACTGGAACAAAATGAAGAACCTACACAATAACTGTATAACAGCTGTAATTAGTTTGGATGCCGGAACTGAAGAAACATACAATTACACCAGACGAGGTGGAGACTGGAATAAACTCATGAACAATTTGCAATTTGTCAAACGTCTTTTTGATGAAAAGAAATTGTGGTATGTTAGATTAGATTTTGTTTGTCAACAGAAAAACTACAAGGAAATCCCGCTTTTTATTGATATAGCAAAAAAATACAATTTTCACTGTTATTTGTCAAGAATTGATAACTGGGGAACATACTCCGAAGAAGAGTTTAAAGTCCACAATATATTTGATAAACATCATCCAGAACATAGTGAATTTCTGAAAATAGTTAATCAAACATATGATTATGAATTCATCGATTTTGGTAACCTAAGTGAGTTCAGAAAATAAAGTTATGTCAGAAGTAATTCATTTTAATTCAAATCCTCTAAAATGGCATGGTGACTTAACTTTGTGTCACGATAAAACAATCAACAAGTCGTATAGATCGTTGGAAGATATAGGATGGGAATTGGAAAATTATGCACCTCACTATTGGGGGCCGATTAATCCAGAATATTATCAGGCCTCGACGTTGTTTGTCAGAAAACATAATGGCAAAATGGAATATGGTCATTATGGAGACAGTCGTGCTACAGAAACATCTCTGTTGTTTAATGATGTTGATGCCGAATTCAATTTTAAAGATTTTGATTGGATACAAATTTTCTTAGCAGATGCTGGACCAACAATCCGCATGTTAGAAAATATCAAAATTCCAGTATTTACTACTGCGTATTATAACTTTGAATTTAAGAATTATGAACCCGATCTGGGCGTTCCAAATCCAGAACGATATATGCCGGATGTTAAAAAATTGACACTACCATATCATTACAATCGTGGTTTATTGGTCAATAATACTTTGTCAGTTTTACCAACGTGTGCTTATAACAATTTCTTTGGTGTTAATTTTAAGAATCTAATCAAGTTTAAAAAAGAATACGCTAAACATCACCGAGGCCTTCAACAAAAAGTTGGATGGCGTGGATCTATGAACTGTCATCAAAGATACTTACTTGTCAAGTTATCCCATGACAATTTTGATATGATTGATGCAAAACAGTGGGTAGGGATACCAAATTATTGTCCTCCGGCAAATAAAGACTTTTCAAATCAATTCATATACAATGAATATATGACACTAGAAGATCAGATTACACAATTTGATTATTTGATTGAAGTTGGGGCAGGAGGATTTAGTGGAAGAGTGCCACACCTTATACAGTCAAATAGAATAGTGTTATCTACTGACCATCCAGTTTGGTCTTATGCTGAACATCAACTAGTGTCTGATATACATTACGTTAGAATAAAAAAGGACTTAAGTAATTTAGTTGAAAAACTTCAAGATATGAAAAATAACCCTCAGAAGTATGAGGTTATTAGAGATAATATGTATAATTTGTCAGAAACACACTTTACATTGGAAAATATCCGTAAAATTGTATACGAAACAATGTGCATCAGACTAAACTTATAAATTTATGTATAGAATCACAAATATAATTGATAAAGATATTCATTTATATACGTTTGAATTCAAAAAACGTTCCAGCATCATTTTTCGGGAATTTCCAAAGTTTTTAAATATTTATGTCGAAAACACCGACTTCGCATATTTGTTGAAACGATCTTCTTGGTTAAAAAATGAAAACTTAACTCATGTGAAAGAAGACTTCACATTTGACAAAGAGGTAGAACATTTATCTCACGCATCATTATTTTTGTTTGATGATTATTTTGGTAATTATCTACATTACTTTCTAGAAACATTTCCTAAATTGGAATATTTCATGCGAATAAAAGAAAGTATCCCAGATTTAAAGTTGATTGTTCCTGACTTTATGTGGGATGTATCATTTATCAAAGAATCTATTCTTTTGTATTTTGATAATAACATGAATGATGTGGTAGTATTAAGTGGTTCTAAACATTATACATGTGATAGATTGTTAATACCCAGTAATGTATATCTATGGCCTGATAAGGGATATTTTTCAAGTATCATACATGACAGTTTTAAGACATTATCAAACAAGGTTACTATTGACGATAAAAAAGAAGGTGTGTATATTTCGAGACAAGATATTGTCAAACTTGGTTGGAGACACAATAGACATTTACAAAATGAACTAGAATTGATTGATAAGATCAAAACCAAATTCGATTACGATATAATTGAGCTATATGATTTGAACATGTATGATAAAATCAAAGTATTCAAGTCATACAATAATATAATACAGACAAATGGTGCTGCTATGATAAATTTATTGGTATGTCAACCAAATACAAACTATCACATCATTTCACATCCATTGTATGGTCCATGGGCAAACCCAATATTGAGAGACTCGGCAAATAGATTGGGCGTCAATTTTTATGATTACGATTATGCTAAATTACTTGAAGATCATGAACCTATTGTAGGTGATACCAATAATAGACCATGGCGATTGGAAAACATAGACCACATGTTATCAAGACTATAATTTATGGAAAAGATAAAACTCAAAGGCGGATCATTAAGCGGCGTATATCTCATCAAGGATGACAAAAAAACATATGTGAGAAAAGAAGTTTCGGTGTTACACAATAGAGAATATGGATTTCAAAGATGGTATTCGCAACTTAAAAAGATTCAGAGATATAACTCATTGTTTCCAAATTTGTTTCCAGAGTTAATATCATACGGATTAGAAGAAGACATTGCATATTTTGATATGGAGTATTTAGAAAACGCCATATCAGCACATAAGTTTGTATGTTCAACCACCGATCCCAAAAAGATTGAAATATTTCTAGAAAATCTATTATCGTCGATGAACAGACTTCATTCTGTTAAATTGAAATCTAACACGAACTCTCTCGATCTATACATAAAAGAAGAAGTATTACAGAAGTTAAATGATGCTATAATTGATGATATATTTTTACAGTTTGTCAAACATAAAACAGTTAATGTTAATGGTTATGACATAAACGCTTTTTATTATGAAGTGGATAACTATACATCATTATTTAAAAAAGTATACAATAATCCAGTTGAGTGTTTTACTCACGGAAATATAACATTGGAAAATTTATTATACGATGAAGAGAATGATAAATTATACTTCATAGATCCATACGAAGAAAACATAATCGACTCTTCTTTAACAGAGTATTCTCAGATATTTCAATCAACTAATTCAAAATATGAGATATATAATAACCTAGATATAGATGTGGTCAACAACAATTTGATTATAAACAACGTTGATAATTTTGGAGTAGACTATTTGAATAAATTGTTCGATGACCATCTACGCAAAACAATCAGTAATGATCAATACATAAGTGTAAAATTGTTTGAAGTATCTCAGTTTGTAAGAATGCTCCCATTTAAAAAAGAAATTGACAAAAATAAGATGTTATTTTTCTACATATTAGCATCGAAGTTATTTAATGATGTTAAAATCCTATTATGACAGAATATGAGATAAATACTACATTGTCTGTAAATTATAAAATTAAAAACTCTCCGGGGATTTTTAATATGAATAATTTGGATTTATTGTATTGTAATTCGGATGTATTTTCAAACCGAAGATTCCTTGTCATCGATGAAAAAATATATAAATTGTTTGCAAGCGAGATAAAACAATATTTTGAACATCACAATATATACACAAAAATTGTGACGCTGGACTCGGAAGAGATTTCAAAAACAGATTCAAAGTTGATTGAGTTGTTGGAAGAAATTGAGAACTTTAACTTAAATAGAAGAAGTGAACCTATTATTTGTATAGGTGGCGGAATAATACTTGATATAGCTGGGTTAGCATCATCGTTATATAGAAGAGGTATACCATACATAAGAGTTCCTACTACATTATTGGGAATTGTGGATGTATCTGTCGCAGCTAAAACCGCAGTCAACTTTAAGAATAGACGAAATAGACTTGGATCGTATTATCCACCAATACTAAGTTTAATAGACAAATCATTTATATACACACAGACGTTGAGTGACATAAGTTCTGGTATGGGTGAAATTCTTAAGATGGCGGTAATCAAGGACCATGATCTGTTTTGTATTTTGGAAAAATATGGTTCCGAAATAATGCACAACAAGTTTAATCATCCACAATCCGATCACGTTATTCATCTGTCAATAAAAGGAATGATAGAGGAGTTAGAAAATAATTTGTGGGAGAAGAATTTAAAGAGACTTGTAGATTTCGGTCATACATTTAGTCCAATTATTGAAATGCGATCTCTTGGAACAGATTGTGAATTAAAACATGGTCAAGCTGTGGCATTGGATGTTGTATTCTCTTCGATAATATCATATAATAGAAATATTTTATCGTATGACGAATTGGTAAGAATTATAAACACATCAAAAAATCTTGACTTGCCAACGGCACATGAATATTTTTGTAACTTTTCATTTTTGAGAGAATCATTAAATGATGCTACTAAACATAGAAATGGAAATCAAAACATGCCTATTCCAACAAAAATTGGTGTGGGGAGTTTTGTAAATGATTTAACCGATGATGAAATAATAAAAGCAATCGAAGTTTTTAAAACTATATGAAAAAAACAGTAATAATAACAGGAGTTAGCAGTGGTGTTGGAAAAAAGGCGGTCGAAAAGTTCTTGTCAAAGAAATGGAATGTGATAGGGCTTTCTAGAAACAAAGTTGATTTTTCCAGTAAAAATTATTTGCATATAGAGACAGATTTGAAGAGCGTCGAGTCGATAAAAAAAACATTTGACGTTATATCCGATAAATTTGATTCGATTGATTTATTGATTAACAATGCTGCTATATTTAAAATGAAACCCTTTACTGAGTTTTCAGAACAAGAGATCAATGACATTATAGATACAAATATCAAAGGGGTCATTTTTTGCACACTGAATACATTGAAAATTATGAAACAGGGTAGAATAGTGAATATAAGCTCTGTATCTGGAACGCATGGAATAGAAAATCAATCAGTATACAGTTCGACCAAATATGCTCTAAATGGATTTTCTGAGTCTTTAAATCAAGAACTTATAAAGAAAAATATATTAATCACTACAATTTGTCCTGGCGGAATAAATACCCCTTTGTGGAATGAGAAAAATAAATACCCAGGTGGTGACACAAACAAACTTTTGAAAGATGAAGATGTTGTGAACATGATAGAGTATGTATCTGAATTGCCTAAAAATGTAGTTTTGAAAAATGTAGTTTTGTTTCCAACATGCGAATGGCATTAATATTATGAATCTTATACTAACGATGGCCGGTAAATACTCTCGGTTTGTCAACGAGGGATTTAAAATTCCAAAGTATCTATTACCTTGGGCAAATCACACGATATTGTCCGAAATATTGTTTAATCTGACAAATCAAAATGTGTTCAAGAATGTATTTTTGGTTGCCAACAAAAACGATAAAAATTTCATGTATCAAATTTTGTATACAATGAAATACTATAATATCCCGCAAGAAAACTTAGTCTTTATAGGTGATACAAAAAGTCAATGTGAAACCGCCTTACACGGCATTGATAGATTTAAAAATAGATTGGTGAACGGACCTATATGTTTTCATAATATAGACACTATATTGTATGAACGAGATTTACACCACATTTCAAATAGTTTGAATAAGTATGATGGATATATCGATATATTTACTTCAAATAATCATGAATATAGTTACATATTAACTGATGACATATATGTAAAGGACATACAAGAAAAAATACTGATATCTTCTGTAGCCAGTTCTGGATTTTATGGATTTTCTAACACAGATACGTTTTTTAAATATTACGAGGATGACTACTTCAGCAAGACATATAGAAATATGATAAATGATGATAAAAAAGTAGTTTTTGGTAATTTACACAATGAGAATAATACTCTAGTGTTAGGAACTCCAAAAGAGTATTTTTACTTATCTAGTAAACACATCGTTTAGTTGGAAAAGTAGTTTTTCCAAAACTTGTATACATCCACAATGTTACTTTCGTTAACATTGTTGTTTTCAATAATATATTTCCATGATCTAAAACATTCGACATCGACTGGAGTTCCAAGACATGCGTATTTTGTGGCATCATATTGGGTTACTTTTAGTCCATCTTGAATCATTAGGTTGTAAGGAACAGTAACATAGTATTCACCATTGACGCAAATCTTTTCATTCATTAGACGATTGAAATAGTGTTTCATCAATTTACCAGTCTTAAAGTAATAGATACCATTTGATGCTGGTTCATTTGGTTTTACTAATTCCATGGGTTTCTTTTCATGCACATACGATACAAAACCCTTTTCATCCACCGTGAGAAATGCAAATGACTTGTTATACAATTTATGTGGCACAAAACCAGTGTGAGTCACAACAACACCATCTGAATTTGATTCTCGACAGTGTTTAAGAAAATCTGTAAAGTCCCAATTTTGTGTGAGATCACAATAGCTTACAATTACTTCTTCGTCATCGGGGATGTTGTCAAAAGCATTTGAAATCGAATATACAGGACCCAGTGTATTTTTGTCGATAGCTACAATCTTTGACACCTTGGATTCTAATATGGCCCTTTCAATAGCGTTAGCTGACAAATCATCTTTTCTGACAATGAATATAAAGTCTTTGTCTTCTACGGTGGGAAACATGTCCAACACATAATCCAATATCTTTTTACCCTCGATCTTTATCAAAGCCTTAATTGGATATCCCTTTGATGTAAAACGTTCACTATTTCCCGAAAGTGTTATAACAATCTTCATAAAATTTAATGTTGTCACTTATTATGCCATCAAACTGTAAAATTTCATCGACAGTATAGTTTGACATTTCTGGCATCATTAATATGCCTTTTCTATAAGTAGTAACTGTGTGCGGATTTATTAGAATTTTTCCTTTACTAGATAGTGTAAATTTATCATTGGTGTGACTGAATATGTCCAATACTGGTAATGAACTCAATTTGAACAATGAAGCATCATCTTTACAGTGGATCAGTAATCTTGTATAATGTTTTTTCAAAAACTGGTCATTAATTTTCCACACGGGTTCATCGTGACCTAAATATAATACATCATCTTTACACCAAATATCAATTTCGACATCATATCCCTCTGATATCACGTTTTCGATAACGGATGGAACGTTTTCGTTGATCTTATGACGACCCTGTAAGTTTCCTCTATGACTAATGAATTTCATTTTTACAATATATATTTGAAAGTCAAATTCCAAAACAACTATATCCAAAATATAATAATTCATCAAATTGACATGTCGTCTAGTTATGGTATGATTGAATCTAAACTAATATGAAAGTTATTACAATACAACAACCGTTTTATTTAAAGTATGTTTCGGCTCTCAAGAAGTTGACAAAAAAGTTATCTAGAATCAAGACCGAACCAAAAATTCAAAGAGAGTCTGATCTGTGGTATGGTCTTGAACAAGCAAATGACAAACCATTTAGGTGGTCTCATCCACTAACAAAGGTTAATATTCAAAACGTAGACAAGGTTGTATTTGTTTTTTCTGATCCAATTGGTCGAGAAATGACTTTCAAATCAAAAGAGGTAGACCACACTATCAAGTTGGCACCAGGGGAAGAATACAAGGTAATTGTATCTACGTATGATGCAAATGAAATCTCCATCAGAATAGATCCATTTAATCCAGATAACGACACACGTTCACTTGGTGCTCAATATTATTCTATCACTTCTGAAGATACATTGGTATTGAACTAATATGGAGAAATACAATCAGAACAGTATTGATTTCTTACGAGAACGTAGTAATTCTTTGGTGTTGATATCCAAAGATAAAACTGTTCTTGATAGTTTGAAGTCTGAAAAAGACATTGAACTATATTTGATCGATGATATGGATGCTTTGAATGGTATTGGTATCTATAATGAATTGATCAAGAAACTTGGCAAAACGTTTGTATTTGTCAATAGTAGTTTCGAAGAAAATAAGTTCTTAAGGTTTGTAGTCAATAGAACGCTGAATGTATTTGAAAAGGAAAAGATTTTTTGTAATATTATCGTATATCCAAAATATGATTTTCCTCGTAAAGAGACCCTCAAGAAGATCAGTCTAATCAAGTTGTTCAATCGATCAAATATCGAATTGGACATCGTGGACTCGGTATATTACGTTGGTCAGTATGGAACAAGTGGTTATGCTACCGCAGCTAAAGGTTACATCGCAGAATATGTTACAAAAGGTGTTCCAATTTGTTGGCACACGTTACGGTTTGATAGTAGTAAACTCGATACCACAAACTACGTCAATGCTCTTGCTGAAAGCGCAATGAATCGATCTTTGCCTGGTAAAGATCAAATTACGTTACATTCGACTCCCGATTTGTGGCCCGAGTTCATAAGAAAGTATGAATGTTCTAAATACAAACGTGTTGTGGGATATTGTGCTTGGGAAAGTAGTAAGTTACCTTCTAAGTGGGTTGATTGTATTAACATGATACCTGAGGTATGGGTTCCGTCTGTATACAACAAAGAGGTTTATGAAAAATGTGGTGTCAAATCCAAAGTAGAAGTTGTGCCTCACGTATGGTTTGATCAAAAACTCTTGGATAAGAGTAAGATTAATATTACCGACTGTTTCGGAACTGAACTAAGCAAGACCAAATATACATTTTATAGCATTGGTGAGTTGACCGCACGTAAGAGTATTGAAGAGTTGGTTAAGGTATTTGACAAGTTAAATAATAAGTATCCTAATACCCAACTTCTTTTAAAGGTTCACTATAAAGATTATACTCTAAACAACATTAATTATATCGTTAACAAGTTGAGTGTATTGACTGATAAAATCGGTAAAAGTGTTCACTTGTTGTTGATGAATCTTAACGAACGTGAAATGTTAAGTTTGCACAGTTTTGGTGACTGTTATGTAAGTCTTACTAAGTCAGAAGGATTTGGATTGACTATCTTTGAAGCATTTCATCTTAAAAAGGATGTTATTGCTACTGGATATAGTGGTCACATCGACTTTCTTGGCAAAGACCATCCTGGATTGGTAAAATATAAAATTGGATCAATTCAAGGTATGGAAACGTTCAGTGCTAATTATACTAGTGACCAAGAATGGGCATACCCAGATTTGGAACATACTTATGCTTTAATGGAATCAAAAGTGAAATAAAAAAGTTATGGATGACGCAATTATAATCAATCAATCATTTTGGAATAGACTCAAGAATATTTTGAGTGTCAAATCATTCAATAGTGCTAGCACATTGTCCTTGAGTGGAACTGACTGGCACGAAGTTGAAAAAGACTTGGATGGCAACAAGTTCAGATGGTCTTTTCCAAAAACTACAATCACATACGAAAATATATCAGCATTAAGAGTTAAATTCACATGTCCAGTAGGTCGAGAAGTTCGTATATACAATGACCGTATTAACTTCAAACAAAAGTTGACTCCAAACAAACCATACATATTTATAATTAACTGTGTTGGCACTAAAGACTTGACTATTGAGACAGATTCGTATATGCCAGAGAATGACACTCGTTCACTGGGTCTGTGCTTTGCTCAAGTGTGTGAACATCCAAGTCTATCTTGCCTGTAAAATAATGAAAAAATTACTATATCTCTGTTGTCACTGTGTGTTGGAATATGACGAACTCCGACTTCTTCATGAATTAGGTTATGATGTATTTACCAATGACGCATATCACCGTCCAAAAACGCCGGTAGTAAATAGAAGACCACCTCTGAATATTGAAGATAAGCCAGATTATCTCCAGAAGTTTTACGATATGTGTCATGTCAATTCACATAATCCAGACGTTAAGCCAGAACAATACAATAACTTGTTGACTGATGCCATGATTGATTCATTTGACACAATCATGATCATGCATCTTCCTAGATTCATTGAACAAAACTGGGATCGTATCAAACACAAGAATGTTATCTGGAGAACTATTGGACAATCTACTGCTGATGTTGAAGCCAAGATGCAAAAGTATCGTGCTGAAGGTCTGAAGATTGTTCGTTATAGTCCAAGTGAACGTGAACTGGGTAATTACTGTGGTGAAGATGCGATGATTCGATTTGCCAAGTATAAGAACGATTATCTACCATATGTTGGCGATCAAAATTATGTGATGACGTTTGGTCAGAACGTGGTTGGTAGAGGTGATCATTGCAGATACGATTTGATTCGTCATGTTGCAAAAGATTTCAATTTCAAGTTGTTTGGACCAGGCAATCAAGCTGCTCCTATGGACTGTGGTGAATTGGACTACAAGGATCAGTTGGTTGAACTATCAAAGAACAAAGTCTATTTGTATAGTGGAACCTGGCCAGCATCTTATACATTAAATTTCATGGAAGCCTGGATGAGTGGAATTCCAGTTGTTGCTCTCGGTGATGAACTCGCTAGCAAAGTTGGTAAGTTCCCATACGAAGTTAACAAGTTGATCAAACACGGAGAAAACGGATTCTGTTGCAACAATGTTGCTGAACTCAAGGAATGTATTCGTGAAATAATGACCGATACAAATTTTAGAAAGAAGATCAGTGAGAATGGTAGAAAAGCTGCTATTGAATATTTTGATGCAGAATCTATCAAACCTCAATGGAAAGCATTTTTTGACAAACTATGAAAGTATTTTGTGATTTTCACCATCGTGATTTAGTTAACTCAATGTGTCACCTATTCGAAAAAAGAATGGGTGCCGAACTGTATGTTCCTTATGGAATGGATTATTACAAACAAGGATACTGGAGAATTGTTGATGCAAATATTGACAGTGTTGCGGAACAATTCTTGATAAACCAATTTGGTAATGATGGTCTACAAGAATTTACAGATAATGAAGATGGAACAGTGTTGGTAAAGTCTAATGATGGTAAATTGCCATATAAAGGTATGGACTTTGAAACGTTCTGTAAAACTAAGTTCGACATCATTATTGCTACTGTTCCAGCGCACATTCCTCTTTATATGAAGTTGTTGAAGGATCATCAACCTCAAGCCAAGTTTATTTTTGAAGCGGGTAACAATTGGGGTAACATCAACACCAACGTTCCCAACTTCTTGAATTCAACAACATATACATTTGTTTCGGGTGAAGATATACATGGGTTGACCATGACATCTCTTTACAAGAAATTCCAAAAGAAGGACTTGTATAAGGGTATGCACAAGATATTCCAGAACAGACGTAATGGCAAGAAATGTAACATGGTTTTCTTCCATCCAGAATTTGATCTGAACATCTTTAAGAATAACAATAGTATCAAAAACATCAAGAGTATTAGTAACATACGTCATAACTGTAATACTCTTGGTGGGTTATATGAACTTGAACGTCGTTTACCAGATTGGACTATCAAAGCGTATGGTGTTGGTAATAGAGATGGCGAACTAAAGACAGATTATGACATTGCTAGAGTGATGAATGAATCTGGATTTGTGTATCACGTTAAGCCTGTGGGTGACGGTTATGGATACAACGTTCACCAAACTTATGCTGTTGGTAGTATTTTGATTACAGACAGCAGTCACATGACCAGCGCGGGAAATCCAGAAGAATGGTTTACGTCGCAACTATTATTGGACACTGAGAATTATGGAACCAAACCAACATTTGTTGATTGGGGTAAGTATAACTACGACAGTGTGGTAAACAGATTGAAGTGGTGTGCCGATAACTATCCGACCATGCAAGAAAACGTCATAAATAAATTCAAAGAAGTTGTGGACTTTGATGAAGAATACCAAAAGATTCGTGTATTTATTGAAAGACTAATATGAAAGTTTTAGCTGATTACCACCATTTATCTTTACTTAGATCCATTTACATTTTATTCAGTCAACGACTTAACTACGAATTGGAAATTCCTAGTGGTTGGGATTGGTATTTTGAAGGATCATTGTATAGTTCATATGCACCAGAAGTTGGGTCTTATACAATACATCCCGAATTCGATAATGCATATTTTAAACAATACATGCCTAAACTAGGTGGTGGCAGTTTTGAAAAGTTCAAGAACAATGAATATGATATTGTTGTATGCACTTTGCTTGAAAACTATATCACTTGGCAAACATTGATCAAACACTACAACCTAAAATGTAAGTTGATCTTTCAAATAGGCAATAACATTCCACTATGGTGTCAACCTACACAATTTGAAAACTTATTGTCTAGTTCATGGCCATGTTATGTAAACTACCCATGTAAGAACAAGGTGTTTTATCATCAAGAATTTGACACAACCAAGTTTACCCAAAAGTTAGATTGTAATAGAAAGTCAATAGCTAACCTTCAACATTTTATGCAAATGCCTGAATTGTTTTATGGTCTTGAAAAAGCTATGCCGGACTATACATTCAAAGCACATGGTGCGGGTAATAGAGACGGATATATTCCAAACGGTGAAGATGAAATGTCTAATTTTATCAAAAACCTTGGCTTCTTGTTTCACTGTAAGGTTGTAGATGAAGGTTATGGACATAATGTTCACAACGCATTTGCTTGTGGTAAGCCTGTGATCGTAGATTCTACGCACATGGGTGTGGATTGGAATGGTTGGATTGGTAATACTGCGTCATTAATGTTTGAAGATGGTAAAACTGTTATTGATGTGAATGGTAAGACTCAAAAAGAAATTGAATTCAAAATCAGAGAAATGACAGAAAACTACGAAGAAGTTAGTAATTATGTTATGAAGAAGTTTAAACAAGTCAGTGATTTTGATTATGAGTTTCTTCAAATTAAGTCATTTTTGGCAAATCTAGTATGAACAACGACAAAAAAATCTCCCTACTGTTACCTGCAACTGGCGAACCACTACTGATGTATTGTTGGATGACTAACTTGCAAAAGTATAGTCATCACTTCGACAACATATTTGTATCGGTCGATTGTATGGGTCGATTGAACAGAATGGAGTTCATTTTTATTCAGAATTATCTCACCAGACTGTATAGAAAGTTTCCTAACCTACGTGACAATAGTGAATATCTGGTTGCGCAACACGGACTCAATATTGATCTATTGTTAAACAAGTATGAGCCTGATATCCGAGATAATGTATTGTTGATGGAAGAAGATGACTTTATCATCAATCCAAAGTTTGTCACAGAAAACATCAACGAGTATTTTGATAAAGGATATGATGTCTTAGGTGTTGGTCGAGGATCAGCAACTCCATATTTGTTGGATACACTTTTGCCTTTGGTAAAACGTAGACCAAATCTTCAAATAGATACAACGTTAGCTCCAGACGATTCTGCTATAAGTTTTTGGCCAACTTTCTTTTTGACCAAGAAAAATTTGTTGGTAAAATCGTCAAGAGAATTTTATTCCAAAACTTGGCCTGCTGGGTCTGTTATTAAAATCGGAGACGAACAAGTAACTTTGGACAGAGAATGTAGTGGTGATACATTCGTAAGTTATGCTTATGAATTGTATGGTAATCCAGAAGTCAAAAAGGTAAAATTATTGTCTAATACACCAGAAAAGTTGTTTACTTCAGAACATGCTTACCCTGTGGATCACTTGTATAGAACATATCATTCTAGTCTACATGATAACGAACTATTGGATAAAGTGATACCAACATCGATGGACTTCCACGTTGGTTCTTTATCTACATTCATTTCAAACAAGTTCTGGAAACCATTCAAAGGTGAATATGAAGAACATTCATACATGAAGGCAATGTATGCACAGAAGTCACAAGAAGGTTCTAACCATAACAATCTGTCTATCGTAGAACCGTATCGTAGATGTTTGTTGATGCGAGAGATGTTGAATGCAATCAAAAATCCAAAAGATTTTGAATACTACGACATTTATCAAGAGAATTTAAACAGAACCATAAACACATACGAAACTGAGAATGATATGGAAGCTATACTGAAAGCATACAATATCAATGGATTGACCGATGGAAAAATTGATATTGACAAATATCGAACTATTGCTAAAATGATACTATGAACAAAGTTGATTTATTTGTTATATCTAATCCGACGTTTGATAGTCCTCTTATAAGAGACTTTATTCACAAGTATTATACAAGATTCAACAAAGTATTTTATGTGTTTTCTTACTCGCAAGATTTTAATGAAAATTGGAGACCCTATACCAACTTCATTGAAAATGACTTAAAAGATAAGTGTGAGATTATATACTCCAGAATGTCTGGAGCATTAAATTCAGACTGGCGTGACGAAGCGGTTCATGAAGTTCTCAAACGATCAACAGGTGACTATATTTTTAGTATGGAGCCTGATTTTATTGGTGACTGGGAAAAGATAGTGAATATCATGTTGAATGTAGACTATTCACTATTTTCGGTGATAGAACACAATCTTACTGGTATAAGAATGTGGCCATCTTTTTGGGGGTGTAAGAAGTCATTGATGTCACAAATAAAATATCTTAATTTTGGTGCTACTGTAGATCAACGTGTCAAAGATTTATTTGGTGTTGATTACAATAAACGTTTAAAATTTGATAATGATCAATTGAAGTATCTTAACGCAGATGCTGTTAAAAACTTCTACAAAGAACACAAAATTATAACCGAAGAAATGTCAGTTCCTCATTTTTACGACCACTTTGATTTGGTGTCTACACAGTTGATGGATATTGTTCAAGATGATGGAAAACAGTTGTTGTTGCTTGATAGACTGGATGTGTATTTTAAACACTTTGCGGGCATCACCCACGATTATCTGATGATGTATGAACATGGTCGTAAAGCTAGAAATGGTCCGGCATATAGGCTATTTCATGAACAGTGTATGAAAACAACTGTTCAATTGTTTCCAGAGTGGGTGACCATTTCAAATAAAATACTAGAAGAATGAATTACATCATTATTCCATTTATAAGTTACTCTCATGGTGATAGAAAACTGGGCGAAATGTTGCATGATTATATTTTGTCAAGAATATCTAGATTTCCATGTGATAATTTCATTTTTGTCGGAACATTGATGTCATGGAAAAGTAAGACAGTAAATATACATGGCAAAACTATTGAGTATATAGCAACCGGTGCATGTCATCAAGAAAATTTGCAAATCGCAATCGATAAGTTAAACGATGACGATAAATTCATTATATTAGACAGTGACTTGATGATATACGACCACAGTATTTTTACTCGTATATTCAATGATTTAGATCAACACGATGTTGTATCAAACATAGATGGGGGTTGCACAATAACTCCCACATATTTTCATACTTGGCAAAAAGGTCATTTTCCAGAAGATGAATATCGAAATTTCATGTATACATCTCCAATATTTGCGCCAAATGAATTTCGTGGTGGCAGAGGCCGATTTGCTGCAACTTTGTTTGGATGCACAAAAAAGTTTTGGATGACATATTGTGGTGAAAGTGAACAGTATAATTCACACGAATCCATGGAGATATTTTCCAGAAACGTTATAAAACACTATCCACATGTAAAGTTTAAAGAGTTGAAGGATTATAGGTTCAACTTGTGGATCAATTTTGAAAATAACACTATTGATAAATATCAAAACTCGGACGATTCTAGATGCGATGAAGGTGCTACTAGATCAGGCGAATATTATCACATTAGAAACTTTGGTGAAACTATAAAAACTATAGAATATGTAAAGTCAAATACATCACATGTTCATTACAATCGACAAGAATCACAACGATTACTTTCGTGGTTCACAATTGTTTTGGAAAAGTTGATAGAAATTGATGCAAGTTATTCTGAGTATACTAGTTATATAGACAGAATTCGTGAAGATATAGGTATCTCAAAAGAACTGTTTGACGATTACCAAAATCAATTTAAAGAATTTCATAGAACTAATATGTTATGAGTGAGGTTATAAAACAAAAAACTAGAGCAGTAGGTTTGACATCGATTGGAAATCCACTGACACTTATTGCGTCATTTGAAAAGTTTAAACGGTTGTGTAAGGGGTATAAAATATATGTGATGTTGAACGTTGCTAGAGAATGTAACAATCCACAAAATATTAAACATCTTACTGAACAAACATATAAGATTTGTCAATACTATCAAAAGTTTTTTTCTGAAGTGTTAATCATAGAAAACACCACACGTGATTGGATGACACACGGATTATGTTTGGATACATTATTTACGTTGACCACAGAAGATGAAATGGTATTCTTTGAAGAAGATGCTTTCTTGACTGATAAGGTGACGTTTGACAATTGGTTCAATCAACTAAAAGATAATCATTTACATTGCGTAGTTGCTCCACAAAATCCAAACAACTTTGGTCAGTTGTTTAGTAAACTGGGTATATTTCATGGTGCTGTAAACATGCCTGGTAAAGAAAGTATATTCTTTGTGAGAAGAGATATACTAGAGTTGTATGATTGGCCTGCTTTTGATTATATTAAGTGGGAAAATCATTTTGTATATAAACCAAATTCACACCTTGAATTAAAGTTTAATGAGGAAATACACTTTGATACATTCGAATTCTTTTCTTTAAACTGTTGGATGAACAAGAGTATCAAGAAGAGTGTGTATGAAGAACACAACTTTGACTATTGGGTGAGTGAAGGACGAGGAAACATAGATGAGTTCTTCAGAAAGCACGCTTCTCCACCACCATACATTCATTATTTCAACGGAGCGTTATTTCAGTATCTAGATTACCACGATAAAGGAAATAGAAAGTTCTACTATGATATGGTGCACGAAGCGCCTCACTTCGGACAGTTTATGTATCATATGTCTACATTCTTGCTCCACTATTCTATTATGTTAACAATCAAGAAGAGGTATGTGGAAATTTGTGGTATAGAAGAATATAAACGTCACAAAAAGTCGTTAAAGAACTCAATAACGATGTTGTTCAATTACTTTGGATATTATACAATCAAGAAAAAATTCAAGATGCACTTGTATTTTAAATTTGCTTGTAGACACTCAAGAAAAGTTCACTATTTGAGTGAGGAGATTGTATAATAATCTATATATCTTTATGGAAGCAAATTATATCTTGAATTTAATTTTTGATTACAAAGAATATGCTGTAAGTGCAAGTGCCTCTGCATTCGCTACAATGTTCTTTACCTTCATCAAGTCTCTAAAATCGTCATATCAAAAACATAACTATTGGGTCAAGTTTTATCAGTTGGTATTAAACAAAAAGCCAGATCTTATTGTTGAGATGGGAATTTTAGAAGGTTATTCTCTATTCAGTTTTGCAAGAGGATGTGTTGAAAACAGAAAAGGTAAGATCATTGCAATTGATTTATTTGAAGACTATCCATACCATCACGCTAGATACGATGACATCAAATCTAAGTTGGAACATTGGGGTATGGACAAATGTGTGTATCTTCACAAAGGAGATGCATTAGACTTGGATCTTAAGTTTGATGACAAGTCAATTGATATTCTTCACATCGATATTTCAAACACAGGCGACAAAGTTGAAAAACTGTTGTTGGAGTATAATTCAAAGATGAAAGACGACGGTATTATCATATTTGAAGGTGGTAGTAAGTCCCGAGATAACGTTCCATGGATGATTGACTACAACTGTGTTCCTATTGCTCCAATTCTAGAAAAAGAAGAATTGACTAGACTTTATGATTTCTTTGTGATAGAAAACTATCCATCATTAACAATTTGTTACAAAAAAAATGAACAGTCCAAGATTATTCTTTGATCTATATAAGATCTACGCCAACTACAAAGATGTTGAAAATCTTGTGGTTTTGGAATATAACACCACAGGCAAACTGTCTTCACAAATGTGGACACAGATTTTTAAACATATTCATGTCGAGACCGATATAACCAAACTTAACAGCTATGAGTTCGACATCTTCTTTTTGAACATCGAAGATTGGTCAACTGCAGAATCTATACTATCCGTTTTAAATTATTCTGTTAGACCCAGAGGGTATCATGAAATTATAGTTGCTAATAAAGCAAAATTTTGGCCGTATTTTTTACCAGCACCAAAAGACGGAATTTGTCCAGAAGGTATTTGTCAAAGAGCAAAACTTTGGGGTGGTGAAGAGGACAAGAGACAACTTTATGTTCAAGGTGATCTTGGACTATTTCCATATAAAATCAAGAGACCTGATCAAACGGTTGTTGCAGAAAGTCTAGAAAACGAATCGACAATATTTCAGTATAGATGAATGACGGTTCTAGAGCAGTGGGGCTTACTACTCTCGGTAACCCTCTTACATTGATCGCATCGTTGGATAGACTTAGTAAGTTGTGTCCACAATACAAACTTTACATTTGTCTTAATCCACAACGAGAATACATTTCTGCGGAACAATTGCAGTATATCTATGACGTATCCTATAAAGTGATACGTTCATACGAACATTTATTCAAAGAGATTGTTGTAATTGAAGCACATTACAAAGCATGGTGGGGAACACCTTTATGGGCTACCCATGGTTTTTGTATGGACTCAATTTTGTTTTTATCTGAAGAACAAAATATAGTCATATTTGAAGAAGACGCTTTTGTATTTGATAGAGAATTGTTTTACAATTGGTTTGACAAACTCAACGACGTTCATGTTGTATGTGGTATGAATCGTGTTACTCCAAACAACTGTGATGTATTTGAAAAGATTCGTTTGTTTTCATGTGTTCCAGATGTTCCTGGTCCCGGCAAAGAAAGTGTATTATTTGTTAATAAGTCTATAAAACAACATTGGGATTGGATGTCTGTAGACTATGTTAAGTTAGAAAATGGAATCGATTTTAGACCACAGTTATTGCCTACTTATTTAAACTTCAAACGAGAGGTTAGCTTTGATACATTTGAATTTTTCTCATTAATGTGTTATTTGAACCCCAACATCAAGATACATTTTTATGAAGAAAATTCTTTTGATTACTGGTGGTTTCAAGGGTTAAGTAAAACACAAGAATTTTACGATAAACATAGTCAACTGGATAAATACGTTCATTACTTCAATGGTGCTTTGTTTCAATATCTTGAGTTTAATGATAAGACCAATAGAAAAGTTTATTATGATCGTATCATGAAATCAAAGGACTGGTCACCTTTTGTTCATCATTTATCAACGTATATACTAGGTATGGCATTGATACAAACTTTCAAGCAAAAGTATATTGAATTGTTGGGTAATGAACAATATATAAAGCACAGAAAAGCGTTGAAAAACTATATATTATTATTGATACAGTATTATGGTTATGGACGAATCAATTTGGAGTTCGATTTGAATAAATTTGTCAAATTTACATATCGATACGTTCATAAACACCATAGACTAAACTGAATATGAATCCAATTTTTACTTTTGACGAACTTAACGTAGAGATGTTGAAACAGTTTGATGGGACCAACAATTATTTTAATTGTTCTCATTTGAATGGTAAAACGATATTTCGTAAAGAACATAAACTGAGTAGAGACTTTCATGCTTGTGATATCGTAGACCAAGATGGGGTCGTATTATTACAAAATTATGCGGATGAAGAATATCACTATAGTTTTGAGGACGCACGTTGGATAGACGACAAACATATCAGTGTATGTGTTGCCAAATTTGATATTGAAGATCTTGCTAAACTTGAAGGTGTTCATTTCAAGAAATACAATATCGAAACCAAGAAGTTGTATCATTATGCAACTAGAAAAGCACACTTTGAAAAACACTGGCAGTTTTATAACAACTACATAATTTATCACGTTAATCCATATACGATTATGGATTCTTCTGAACAACAGGTATTTGTCAAGAACATCAATTGGAAACCATGGATTGAAAAGTATGGTAATCCAGGACTAAGCACTAACGTATTTGATGTTCATGGAGAAAAGTTTTTGTTGTATCACAGTTATGTTTATTATGGACCTGCACTCATGAAATACTTTGTGGGACTTATGAAAGTAAAGAACGACCTAACACCAGTTGGATATTGCATAAATCCACTGTTGGTGTCTGATCGAAACTATTCAAGTTCTTATGTATTGAATCGCCTGTGGTCTTGGAGAAATACCACACACAGAAATGCTATCAAGTATGAAGTGATTTTTCCAATGAATGTGGTGACCGACGATAAATCAATTCACATTTATGGTGGTTTAAACGATTGTTCCGCAGTCAAGATGAGTATTGATAAATCCATGTTTGTAGAAAGATTCAAGAGTCAACCATTTATTATTCACTAAATTATAAAGGTAAACTTGAAGATAAATTACGAGAGGGTATATACTCCGTGTTATTTGAATATAAATGAGAACTTTGGTAGTAACAAGATATGATGAAAATTTGAGTTGGATTGACAACATCAAAGACGATGTGGTCATTTATAACAAAGGTTTTCCCTTACTACCATATGAGTTCAAAGAGTTACCAAACGTAGGTCGTGAGGCGGACAGTATGTTGTATCACATCGTCAACAACTATCATAACCTAAGTGATGAACTTGTTTTTCTACAAGGCGATCCATTTGACCACTGTTGGGATCTTTTGAAACTCTTAGAAGAAAATAGAAATGTCGAAGACGTTGTGTGGTTGGGAAGCAATTGGGGTCCAGTTACAAAAAACTATGACGGTGGACCTGGACATGGTTGTTTTCTACCAATGATAAAGATATCAAAACTATTATTTGAGAATTGTGACTTTGACAAAAGCACAACGTTCACGTTTTCTGCTGGAGCGCAATATATTGTTCCAAGACACAAGATTACATCCAAGAGTTTAGAGTGGTGGATACATGCCTACAAAGTGTTTACAGATAATCTACCTACAACTCCTTGGGTATATGAACGATTGTGGCCGCTGATTTGGAGTTATTCTACAAACCACTGATTACAGTCTTTCATAAACTGTATTTTGTTACTTGTGAACGTAGGATGATAAGTTTTGGGTCTTAGTTTCAATACTTGATCGTGTGTATAATTAACTCCAACATCACTCAATAAATTCAATTGATCTTTTATCGATGTGATATTGAGATTGGTTTGTCTGAAGTATTCGGTCATGATATTTTCATCCAAATTGTTTAACGCGTCGAAGTGTGGAAAAAATAGTTTAGTATAGTTGTTTATATGGTCTAATGTAATATCTGATTGTCGAACATACATAAATCCTGTGTTTATGATTTGTTCTTTACCCACCCACTGATATAATGACTCTGGATGATTCAAGCTTGTCGCAGTTCTTATTTGAAGGTAATATTTAAATCCAAACAAAGCAGGTCCATTATGATGAAACTTACCTTCATAATCAGTCCAGTATATGAGTTCATCAATAAAATCTTCAAATACAATCATATCAGCATCCAACAAACATACACGGTCATTTTGTAATAATGTTTGAAACACCACATCGTGTTTTATAAACTGATATACAGCATATGAGTTACTCGATTTATATGTTGCGGCTAAATCTTTATTATCTAAATGTGGATTGAGTCTTTCTGATATACTTTCGAACAACATTGGTTTGAACTTTCTGATATCACAGTCTAAGTTTTTAGAACTTATAGATTTGTATGTTAATTCATCCGTGCAAAATATAATTAAGTCGGTGTGACGGGAGAACTTTTTCAATTGTAAGTATAAATTATGACAGATGTCCGTGTATGCCAGATTTATAAATGTAACCAACTTCATGTCAATATATATGAGTATGAATGAGGTTACAATAGTTGCTCCTGTTTATTTGGGTAAACCACATCGACTTGAATATTTTGAGACATACATAAAGTCATGTTTGGCCCAACGTGATTTTGACAAAATGAACTTTGTGTTTATGGTCGAACCTGATGTAATGAATTTTGACTTACTCACAAAGTTACGACTGTATCCAAATATTCGTATCATGGTCAACCCATACAAATACGGGTTATTGTTGAATCAATATATGACATTGTATTACAGTTTTGAAATACTTGGGCTAGAACACGTAATTTATACCGAAGACGATTGTTTGATGTCGAATGATATGTATGACATCACCAAGTTTTATGTCAACTCACAGTATTATGACAACAATACTATACTGACGTATTTAAACAAAGATAATTTGGTTGACCCACCACAAAATGATGACGGTAAGGATATACTAGAAGTTAAGTCGAACTTTCATCCAATTAGAACAGGTATGGTATACTTTGCTACATGGGGTTACTTATGCACACGTAAAATGTGGTTTGATTGTATGAAGAAGTGGCCACATCAATGGTGTTTCTCTGAACATCTTTTGCCTCACTATTTGGATAAAATCAAAACGGTGACCCCAAGACTTTCAAGACTAAATCATATAGGAGTATTAGGTGCATCCTACAATGAAGAAATATACAAGAGTCACGAATTTACCAATTATATGCCACCTATATTTTCAGAAAGGATAGAATACAAGTTTAATGAAATATGATTATTTGATTGTTGGTAGTGGTTTGTTTGGTGCTACATTTGCTAATCTTGCAAAAGAATCAGGCAAGTCATGTTTAATACTTGAAAAAAGAAATCACGTTGCTGGTAATTGTTATACCGAGAAACGTCGTGATATTAATGTTCACATGTATGGTCCCCACATCTTTCATACGTCCAATAAAGAAATATGGGATTATGTGAACAAGTTTGCGACGTTCAATGGTTTTGTTAATCGACCAAAAGTGAGATACAACAATGAACTCTATTCTTTCCCAATTAATTTGTTTACCCTTTACCAGTTGTGGGGATGTAAGACTCCAACTGAAGCAAAACAAAAATTAGATTCGGTGCGAGTTAAAATTGATAATCCGCAAAACTTGGAAGAGTGGGTATTGAGTCAAGTAGGCGAAGAGTTGTATAATATTTTTATAAAAGGGTATACTACAAAACAATGGGGTAGAGATCCTAAAGATCTACCGACATTCATCATAAAAAGGTTACCAATAAGACTAACTTATGATGACAATTACTATTATGACAGATATCAAGGAATTCCTATTGGTGGTTATACACAAATGATAAAAAACATGATTGGTGATACTCCAGTAGAAATGGGAGTGGACTTTTTACAAGATGTCGATTACTGGTCAAATAAAGCGAACAAAGTAGTATATACAGGAGCTCTCGACGAACTGTTTAATTACAGTAAAGGAGAACTTGAATACAGAAGTCTTAAATTCGAACATTCAGAAGTATGGGAATCAGATTATCAAGGTAATGCTGTAGTGAATTATACGTCGTTAGATGTTCCATTTACACGTATTATAGAACATAAACATTTTGAACAAACAGAATCAGATACTACATTTATTACCCGTGAATATCCTCAAACGTGGAACAGATCATTGGAAAAGTATTATCCAATCAATAATGAACAAAATCATAGTCTATACACTCACTATAAGAACCAGTGTGTGGAACATTTTCCAAATATGATATTGGGTGGAAGACTAGCATGTTATCAGTATTTTGATATGCATCAAGCGATTGGACAAGCAATGCACAAGTTTACAAACGTTGGTTAATAACGTTGTTTATATGGTGCATGTATGAGTATTTTGTTTCTTTCTTAATTGCACAATTTGCATGGTATAACACAACTTCTTTTATTTCTTTGTGTATATGATGTAATCCAACCGATGTTGAGAAAAATTCTGGTGGAAGTAATTCCCATTGCAAATCATAATTGTGTTGTGAATATAAAACTGTATTGATCAATGCTTGTTCCCACACACCAGTTTCTTTGACCGATTCAAGTATGTCTGAAAAAAACTTGTGTGTTTGCTCACACGCTTTAATCACGTTGAATCCAAAGTTTATATTTCCATCTTGTGTTTTATACGGAATTTCATTAGCATCGTAATATTCTTGAGTTCTTTGTTTGTCTTGATCGTCGTAAAACTCTCTCAAAAACAATACATCTTGATCTTTGATTATTTTGTTAAGTGCTGGTAGTAATGGTTTGTAAAACACAATATCCACATCTGAAAATATAAAATATTCGTTGGGATCAGACTTTTTGATTATATCAATGATGTAAGATAGTCTCAATTTCCATATATCTATACCCCCGCCATTCTTGAGATGTTCTGGACATTCTGTGTCAAACCTCGGTGTGTCTATTGATATGTCTACAATTGTGAAATTATCTTTATCTTTTAGACTGTTGATAAAGTTATCACGCATATCATGAAATTCTGTATCACATATGTAATATAACTTCATAACACTTTTTGTTTAAATCGACTTATTATGTCTATTTTTTCTTCCATTTTAACTACGCATGTTGCGTGATATACCACTGTATGTTTGTTTATTAACCCATAATTGTCGTATGCGGTTGTGGTAAATGTAAGAGGTAAAGTTCCCCACTTTATGTCATAGTTTGGATTGGAAAACAAAATCCTATTGACACATGTTTGATCCATTAAACCATCTGGCCACAAAGCATGATTGTGTGAGTCTACAAAGTTTTTTGTATTCTCTATCATGTGTAAAACATCTTGAAAAAACTTACGAGATCTATCACACGATTTGACCACACAAAATCCAAAGTTACAATATCCACTAACGTCACCACCTTGTTGTGGCAAAGATCCATAAGGTATTTCTCGGATAAACATCACATCTTTGTTCATCAACACTTTGTCTAATATAGGAATGATTGGTTTGAAAAACATCACATCAACGTCTGAATATACAAAGTATTCGTTTGGATCACATTTGTCGATGACCTCCAACAGAAAATTTACTTTGTCTTTCCAAATTTGGATGCCTCCACCAAATAGTCTATGTAAATAAAAGTCTTCACCGAATACAGGAGTTTCCAACCTTTTTTCAATTAATTCAAATGTATCTTTGAGATTTGAAAGAAAATGATCTCGTAACGGTATGAACTTATCATCATACATGTAACACAACTTCATATGTTTTTGAAAAATTCTATAAGTCGTTTTGTGTTTTTTGACATAATGTCATGAAACATATCCCTACGTTGTTGTTCTTTTCCAATTGGTTCAAAGTTATCAATCACATGTTTCAACTTTTGTTCATCCACAAAGAATGATTTTCTCAATGGAAATGTTCCTGATAAATTGTCGTTACAGTAGTGATAATTCAAGTCTATTTTTTCTTCGGTGGGAATTATATGAACCAACGAAGGATCTAAGTGTTCTGAAAAAGAAGGTATGTCACTACAAATTATTTCTGCTCCAGTCGAAAGTCCCTCATATAAATAATGACCCCAACTTTCATATATACTCGGACAAATATGAACTGAATGTCTATTGAGCGTTTTCTTGATCTCTCGCTTGATCATGTATGTTGTCATGTAATTGATATTTGACGGTGGCACGAAACGTTTTGTTGTATCAAATACAGTTATTGGCGCCGTCTGTTTCATTACAACCTCTGTGTTTTTCTGTATGGCTCTACCGTTCAAATGCAAAAACTTTTGATCACGTTGAATAGCCGGATCATAAAAGTCATATGATAACAATGGAAGACATACTACATCAGGACGTATTGGTTCCAATAATTTTCTAGCATATTCAGTTTTTACAACGATGTAATCAAATTGGTCTATCTTTTTTAGATCGTCTGCTCCCGCCCATTCTTCGTTGATAAACCATATGTTCTTTTTAAAGTTGCTTAGATTACTATACAGTGGGTTTTGAATCCAAATACCCAAGTCACCGGTTTCGTCTGGCACATAGTTTGGAACTGCCCAGTTTTTATTCAAATGTTCTATGAATAAAATATCAGTGTTTTCGGCTACGTTTTTTTGAATCAAATTTTGAAGCAACATCGCATCAATTACAATGCCTGCTCTATTATTATATGTAAGAATCTTGACTTTCATGACGTTATAACGGACTATTATATATGTATCAATATGATTCCAAAGGTCATTCATTATAATTTTGGAATATATAACATTGATTAATACTATGCACCCAAATGTAGGAATATATACGTGTTATTTACCAAACATACCAGATGAAATGGTTAATCTACAACGTCTGGTATTTGAAAAGTTTGGATTAAAAATTCAACAAGATAAACTTCCACCATTTGATCGTAATACCGATGATGAATTTGTAGACTTTCTTTATTATCAACACGTAGTAGATACATCAGATAAAGATTACATAATATTTTTTGATATCGATTGTATACCGTTGACCAGAGACTTTTATGATATCATATACAACGATATGGTGAATGGAACTTTAAGTGGAGCTATTGGCTGTTCTAATCATATAAGTCCAAATGAATCATATGTTCACGCGTGTTTTATAGGTTTTAGTATGAAATTATACAATGAATGTGGCAGACCTTATTTGGGACGTATAAATGGCGTTTGTGATGTTGTTGAACTTTTCACCAAAGTATGTAAAAAACTTAATAAACCTATAAAATATTGGGAAATAACAGACGAAGGTGATAAGTGTTGGCCATTAGCTGTTAGAAATATGCATTTTGGCCATGGAACTATATATGAAAACATGATATATCATCAGTATCATGGTCGTTTGTCAGAATATCAAAAATTATTTATGGACAAATGTAAATCTGTATTGATGGACTGAACACATCAAGTTATTCGAGGTTTTATTCGACATTGACATATTTATATACATATGTCTAAAATCAACGAATTGGGAGATACTGGCGATAGAATGATGCAAGGACTTCCTTATGGTCAAGGAGGCGCTATAACAGGTGCATCAAGTCTAGATACATTCAGTAGTCCAGACGTTACGCAAGATCCTCGTAAATTTGGAACACTAGATGACAAGAGTAAGTTGACCGCCAGTTCCAAAGATTCGGTTGAAAAGATTTCTCCATTCGCACCCTACACTGGACAAGATCCTTGGGATTATGTAAAAGACGTAGAAAACATCAAATATAAGGTTACACCAGACGAAGTAATCATGGGCATTGATTATGAAATGAAGAAATTAGTCTTGAAGGATCGTCAAGTAGCAAAAGCATTGGTTGTCAAGAATTTGAAGAAAGATCCTAAGTATTACAGTAAACTTCATATGTTGGGTGTTTATCCAGACGAAAAAGATGAAGCACTTATGGAAATCATGACAATATTGAAAGCTCGTAAGTATGCTTTAAAACGTAACGAATATTATTGATAGAACATAAATATTGTTATGGAACATGTATATACCGAGGAGAAGTTCGACGAAAATTGGTTTAACTACGCAGATGTCTATAAATCGATTGTAGAACAAGCAAAAGACAACAGTAAGTTTGTCGAGGTAGGATCATGGAAGGGTCGGTCGACATCTTACATGTTGGTCGAAATAATAAATTCGAAAAAGAATATTCAACTCACATCTGTAGATAATTGGTTTGCAACTGGCATTTTTGATATATACGTCAATAACATGGCTGAGTTTTTGAAGAACCCAAATTTATATCGATATATTCGTGAATCGTCAGTTGACGGATCGGCTCAATTTGAAGACAACTCATTAGACTTTGTTTTTATTGATGCTTGTCATTTGTATGAATGTGTTGTTCTTGACGTTGAATCTTGGTTACCAAAAGTCAAAAAAGGTGGTATAATTGCGGGTCACGATTACAACTTGGATGATCCTACCAACCCAGAACATGCTGGTGTAATTAAAGCAGTCAACGAACTGTTTCCGATGGACAAAGTAACTATTAAGGATACTTGCTGGATTTACCAAGTTATTTAATATTTATTAAATATCATGAGTAACAACTTTGCCAACTCACAGAAACCACAGTATAGAAGTCCATCCAAATTGCCAGCTGATTGGACTTATGTTGGTCAAGGTGGAAAACTAAACGATCCTATCATAGGTCACCCAGCAATGCATGGTCGTAGATGGATGATTGATTATGGGTATGACAGTGGCAAAGGATTTCAAAAATTTCAGCAAGGACTTAAGAAATGAAGATAAATTATTTAGGTGGCGGTAAAGGTGATCTTTTACCAACTGACAAAGTTGATCCCACTCAACTCAGCATAGGTGTTCAAGTTGAAATGGAACACACCAACGATCCAAAAATTGCGCAAGAAATTGCTTTGGACCATCTATCTGAAGATCCAGAATATTATACCAAGTTAATTAAAGCTGGTCTCGCAGATGAATTTGGTGGGTCTGCTGGGTCAGGTTTAGGAGATCCAGATCAAAGTTTCAACGATCCAGCTAGAGTTGGTGAAGATGGTGTTACCCCAGGCAATATAAAGGGTAGTATCGGAGGCACATCTGATGGACAAGTAGCAGGAAGAGCAAGTATGCCAATCATTGATAAATCAAACAATCCATTTGATGGTGAGGGTAAACACAACAAAACTATCGATATACAACTACAAGAAGCTAAGAAAAAGAAGAAACCAAAGCCAACAAATCCCGCATTATGGGCTAGAGCTAAGGCAGCTGCAAGATCAAAGTTTGATGTTTATCCAAGTGCTTATGCAAATGGTTGGGCAGCTAAGTGGTATAAGAGCAAAGGTGGTGGTTGGAGAATGAGCGAAGACTTTGATGTAAGTAAGTTTATGCCTGGATCACCATCAATGTTTGGAAGTTTTGGTTTACCAGATAAAGATCAAACTTCTATTGATGTTAAAAATGTAGCAAACGCACTTAAGAATAAGTTGGTTAATGGTGCAAAAGAGCTGAAGAGAATATTTTCAGAAGAACATTTTGAAACAAAAGAAATGTTGTCTATATTGCATAAAATTCATAACAATATAGAAGTTACTCCCGAACAAAGAAAGAAAGCAACACAACAATTTTTTGATCTACTAAAATTGGTCGGTTTAGCAGGAGTATTTAAATTGACGTTTAAAATCCCGTTTAGTTCAGAAGCTATATATGGTGTAGCACACTTACTCAACAAATATACAGGCATACAAATACTACCTAGTTCAATGATGCCTAAAAAGGTGAAAGAAGAAAGTGTTGTTAGTCAAGTATTTGATGGTCCAAGTCCAGCGGAAGCAGGCCCTGAAGGGCTTGGCACTTATGGTAGTGGATATGATTTTGTCGGATATGCAGAAAACAAAAATTACTCTATGAAAGAAAAACAATTAAAGGAATCGATTAAAAGAATCATTCGTAAACATCTTACTGAACAAGAAGGTGGCGACGAACCAGTAGAAGTTGGTGCTGATCAAGAATCAGTGACAATTACTCTTGATAAAGATCTTGCTAAAAAGTTGCATGATCTTTTAATGACACAACTTGCACCTGAACAATCAGGTAATTTACCATCAAGTGACCAACCACAATCATCTGCTCCAACTCAAGATGATGATCAATTACCACCATCTGACAGTGAAGTAGAAACTGGTGGTGATGAAACCGAACAAACTCCATCAACCCAAATGTCATCTGATACAGGCGACGAAGGTGCTGATGAAGATGCTCTTGGTGAAATCACATTTGAACAGTCAAAGGAAATCGAAGAGACCAAGAAACAATGGATCAAGAATGCTATTAAGCCAGCCAAGAAGGGTGCTCTTCACAAACAATTGAATGTTCCAGCTGGACAAAAAATTCCAAAGACTAAGTTGGCAGCAGCTGCTAAGAAGGGTGGCAAACTAGGTAAACGTGCTCGTTTGGCTATGACTCTTAGTAAGTTGAAGAAGAAGTAATATGGACAAAGCATATCCGATCAAAATAGGAGGCTCCGAGTATATGATGAGTGGCTTCGGTGATAGACTGGGGACACCACCATCTGCTCGGGGCTTCAACCTTAAAGCATTTTCTTTGGGTCTCAAGAAATACGAAACTGTATATCAAGCAACCGAAGAAAATGGTTATGCTTTTATCATTTATGCGGATGGTGATAAAAAATTGATATTAAAAGGTGGTCAAGGATCGGATCATAAAGAAACTGTTATGGCAAGCAGTAAAGAACTGCAATCCATAAGAACAGAAAAGTATGCGGATCAAGATGACATGAACTTCTTGAGAAAGATATGTTTGAGTGGTCGTGCATGGCTTGTTACATTAAAAGGTAAGAACTATTATTTTGTTGGTATTTGGAATACAACCATTACACAAAATCAGTATGATGCTTTGAAAGAATATCTCACTAAGTTTCCAGCGAGTGCTACATACATTCAAATGGGTATGGCGGGAACTGGACCGTCAAGTGAGTTTCAATTATTGAGTGGATTTAGTCCGAAGATTGCTTCCGAAAAACCAAAAGTTGCTTCTGATAAACCAAAACTTTCCAAGAAAGAAAAAGAATTTGTGAGAACCGCACACATGAGAGCATCCGAATTACCCGCTGGTTACGCCAAACAATTACAGAAACTTAGAAATATGACTGAAACAGATACATTTATGTCGAATTATCAAGCATATGAAAAATACAAAAACTATGCATTGAAAATGATTCCTAAATTGGAAAAGATCAAAATGTTGGGTAAAGCAAAGACTGCGGCTCGTGATATTGTCACACAGAGTTCAGTCGAAAGCATCATCATAGGTCTTGGTAAGAATTATCCAGAGTTGACCAAGAAGCTTCAAAGTTTGTTGAAGTATTCATTTCATTATAGTGAATTGATCAAGTTACACAATAAAGGAAAAATTGATTCTACAAATTGGAGAGATCCATCTATGGACGGTGTAATCAATGAAAATGCTGAGATGGCAAAAAGCGATTTGACCAAACTAGTTGATTATAGTGAAAAACTACAATCGATGTTTGATGTTAACGATAATTTAGAAGATTGGGTAAAAGCCAAATTGAATCATGCCGCTGACTATGTTGCCACTGTAAGAGATTATTTGAAGTTCTATCGTGATGAAAAAGATGCGGGAACTCCAGACGATCAAATCGATGAAAAGTGGAGTATGAAATACAAGAGAAGTATTGACTGTAGTAATCCAAAGGGATTTGGTCAAAAAGCTCATTGTAGGGCTAGACAACTGAGAAAGGCTGGTAAACATACAAAGAGTAAACCAGTCAGAGAGATTTATAAAGAAGTCACCAATCAGTTGTTGAACGAGTTTGATAGTTCAATGGCTATGGGTGCGTTGAAACAAATTAATAGTGATGCTAAAGAATTGCAATCGATGTTGCAACCAGACACCAAGTTAGAGGATTGGGTAAAGGCTAAATTAAACTTGGCTGGAGAATACTTGGATGATGTATATCACCACTTGGATCATTTTGGACCAGAAGGCAGAAAGTTGGACGAAGTAAGAATTGCTCGTGAATTAGAGGAAGGTTGGAAAGACTGGGTTGCTGCCGGTGCAATTGGTTTGGGAGCATTGAGTGGAAGCCCCGCTCTTGCCGCAAAACAAGCTGTAAAACCCGCAATCACAAAAGCAGTCACCAAAGGTTCAGAAGCTTCGTTATTAAACAAAAAGACCAGTGATTATATTGGTCAGTGGGAGGGTAGACGTAATGCAATGTATTTGGATACGGAAAAGAAACCCACGATTGGTATTGGTCATTATTTGAATAATACACAACAAGACCGTGATTTGTTTAAAGCATTGTTTGGTAATGCTGTGAACTATGACGCTGTTTTGAAAGGTAAACAAAAATTGACCGATGATCAAATCGAAAAATTGTTCAATGTCGATGTGAAAGTAAAAGAAAAATTGGCAAGTAGCAAAATCAACAATTTTACATCACTTCCACAATATGTCAAAAATGCAATAATCAACGCATTTTATCGTGGTGACATGGGACCAAAAACAGTTAAGTTGATGAATAGTGGTAATTGGGGTGCTGCTGCCAAGGAATATCTAAATCATCAAAATGCACGCAGTGGTCCAGACCAAATTCAACGACGTATGAAAACCAACGCTTTGGCATTTGCACAATTTGCTAAAAACAAAAGTGAGTATTTTGGATTTAACTACGCAATTGGTTAATTTATGGATGAATGGCCTGTCATGAATTCTGGGATGCTAAAAACAATGGCATCCCTTAATTCTATGTATAACCAAATTGGTTCTAAACCCGTTTCTGGCTTTGATCCATATCAAACCATGGTCAATAGAAGAAAACGTCAGGAAGACCCTATTACGGACCAGGAACCAGTGGTTAAACAGCACAGTGATAGTGATATAAAGGCTTTGGAAGAGTTTTGTCAACAATATGGTATTCTTGGATTTAATTGTGGAACTATGAGTCCTAAAGCGGCTCTTATGTTTTTAAAAGCAAAAATGGGAGTGAGAGAGACCGAGAATACTAGTTATAGTCAGAATAAATCAATGTTATATGGATAAAACAGATTGCCCACTAGATAAACTTGCTGAAGGAAATAATTTTGCCACTGATAAATCGAAGTTCGGTCACAACTTCAATAAATTATATCATAAATATTTTCAAGAATTACGTGATGATCCACTCAATCTATTAGAGGTGGGTGTAGCAGCTGGTCACTCAATTCAAATGTGGGCCAAATATTTTACCAATGCAAAGTTGGTTTCATTAGATCACGACATAAAAGGTTATCACTATCCACCAAATGATCGTATAACCATAGTAAAAGGAGATCAACGTGACACCAATTTACTAATGGACCTTCACACAAACCACGGTCCATTTGATATTATTATTGACGACGGGTCTCATATTGATTCATATACTAAAACTACATTTGACACATTATTTCCGTTACTTAAATCTGGTGGTCTTTATATTGTTGAAGATCTACACACATCATATCACAGTGTGGTTCATGGTATCGATAACACGCCTGACTTTATAAATCATGTCAAGGAATTGGTAGACTGTGTAAACTCACACGGTTATTGTATGTCTGGCAACGTAGTAAATTGTTCCAAGAACGAAGACTATCAATGGTGTGAACATCGTAAAATGAAAGAAATGGATAAACTCATTGAATTTATCCATTTCTACAAAAGTATTGTTTTTATCAAAAAGTATTAAACTGCATCGATAATCTCAATCTTTGACTTTCTTAATTCAATAGGAAGTAACTCGTTCAATGGTTCCAAACAGTTTACACAGTATGGAATGTTGATAGGAATTAGTCCGTCTTTATCGGTTCCTGCGAGGATCTTACTTACCTTACGAAAGATAACACCGTTTTGAAACACAGTGTTCTTACATTCTGGACATTCTACTGCGGTTGTATCTTTGATTCCAAAGTTTTGCTTTGGAGCAGGCATATTCATGCCTTCAATTTTGTTGTTAAACATAACTTAGTTTTTTCCTTTTCTTTTTTTGTAATCTTCTAGAGCGGCTTGTAGGGCTTCATGAGCCAACACACTACAATGAATTTTGACTGGAGGTAGACCACCAAGAGCTTCAACGATCTGATCATTACTGAAGTTTTGTTCTAGTTCGTCAATTGATCTACCCTTGATAAGTTCAGTTGCCATGCTTGATGCTGCTATGGCACTACCACAACCAAATGTCTTGAATCGAGCATCAACAACTTTTCTGGTTGTGTCATCGATCTTGAGACTAATCTTCATGATATCACCACAAGCAGCTGCTCCTACTTCACCAATCGCATCAGCTTCTTTTATATCACCCATGTTACGTGGGTTGATAAAGTGATCCATTACTGTTTCGTTGTATAGTGTATAAGACTCGCTCATATACCTATAATTATACCGTAAGTCCGAGTAAACTCAAGTCATTTTTACTCATCTTAGCGACTAGTTGTTCAAACGAAGTCTTTGGGGTCCACTTAAGATCTGTTCGTGCCAAGTTACTATTACCCAACAACAGGTCAACTTCAGCCGGACGATAGAACTTTGGATTGATTCTTACCAACACACTTGAAGCAGCTTCATACTTTTCCAAACATGCTGGTGTCACACTAAACTCTTCTGCAGTTCCATTACCATGCCAACCACCTTCAATACCAGCATGTTTGAATGCAAGTTCAACAAACTCCTTGATGGTGTGAGTCTCATTGCTGCTGAGAACATATTCTTTAATCTTAGAAACCAATTCTTTTTGAGCGCCCTTTGAAGTTTCTCCACTTCGAACGGTTTGTAAATCCTTGAGGTCTTCACGATATTGTTCTTGATTAAGCATACGCCAAATGCCATCTACAAAGTCTTCAGCGTCACTCCAGTCACGTTTAGCATATACGTTACCAAGTTCAATTGCGTCAAATGTCTTACCATTGACAAGTGCTTGTTTGATACGTGATACACCCTTGGTAATCTTACGAGTAACAAACTCTTCACCTCGACGGGTTCCTTCATGGTTAAACAATAGACCTTGAACAGCATACATGTTATAACTTTCACGATATACCTTTACCAATTGACGAGCAGCACTCTTACTAGCACCATATGGACTGCGTGGACGAGCTGGATGTTCTTCGTCTTGTGGGGTATAAGCTACGTTGCCGTATTCTTCACTACTACCAGCGTTGTAGAATCTACAAGATGGCTTGTGTTGTCGAATTGCTTCAAGAATGTGAATAATGCCAGTGGTATTACACTCCCAAGTTTGGGCTGGGAAATCCCAACTACTACCCACAAATGTTTGAGCAGCTAGGTTGATGAAATAATCTGGTTTGATTTGTTCAATTGTCTTGGAGATACTATGAGCATCACTCAAATCAAAATTGATCAATTGAAATCGTGGATTACTTTCAAGATGTTTGATGTTCTCATGGTTCTTGATACTCAAACGTCTTGCACCACCAAAGATGGTATAGTCCGTATTTTTCAATAGATAGTCTACCATGTGGCTGCCATCTTGACCAGTAACACCAGTCACAAAAACAGTTTTCTTGTCGTTCATAAATTTCTTAGCGTCTGATATGTTATAGATTTCCATAAAACTAATTAAGGTTGATCGTTATCTTCGTTTTCGTCGTCCTCGTCATTATCTAAATAGTCTTCGTCAACGAATGATTTTAATTTATATTTTTTGTTAAACTGAATAATGTCGTTTTTAGTAATTTTATTTTGTGTCAAAAACAGTTGTGCGATAACCAATATCAGTTCTTTATTTAGTTTTTCTGAACTGACGATGTGTGTGAAATACATCACCATCTGTATGATTTTTTGTTTTAGTTTCTCAGGTAAGTTGTTAAACGGATCAATCTGTGTCTTGTTGTCGGACTTGTTGATTATTCCGGGTATTTCTTGATTGTGTAGTGAATTTTTAATTTGAAGAACAATCAACTTTTCCAACTGTTCATTGATTTCTTCTTCAGAGTTACAAGTTTCCTTCAACTTCTTTCTGATTTTGTTGATATCGGACTGTTTGACTTTCTTAGCAATATTAAATGCCACTAAAACTCCATGTTTAGATAAAATGTGTCCAAATTCATTCATGGTGGTTAGAATCTTTGTTTTAGTATCTTTTTACTATCTTGTAAAATGTCTGGATCAAAGGCTTTTGGTCCACGATTTATATATCCTTTGCCTGAGGTAAATGTGCAGTTATAACACAATAGTCTCATGTTTTCCAACTTGTGATTTTTATTGTTACCATCTTCAAAGTTTAACAACAAAGGCAATTTACCATCGGTCAATCTACGTTCGCCATAACCACATTGTTCACACTCTGGCTTTTTGATACCAGCACGTATAAGTTTATCCTTCAAACGATGAACTGGAAATTCTGGATACAATCCCTTGACAATTTCTGTGACTGGATATTTGCCTTTGTAAGGATCAATTGGACCACGATGTTTTCTGGTAGGATCGGCTGGATCTTTCTTTTTGATAGGCCAACCAGGTGTTTTGTGAATGCCATATATTCTGGCATACTTTTTGAATGTTGGATAACTAACACCCAATCGCTTTGCTGCCTTTCGTGCGGATGGAGATTTTTCCAATGCTTCACGCACTTCACTTTCCATGAGGGGTCTTGTCTTAGGACCGTTAGCACCTCTTCTTGGATACAATTGGTCACTGAACTCTTTGTCCAAGTGTGGTATCTCGACCCCACGGTCTCTAAGAACTTTGTATTGGTCCAATTCTTTTCTAACATCTTCACCAATCCTATTGAGTGAATACAACTCTTCAACCTTGGCCTTTAATGCCTCAAGTTCTTGTAACTTACTATTGATCTCTTTTATATCAAATTCTTCGGTGTTCATGATTTCAAAGATGCTGATAGAGGTTCGTATGCCAGATCCACTTTCACGTTTTGTAAAAATACTCGTCGTAAATTTTCTGCTCTTTTAGGCATCCCAGCGTTTTGTAATACCTTGTATGTGTTGATATATCTTTCTTTTTCTTTTGGATTGGTTAGATTGTGACATACCATTATTGGATTTACAAATAAATTAGAATGGTTTGCAGCTTCGAATAAAAATGGATTGTTACTTACTTTTTGTATTTTTTGTTCGATTGCTTGTGTGCATGCCTCTACATAACAATCATCAAAAATACTACCGTCCACCTCTATTACAGATGCCCAATCAGCAGTCAACACTTTGTATTTTTTGATATTACTCTTTTTCTTTGACATAGGTTAAATCTCCATCGTTCAATAAATCAAGGTTTTCTAGTTTTTGATTAACGATTTTACATACTTCTTCTTCGATAGTATTAGCAACGAATACAATTTTTTGTATACTCTTTGTCTTGGCACTATCACGCCAAACTCTACCAGTAGATTGACGCATCAATACCGCTGAATATGATGGACATATGAGTGAGATTCTAGGATATTTTCCGTTCAAATCATGCAAACTCAATCCTGCACCACCAGCTGCAATATTAATCAAAATTATTCTTTCTTTGTCTGCTTGAAAATCATCAACAGCTTGTTGACGTTTCTTGTCACTTACAACACCGTTGACAATACACTTGGTATTTAGTCTATCACTCAACGCATTTATAGTCTCGGTAAAATTACAGAATATTGCAACACTCATACCATTTTCGATTGCTTCTTCTGCCATTTCTATAATCAAAGGAACCTTGAACATTTCGACCTTTTGTCGTGCTCTCAAGATAGCAGTCATCTTGGTTTGACCTTTGTCTTTCTTAAGCAACTTTTCGATCTTCAATAATTCCAATCGCATTTCGTCATAAACGGTATTGATCTTCTCAACATCTTCCTTATCCATTTCGTAGGTTTCAGCAGATATTTGACTTTCTGGAAAGTTTGGAATTGTGTCACGGGTAAGTCTTACACCACGGTTGACAAATATGTCTTCATGTAGTTTCATCAACGATTTTTTGTCACCGGTAAATTCTAAACCAAATCGACCCTTTACAACACCATGATCATATAACCAATTGTAATATTGTTGATTACCTTTGAATAATTGAATACCTTGTCCTACAGTTCGTAACTCAAGTGGATTGGTTGCCATTGTTGCAGAACAAAACAACATCTTATATCCCGATTTCAATGCAGCTAAACAAGTTTCACTATTTTTCGTCTTGGCATTCTTTAACTTTTGTGCTTCGTCCCAAACTATCAATGTAGATTTTGGTATCTTCCAGACAAACTCTTTGCGACGAGTGTCTCTACGTTTTACATACGAAGCAATCAAACTATCGGTTTTTCCTATACGTAGGGCTTCATAATTGATAATGCCAACACACTTACCCCACATCTTAAAGTGGTTCTTGATGACTCGTTTCCAACTTTCCTTAACTGCTTTAGGACATACAACCAGTATATCCATGTCTAGTTCTCTTGCTACACCACAAGCAGTATAGGTCTTGCCAACGCCTACATCACTTCCGTCAACACCAGCACCCCATTTTTGTATAGAAGATACCAACTTACCTACAGCTGTGACTTGCCATGGACGTAATCCGTCTTGGTGTTTTACATCGTAATTTGGTAATGGTTCTACCTTTTTTGACGTTTGTTTTGATTCTTTCTTACTGAAGAAATCGTTTGGATCATCATGAACTTCTAACAACACCCAATCTAGATCACGTTTAACTACGGCAAATCCTCGTTCTTTCATGGTGAACTTGTTTGCTTTCCACCATGAAAAGAAGTGGGGACGATATTGAATGGGAATAACCCACTCACGGACATAATATGTTTTGCCGCCTTCGTCTATCTTAATTGGATCTGTCCATTTGATGTCCAAATTAATCATACTCAATCACCCATTTCAGTCTTAAACTTCTGATTACGAGCGTATTCATGGATGTTGCAACGTTTTAGTCTGCCATCTTTTGTAACAATACCAAAATCAACATTCTTGGACATTAATTCTGCGAAGTAAGCACCTTGATTGTCATCATAACCATGACCAAGACTTACCATTTCAACCATGTAGTCTTTACGGGTTTGACGGTGAATTCGTGGACAAAGTGTTTCGAGATAAGAAACTACTTCTTGAACTGTTTGCTTAAAAACAAGTTGCTTGTTTATATCATCTTTTATATAGTAACGATTCATATATGATAGTGTTTACCATATAAATAGGCATAAATCAAGAACTATTGATATTATAATTTACAACCGTTATTTAGTCTTGTTCAATTGGAACTGGAGAATACATGTCTCGTTCTGTCTGACCTCTAATAGTTTGAAAATAACTTACTAGTTTATTTACCAAGTCATCTGCCATAGGTTCTAACCAATCAGCTGCATTAAAATCGGTTGTGCTTGGACCAGCATGAATGGGTTGTATATTACCTTTTTGAAATTCACTTTGTAGAAACTGTATCAAGTCTGCTTTCAATTCCTGCGCATGACGAATTGTAAATATCTCACTCAAACATTCTTTGGTATAACTTACTCTTACTGGTGCTTGACCTTTACCACCACTACCTTTTTCTCCTCTACCAGCTTTACGTTGCGCAGACTTTTTTCGTTTTACCCAATTGGCAATTGCTTTCTTACCACCCTTTGCTCTTAATCTAGCCGCATACTTTTTACCTAAACATGCACTGTAACTACTGCCTTTCTTTGCATCACCACACTTACCAGCTTTTTTGCCTGTAGAATCGTATCTATCCCACCCACCTCCACTAGCACTACCTACAGATCCTTTACCAAACCAAGCACGCAATCCACCTCTGTAGGTTTCGTTGATTTGTTTTTCATATTTGGAATAGATGTCCATACTTTGATATAAATATGAAAAAGTATAATTAGCGTGTTTATTTTCGTGAATATAGTTGATCTAAGATATTTATATTTATTACTTGAGATATGCCAAACAAATATGATGTAGTATTTCAACAGAGAGATCCAAACAATACAAGGTTCTTGGAACGTATTGTTTCGGGATCTAATTTGATAGTTCAGACCAACGCTCAAGGTGTTTTGGTGGGCAGTGTTAATTTACCACCATTTAATATTTCAGGCAGTATTATTTCTGCTTCGGGTCTATACGTTGATGGTCCTACAAATTTAAATTCCGATCCTGCAAATCCTGTTATAATTTCAAACTTAACAGGACAAACAGGATCGTTTGATAGTATGTTCTTAAATCCAAACGGATCTGTTTCAGCACCATTGAGTAGTAGTGATTATGGCACAGAAGGAGAATTAAGAACTGACAATAATTTCTTGTATCTATATTTGAATGGTGCATGGAGACGTGCGCCATACACTTTGTTCTAAGAAATATTCTCTGTAAAGTGTTTTACCAAATTACTAAAGAACTTTTCTAGTGACTTTTTAGTTGGCGCACGTCTCCTCGTTTCTTTGAGATAAAAGATGATACGATCTTTTGGCAATTCTACTTCTTGACCCAAGATATTGAGTAGGTATGTTTCTTTTTGTGATGAAGGCATATTATCATATATACGATCATCACAAAAATTAAATTCAAATCAAATCAAGTTTTGATCAAAAAGTGATTCCAGTCAATGTGCTTAGCGTCCTTGATAAGAGCATACATAGGAACTGGTGAAGGAGCCACAGGCTGCTTGAGCAACTTTAGACCCACCTCATTGTTCATACGGTTACCCTTCTTGGAATTAACATCCTTGGAACACAACACAAGGTTGGTCCAAGTGTCCTCACCACCCTTACTACGAGGAACAACGTGGTCCACAGTAGCAGAGTGACGGTCAACCTTCTTACCAGTGTATTGGCAAACACCACCATCACGGTTGTAGATTGCATCCTTGGAAGGCTTGCCCTTGAAGCTCTTGACAGGCATCTTGGTGAAGTTGGTAGCTATGATGACTGTAGGGACACGAATCATCCTAGTAGGAGTATTGATACTCAAATCCCAACTACGAACTGGAAGAGTCATCCACTCACTCCAAGTGACCGGATTCATACTCTTTGCCTCATCCAAAATAGGATCACCGTTGGCATCGATCTCATAGTCAATATCTATTGCCAACGAAGTAGGCTTTCCATGGGAGTCAGCACCACAAAGATCCACGATAGCATCCTTGACGGTCTTGAAACCAACTGGCTGCCAGTTAGCATTAAGATTTAGACAGATTAACTTGTTCGCAACATTGTTCATAACTTTATCTATGATACCTCACTTTTTATAAATGTCAATAGGAAATTTTTCTTCTGGGTCCAAAGTTTCATCCAACCTTGATTTTGCTATGTTTAAGTCAATCTTAAACCATTCATTTCGAATTTCCAATGCAAAATGTTTCATCATTTCTTTGATCTTTAGTTCAGCGCCATAACAATCTGGGTGCTGAATATAGTATTCTATACGATAATCACGATGTGGTGATGAAGTTTGATAGGTGCGCAAACGACTCTTTATATCATTAGTAACCCCAATCTTGTAGAAATCGGGGAATGCACTGTTGCTAATTATATAAATAAACCCTTCTTTGGAACGTTGTTTACCCATGCTAATAAGTATCCAACAGTCTCCAAAGAAGGGTTTGGGTGGTTTATTTATCTATTACATTGTAACGGATTTAATTATTTTTAAATAGTTCTTTTATACTGACACCGTGTTTGTTTTCTTTGAAAGACCAAATTGATGGTTTCTTTTTTAGATATAAATCTTGGTTAGCATACACTTCTTTTACACAATTGTCTGTTTTGACAATTACTACTTTGTGTTTACCATATTCATCAAGATGATTCATAAATT
>Ga0222712_10000036_pt1 | contig 178341 bp, 136 predicted proteins | sample C33_657DmetaG_FD_165043 | JGI IMG/M metagenome (GOLD analysis project Ga0222712, IMG submission 165043) | Estuarine water microbial communities from San Francisco Bay, California, United States - C33_657D | ecosystem: Environmental > Aquatic > Marine > Unclassified | place: USA: California...
TCAATGGCCGTTTTTAACAGAATGCTGTAGGAATAGACGGCCAGTGCAATCCAAACAAGGCCCAAATATTTTTTAATCGTGTTCATCTTCGTGGTTTATGCGTTTTGTATAAGGTGATGCAGTCACGCTGTCAACATCAATCGTTTACTTCCGGATCAATTTTATTGGACAGGTAGATGGTACCAATCACCAGGCAGACAACAGCAATGGCGATGGGATACCAGAGTCCGACCAAAACATCACCGGCATACAAGGTTCCCAGCAATACGGCAATGAATGGCGTCATGCCCCCAAACACTCCATTGCCCAGGTGATAAGGAAGGCTCATGGAAGTGTACCTGATTTTTGTAGGGAAAATCTCCACCAAAAAAGCTGCAATCGGACCATATACCATCGTAACAAAAACAATTTGCACAAAGATCAATACTACCATTGTCCAGTATCCTTCATCAGGAAGCTCTTTTGAAAGTTTGTCAAGGCTTTGTGGCTTTTCAAGTCCATTGGCATATAGGGTATCCTTGTGCACCAGTTTCTCGGTGATGCCATTTTGATACAAACGAACCGTGGTGGTGGTTTGTATGCTGTGGTCCTTGCCATTGACTGGGTTGATGACCCGCTCAATCTTTGTTTTGGATTCGTCCAACACAACATCATTGGTGGACGCCACGGCCAGCATCTTGGTATAGATAGGGCGATAGGAAATCACCGCCAGGAACAAACCCGCCATGATGATCCATTTCCTTCCGATTTTGTCGCTGAGGTTGCCAAAGAAAATGAAAAGTGGTGTGGCGAATATGATGGCCCAGATGAGGATGGTCCTGGTTTGTTCAAAATCGACCTTACAGGCGGTCTCCAAAAAGGTTTGTGCATAAAACTGTCCAGTGTACCAGACCACCCCCTGCCCCATCGTAGCACCAAACAGGGAGAGCAACACCATCTTGAGGTTGCCCTTGTGCATGAGACTCTCCTTGATGGGATTCTTGGAAGTTTTGCCTTCCGCCTTCAACTTGCTGAACAGCGGCGATTCATGCATCTTCAGCCTGATGTAAATGCTCATGCCCACCAGCACAACAGAAAACCAAAACGGTATGCGCCATCCCCAGTCTTCAAAGGCTTTGATGGAGTCCGCATCATTGGGGGCAAGGCTTTTTCGGGTGATCAGGATGATGCCCAGCGACAAGAGCAAACCCAAGGTGGCTGTGGTTTGTATCCAACTGGTATAGTATCCCCTGCGTTCAGCAGGAGAGTGTTCTGCAACATAGGTGGCTGCACCGCCGTATTCCCCTCCCAATGCAAGACCTTGTACCAAACGCAACAGCAAAACAATCAACGGTGCGGCAAATCCAATTGAATCATATCCAGGAACCAATCCAATGGCAAAGGTGGAACCGCCCATCAGGATCAGGGTCAAGAGGAACGTGTATTTTCTTCCTACCATGTCGCCCAACCTTCCAAAGACCAGTGCGCCAAAAGGCCTGACAATAAAGCCTGCAGCAAAAGTGGCAAGGGTGGACAGCAATGCGGCAGTGGGATTGGTCTTGGGGAAAAACTGAGAGGCAATGATGGGAGCAAGACTACCAAAAATGTAAAAATCGTACCATTCGATCAGCGTACCCACCGAGGAGGCAAATATCACTTTTCTGATCTGGTTTTTTTCTGCAGTTGATTGCATGTCAGGCAATTGTTTTAAGCGGTTAATTTGCTTTCAAGATAAAAATATATCGGGAAGAATCTCTTTTTTTTTAACTTACCGCTCTTAAATTTCAAAAGCCTTATGAGCCATCCATACCAGATCACATCGTTCGAAGGTTACCAAAAAGCATGGAAGAAAAGCGTAGAAGACCCTGAAGGTTTTTGGGGGGATGTGGCCAGCCATTTCCAGTGGAAGAAGCCCTGGGACAAGGTTCTGGATTGGAATTTCAAGGAGCCTTCCATCAAATGGTTCAGCGGCGCCCAGCTCAACATCACAGAAAATTGCATCGACAGGCACCTTATAGACAAGGCCAACCAACCTGCCATCATCTGGGAACCCAATGACCCGAGTGATCACCACCGCTTGATTACCTATGCCCAGCTGCACCATAAGGTCAACCAGTTTGCCAATGTGTTGAAGAACAATGGCGTCAAGAAAGGCGACCGTGTATGCATCTACATGGGAATGATCCCGGAACTGGCCATTGCTGTGTTGGGATGTGCAAGAATAGGAGCCATCCACTCTGTCATTTTTGGCGGATTCAGTGCACAAAGCATTGCAGACCGCCTACAAGATGCCAACGCGGAATTCATCATCACCTGTGATGGGGCCTTCCGCGGAGCAAAGGACATCCCGCTCAAAAATGTGATCGATGATGCACTGATCAGCTGCAAGTTTGTTAAACGTGTTATCGTCTATACCCATACCCGTTCAGCTGTCAGCATGATCAAGGGACGCGATGTATGGTGGGAAGATGAGGTGCGCAAGGTTGAGACCGCCGGCAATCCTGATTGCCCCGCTGAACCCATGGATGCTGAAGACCCGCTTTTCATCCTCTATACCTCCGGCTCAACCGGAAAGCCAAAAGGAGTAGTGCATACCTGCGGCGGTTACATGGTGTATACCAACTATACCTTTGTAAATGTTTTTCAATACAAGCCGCAGGAAATCCATTTTTGTACAGCTGATATCGGATGGATAACCGGGCACTCTTATATTGTTTATGGACCGCTCAGCGCAGGTGCCACATCATTGATGTTTGAAGGCATCCCGACCTTTCCTGATGCAGGCAGGTTCTGGGACATCATCGACAAATTCAAGGTCAATATCCTCTACACTGCGCCTACAGCCATCAGAAGCCTGATGGCATTTGGTCTTGGCCCTGTGAAGGACAAAGACCTCAGCTCCCTTCGGGTACTGGGTACGGTTGGGGAACCCATCAATGAAGAAGCATGGCAATGGTATGATGAACACATCGGAAAAAGAAAATGCCCAATCGTTGATACCTGGTGGCAAACAGAAACCGGTGGTGTATTGATCAGCAACCTCGCCGGCATCACCCCTTCCAAACCGAGCTATGCCACACTGCCAATGCCCGGCGTACAGCCATTGCTGGTAGATGAAAAAGGGCAGGAAATCACAGAAAACAACGTGACTGGCAACCTTTGCATCAAGTCGCCCTGGCCTGCAACGCTCAGGACCACCTATGGCGACCATGAACGCTGCAGAACCAATTATTTTGCCACCTATGAGAACCTTTATTTCACAGGGGATGGGGCTTTCAGGGATGAGAATGGTTTCTACAGGATAACCGGAAGGGTGGACGATGTGCTGAACGTCAGCGGACACCGCATTGGAACTGCCGAGGTGGAGAACGCCATCAACATGCATGCAGGTGTGGTCGAAAGCGCCGTTGTTGGATATCCGCATGATGTAAAGGGGCAGGGCATCTATGCATTTGTCATCTACAGTGGAACACATGGCGATGAGGAAATGACCCGCCGCGACATCACTGCAACCGTGAGCCGCATCATCGGTCCAATTGCCAAACCAGATAAAATACAACTGGTCCCGGGGTTGGCCAAGACATGGAGTGGTAAAATCATGCGCCGCATCCTCCGCAAGATTGCCGAAAATGAACTCGACAACATTGGAGATACATCAACCTTGCTTGATCCTGCTGTTGTAGAAGAGATCAAGAGAGGGAGAAAATAAAAGGCCTAATTTGAAAACCTCAGGCCCAATGTATACGGTACTTGTTCTACACCGTATTGGTGCATGGGCCTTGTTGCAACTGAGCCATAGAGTTTTACTGGACCAAGACCCAGTTCGGCCACATAGGAAAGCTTAAACTGTTCAAGGTTAAAGTTGGACTTTGTCTTGTCTGTACCTCCAGGACCTTTCTGCTTCTGTCTTGCACTGGAAAGGTAACCACCACTAATCCCCGCAGAGAACTGGAATCCGCGTTTGCCCTTCATGGGATTGGTATTGATGTTCAGCATCACAGGAACAGTCAGGTAATTGGCAACCAATTTGTTCTTGCTCAACTCATTCACTCCGCCTCGCCTCGCATACACGGAAACATCGTCTACATAGGTAATGCCTGTTTTGAAGAAGTAGTTGTTGCTTTCAATCCCCAGTCCGTATTTAAGGTTCAATACACTTTCAATGATGCTCACCCTTTGCATGAAGAACCAAAGGTTGAAGTTGGAAACCCTGGAGGTTTTCAAAGCAAAATCCCCTTTGGATGCGGGCACGATTCCAAAAGGCTTTACAAATGCCTGTGCTGCAGATGTAGCATAATTGGTATTGTCATTGTATCCTGCAAAACCGATATCATAGACAAACCAATTGGTGGATACTTTCTTAAGCCTTTTCTTTTTCAGCACATCTGTAGCCACATCTCCAATCTTCTTCAAATCAATTCCTTCGATGGCCTTGCCCAGCTTATTGATACCCTCAGAAACACCCTTTCCCACGATGACCAAACCGCCCATTTTGACGGTATCTTCTCCAATTTTTAAGGTGTCTGTTTTATGGGCAGCACCAGCCTCAGGTTTCATGATGGTCATGTTTCCAATCTTGATGATGGCTGTGCCTTTTTTTACCTTGGCACTGTCTTCCTGCGCCATTCCTTGTGTTGACAGAACACCCAATAACAATGCCATTGCTACATGTTTCATAACGATCTATTTGGTTTGATGAATTATTTATTGACGGGGATATAAAAATTAGCGACCTGAATGAATTTTTTATCCGCCGGCGGTTCTTGCTCATTGAGCAGTCTTCTGTTGATGATCCGGATAAGGCTGCTCAAGGCGGATTTTTTTTCAGTTTTCAATGCCGCATTGATCAGCACTGCTGCATTGGGTTCAGATGACATTGGCACTGCATTTATTGCCATGCGTTCTGCAGCAGCCACCAGTGTGGCTTCTGACAGGTTTCCCCTCGGGGTTGGTTTTGCAGATGCATCAATGATGGATGCTTTGCTGGCATCAATGTTAATTTGATTTCGCTCTTCATCTTCACCGATCTGTAGCCCGGCATTTTCTTTTTGAACATCTTGTTGCAGTGCTGCTGTATTTGCTACTGTTGAAGCAATCAAGGAAGGGAGGACTGCAGCAGCAATCGCTTTTACTGCATTGGGTTTATGCCCGGCTTGCTGAATCTCAGTTGCATTTTGAATGTTGCTCTCCCGCACACCGATTGCTGAAACAAAGGCATCTTCAGGATTTGAAGACATGGGCTTTTTTTGCTGAACGGGAATTGCCAGTTGCACAATGGAAGCGTCCTGCTGTTTTTCTCCCATCACCAACCAAAGGATACCCGCGGTAAAAAGTATTGCGGCAGCCGCAGCAAACATCCTGAAGCCATAAACAATTGCACCCTTCTCTTTTTTATAAAGCGCCGATTTGTTGGGACAGGTAATGGAAAGATCTGGTTCAAATGCATACAATGTTTCCAGGTCTTCTTTAATTTCTTTTTTTAAGATTGATGTATCCATCTTCACCAAATCCTTTCCTGGATTGAATTTTAAACGACAAAAGAGACTGAATTCCTCTTCGAGTGAAGGATGCTGCTGCACAAATTCCAAAACAGATTCCTGCTCAGCTGGCGACAATTCGCCATCGGCATAGAGCAGGAAAAATGTTTCGTAATTCAGCAAATTGATCATCGCGCGTTTAATTTTTTCAATTGGTTTATGCTATACGATGGATTGTCAAATGATGTTTTCAAGTTTCCCGACATATTCCTTCAACTGCAGCCTTGCCCTGTGCAAGTAAACTTTTACCTGGCTCGCATTCAATGCCGTAATTCCCCCAATCTCCTCGTACGAATACCCTTCATAATCTTTCAACAATACAAGGGATTTTTGCAAGGGTGTCAATCGCTGCAGTGCCTTTTCCAGCTCCTGTTTCAGGTCTGGTGATACTCCTCTGCTGACCCTGCTCCCCTCTTCAAAAGTGTCCACCAACTGTATCCGCTTATTTTTTCTGATGTGGTCGATCATCTGGTGATAGGCCACTGTGAAAAGGTAGGATTTTGATGTCTCTTGTACGATGGAAGACCGGTTCTTCCACATTTTCTCAAATGCCGTTTGAACAATATCACGCGCATCCTCTTCGTGCTGCAGGTTCTTCAAAATGAACCTGAACACGCCGTCCGCATGGGCGTCAACACAATCATTGTATTCTTTCTCTGTCATTTTGCTCTGGCAAATGTACCACCTTCAATTGTACGAAATGCCAAGGGAAAAGTTACAGGCAAACTGCAAAAAATCATCGAAGCTGGTTGCCGTAGTAGAGACGCAGCAGTTTTTTACAAAAGTTGCGAATTTTAATTGAATTTTGTGGTACCCAAAACCCATCGCATGAACGAATCGATCATCAACCGTCTCCAGTCAGAACTTGCTGAAATAAAAACATCTGGACTTTTCAAGAAAGAGAGAATCATTGAAAGCCCTCAAGGTCCTGTCATTGCTGTTGGGGGACAGGAAGTCATCAACCTCTGCGCCAACAACTACCTGGGATTGTCCTCCCACCCAAAGATCATCGAGGCTGCAAAAAAATACATTGATGAAAGGGGATTTGGATTGAGTTCAGTCCGCTTCATTTGTGGAACGCAGGACATCCACAAGGAGCTGGAACAAAAAATTTCCGCATTTTTAGGAACGGAAGATACCATTCTTTATGCAGCTGCATTTGATGCCAATGGTGGCGTATTTGAGCCCCTCTTCAACGATCAGGATGCCATCATTTCGGATGAACTGAACCATGCCTCCATCATTGATGGCGTAAGACTCTGCAAAGCACAGCGCTACCGCTATAAGCACAATGACATGGCCGACCTGGAAGAGCAATTGAAAGCGGCTGCCCACCTGCGCAACAGGATCATCGTTACCGATGGATCCTTCAGCATGGATGGTACGATTGCCCAGCTCGACAAGATTGTGGCCCTAGCCGAACAATATGATGCAGCCGTCATGATCGATGAGTGCCATTCATCGGGCTTTCTTGGAAAGACAGGGCGTGGCACCCACGAACATTGTGGGGTGGTAGGCAAGATTGACATCATTACCGGAACGCTCGGTAAAGCCCTGGGTGGAGCATCCGGTGGATTCACCAGTGGCAGAAAGGAAGTGATTGAGATGCTTCGCCAGCGCAGCAGGCCTTATCTATTCTCCAATACACTTGCACCGAGCATTGTGGGCGGATCCATCGCCGTACTGGACTTGCTCAGCGAAACCACTGCCCTGCGCGACAAGCTCGAAGAAAACACCCTGTATTTCAGGAACGAAATGACCAAGGCCGGATTCGACATCAAACCAGGTGTTCACCCCATTGTTCCCATCATGTTGTATGAAGCAACAGTAGCGCAAGAGATGGCAGCCAAATTACTGGAAGAAGGGATTTATGTTATCGGATTCTTCTTCCCGGTTGTAGCCAAGGGCAAGGCCAGGATAAGGGTTCAATTGAGCGCGGCCCATGAAAGGGAACATCTCGACAAGGCGATTGCGGCTTTTGTAAAGGTGGGGAAAGAGATGGGGGTTATCTGAGGGATGAGGGGGAAGGGAACAGCCAGGGACGAGGGACAGGGGACGAGGGACAAGGCACGAGTGGAACAGCCGGGTGGAGCCTGCAAACTGATGGCTGCTGAACAACAAATGATTTTATGAGATACCTTTTGCTGTTGTTTTGTTTCTGTTTTTCCAGCAAGATTTTTGCCCAACAAAATCAATTGGTTAAAAAGGTTTTAAAGACGAAAAACTTGATTGCCTTGTGGGATTTTCATGAAGCCGCTGGTAACGATCGGGTTTCATTGAAAGGAAACTTTGCACTGACAGAAATCAATGGTCAAATTGAACGAAACAATGCAGGCCCTTTGTCTGGCTATTCCGCTCAGTTTGGACAGGGCCCTTATCTTTCCTTGTCCAATGGCAAAACAAAATCCCTGAATATTTATGGGCGAAACCAGGGAATAACAGTAGTTGCATGGGTTAATTGGACTGGAGAGCAAACGGGTTTTGTGGGAGGAATGTGGAACGAATACCAAGATGGGGGCAAAAGACAATATGGGCTATTTGTTTCCCTTCCCCATTACAATGGGAAAAACCAGGTATGCGGTCATATCTCCTTAACAGGAAAGCCTACTCCTCCATTCCCATACTCCAAAGATTATTCTGCCAGCGAGCAAGAAGTGCCTGCGAATGCATGGACCTGTATTGCCTTTAACTATGATGGGCAATTCATACGGTCTTATGTCAATGGAAAATTCATGGCCCGGGAAAAAGAACTCATCAATAATACCAAAGGCTTCGAGGGCTACCCCAATGGACTGATTGAATCCAAAAACCCATACTATTTCCCCAATGGAATAGGAAACAATGGTTCTGATTTTACTGTTGGTGCAGTATTGTTGAAGCGTGGAATGGGAAATTTTTTCAAAGGACAAATCGGAGGGCTGGCAGTATTCAATCGTTGCTTAACTGATAAAGAACTTGCGCGCATCGTCAAGTGATGTGCACCTATGCTTGATGAAGGTTTGCACTGCGATGATTACTGTTGCAATAGCTGTTTTATCATCAACCTTCTTGTTTTTGAAAACGGAAAACCAAGCAACAAGGTCAGCATGGTATCAACCAGTAAAGTCAATTCCATTAGACTTCTGCCAGGGCCTTTGAAATGCTTGTTGATGTACATGAATGTTGACTGGATGACGGCAGATTTTGTGATGGCCTTTGTCTGGTGATTGATGCGCGAAGAACCTCCATGCGAATGCGTGCAAACCAATTCATTGTACATCACCCGCAGCCAACCCAAGTCTGAAGCTCGTTTGCTCAGGTCCATGTCTTCACAGTACATCCAAAAACGTTCATCCCATCCTCCCAACGATTCAAAGTCAGTTTTTCGGATCAGCACAAAGGATCCTGAAATCCAGTCTGGATAGGCAACAGGGGCAGTACTTAAATATTGTTTGCTGGATTTCTCTCCCTTCACCAATCTTTCTAAACTTCTCATGGGCGCCCATACATTCCACCATTTTAAAAACAAGCCATGTGGATGGGTGTCTTTCCCACGATCGTTGAGTTGACGAATACCAATCAGTTTCCATGCAGGCTCATTGGTAACCTTTGTCATCAATGGGGTCAGGGTATTGGCCTTTAAAACCGTGTCCGGATTCAGGAACAACAACCAACTTCCTTTTGCATCCCTGGCTCCCCTGTTGCATGCCTGCGCAAATCCTGCATTGGTGTCCTGCAATATGAACCTGACCTCCGGATGCATGCTGATGAAATGATGCACCATTCCATCATCAGAGTGGTTGTCCACAACAATCACCTCGATTTCATGGATCCCCTGTAAAGCAATGCTCTTCAAACAAGCATCCAGCCTGTTCCAGGAACGATAGCTCACAATGATAATGGACAAGGAAATCATCTGTTCAGTTCAATTTAATGCAAAGGTATCAGAAAATGAGGCAACCTTCATCGGAATAGGGATTTTGCATACTTTAGTTACGATCAAAGTATGGTTGATGATTTTAACATAAAGCTGCTGATGCTGGAAGGGGTTAGAAAGTATATGTAGCCGTTGGTCATAGGCAATTGGAATTCATAGGGTACAAAGTGTTTACCTTTGCTGGGATTTAGATTTCACTTGAACATGATCACAAAAAGATTCACTTTTCTTGTTGTTTTTTTGATAACTGTTGTTGCAGGAATATGCCAAGATGTTTCTGAAAAGATATCATTTACAAAAAGAATGCGGGTCATTATAGACAATGATTTTAGCGGTGATCCGGACGGCTTGTTTCAATTGACGCATTTGTTGCTCTCGCCTTCTGTAGAAACCAGAGCAATTATTGGTTCCCACATAGGAATAAAAGACTTTATCGACCCGTCGGATAGGCAAGCAGATAATGCAGCGAAGAAAGCAAAGGAAGTTTTAAAGCTGATGAATGTAGAAAACAGTATTCCTGTTTTGACGGGTTCCAATCTGGCCATGCAAAACGACTCTACTCCGGTTAGAAGTGATGCTGTCGATTTTATCATAAAAGAAGCGTTGCGCAATGACACTAAACTTCCCCTTTACATCCTTTGCGGTGGAGGACTTACAGAAGTTGCATCAACCTTGCTTACCAATCCAATGATTGCAGGAAAATTCACATTGATCTGGATTGGTGGGCCTGAATATCCAACAATAGCATACCCTCCACCAAAGGCTTCAAAAGTCGAATATAACCTGAACATTGATATTCATGCTGCCTGGGTAGTTTTCAATCAATCGGCAGTTGAGTTTTGGCAAGTACCAAGAGATGCTTACCGACAAGCAATTGTGCCTTATTCACAAATACTCTTGAAGGTAAAACCCAAAGGCCAAATCGGACAATTTCTATTTCAAGAACTGATCCAATTGATGAATAAACTACACCGCGTTGGAGAAACCTATATCTTGGGTGATAACCCGTTGGTTTTACTGACGGCCCTACAAACATATTTTGAACCAGATCCGGCATCAAGCAGTTACCAAAAGTTAAAAGCACCGAGAATAAACAGCAATGGCCAATATGAAGACCATCCAAATGGACGCACCATAAGGGTATATACCAAATTAGATGTGCCTTTGATGTTTAATGATTTTTTCATGAAACTGGATTTACATCATCAATTGAACAATATAAAAAAATGACAACAGCATTAATAACAGGAGCGTCAAACGGAATAGGTCTTGAATTGGCTAAAATTCACGCATCAAAAGGTGGAAATTTGGTTTTGGTTGCAAGAAACAAATCCAAATTAGACGAACTTAAAAATGAGCTGGAAGAACAATTCAATATTTCTGTTTACACGATTGGCAAAGACCTTTCGGAACTCAATTCAGCTCAAGAGGTATATAACGAAACTAAGAAGCAAAACATCCAGGTTGACTATTTAATCAATAATGCAGGTTTTGGTGGCTTTGGAATGTTGGATGAAACTGAATGGAACAAAGAACTGCAAATGATCAATTTGAACATTACCACTTTGACATTATTTACAAAACTTTATGTTCAAGACATGGTTAAGCGAAGAAGTGGCAAGATCATGAATGTAGCGTCTACGGCAGCTTTCCAACCTGGGCCAACAATGGCGGTGTATTGTGCAACAAAATCCTATGTATTAAGTTTTACTGAGGCCCTGAGCAATGAAGTGAGTGATAAAGGAATAACGATAACTGCTCTTTGTCCTGGTGCTACTGAGACTGGATTCCAGGCTGCAGGAGGCCTGGATGAAAGTGAACTTTTCAAGGGTAAAAAACTACCAAGAGCCAAAGACGTTGCCGAATATGGTTACCGTGCAATGATGAATGGAAGAACTGTTGCCATACATGGGTTTATGAATTATATATTGTCTAGTTCTGTCAGTTTTATGCCTAGAAATTTGGTCGTAAAAGTTGCACGAAAAATGTTAGACAAAAAATAACTTTAAAAACTATGACACATAAAATTTACCCATGCTTATGGTTTGACGGAAACGCCAAAGAAGCAGCTGATCATTACTGTTCTGTTTTTAAAGATTCAAGAATAGTTTCTGAAAATCCTATTACCGTGGTTTTTGAACTCAATGGAACAAAAATCATGGCACTCAATGGTGGGCCACATTTCAAATTTACGCCTGCCAACTCCTATGTGATCACTTGTGATACACAAGAAGAAATTGACCACTATTGGGAAAAGCTTGGCGATGGTGGAAAGTATCGTCAGTGTGGTTGGCTTGACGATAAATTTGGTGTGTCTTGGCAAATTGTGCCTGCAATTTTAGGAGAACTGATGAACGATCCCCAAAAATCTCAAAAAGTAATGGAAGCATTCATGCAGATGACCAAGTTTGAGATTCAAAAACTAATCAACGCTTAAAAATCAATCATGGCAAGTATCAATCCTCATATCAATTTCAACGGCAATGCGGAAGAGGCATTTCAGTTTTACCAATCAGTATTTGGCGGAGTGTTCTCTACAATCATTCGCTTCAAAGATTTGGCAAGTGCAGACTTTCCGGTCTCTGAACATGAAGAGAATAAAATCATGCACATTGCTTTGCCAATCGGTAAGAGTATCTTAATGGGCAATGATGTACCTGAAATTCTTGGCAGAACCAACGAAGATGAGAACAGAAGCAAAATTGTCATTGCTGCAGAAACCAAAGAAGAAGCCGACAAATTATTCATTGGACTTTCAGTTGGTGGACAAATTGAAATGCCCATCATGGACAGTCCTTGGGGCACATATTTCGGCATGTTCAGAGACAAATACGGAATTGAATGGATGGTGGAATTTAATCCAAATCAAATTGGTTAATCAAGTATATCAAAATTTAATGATGACACTTAAAAACACATTGATTTTATAGGAAACATGTGGTGGGGAGCAGGAAATGGACTCTTTCGGTTTGATGGGAGAAGATTCTACCAAGTGAAACAGAATGGGCCTTGGTAATGCATTTCCATTATGACATTCCAGAAGGTTGAAAGAAAATCAAGCGGAGAAAGATGAACGAGGCATAAACATCTAAACCGGCTCCACCCAGGCACCACTGTCTTTCAGCAATTGGATCAGCTCGTCTACAGCCACTTCGCTGTCAACATTTTTCTTGACGATTTCCTTGCTGCGATAAAGCGTTATTTTACCAGGACCACTTCCCACGTAACCGAAATCGGCATCCGCCATTTCTCCGGGACCGTTAACAATGCATCCCATGATGGCAATTTTCACACCCTTGAGGTGATTGGTCACTGAACGAATCTTTGCAGTCGTTTCCTGCAGATCAAAAAGTGTTCTGCCGCAGCTTGGGCAACTGATGTATTCTGTTTTGGAAATGCGCGTTCGTGTAGCTTGCAAAATACTGAAAGCGGTATTGTTGCTGAACTGGTAAATGTCCTTGACAGGAAGATAGGTGCGGCCCTTTGCTTTTGTGTTATCCATGATGGCCTTCCCATTGAAACCCAGTGAAATTCCGTCTCCCATGCCATCGAGCAACAGTGCGCCTGTTTCAGTGGCAAAATGAATGAGGTGCTCATCGGGGGTATGCATGCCACTATCCGTGACCAGCACCACAGGATTTTTGATGCCAAGCATGGCCAACTCGACAAACATGCGGCGCACACTTTGCATGGCATTGCGGTTCTTGCTGCTCAAACAAAATACAACCGTTTGATTTTTTGCAGCAGCTTGTATCATCTCAAGCTGTCTTTGCAAAACATGAGAGGCTTCTTCTCCTGTGACGATTTCACCAGAAGCTGCGGCAGGATAACAATCCACCATCACAAAATTGATGCGTGTGCTTTTTGAACCCGCAGCAATAAAATCAGCAAGTTCAAAAATCGGGAACTGTGATTCTCTTGATGCATCCCAAATAGAAGCATTCACAATATTCTTCAAGGTTCCGGGCAGTGGAAATGAAATGGGCGTAGAAGCGGTATAGATATAATCGGCAGCGGCATCGCCTATGCTCCACTTGTCTGTGGGCTCATCGTAGGTGTAACCAATGCTTTGCAGTTGCTCTGGGTTGAAGATGCCTGCGCTGCTCATGTCTGCAACCACCACAGGGACCTGCTTTGCGCCGATGTTTTCAACCGCAATGCTGTCGCGCCTTTTGTATTCGAATGGTGAATAAGGCAACTTGGTGATTTCCGGAAGGGTTGAAGTGGATGAAATACCATTGTAGCGCTTGACAAGATCAAGGCATACGGGAATTTCAAACTCAGGATCTTCAGTAAGTGAAACTCTAATGGTATCCCCTATTCCATCCTCCAATAAAGTTCCAATACCAATTGCAGATTTAATTCTCCCATCTTCACCATCACCCGCTTCTGTTACACCAAGGTGGAGAGGATAACAAATGCCAAACTCATTGGTCATGGTTTGAACCAACAGTCGATAGGCCTGGACCATCACCTGTGGATTGCTCGACTTCATGCTGAGCACAATGTTGTGGTAAGATTCACCTCTTGCGATGCGCAGAAACTCCATGGCACTTTCCACCATGCCGATGGCACTGTCGCCATAACGGCTCATGATCCTGTCGCTCAATGAACCATGGTTTGTGCCGATGCGCATGGCAGTTCCATATTCCTTGCAAATTTTAACAAGTGGTGTGAACCTTTCGCGAATGCGATCGATTTCCTCCTGATAATTAGCGTCCGTATACTCAATGAATTCAAACTTTTTCCTGTCGGCATAATTACCTGGATTCACTCTTACCTTTTCAATGATGCGTGCAGCAATCTCGGCTGCATTGGGCGTGAAATGAATATCCGCAACAAGTGGTGTTTGGTAGCCACGCTTGCGCAATTCTTTTTTGATTTCAAGAAGATTGTTTGCCTCGTTTTTTGAAGGTGCAGTAATTCTCACCATTTCTGCGCCTGCTTCAATGCAACGGATAGACTGTTCAACAGTTGCAAGTGTATCCATGGTATCTGTGGTGGTCATGGTCTGGACCCTGATGGGGTGGCCATTGCCCAACAACAAATCTCCGATCTTGACTTCTGCCGTTTGCAACCGCTTGTACGATACGAGGCCTGAAAATGAATTATGTTCTTGCATCAATTGCAATTTACACTATTGTACGATAGAATCTTTTACGGCAGGACGCCTGGTTGCATTTCTCTTTTAACCATTCTCTGATTGGAACACTACATGATGCCCTTGAAAAAACCGATGTGCGCGAGGATATCATCCATGAGTTGCTTGCCAATGGCGTTGGTATCTGCTTCGGCACCTGCATCAAAGTTGATGACAAATGGATAGACATGCCTGTTTTCCTCAACCCATCCAACAACCCAACCCAGCTGCCTGCCCTTGAGGCGCACCGAACCCAACTGATAAGCCGTTTGAAACTGTGCATTGTTCTCTACAATCAGCATTTTTTTAAGGCTTTCCTGCACACTGGCCCTGATGGGATGCTGCTTGAAATACAAGCGCTTGATCAATCCAAGCTGTTCATCCGCAGAGATTTGCAGGCTATCGTTCATCCAAAAATGCTGAAGATCGTTTCCGATTTTCCTGTTGCCGTATTTGAGGCTGTCCACCCAAAACTTCATGGTGTCTTTGCCAATCAGCGAAGCCACCGTTTCAAAATGTGGTGTTGAGTTGGCGCGGAATGCAGTATAAATATTGAGGCTTGATCCTGATGAATCATTTGCCTTGACCATTGAACTGTCGTCCGTGAGTTTTCCGGTGTGCAACGCCACCATTGTACTTACAATATTGAAAGTCTGTCCCGGCGCATAATTCTGCTTGAACCGATCCAAATCGTATACCGTAAATGTTCCCCTGCTGTTGTCAAACATGCCGAAAGTGCCCTTGACATTGTGTTTTTCAAGGATACCACCAATTTCATCATCAATGGTAACATTGTTGACGGTACATGCATTGAAGGCAAATACAGAAAGGAGAATGACAAAAAGCGACAGGATCCTTTTCATGAAACTGGTTTGTGGGGATGAATTATTCAGGCGTTTGGTTCAGTCCTCCGCCTTTCCACCACCTGAAGCCAACAAAGCCGATGATGGCCAAAGGTGCAATCATCAGGTAGATGATCCCGCTGTTCAGGCCTTGTGCAGGCTTGTGTCCAAGTTGCTGGGCTGTTTTGGTACAGATGGAACATTGGGCACTTGCATCGTTCGCAACTGCGAAGAGCAAAAACATGCTGAATGTGATCAGGTACCTTTTCATGTTGTTTATGCGTCGGCCTTCATTTGCTTGGCCAGGCGGTTTCTTTCTGTTTCGTCCAAAATGAGTTTTCGCATGCGGATGAAATTGGGAGTCACCTCGATACACTCATCGTGTTGGATATACTCCATGCATTCTTCCAGTGTCATTTGCTTTTTGGGAGCAATGCTTGCCGCACCATCCGTACCACTGGAACGCATGTTGGTCAATTTCTTTCCTTCATTTGGATTAACAACCAAATCACCTGGTTTGTTGTTCTCGCCGATCACCATTCCCTTGTATACCTCTTCACCTGGATCGATAAAGAAGAATCCGCGGTCTTGGAGCTTGTCAAGCGAGTAGGCCGTGGTATTCCCGCCTTCCTTTGCCAACAATACACCATTGTTTCTTCCGGGGATGGCGCCTTTCCAAGGCTTGTATTCTGTAAACCGGTGTGCCATTACTGCTTCACCTGCGGTGGAAGTCAGCATGGTGGTCCTGAGACCAATCAGTCCACGGCTCGGAATTTCAAATTCTATGTGTTGCATGTCGCCCTTGGTCTCCATGACGGTCATTTCCCCCTTTCTTCTGCTCACGAGATCAATCGCCTTTGAAGCGAATTCCTCGGGAACATCAATCACCAGTACCTCATAAGGCTCGCATTTTTTCCCATCAATATCCTTAACAAGTACCTGTGGCTGACCAATGGTCAACTCATATCCTTCCCTTCGCATGGTCTCAATCAATACACCAAGGTGCAGGATTCCGCGACCAAAAACAAGGAAGCTGTCCGCACTATCGGTTTCCCTCACGCGAAGCGCAAGGTTTTTTTCGGTTTCTTTCATGAGACGGTCACGCAAGTGACGGCTTGTAACAAACTTACCATCACGGCCAAAGAAAGGCGAGTTGTTGATGCTGAACAACATGCTCATCGTCGGCTCATCCACATGGATGATGGGCAATGCCTCAGGTGCATCAAAATCAGCAATGGTATCTCCGATGTTGAAACCTTCGATGCCCACTACCGCACAAAGATCGCCCGCCATTACCTCTGTCACCTTCCTTTTTCCCATGCCTTCAAACACGTACAATTCTTTGACACGTTGCTTTTTCACAACACCATCCGCCTGCATCAGGGTGATGGGCTGGTTTTCCTTTATCGTTCCCCTTGCTACTTTTCCGATGGCAATGCGGCCAAGAAATGATGAGTAGTCGAGGGATGTGATCTGCATTTGCAGGTTTCCTTCACTGATTTTTGGTTCCGGAACATGTTGTAAAATCCCCTCCATCAGCGGAATGATGTCCTCAGTTGGCGTAAGGCTGTCATTGAACCAACCGTTCTTGCCCGAACCATAATAAGTGGGGAAGTTGAGCTGTGCTTCAGTGGCATCCAGGTTGAAGAAAAGCTCAAAAATCGCATCATGAACTTCGTCCGGACGGCAGTTTGGCTTGTCTACTTTGTTGATCACAACGATTGGAAGCAGGTTCAGCTGAAGCGCCTTCTGCAATACAAAGCGGGTCTGGGGCATGGGGCCTTCGAAAGCATCCACCAACAGGATGACGCCGTCTGCCATTTTCAAAACGCGCTCCACCTCACCACCAAAGTCGGCGTGGCCTGGAGTATCTATCACATTGATTTTTACGTCGTTATATGTAACCGAAGCGTTTTTGCTGAAGATGGTGATGCCGCGTTCCTTCTCAAGATCGTTGCTGTCCATGATCAGTTCGCCAGTCTCTTGGTTGTCGCGAAATACCTTGGCAGTGTGCAAAATTCTATCCACCAGGGTAGTCTTACCATGGTCAACGTGGGCGATGATGGCGATGTTTCTAATGTTCATATTCTTGTTTAGAGGCCGCAAAGTTAAGCCTTTTCAGGCGGGTGGGCAATTTAAATTACTGTTCTGGCCTGTACAGGAACAGATGGTTTTGCCAATAGACCCTGCATTGCTCATAAATCGGTTTTTTCAGCCGATGGTCTGGAAGGGGCATTGAGGGAGGACCGGGGAACGCCGTAATGAATACATGACCGTTATTCGTTGGCCGCAGTACCAGTGTGTATTCCCATGTCGGAGGGATTTCATCCACTTCCAGGTGCAGCAGGTCAATACCCCTGTTTCGGCGGATAAAAATGCGATTCCGGTTTTCAAGAGGAATCTCAGCAACAGGCAGAACTGCCCTGCTCCCGATGCCATTGGGGAAATCGGCACTGTCTGCAGTTCCATGCAGCAAGAGGTTGCCATTGTCTCCCAAGATTTCCTTGTAAGGGTATTTGAAAACCTTTTCCAGCAATGAGGGGATGTCTTGCGCAAACACTGGAAAAAACCTCGATCCTGGCTCGGTCAGTTCCCTCTTGATGCCCTTTGCAGTATAGCCGGCCCTCAACAACCTTTCCTCAAGCCCATCAGCCAATCCCTCAAAATGCCTCAGCATGTGCATCTGATTGACCAGTGTATATTTGATGTTGTTTGCTTCCAACATGGCTATCTTTATTCCCTGCAAAGGAACTCCTTTGTTGGCGCCCCACCATGAAAATATCACTCTTATACCTGGTTTTCATCTGTCAGTTTTTACAGGTCAAATCCCAACAGATTGATACGGTAGTCCAAAAACCGGCCTACACTTCCTATTATTCTTTCCTGGTCAAGTCTCCCCTTTACGTGGTGTATTATTTGTACAAGGGGGGCGGAGATTGTTCACGACAAAGACTCTCCTTCACCAGGGAATACAGGTCTGCCAGCAACAAGGACTATGCAAAAAGTGGGTATGACCGCGGGCACCTGGCCAATGCAGAAGATTTTGCCTTTGATTGTGCAATGGAAAAATGCACGTTCTCCTACTACAATTGCATCCCGCAACACCAGCGCCTGAACAGGGGTTCCTGGAAAACATGGGAGGCCACCATCAGAAAGGAAAGCCAGCGCGACAGGCTGAAAATCTATACCGGTGGCATTTACGGCAAACAGACCATCGGAAGCGGAGTGGGTGTGCCGGATTACTGCTGGAAAGTCGTTTACAATACCAGGACCAAACTGATCCTTCACGCCCTTCTTTTCAAGAACGATGAAACTGAAGCTGTTCAAAGGATTACCACCACGCAGTTGAAGGCCATGCTGAATTACCCGATTGCTTTCAATGCCAACTGATCATTTTCTCCTGATCAGGTATGCCATCCCGACCATCAGCAACAAAAACATCATTCCAGTGAACTGGTGCGCAACGCCCAGCCACAGCAATGCTGTTTTGTTGTCGGCAAACAATACGGTAAGAATGCCCAGGAGCACCTGCAAAAAGACCAAGAACAAGGGCAGGGATCTGGTTTTTGTGAACATGGTTCCGCCAACAATTTTTTTGGCTTGAAGGTGCCAGACAATTACCAGGCCTGCGATGAGGTATGCCAACATGCGGTGAATGAAATGAACCGCCAACGGATCATGGGTAAAGTTGGACAAGGTATCATTCGAAAAAGACGATGGAACAAATTCACCATTGATCGAGGGCCATGTGGTGGCGAAGTTTGCTGCCTTCAACCCTGCCATGAATGCACCAAATACCAGCTGAACCACGAGCAGTGCCAACAACCAAAGGGTGAACTTCCGGAGTGATGGGTTCACCACATGATGGTCCTTGGATACCAACAGCATCATGGCAAACCAGTAGGTATAGCAAAGCAATCCAAGGGCAGATATAAAATGAATGGCCAGGCGGATATGGTCAACATACAATTTTTCATCGTTGAGCCCACTGGCCACCATGATCCAACCGATCAGCCCCTGTGCTGCACCCAACAGAAAGAGGATGAACAAGGGATTGATCATTTCTTTCCTGAACATTTTTTTGGCCAGAAAATAAATGAAGGGGATGAGAAAAACCAGGGCGATCAACCTCGCCCATTCGCGGTGAAACCATTCCCAGAAATAAATGAACTTGAAGTCAGAAAGTGTAAACTCAAAATTGAGGTGTTTGAATTGCCCAATCTGTTTGTATTGCTCAAATGCCTTCAGCCAGGATGACTCATTCAATGGTGGGATGGCCCCCAGGATGGGCTTCCACTCGGTGATGGATAGTCCTGACCCTGTCAGCCTTGTGATCCCGCCCAGCAGAACCTGAACAATGATCATTCCCACTCCGATCAACAACCATATCGCTACGGCATTTGACTTGGGGGCATCGGTTTTTGCTATCATGCTGCAAAGGTATTGCAGTTGTGCATGGAAGGGATTTTTTGATGAATTTTTCTTGCTACTTTGCAACAGATGCTCAAACCATTTTACCAAGACCTTCACCCTGAAGCAGGATGCGACGAAGCCGGAAGAGGCTGTTTGGCAGGGCCGGTATTTGCAGCAGCCGTCGTGCTTCCGCCCGATTTCTCGGATCCAGTGTTGAACGACTCGAAAAAGATCAGCGAAAAAACGCGCTATGCCCTGCGGGAAATGATCCAAAAGCTTGCCCTCAGTTGGGCCGTGGCCAGAATTGATGCGGCAGAAATAGACCAGATCAATATCCTGAATGCCTCCATCAAAGCCATGCACCTGGCACTGGACCAACTCAAGAAAAAGCCATCCTTCATCATCATTGATGGCAACCGGTTCAAGCCATATCAATCAACACCACATGCCACCATCATCAAGGGTGATGGTAAATATTTTTCCATCGCGGCAGCCAGCATCCTGGCAAAAACCTACCGCGATGACTTCATGCTGGAGCAGCATGAAAAATACCCACAGTACAATTGGATCAGGAACAAGGGCTACGGGACGCTTGACCACAGAAAGGCCATGGAATCATTTGGCAATTGCATCCTGCACAGAAAAAGTTTCAAGGTCAGGCCAATGGAAGGGCCATAGACTGTTAAAAATCCCATTTAAATCATAAACCACTGAGAACCTTTAAACCTTTTGAATTGGTGATGGTCAATAAGGAAACGACTAAATCTACGATCATGATAACAAAAAATCTCATCCTTTTGACCTTCGCCATGTTCATGGCATTTGCCAGTTCAGAAGTAAAAGCCAATGTCAACAACATTAACAACATTACATTTCAGCACCAGCTTCATCCCAGGCATGGCAAGGTTGCAAAACGGAAAGCCAAGCATGTCAAGCATCAATTGATCAAAAGAGAATTTAAAAAAAGGGCGCTGAGGTCCAGACGCCGGGGAATCACCATCGTGATCTGATCATATCCATTTCTACATAAAAAGGCCATGCACAACATGGCCTTTTTACATCAGTTGACCCATCCCCTGCCTGGTCACCACCGCCTCATCATCAGTCATGTCCACGATGGTTGAATGCTCCAAACCACCAATTCCACCATCAACAACGATGTCAACCAGTTTGTGAAACTTTTCATGGATCAGTTCAGGATCGGTGTATTCTTCGACCATGTCTCCAGGCAAGGATGAACTCAGGATGGGATTGCCCAACGCCGCAGCAATGGCATGGGTAATGTTGTGATCGGGTACCCTTAGTCCAATGGTATCCTTTTTACTTTTCAGGATTTTAGGCACTTCCTTGCTGGCAGGAAGAATAAAAGTGAATGGACCAGGAATATGGTTCTTGATGAGACGATACTGCGGAGTGGAGATGGCCCTTGCATATTTGCTCAGATCAGAAAGATCGCTGCAAATGAAGGATAGGTTGGCCTTTGAGGGATCAATGCCCTTGATGCGGCATATCCTTTCAACTGCTTTGGGTTGAAAAATATCACAACCCAGCCCATAAACAGTGTCGGTGGGATAAATGATCACACCGCCGTTGCGCAAACAATCTGCAATCTGCTTGATCAAACGCACTTGAGGGTCTTTTGGATGCACAGTAATCAGCATGGCTTCAAATATAATCAGATTGAAGCGACTGCTGTTGTGCTGCCACCGACAAGCCTGAATTAATTGCTTAAACCCAACTTATGAAATGGTCCAGGTTTCGCCACCACGAAGCAACTTGTTGAGGTCTCCGAGGCCTTTTTTGGCAATCACCTCATCAATCTGCATTTGCATTTGGTCTTCGTAGCAGGCCCTTTCGGTTTCATAGAAAACACCAAAAGGCCTTGGAAGATGGCCAGCGATACGGGGATCATCAAACATACGGACAAGTATCTGCGCCTTGTAGAAATCATGGTCATCGTGGATCCAGCAATCATCTGCGCTGGCACCATCAGTGAGGTCAACAACAACAGGTTTGAATCCGTCAAGCTTGATTCCCTTTTCCTTGTTGGCACCAAAAATCAATGGCTTGCCTTGCTCAAGGAAAAGTGTTTCCATGGGCTTAGAAGCCTTGTCTGTAAAGATTTCAAATGCACCATCATTGAAGATGTTGCAGTTCTGGTATATTTCAAGAAAGGATGCTCCCTTGTGGGCATTGCTCCTCAGCAGGGATTCCTGAAGATGCTTGGGGTCCCTGTCCATTGTCCTCGCGATAAAGGTGGCATCAGCGCCCATGGCCAATGCCAGGGGATTGAAAGGATGGTCGATGCTGCCAAAAGGAGTGGACTTGGTCACCTTGTGTTCTTCTGATGTTGGAGAATATTGTCCCTTTGTCAAACCATAGATCTGGTTGTTGAACATCATGATGTTCACATCAAAATTCCTCCTGAGCAAATGGATGGTATGGTTTCCACCGATACTCAAAGAATCACCATCACCTGTTACAATCCAAACACTGAGTTCGGGCCTCGTTGCCTTCAACCCACTGGCAATGGCGGTGGCCCTTCCGTGGATGGAATGCATTCCGAAGGTTTCCATGTAATAAGGAAAGCGGCTTGAACAACCGATTCCTGAAACAATGACTATGTTTTCCCTCGGGATGCCCAGGGTTGGCATCACCTTCTGTACCTGTGCCAAGATGGAATAATCGCCACATCCCGGACACCAACGCACTTCCTGGTCAGTTTGAAAATCCTTTGAAGTCAATGGCGCTGCTGTTTGTAAAACCTCACTCATAAAACGCTTTTATTCCTTTAAATATACTCAATTATTTTGTTTCGTTGGATGACTGCAACGCTTCCCAATATTCTGCACCCCTTCTGGTATGGGGGATGACGATGGTGCCACCGACAATGTTGGCCACAGAGAATACCTCATACACTTCATCGGTTGTCAATCCCAGTTCATGGCATTTGCCCAAGTGGTATTTGATGCAATCATCACAGCGCAAGACCATGCTGGCCACCAGGCCCAGCATTTCCTTGGTTTTCACGTCCAAAGCCCCTTCCTGATAGGTATGGGTGTCAAGGTTCCACAAACGCTTCATCACCAGATTGCCCTTGCCCAGGATGACATCATTCATCCTTTCCCTGTATTCGTTGAATTCATTTACGATGCTCATGTGTTAGATTGTAGTGCAAAGTTGCAGAAAAGAATTGGGATTGGGGGTGAGGGAACAGCCAGGGACGAGGGATGAGGGAGCAGCCAGGGACAAGGGACGAGGGACAGGGGACGAGGGAACAGCCGGGGATGAGGGATGATGGGAACAGCCAGGGACAAGGGACGGGGGAACAGCCGGGGATGAGGGAAATGCATTTTGCTGGTTTGACGCTGCTTTTTTTCTTCAGGGCTTAAACAGAAAAAGGGAACCAATGGTTCCCTTTTTCAATCAGATGGTTGATGCGATTACCAACGGTTTCCACCGCCGCCGCCACCGAAATTACGGCGAGGAGCACCACCGCCACCACCATTGCTGGGGCGCGCTTCACGAGGCTTCGCCTCGCTTACTTTGATGGCACGGCCTTCAACAGTTGCACCATCCAATTCTTGGATAGCCTTCTGTGCGGCTGCATCGTCAGACATTTCAACAAAACCGAAGCCACGGCTACGACCAGTGAATTTGTCTGTGATAACTTTTGCTGAAGTAACTTCTCCATACTCAGCAAAAAATTCTTTCAAGTCTTCATCCTGTACGTTGAAGCTCAAATTTGAAACATAAATGTTCATTTCAAAAAAATAAAAAATTAAAAAAGGATGAGAGAAACACAGACGTAAAGAAGAATTACTATTAGCAGAACATGCGTAGCAGAAAATACTTTCACTTACTAAATACTGTACTTAACTCAAATTACTGGACAAAGCTAGCCTTTAAAATTTGATTTGCAAGAAATAATTAAAGAAAAGTGTGATTTTTTGCACATTTTAACAACATTTTTCTTAAAAAGGGACAGCTTTTTTCTCTGCCTGAAGGCTGCGGAAGGTGATAACGGTGCTGAACAAAAAGAAAAAGGCTCCTGCAATAAAAGGCGCTCCCGGGAAATAAACAGCTGCATCATCCCTGCTGAAAAAAGAAAACAGATTGGTCATCAGGGGTGGTCCAACGATGGCTGTTGCACTGATCAGGCTGGTAAGCGCGCCTTGAAGTTCTCCCTGTTCATTGGCTGGAACATGGGAAGATATGATGCCCTGAAGGGCAGGGCCGGCAATGCCTCCAAGGCAATACACCACACAAAAGGCAAACATCATGTAGGTGCTGGCTGCAAACGCAAAGCAGACCATTCCAAGGGTATACATGACCAATCCAACAAACAAAGCCCTGGTCTGGCCAAGTTTGGGTATGGCAACCCGGATCAGTCCTCCCTGAACAATGGCAATCATCAGTCCTACAAAGGCAAGTGAATACCCGACCATGGCAGGGTTCCAACTGAATTTCTTCATGGTATAATAACTCCAGGTACTCTGCACCGCATTTCCGCCAATGTAAATGAATGTAAGGGAGAGCACAAGTCCGGCAACTGCAGGATATTTTCTAAGGTGGACCAGTGAACCCACCGGATTGGCCCGCTTCCACTCAAATTTCCTCCGCTGGTCTTTTGACAATGATTCCGGGAGGATGAACAGACCATACAACCAGTTGACCATGGTGAGCCCGGCTGCAAAAAGAAAAGGCACCCTTTCCCCAAACTGGCCAAGTACGCCCCCAATCAACGGACCAATGATGAAGCCCATTCCAAAAGCTGCACCAATCATTCCAAAATTCTGGGCACGTTTTTCAGGACTGCTGATGTCGGCAATATAGGCCGACGCTGTTGTGAAACTGGCGCCAGTGATGCCAGATAAAATCCTTGCAAAGAACAACCAACCAATGCTGGGTGCCCAGGCCAACAGCAGGTAGTCCAGTCCAAATCCCAGCAAGGAAAAAAGAATCACAGGCCTTCTGCCATATTGATCGCTCAGGCTTCCCAGCACTGGAGCAATGAGAAATTGCATGAAGGCATAGGTGAACATAAGCCATCCGCCGTACCTCGAAGCCACACTCATGTCGCCGCCTGTCAACTGCTGTATCAGCTTGGGCAATACGGGAATGATGATCCCCAGCCCAATCACATCAACCAGAACGGTTACAAAAATGAAGCCCAATGCTGCAGTTCGGCCTTTTCCAAACATAATATTACAATTGATCAGTGTTGCAATGAATCATAGACCTTGACCTTGCTCCAGAGCTTGGAACAATCGGCAATGAATTTCAAGTGCTTTGGATGCGTTTGGTAAATATCATGGTCTTCTGAAGTTTCGAAAATATTCAACCATGAAATGGAATAGGAATTGTCAATCACTTCCCTATCGGTGGGTGCGGGCACGCCGATATGGTACATCTTGATTTCTTCAACAGATGCCAATGCTTCTAGCCCCGCTACCAATTGCTGGAGGTCTTCCTTGCTTTCGGGATGCTTGAGCCAAAAATAAACGTGGTGAATGAATGTGTTTTTGAGTTCCATTGTTTTGATTTGTGTCGCTAAGGTATGCAATTATCAGCGGGCCTCCTGCAGCCAATCCTGGATGCCAAGCCGAATTTTTCTGGCCACATTCGCAGGTGATTTTTTGGAAAGGATAAACTTTTCATCAGACAAGTTGCTGAGAAAAGCCACTTCCACCAGACAATTGGGATAATCAGTAGGGCCACTCAGCGCAAAGTTGAAACTGCCGACATTGCCAAACTCATTGAGACCCAACTCCATCATCCGTTTCAAAATGGTTTGGGTAAGGGGCCGAAAACCGATATGCCGGTAAAAGGTACTTGTTCCCCTGACCGTATCCACGGAGGAAGAATTGAAATGGATGCTGATGAGCAGGTCTGGTGCAGTATCCCTCAACATCTTGATGCGCTCTGGCATGCTCAGGGAGGTATCGGAAGTTCTGGTCATAAAAACCCTTTTGATCCCGGCCTTTTTTAACTCTTTTTCCAATGCTGACGCGTATTCCAGGGTGAGGGTCTTCTCCAGTTTGGATGAAGTTCTTCCTGCTGCACCGGAATTGTCTCCTCCATGCCCGGCATCTACCGCAATAAAAACGTTCTTGATTTTCTTGTCTGGTGCATGTTTGATCCTGATGGTCAACCTGGAACCGATGCTGTCATAATACACGGTATACCCCCAATGCATTTTACTTTTCAGGTCAACATATACCCTTAGGACCCCATTTTCCAGTTGTTCAAACCAGGTATTCCTGGCTTCACTGAGCATTCCTTTTTGTGTAATCCAGTTGGTATTTGAGGTGATGCCAAAAAGATCAATGGCAAGCCTGTTTGGATTTACCTGCATGGTTCCCCGGTATGGAAGCCTTTCGGGCATGGAGATGGTGATATAATCAAAACGATCATCACTGTATGTTTTCCAGTTGCCGCTGAGGTAGTAGGGCCTGAGCTTGAAGGTGGAGTCGAAGCGCAGGCTCGGTTTTGCCACAAATGCCTTGAGGTTGTTGGCCAATTCTATGATATAATCATTGTTAAGGCTATCGATGACTTTCACCAGTACACCGGTGTCCATATAGGTCATCTTTGCGCCACCCAGTCTGTCATCGCCCGGACCATACTCAAAGAAAGGAAGTGTTCCAGTTGTTCTTGCAAGCCTTGTTGTTTTGCCGGTGGCAGATCCAGATTGACTTCCATTGAGCACAGGCTGACCCTGAACAACGGCAAACAAGGAGAGATACACCAGAAACTGAACAACTTTCTTTTGCATGCCCCTAAGTTAGTTTTTTTACGTAGCCCTGCATATGGTTACACGGATCAAAAATCAATTTCAACGAATTTTCACAGATTTAAGTGCTATATAGGAATGGATCTTACAGCGTTTTAACAATGCTGGCAATGAAAAAATGATTTTACAGCATAATTGATGAAATTTAACTGCTGATTGAACCAACCCATGACCATTCTTTTCATCACATCTCTTGCACTGCTCTTGCCTTACCGTTTCATTATCCGCCGTGCAAACAGGCAGTTGATGTTGCTGAAAAAGTTTGTGCCAAGAGAAATTACAAAGACGAAAGCCAGCATCATCATTGCAGCAAGAAACGAGGAACTGAACATAGGGAATTGCCTGGAGTCCTTGCTGAAACAGGATTTCCCAAGAGATCAAGTGGAAATCATTGTGGTGGATGACCAGTCGGTTGACGAAACTGTGGGTGTGGTAAAAACTTATGCCGAAAAGGGCATACGACTGATCTGCCTGGGCACGGGCGATGCAGCTGGGAAAAAAGCCGCCATTGCAAGGGGCATTGCCATGGCATCACACGACACCATCATCACAACGGATGCAGATTGCAGTTTTCCACCAACATGGCTCAACACCATGCTGTCTTTCAAGGAAGAGATGGACGCAGTATTTGTGGCAGGTCCCGTGCAATTCAGGAAGGAAAAAACAATGCTCGACCGTTTTCAGTCTCTTGATTTCATGGCCCTGCAGGGAATCACCGCTGCAGCAGTCAGCAACAAGCAATTGAACATGTGCAATGGAGCCAACCTGCTGTATACCAAAGAAGCATTTTTAGCAGTCAATGGATTTGAGGGAATAGATCATGTTGCGTCGGGTGACGACATGCTGCTGATGGAAAAGATAGACAAGGCGCTTCCGGGCGGCGTCGCCTACTGTTTTTCAAATGGTGCAATTGTGGTTACCGAACCTGCAGTTTCTTGGAATGCATTCATCCAGCAAAGGATTCGCTGGTCGAGCAAAGCGAAAAACTATAAAGGCTTTTTTATCAAAGCAACCCTACTGCTGGTTTATCTTGTAAATGCTGCCTCGGTGTGTTTTTTGTTGGCTGGTGCATTTGATGCGCAGTTGCTGCAGTATTGGCTCTTGCTCACCACCATGAAAACAATTGTGGAGTTGCCCTTCATGATCCGCATTGCAGCCTTTTTCGGTAAATCATCTTTGATTCCCTGGTTCATTCCATTCCAGCCGATTCATTCCATCTACACCGTCTTGGCTGGAACATTTGGGTTGTTCTCCAAGTACAACTGGAAAGACAGAAAGGTGGGCTAATGATCACTCACTTCATCAGCCGGCAACAGGAACGTGGCGGTTGAAACTTTCGTCAAGGGAGATGAAGGTTTCTGTACGCTCGATGCCCTTGATTTTCTGAAGTTGATCATGCAATACAAAGCGCAACTGGGTAATGTCTTTTGCAACAACTTCCAGGAACATGCTGTAGTTTCCTGTTGTATAATTCAAGCGCACGATTTCAGGGATTTTTTTCAGGTCTTCTGCCACCTGATCATAAAGCGAACTTTTTTCAAGAAAGATTCCAACAAATGCTGTAATATCGTAGCCCAAAAGTTTAAGGTCTACATTCAGCCTGGTTCCTTTTACGATGCCTATCTCTTGCAGTTTCTTGATCCGCACATGGATTGTTCCACCTGAAACAAAAAGCTGCTTGCCAAGATCGGCATAAGAAATTCCAGCATCTCCCATCATGATCTGAATGATCTGGAGATCGAGTTTGTCAAGATTCAATTTTGAGGCCATATAGGGATGTGTTTTTAATATTTTTCAAATATAAATACTAATTCTTAAATATTGTCAATAAATTAAAAATATTTGTTGAATTATTATCAATAAAATGTCAATTGCCTTAATTTTGTATCAGTTCTTTATCAATGTGGGGTGATGAAATTTTGGCAGACATGCCCTCTTGTCTCGAGGGTGGGGATAACAGGATAAACGTAGTGTAGAGCCGTCTCGCAAGAGGCGACCAGGGTCGACCACTGAACTTTGCGCTACAGCTAACTGCCTCGTGGAGGTTCGATCCCTCCCCCTACAGCATTATTAAGTCCCTATTTAATTGTAAATCAATTGAATAGGGATTTTTTATTTCAAATAGGGGAACTTACAGGGTGTCTCGAACCCCTAATAACTAGACAAACCTTCGATATTGATTATACTGTTTTGAGATTATTTTTCTACTGCTCACAACAATGATAATACCAATACATAACTTGTATTCTTTCCAAGACCCTCTTCCTTTGTTAACACACCTTTTTCCATCAGATCAGTAACATCTCTCAATGCCGTGTCTCTGGAACACTTGGTGATTTTTGCATATTTGGTGGTTGTCAGTTTTCCCTCAAAACCATCCAACAACTTGTTGACGATGGCATGCTGACGATTGTTCAAATGAACAGCAACATTCGTCTTCCAAAATTCAGCCTTTTGTAAAATTTTTGAAAGGGATGCCTCGGTTGATGCATACGTCCGCTCTAAACAACCGAAATACCATTGAATCCAGATGGTTATGTCTGTGGATCCACGTTGCGTTTGCTCAAGAATGAAATAATAATCATTGCGTTCTTTCCTTATTTGAGCACTCATGCTGTAAAAACGATATGAAGTTTCATCGGCCCGGGCCAATTGCATGTCTGTTATAGCTCTTGCCATTCTCCCATTCCCATCCTCAAATGGATGAATTGTAACAAACCACAAATGTGCAATGGCGGCTTTCATGAGTGCATCCAACTCCTTCGCGTTGAACCAGTCAATGAAGATATCCATCTCTTTTTCAATACGCATTGAAGAAGGGGCTTCAAAATGCACCTTTTCCTTGCCCATCGCACCTGAAACAACCTGCATCGGATCATCCTCGTTGTTTGTTCTCCATTGGGCCACTTCTATTTTTGACATCCCGCTATAACCCGTTGGAAACAAGGCCGCATGCCAACCATACAACCGCTCTTTGGTCAAAGCCGACGCATGGTTTTGTGTAGCATCTATCATCATTTCAACCACCCCGTCCACATGTCTGTCGGATGGAACCAGGCCTGAAATCTCCAACCCGAGTTTCCTGGCTACAGATGACCGTACCTCATGAAAATCCAATATTTCACCCTCGATTTCACTTGACTTTATCACATCTTGGGTAATTGTTTCAAGGTTGGCTTCAATTTTTAGATCAAAACCCAATGCCTCCATTTTGCCCAATAACCTGCCTTGTTGCATCCGCAACTTCACCAACAATGGATGCAATGTATCCTCCTGCCAAGTAAAGTTTGGCCAATCGGACAGTTGATGGATGAATCTGCTCATTTGATCTAAATAAGGCGAATTTACCTATAATTTGCCTTAAAAGCAATTATTCGCCTTATTTTTTAAGGCGAATATTGGTTTTTTGGGCTTAAAACAGCAAAGCCTAACACATCCATAGGCAATGATCCTCTTTTAATATAAACAGCATATTGTATCAAGGGATTCTATACAGTTTCGTCTTTCCCATCCCTAAGTCGATATAACAATGATTTGTCTCAACCCAGTCAAATCCCTGCTTCAAATTGTTTGAAATATCCAGAGCAAGTCAAAATCTTGTATCAAATCCCACCAATGAACATGAAAACACCATTAATCCATTATATTTGAAGCATATACTTTCGGGCCATGTCAAAATTTTTAGCCGAGTTAAAATGGTTTTTTGGTGCGCTTTTGGCAGCTTGTATGTTATCTTTTTTGTTTCTGTTGATGGCTAAAATCAGCTTTCAACATGAAGATCCTCCGCCTTTTTTTACGCTGAGAAAATATTTGGTCGGGATTGCAGTGATGCTCTGTGCGGTATATTCCACCCGATGGATGTTAGGGGCCATAAAACAGGTATTGTTGGGTTAGTACATACCATATTCTATGATCCATCAGATTGTTTCCGCCTTTGTAAGCCAGTTAAACGAGTTCATTCGCAATGAACTGGGATTGGCTGACGATATTGTAATCGCCTCCAATTTAATGGACATTAAAGGCGGGGCACTGATGCAGATTGACAACAAGGTCTGTGTCTTTGTGCAGAACATTGAGGAGGAAAAACTTTTAAAGAATACCAGCTTCCATTCAAACAATGGCATGGCTTCTCAAATGTTCATCAACATTTATGTGGTTTTTGCAGCAAACTTTCCAGAGCCCAATTATCAAGAAGCCCTCCGTTATGTTTCATTGGTCATTGAGTTTTTTCAGGGTAAGCCATTGTTCGACAGGTCAAATACCCCGGAGTTGCCAACTTCGGTGGACAAGGTTGCCGTTGAATTTTTCAATCAATCGATCCAGGACCTCAACAACTTGTGGAGTTTGATCGGAGCCAAATATGTGCCGTCAGTGGTGTACAAGGTGAAGACCTTGCCATTCCATCAGCAGATGATCAAGCAGGATGTTGGTCAGATCCTGTCCGGACAAGACCTGGATGCGGCAAGAAAGAATTTGTTGCGAAGATTGGCTGCAGATGGGCTGTCTGAAGCCTTGGCGTTAGGAGAGAAACAAGCCAAAACAGATGAAACAAGAAATTAGTGGGGCAAGAAAAGCAAATATCCAAATCATCCACGCAATTCGGACTGTCGGTTCGTTTTTTTGTTCTGCACGACTACTATGTCAACGGAATTTGTCCTGATTTTGGTTTTCAACCCACCACCGAAACCTTGCTTAAACTTCGGAACAACCGGCTTAAGTTCAGGGCGCTGAACAATGGGCTGGAATTGGCCTTGGACATGTACCATGATTTCTCGCATCCGATTTTTCAGCAGGAGCAGACATTTACCTTCATCTTCAGGAATACGAATCCTCAATTTCTTCAGTTCACGGAAATGCCTTTTCAATCTTCTGGCTTGCTGCTGTTTGATACGGCAAATGCCCGGGGGGAATGCTTGCATGAGGAAAATTTCGTTGGCCCTCAGTATTTTCTGGAAACAGATAAAGATGGGATACACGGCGTCCTGCATTTGAGGCATCAACGCAGTAAACCATTGTGGGGTGAAGGTGCCAAGCCTTACCAATATTATATTCGTTTCCCCGCCAGGAAAGTTCGGATTCGGTACATTTTTTATGGCATAACGGATTTGGCAAAGATTTTTTCAAAATATACTATTGAAAAAATTGATAATTCGCATCAAATCTTTACATTTAGCTCTGCTAAGATGATCGAACTAAAAAATGGAGAACCTGCCTTTGAGTGCACCTCAGAACAGGAAATTTTCATGAAAAACCTCTGGGATACCCCGTTGATGGTGAAACGTGAGAAAGGCGACGGCGCTCCATTTGATTATCGAAAAACATTGCCTCATCCTAAACCAGATGGGGTGAAACACGACAAAACCATAAATGGCTTTGTCACAGAAGTATTCGTAAAACTATAACACATAAACAATGGCAACAGTTCTAGCAACCCCAGGCGTTTATATAGAAGAAAAAAGCGCTTTCGCCTCGTCCGTAGTTTCAGTAGCAACTGCAGTTCCTGCCTTCATTGGGTATACCCAAACGGCCAGAAGAGGAACAAAGTCAATCAAGAATGTACCTACAAGAATTTCTTCGTTCGCAGAGTTTGAAGAGTTCTTTGGCAGTGCACCCAAGACCCAATTCACCTTGTCAGAAGATGCTGGCGCAGTGGGCTACAAGTTAGATGTCAATCCGGCATCACACTTTATTCTGCACAGCGCCATGCGTTTCTTTTTCGCCAATGGTGGCAGTGATTGCTACATTGTATCTATCGGCGATTATTCCAACGGAGTGAATGCCAAGGATTTCAATGATCTGGCAACTGAATCTGGTTTGCCAACCTTGTTAAAGGAAATGGAACCAACATTGGTGGTCATTCCTGAAGCTGTACTGTTGAGTGAGGAAGAGTGTTTTTCTCTACAGCAGGCAATGCTTTTGCATTGTGGCTTCGAAATGAAAAATCGCTTTGCAATTCTCGATGTTTACAATGGCAACAAGGCAAGAACATTTGATGAGTCAGATTTGGCAAATCGTTTCCGTGAAGGCATTGGATCCAATTTCCTTCAATGGGGTGCAGCTTACTACCCATTTGTAAAAACAACAATTATTGCTTCAAGCGAGGTGGATTTTACCAATATCGAAAACCGGGATGCGTTGGTAGAACTCTTGTCCAAAGACGTAAATAGCGATTTGGAAGCCAAGATCATCAACCAGGCACGTGCCGAAGCCATTAAGGCTGAGATAGCAAAGATCAGTACAGCTTCTTCTTCAAATGATATCAGCTCATTGCAAGCTACACTGAAAACCATCAGCCCAAAACTGAATGGTATTCTTAAGGATATGGTGGACTTCCTGAATGTATTGCCTCCAAGTGCAGGCATGGCGGGTGTTTTTACCATGGTTGATGCATCCATCAATGTGGCCAAATCTCCGGCAAATGTGAGCCTTGGTTCAGTGGTTTCCCCTGCAGTGTTGATTACCGGCGACAATCAGGAGGAGTTAAATCTTCCATTGAATGGTAAAGCAATCAATGCAATCAGAAGCTTCCCAGGCCGTGGTGTTCTTGTATGGGGAGCACGTACATTGGACGGTAACAGTCAAGATTGGAGATATGTAAGCGTTCGCCGTACCATGACCTTCTTGGAGCAAAGTATCAAAAGTGCTGCAGAAGGCTTTGTATTTGAACCAAACAATGATACAACATGGTCTACGTTACGCGCAACTGTAAACAACTTCCTGGTCAATCAGTGGCAATCGGGACTACTGGCAGGATTGTCACCAGAAGATGCTTTCGAGGTTAATATTGGATTAGGTGTTACCATGACTCCTAATGATATTTTGGATGGTATTTTGCGCATGTCTATAAAAGTAGCGATCACAAGACCTGCTGAATTCATCGTGATTACCTTCGAACAACAACAGCAAAAATCCTAAGAAAAGTATTAGAACTTATTAATTAATACCAATTAAATTATAAAAAATGGCAGCTCCTACAGCCGGTGCAGGCGATAATCAAGATCAATTTTGGCCCTTACCGAAATTTTATTTTTCTGTTGATATTGGAGATCAAACAGATATTGCCTTCCAGGAAGTTTCTGGTTTGGACATTGATACGGATGTTATCGAATACCGTCATGGCAACAGTAAGATCCACTCCACCATTAAAATGCCAGGCCTCAAGAAATATGGTGACATCACCATGAAAAAAGGTGTATTTACAAAAGACAACAGGTTCTTTGATTGGATCAAGGAAATCAGCCTCAACACCTACAAGCGTCTTACCGTTGTGGTTCGCTTGATGGATGAGGATGGAAATGCCAAGATGACCTGGACGCTGACCAATGCTTGGCCTAAACAAGTTACTTCTACAGATATGAACTCTCAAAGCAGCGAAGCCGCGATTGAAACCATCGTATTCGTTCATGAGGGTCTTACTGTCGCTGCAGCTTAATCTCATTAGAATCCCATAAGGAGCACCTTTTTGTGGGTGCTCCTTTTTTTTTGTGAAGATTACAGGGAATGGCAAGAAAATCATCCAATAAAACAGGAAAAAGTTCTGGAAGCAGTTCCAAAACGTCAAGAAGTTCCAAATCGGGAATCACAAAAGTGATTACGCCTACGCTTTCTTTTAATTTTCATGTATTTATAGATGGTTTTAAGTCAGAGGCAGATTCCATGTTCAATGAAATTGGAGGAATGTCGTTTGAGCTGTCCGTTGAAGCCTATTCAGATGGGGGCAATAATGGTACTGTTCACCACCTGCCCAATGGATCGAAACATTCCAACCTGATCCTCAAAAGAGGGATTTCCCCAATGGGCTCACAGTTGACAACGTGGTGCATGCAAACCATGAACTTTAAGGACAATAAAATCAGTCCTAAGGTTATTTCCATCATGTTAATGGGGCCTGATCCGAAAGCCAGTGAAAATCCCCAATTGATTCCCATCCACACCTGGGAATTTTATGATGCCTTTCCCGTTAAATGGCAGATAAGTGAATTTGTTGCTGATAAATCCGCTTATGCCATAGAGTCCATTGAATTTGTTTATGCTGGAATTAAATCATTTGTTTAAACACTTAGAAAATGCCTGTAGAAATTAAGGAATTGGTGATTCAAGCCAAAGCACAATCAGCAGGAAATGGACAAAATAAAACTGCTGCAGAAGCGAATGATAAGGAAAAAGTTGCCAGTTCAGCTTCCGGTGTTGTTGGCAGGATCACCCATGATCTTCGCCGGCAAATCGTGGAAGATTGCGTTGCGGAGGTCCTGGAAAAGCTTGAAAAAAATAGAATGATATGAGTGGTGGCCTGAGTTCTCTGAGTATCAATGGGTTCAAATCCTTCAGCAACGGTGTCACAAAAGACTCAGTAGGACGTTTCGTTTTGCAATTGAATCCGGCAGAACTTAAAGTTGGATATGTTGTAAATGACAAAAAAGGCCCAGAAAACAACGAAGAGGCTAAATCAGCCGTAGGAAATCCAACCAATCCACAAACACTTTCTAAAGCAAAAGAATCAATAAGCTTTGATTTCATTATTGATACCACTGGGGCAGTAAAACAAAACGCATCAGTAAAAACAGTTGCCAAAGCTGTTGCACAATTGCGTAAAATTACCGTTGATAAAATCAGTGGAACACATTCCACCCCCTATGTTTCAGTACAATGGGGTGGTATTATTTTCAAGGGAAAAGTGGATTCACTAAAAGTAGATTACACCCTTTTTGACAAAGACGGGAATCCCATAAGAGCTAAAATTTCCATCAGCATTACTGAACATTATGACACCAGTGCAGATTCTGTCAACAACCAGAGTCCGGACATCACGCGCATACCTACCATAAAGCAAGGCGATAGCTTGATTTCACTGTGCGATGAATTTTATGATGACCCCAATATGTTTATTCGTATTGCAGAATATAACGCTCTGCCTACCTTTCGAAGACTTACCCCTGGAACCATATTAGAGTTCCCTCCTATTGAAAAATAAACCAATGGCAACATCAAAGCTCACCCCGCTAAGTACCTCTTCAGATCCTGTTTCGTACACCATAAAAGTGAACAAAAAGGAATTGAAAAGTGATTTGATTCTAATGAGGGTTGATGTTTGGGGAGAAATCAATAAAATCAGTCGGGCCTCCATTTCTATCATTGGCGGCAATATTCATTTGAATACATTCAAGGAAAGTGAGCTTGCTGATTTTGAACCGGGTAAAGAAGTAGAAATTTCGTTGGGATTTAAGCAAGCCAACTCCATTGTATTCAAAGGAATCATACTTAAACACCGCATTGAAGTAAGGGCAGGGTATGAACGACTGAGAACCAGAAGCGTATTGATATTGGAATGTGCCGATAAGGCAATAAAAATGTCGATTGGAAGAAAATCCGAAATCTTTGAAAACAAAAAAGACAGCGAAGTATTGACCTCCCTTGCTTCTGCTGCAGGACTAACCAAAACAATTTCACCCACCACCACCAAACACGCTTTTCTCACCCAGTATGATATGACAGACTGGGACTTTATGCTTCGCCGCGCAAAAGCAAATGGTTTGGTGGTCATCAACACGGAAAACGGCTTGAACATCAAGCCGCCAGCCATTTCCGGTGCCAGTGCGGCTACCATCACATACGGAAAAGATACAACCAGTTTTCAGGGAGAAGTTGATTCTTCTTCACAATTACAGGGACTGGAAGCCTTTGCCTGGGATTATTTCAAAGAGACAGATGTTAAACAAAAAGGATCAGAACCAGCCAACTTGTCAAAACCTGGTAACCTCACTGGAAAAACAATTGGGAAAACTGCAAGTCCAGCTACCTATACCCTAGGCTTAAAAACGCCAATTGATATCTCAACGGAAGTAAAAGACCTTGCCAATGCGGGCCTTGTGGAATCCAGGTTGAAACGGGTTCGTGGCAGTATTACATTCAGGGGAATGAACAAAATAAAGCTTGGCTCCATCATCACCCTTGCTGGTTTTGGCACCCGTATGAATGGTGATACACTTGTTACTTCTGTACGCCATCTTTTAGAAGACGGCGTATTTTCCACTACAGCAGGATTTGGACTTCCAAGAAATGATCAGGAACCCGATCTGATGGAAGAAAACAATTCATGGATCAGTGCCATCAAGGGATTGCATGTGGGCATCGTGAAGAAAATTGATGGTGACCCTGCTAAAAAAAATCGCATTCAGGTCAATATACCATCTTTAAAAGGTACAGGAAACGGATTGTGGTGCATCCTCTCCCAATTTTATACTACCAATCAGGCAGGAAGTTTTTTTATTCCCGAATTGAACACCCCTGTGGTTGTTGGATTTTTGAATGAAGACCCGCGCTACCCTGTTGTACTCGGTTGTTTGTACAACAACAAATCGAAGCCAAAAGAAACCATCAACAAAGACAATACTGTAAAATCAATCCTTACGAAGGCCAAACTCAACTTGAAATTTGATGATAAGGATAAGGTGATCACCATTCAAACCCCCGGTGGCCACAGCATCATGATTTCAGATAAGAAAAAAGGAATCAGCGTTGTTGATAAAAATGGAAATTCTATGGTAACCAGTGACAAGGGCATCACCATTAGCAGCAAAAAAAGCATTATATTGGATAGCAAGGACAAGATCAAGATCACTGCCACCAAAGGAGTGACGACCTCCGCATCAGGGGGAGATATTGTCATGAGTGGCAAGGGCGTTTCCGCCAAAGCCACTGCAAAAATATCCATGAAAGCCAATGGTGGGGCAGATATCAATTCTACTGCCACAATTAATATTAAGGGATCAATGGTGAACATCAACTAAAATAATTGATATGGGAAATCCGGTAGCCAGTTTATTGTCCATGCACAAATGCAACACAGCTGATGCTGCAGGCACACACCTTACCATACCTATTTTTTTCCCATGCAGTGCCAATGTAAAGGTTATGAGCCTCAAAGCAGCCATTCAAGGAGACATGACATTGTGCCTGAACCGAATTGCTACACCATTTGGACCCGTCCCCATCCCCACACCCAATACCATTCAAAAAGGGTCGCAAAAAGTAAAATTCGGTGGAAAGCCGGCTGCAAGGGCAAAAGATAAAATGGCGCATGGTGGAGAGATTTCCATGGGCATACCTAATGTAAAAATTGGATAAATGAAAAACGGCAAATCTTTTTTAGGCAGAGGATGGTCGTTTCCACCAATCTTCAACAAAGAGCTGGGATCAGTTGAGCTGGTATCTGAAATTGAGGATATCCGCCAAAGTTTGCACATCTACTTGTCTACCCGAAGGGGAGAAAGGTTGATGCGCTTAGACTATGGAAGCTTTATTCATGAAAATATTTATGATCCTGCCGGAGCCAACAATTTGAGTTTTCTTGCTGAACAATTGCGAATTGATATCCGAAGATATGAACCACGGATTATAGTTCATGAGGTTGAAATTGATGACGCCAATATTGCACAAGGAGTTATTCAGTTTAAAATCAATTTTGAGGTCCAGGCGAACAACGTTCGTGATAACATAGTATTCCCTTATTATATTCTAGAAGGCACCCATATTTAACATGGCAGATCGCGTTTACGATATCAATAAATTAACCCTGGAGCTTTCCAACAAAGCGCTGAACCCAAGGCATTTCCTTCCTGACGAACGGAAATTCAGTGATTTGTTAACCTTCATCAATCGTTTATCCAAAAAGATACAGTACTACAACCTTCAAAATAAACCTGATGGAAACTGGTACGAGTTCTTTATTTCAGATGAAATATTTTTATTGGCAGAGATCGATAATTTCCCCTTGGGCGAATTGGAGAAGCAGCGGATAAACGCCATGGTTTCCTTTGAAAATCAAAATGTAGTTGGGGAAAAACAACAAATTATTCAGGCCTTCTATCGTACCATTTTGATTTTGTTGCAACACATGAACAAGTGGTATAGCATCTCCTCCAGATTCAACAAGAACAAAGAGGCTTCACCAATTGAAAATGAATTGACCGCAGCAATTGAATTTACCGGGCAAGATGCATTGCACAGGTTAAAGTCCATTTATAACGGTACTGTTGGCAAGCAAAACAAACCGTTTTTTGAATTTGATGAAACCCCGTTTCTCAAAATATGGAATCTCTCCGCATCTGTTGATCCTGAAAATATCCTAGACAATAAATCCATTAAAGATGCCTTAAGTCTTGCCCTCAAACAATTGTTGTTGATTTATAAGCCTGTTTACAAAACCATGTCAACCCTCATGGTACGGGCCAAGTCGCTCTTACAACAATCGTTGCATCACCAGTCCAGCCATCAACCACACATTGGATTGATCCTGGCATTTTTAGAGCTTTACAAATACGCCCAGCACGATTTGAATGTTATACCGGAACGCCAGCTGGAGTTTTATTTGTATAAAGTATTGGGGCAGAAAAAAAGACCACAAATTCCAGACAGGATGTTTTGTGCTTTTGAAATCAGTCCGGACTTTAAAGAGGTATTGTTGCCAAAAGGCAACAGAATTTTGGCGAGTCAAAATGAGGAAGGAAACGATCGCATATACATCACGGAAAGGGATGCAGTGTTAAATCATGCCAGACTAACCGCATTACAAACATTGTTTGTATCCCGAAACCCGTTAATCGATCAAAACTCCCGCTTTCAACTGGTTTCTGGTATCTACCAAAAACAAATTGATCCTGATTTTGCTGAAGAAATTTCAATCGCCAGTTTAGGCGAGGAACAACGGTTTTTTCCAAATGAAGAAAAAACAATGAAGGAGGGAGAGATTGGTTTTGCCGTGGTTTCCAATGCACTAAAATTACAGGCAGGTCAACGGGAAATATCATTGACCTTTCAATTTACCGAACAAAGCTTTCACTATCTCACCAATGTCTTGATGGATATTGCGGCCAAAAGGGAGATCAAACCTGATGAGGCTTTCTTTTCGGTTTTCTCCCAGTCGGTTTTTCCGGAATACACAGCAGAAACAGGATGGCTGTCATTTTCAGAGGTGGATATGGTAGCACCAGAAGATTGGAGCATGCGCCAATTTTCGATGAGAATGAAATTGTCGAAAGCCATGCCTGCAATGGTTTCATACAACGAAGACATTCACGCACAAGGATGGGATGTGCATCAACCTGCAATTCGGATCCTTTTAAAGGGAAACAACAGCTATCATCCATACTCACATTTGCATTTTCTTGAATTGGATCAAATATCCATAGATGTCAATGTTGAGGAATTGAGACAGTTTCAATTGTTGACCAACAGTGGAGCAGTAGATGACACCGCGCCTTTTGAACTGTTGGGTTCTACGCCCAAGAAAGGATCTTATTTGCTTGTTGGTAATGATGAATTGTTTTGCAAGCAGTTGACCAAGCTTGAAGCCGGATGGGATTATTTTTCATTGCCTACCAGGGAACAAGGATTAAGTGGATATTATGCAGGGTATCCATACCCCATGGGCAATGAAAATTTCACTTTCACGGTGAGTGCATTGACAGATTTTGGTTTCCGTCCTGCCAAAGGGGAACAAGCACAACGTTATGCATTATTTGACCATGACGACATGAATGGCCCCGTTCATGACACGCGAGTCATCAAAGACATAAACTTATCCTTGCTCAATATCCAACCCAAGCCCGATCTCAGCATGGAGGATCTCCAAGAATATCATCCAAGGCTTGAAACCGGATTTTTAAAATTTGAGTTGGATTCGCCTGATGTAGGATTTGGATATGAAGTGTATACTGCTGTGTACAATACTGCCGTTACAAAAGCTGCAGATACTAAAAGTACCAAAACAGCCAGTCATCTCCATATCCAAACACCCAATGATCCGTTTTCTCCATTGGCACAAAACTTTTATATCAATTATCAGGCACAAACACAATTGATTTTCAACGGACAACGTTCGTTTGCGAACAACAAACAGGATGAAAATGCGTTCATCCACATTCATCCATTTGGCAGTCATCCCATTTTTGAATATTCCACACCAAACAGCAACCGATTGGTGCCATACTTTGAACTGGAAGGGTCTATTCACTTGGGTTTTGAAAATCTCTCTTCGAATGAGGTAGTTAACATGCTTTGGGATTTGGTACCCAATGACAAATGGACTTATGGAGACGGTGCAGACGTAAAGTGGCATTATTTGTCGAGGAATGAATGGGTGCCATTAAAGGGACAGCATCTGTTGTTTGATGAAACCAATGGATTGATAAACTCAGGCATCATCAGCATTGAAATACCATCCGATGCGTCAACCGAACATCAATCAATGCCTTCCGGAAAAATTTGGCTAAGGGCAGGTGTTTCGCAAAAAGCAGAATTGGTGAGCAGACTGAAACGTATTTATTTGAGAGCCGCCAGTGCCGTTTATCAGTTTTTACCGGAAGGTGAAGAAGATCATCCAATTTCCTTGGAAGCATATTCTGCAGATGCCATGGCAGACAATGTAGATGGAATTTTATCTGTAATTCAACCCCTTGCAACTTCAGGTGGAAGAGCCAAGGAAACGGAAGGTGAGTTCATGTCCAGAATTAGTGAATATATGCGGCATAAACAGCGTGCGATTACCACTTGGGATATGGAAAAAATGTTGTTGAGGGAGTTTGATCAACTGGCATATGTTAGGGCATTTGGTCATTTCGGAAATGAATTGTTTGTAGCGCCCGGCGAAGTCGTGATTGCAGCGGTACCCAAGATTTATAACACAGATGTTTTCTATCAACCTAAATTAAATTTAGGTGAGATCAAGGTGATGGAAGAGTATTTGAAAAAAGTAAGCAGTCCTTTTGCTAAAATCACTGTTCGCAATCCACTGTTTGAGTTTGTATGGGTAAAATGCAGAATTGTGCTGAATTCCAAAGAGACTGGGGCCATTTTAAAACAACTACACCAAGATCTCCTGCACTATTTATGTCCATGGTTTTATGAGGATCCCAAATTGGCCATGACCATCCGATCCATAAGGCGTTCAGATGTATTCATATTTTTACAAAGCCGACCTTATATCGGTTATATTACCGGATTTTCCCTTGTTCATCTTACAATTGATGATCAAGGGAGGTACCATATTCAGGATACCGCACAATCGAACAACCAGAACGACGAAATCATCTGCACCCGCCCTTGGACGGTACTTATACCATTGGAGGGCAATCATATAGAAGTGATAAAAGAACCTGAATATTTTGAGCCGGAACCCACACATTTTGAAGACATGATCATTGGTACGAACCTAGTAATAGGAGGTGATTTGACTCCTCAGCCTGAGGTAGAACAAATAAAAGACTTGATACCTGAAAAAGAAAAACCTGCACCCCCTATTTACAGTTTCACTTTAAAACTTTGATTGTATGGCACTGTTGAATCGACAAAGTCTGAAAAATTATTTTAAAAAAGGGAACGCTCCCACAGAGCAACATTTTATAGACCTTATAGAATCTTCTATCAATATTGTGGATGATGGTATAGCCCGTGGTGCTGATCAAGGATACAGGATTTCGCCTATTGGAAATTCGAACAGATTGATTTCCTTTTTCAGAAACATGCAAAAAAGAGATCCTGATTGGTTTATCAGTTTAAATGAGAATGATATTCCAGGGATTGCATTCCAAGAGCAAGGGAAAGGACCAAGATTGGTATTGAAAGAGGGTGGTCAAGTAGGTATTGGGGTAAACAATCCAAAGTACACACTGGAAGTTAAAGGCACCGTTGGATTCACCAATAGAGTCGGAACATTGTACCAAGGCAAGGTTCCTGGTGATGGGAAATGGCATGACATGGTATCAGGATTGAGAGAACCTTCCGCCTTTGAAGTTATGGCCATCATCAATGGTAGAAAAGGAAGTGGGAAATATGCCCTCGCCCATGCCATTGCTTTGAATACATTCGGAGGAAAATTGTCATTTGGTGGAATTAAAAAAACATCTGCATGCTATGGAAGTTTTTTCAATCGTCTTCGCTTTCGTTGGACTGGAGAACTGTATGACTATTCCCTTCAAGTAAAGACTGCAAGTCCTTACGGTATTGATGAACAAAATGGTGAACCATTCCCAATTCAATTCCAAATAACAGGTTTATTAGAGAATAGATAGGATGAAAAATACTAAAAATAGTGTGAAAACGGGAGAGCATGAAAATCCAGGATTGCGGTTTTCGGATTTGTTTGAAGAAGGGATCAAACTTGCCCAAAAGTTTTCAGGTGACCACTGGACAGATTTCAACTATCATGACCCAGGAGTAACGATATTGGAATATGCCATCTATGCATTGATGGATCTTAGCTATCGTTCCAATTTGCCCATCGAAGATCTTTTTTTAATAGGAGTTGATGATTTTAACAATGAAAGTGAAAACCTGCTCTATGCTCCACATGATGTATTTCCAACAGATCCATATACATCGGAAGACTATCGGAAAATGATCATTGATCGTGTAAAGCTGGTTAAAAATGCATGGGTAAACCCCATTTACCAGGATCCTGCAGGGCACAAAGGCCTGTTTGAGGTATTGATACAGGGGCAGGATGATATGCACGAATCAGAAGCTGCAAAATTAGAACAGGAAATTCGTCAACTCTTTCATCAACACCGAAATCTGGGGCACGACTTGAGCGTATTAAAACTCTTGACCAGTGTTCCACTTTCCCTGGTGGGAGATATCCATTTGGAAACAGATGCAGTTGCCGAATATGTCATGGCGAAAATCTTTACGGAGTTGGATCATTATGTCAATCCGGAAATCAGAATGGAGAATCCATTTGAACTTATGGAGGAAGGGCATTCCCCAGAGACAGTATTTTCAGGCCCTAAACCTGTTCATGGCATCATCCAAGGGCATCATCTAAAACCAAAAACTGATACGGTATACGTATCACAAATACGCAATATCATTGCGAATGTTGAAGGTGTGAAAGGTGTAGGACAAATTCAAGTAATGCGAAAAGGACTGCCCATAAATGAAAATCAAATTTCATTCAATGCAGATACGTTTCCAACCATTGAGTTTCAAAACCTGCAAAACGAAAATTCCCATCAGCTAAAATTATTTAAAAATAACATTGAACAAGATGTTGATCCAGTAACCACCCAACAACTGATTGATTTCAATCTTGCTGAACAAAGAACGCATTACATGCGCAAGATTGAGTATAAAAATTCGCTTCCAAAAAGCAATGTCACCAAAGAACAATTGAATGTTCACTTTGCGGTACACAATGAATTTCCAGAAAATTATGCCATAGGAAAATTAAGTCAACCCAAAAATGCATCTCCTGATCGGCAGGCACAAGCCAAACAACTCAAAGCTTATTTGGCAATATTTGAACAGGTCGTGGCCAATCATTTGAGCCAACTTACGCATATGCGGGAATTGATGTCCATATCATCAAAAATTGATAAGACCTATTTCACACAAATCCCATTGGACATTGATGAAATCCAAGAGGTACTTACCGATGACATCCCAAGCTATGAAGATTTTTTGAATGAAATTTCAAATGATCCTGCAGGTTATGCAGATCGTCGAAATAGAATTCTTGATCATTTATTGGCGCGTTTTGGAGAACAACTGGATAGTGAGATTATCAGGAAATATAAAATGCCCAACAGCAAGGAAAAAGATTGGGAAATAAGCAATGAAATCATTCAAACAAAGGTCAATTTGCTGCAGAACATCATTTCATTGTCCCGATCCAGGAATATCTCTTTTAATTATTTGGATAAAAAAACCTGGGACAGCGATAATATTTCCAAACTTGAATGGAAACTCTTCATATCACTCAATTTCCGACACCGTAGGCGAAGGAGTTTGGTTAATCCCCTGTTGGATCATTTGCAGATGCGCCGTACCGATGATGGATCAAAGAATCTGTGGAAGGAGGAGTTGATTGACATTGTTGAATTGGGAAAACTAAAAGTTTGGAAAAGGGATAAGGATCAATATCTATCCGAAGAGATCAGATTCCCTGATATGGAAATTAGTTTTGTAAACCGTCTTTTTTCACAGGGAACGAATCCAAAATATTTAAGGGTTGTTTCTATCCGGGAAAAAGGAGGCATTGGATTTGCAATATTGCTCCGTGGACTTGAACCTATGCAGGATCTGCTCATCTTTCAGCATCAAGATCAAACCACCTGTGAACATGTATTGGATCGATATGTTTCTTCTGTTCATGAAATCAGTATGGAGTGTGAAGGATTTCATCTTTTGGAACACATTTTGCTTCGTCCATTGGAATTGAAATTGTTTGTTTTTTCAATCATGGATAAAAAAGGTGAAGTCCTGATGAGCGGATATTTACCAGGCAGTATTGAACAGCAGTCATTACTGGCTGAGGAATTGCCAGTAATCGGATCAAAAATAGAAAATTACAGCGTAGTTGCAGAACCTGACAGCAATTTGTTTCAGGTGGTGCTCTATGATGCAAACTATCAACCGGTCGCAAAACTCAAAAAAGCATTTCACTCTCGTGTTGGTGCGGAAAATGAACTGGCAAGGGCAGCCAAATACCTTACTTCTATTTTGGAGCGAAAAATTTTATTGGAACAAGTACTTGAAATTAACAGTATCAATGGAGAATCGATCGAGGTTCCAAACTATTTTGAATTTTCTCATTCTCTGAGTTTTATTCTGCCCAATTGGCCATCTCGATTTGGAAATGAAGAGTTCATTCATCGGTTCAAGGGATTAATCAAGGAAAATATACCGGCTCATTTCACAGCGCATGTTTATTTATTGGATCCCGCAACGATGTACAGATTTGAAGATTTGTATTCAAAATGGCTTAAAGCAAAGGCATCCGACAATCAGCCATTGTCAACAATAGATCAACTTTCGGCGCGTATCATACAACTGCTGGTTGAATGTAAAACCAATGGAATGTTGAAATGAGTGATACTCATCTTATCCAGCGACAAGTATTTCAAATTGATATTGATTCTGAATCAGAATTTAAACCGGTGAGCGATATATTGATGCAACTCATGAAAAATGAATTGCGTTTGTTTATCGATAAAACATTGAGTGCTACAGTAAAATCAAATGAATATGTTCAAATTGATCGTCTGGAAATAAATTTGGGTAATCTTGATTTGAAAAATATCAGGGAGGAGGTGATAACAGCTTTTAAAAATATTTTTCCTTCCCTCGTCAATCAAAAAATATCTACGCTTCGTACAGCAAAAAAAAGCATATTTCGCTCAAGGGACAGAAACCATCAGGCGATTTTGTATTTTATTGCCTATGGGAAAAAGGCATCATGGTCTCCATCTGATGCACCATCAATAGATCATTCAATAAGAACATTTGTCCGAAAGAGAAAACGAAATGGTGTATTGAAATTATGGCAATATGGCTCCAAGGATGCAACAATCAGAGCACGAATCCTCAATTTACTGAGAATTGACGATCTTCTACATCTATACTTGACCACCTCCAAAGGAGTGGTTATAAAGGAAAAGAAAATCTGGGACAACATCATACAGTTGCTGCAACAGCATATTTCTTATATACCAGGAAAAGGGGAAATTAATGCAGTGATCAAAGAAAATTTGATGGAATTTTTAATCCGTTCTTCTGCGTCACAAAAGATGGATCCTTTGCACAATGATCCCCTAGATCTGCTGTTAGGACTTCATATTGATAGCATGCCTGCTTCAGTTGCGGCGAAAATACTAAATGGAAAAAAGGGATGGAATAAATCACCCACTGCAACAGCTGCAATACCTCATCTTGAAAGGCTATTGACAAGAACAGGAAACAGTGAAATCGACATATCTATACCTCCGTTGGCAGATTTTAAACTTTTTTTAGAAAGAGGCTATATTCCACGTCCATTGCATGACAGGGGATATTCAAACATAAATGCGCTGTTTCGGTATTTGATGCATCACCATATTGAGGAATTGCGTGTATTCTTGAAGGTAATGGGGCGCAAGACCTTGGCCCGGGGACGTTTTCTGGATAGGGTTGCGCAACCCAATATTGAGATGTTTTTTGCTAAAGTTGCTCCAGAAAATGCCGAGATGTTCAAATGGATTAAAGATGCATATTTACCCGTACATAAAATTCATCATCTCATCAAGCAACCCCTTGCTAAAATAATAAAATCCATCAATGAGATAACACTTGACATCTTTACGCGTGAAAACTTCAATGGCATTTCAAATGAAGCGTTTATAGAAATGCATATCAGGGGAATGTCTCAGAAACTCAATGTCAAAACCGAAATATTACTGCATTCCATTTTTCAGGTTGAAAGACACAAGAATAATCTGTTAGACAATAAATTTGAAAATTTTGTTGCTGCAATAAAAAATATAAAAAAAGGGAAAGGGCAAACCAGGTTTCAAGTTCCAGCATTGGATGAAAAAGGAATTGAAGGAAAAAACAAGCTTGAAGACAGCTGGAATAAATCTGTGGATAGAGATTTTATTTTGCCTACGGCTGTACTGAAAGAGCTTCTTTTTCTAAAAAAAACAGGCATTTTAGGTTCATATCAAGTCAGGGTGCATGAATTCTTACAAGATCAAATCAAACTGCGAAAAGCAAATCAGGTTAATAGCGAGATAGTTAATGATGACATTTTTATCAAATTGGTACAGTACCTCCAATTGAATGAAACTTTTTTTGAAGAAATAATTTTATTGAGCAGGGAATTGCTTACTTCTTCATCAGTAAATAATCAAAGTTTACTCGTAAAGAGCGTAGAAAAACAAAACTCTTATTCTGCAGAAAATGAGAATGGAAAGGGATTATTGGAACATTTGATCAAGCACAGAGAAAGATACCAGCCGCAGGATATACGTGTTTTAGTGAATTCATTCTTGAAAAAAGAAAGGGTTTCACAGCATATTTTTGAACAGCTTGTTCTTATACTTTTTAATGACAGAAGCAAGCAGATCATAAAATCATTGAAAACATGGTTCAAGATCAATTCAATGCATTTGAATAAAAACATGATTGATTCGTTACAGTCAAGATTTATACATTTGTCCCTTCAATTTACTGATCCACAAAGAAACCTCTCACGCATCTTCATAAATTTGCAAGAGACCGTTGATCAAGAAATACAACAACATTTAAAAACTCCAGAAGAAGTAAGAAATGTATTTAGTGACAGGGGCGAGCTGGTATTTCAACAACAAAAAGCCAAAAAGAGATCCCCGGTTTTTATTAAAGAAAATCAACTGCTTGCGCTATATTCAATCATTCAACTCGAAAATGAGTTGGAAGGAATTGTAAGTGACTCTTTTTACAACAATATCATTTACAGCTTTGATCTCTTGAGATGGAAATACCGAGATGAATTTTTTGAGATTCTCCAAAAGAATAGCACAAATCCCGAGTTTATTCAATTTTTGACAGATGAATCAAATCTACCAATTTGGAAAGCAATTGTATCTATAATTCCTGAGTTGGTAAGCAGGAGAATGAATGAACTAATAAGGTCAACCAATTTTCTCTTTCAATTTCTATCACTCACCACCTTGACAAAAGAGAAACTACAAGAATTTATCATCTCTAATGCAATCGGCTTTTATTTTCTGTCAACAGATGAACTTCCAGATGCATACTCCTTCTTTATGCATGCAATTGCGCAAGCTAAAAAAGAAGACGTATTGACCAACGAACAAGACTTGGTTTCGGTGAAAAGATTGCATAAAAATTGGCCTACTTTTTTGAGGTATATAAAACTAACGAATGAAGATAAGAAGTTAAGCATTGCCAATAAACAACCGGAACTTTTACTAAAGGCTGTTAAAGAAACATATACATGGCCCTTAGATTTTATACCTACGCTATCAACAAGAGCAGAAAAGGATATAATTCTTCAAACCTCTTTCTTTACATTTCAGTTTGTACTCAATAAATTCTCATTTCCTCCCGGACATGCTTTTGAAAATGAAAGTATATGGCAAAATGCTTTGTATTTCCGTACATTACTCCAGCAGGAAATTGGTTTATTAACCCGTGTTTGGTCATTGGCAAAAACACCAAGGCAAAAGGAATTGTTTTTAAAATGGGTCGATGAACCCATGGCCTTTGAATTGTTGGCCTTGATTTTCAACAGTACTGAAGAACAAATAAAATTATTGATTGGTGAATGGACAACTCGATTCTCTTTTCTAAAAGCAACAGATTGGACTACTGATCTTATTGATTTTATACAAACCAGAAAAAAGCCCAATGATTTACAAGAATTGATTGTTCAGTATTTGATTCAGTATACCAGAATTCACCAACTTGATGTATTGACAGTAAAGAAAGAGATTGATGTGGTGAACGGCTTCTCAGTACTCAGGAGCTTACCGATCAAGACAATTCGATGGAAAGAACTGCCATTCATCTTATCACTGTATGAACCCAACAAACCCGAATGGCATAATTTCATCTTGAAATGGGCAATTGCATTGGATGTTTTTGCGCCATCAGTTTCCAGCAAGGTAAAACTAAAATTCTTCTTAAGGTTAATTGAACGCAGCCAAGAAAAACAATCTAAAATTGAAATAAGCAAGGATATTGAATTTTATTTTAAGATTTTGAGCAAATTATCAGCAGCTGATGCAATCCCTTTCTTGCATTTGCTACATGAGGAAGGAGTGGAGCTTTTAGAATTTGTTCGACATCAACCTGGATTAATGACATCAGATCATTTCCCTTATGAGCAGATTGTTTTGAGAGTAAGTGCAACGCACTTAAAAGACGCAGATCGTGATACTATTTTTGCGCGTATATTAGAAGAATTGGGCTCCTCTACCAACAGTAGATTAATCCCTACTGCACTCAGCAAAAAGCTGTTCTCCAAAACAGGTCAAATTTCTACCAAAAATCATTTGGCCAAAATAACAGATGTTTGGTACAACGATTTATCAAAAGATTTCCCATTTCAATTTTCAGACCATCTATCTCTTACCCAAGAGGCTATACAAGAAGTACAAAAGAAATGGTCAACAACTTTTATTCGGATCTATGGCGTTTGGATGAACGGTTTAAGCAATTTGACCTTGGGTACAAGCGAGCCCAACCAAATTTTCTTGTTCAAGGCCTTGGCCAAAATTCATAAAAGGAATCTCCATGGAAGTGAAAAGATTCATGCCGTGATTTTTTTGGAAATCATAAAATCGTTGCCCGCTGGTGAAAAAGAGGTACTTGATGTTTTGAGAGCAATGAATGGATTGATTTCTTTTGAATTCTTGTTGAATACCGATGTGTTTTATTGGCTAAGCTACAATTTGAGCAAATTAGAAGGTATTACAAAGTATTTGGACGAAACAAACAAAGAGATCCATGAAAAATGGATGCACAAATTGGGACAATCTGAGATTGCTGAATCCCCAGTGGAAAAGCACCCAGTACTGTTTGATAAAAAAGAGCTCAGCTTGATGTATGAGGACGATTTTTTATTTTCGAAAATTCAAGCTGCAGCCATCTCACCAGAAATGAGCATGTGGCTGAATGAAGGATTTGTTGATCTTGGGCATGAAATGAATATCAGGATCGAAATCCACAAGACGCCTGTTATGCTATTGCTGAAAAGTACCTTTCTGCATAAAACTGTAATAAGTAAATTGGTTGATTGGCTTGGACCTTCGGAATTGGGCCGACAGTTTGAATTGCTCTTGAAAGCAAATATTCACTCAAGCACGGCCTATCAAAGTTTTCAAAAACTATTGGTTTACTTTTTTGAACATGCTGAAAAAAATGAGCATGTTCAATTTATATTGTTGTTGAATAAACTTATACAACGAAATAAATACTGGAACAAGGAGAAATTTTGGGTACAATTTTTCCAAGATACAGCAGCTTTACCAACAATGGAAGGGGCAATAATACAGCATGCAATCAAAAGGCCGAGCCTGCGCAAATCAGGCGCAATAAAACAAATCATACAATGGCATTTGGACCAATCCAGCACAACAACCATTGCTCCATTAATGGTCTTGGAAAAATACATCATTGGAGATGCACTCACTTTAATCAATTCCAACTGGACTTTGCACAAAATAAAAAAATCGATTAAACAGGTTTGGACCTCAAAAGACAAGCACTTCCCTTTTTTACTCTTTACATTGAGCAGCCAGGAGTTGTACAGGAGACGCATTCTGGAACTCATGGAAGAGTTTGGAGAGCAGACAATATTGGAAAAAATTCATCCAAGATTATGGGCAGAATGGAATTTGTTGGAAAATATTTTTGTACAGAATTTTGGCATATCCATACCCCTTAATTTGGGTGTGAAAAATGACAAGGACTTGTGGGATATGTTTTTATACAATTGGTCTGTAAAAGGATATAAGCTCATTGACCCATTGATATTATTGAGAGAGGTAGTGCTGTTGTTGGTCCCCAAGTTGGATCTCGTTGCACTAAATACCATTCGAACTTTTGATTCAACAGTTTTGGGTTATACTGAAAAAACAACCTGGAAGCGATTGATAACAATGGTTCCTGAACTAAGACCAGCATCGGTTGAAAAGTCAAAGCCGTGGAAGCAAACACGGGAAACAGAGATTGATTTACCAGATGAAGAAGATGCAGCCGAAGGAATAACCATACAAAATGCGGGATTGGTATTGCTGTGGCCGTACTTGAGCCGTTATTTTAAATTATTAAAATTGATGGAGGGAAATGCCTTCGTAGACGACAGGGCATTGGAACGGGCCATTCAGCTTACACAGTATTTGGTCAATTTTAAAACAAATATTGATGAAAAGGAGTTGATGTTGAACAAGTTATTGTGCGGCGCTGCATTCAAATTTCCTATAGGTACAGATTTTGAACCCAATGCTGAAGAAGCTTCAATGTCTAGGAAAATATTACAAGGTGCGGTTCAAAATTGGGACCAGATGAAAAATACCAGACCAGAAACCTTTCAGGAAACATTTCTGCAAAGGGAAGGACGCCTTTATAAGATGGAAGATCGATGGGAGTTGGTAGTGGAGAAGAAGGCTTATGATATGCTCTTGGATAGTTTGCCATGGAATATTTCTATGATTCAATTGAGTTGGATGTCCGATAGATTAGTAGTAATTTGGAGATGAAAATGATCGAAAACATACATAGCACAAAATTCATAGAAAAGGAAATCAAATGGTTTTCACAGGTGCTGGATGCCAGGATGGAGAGTTACTTTCAAGATCAGGAATTTACGGTTGAATCGTTGGCAGCCCCCGCTGTGAATGCCAAAGAAAGTTTTTATGAAGAGCTGCTCTTGCGATTTCAAATGGGTCTTGCAGAACGGATTGCACTGATTATGGCACTTATCCCTCATCTGCAACCCTCAGTATTTGATCGCTTTTTTATTCAAAATAAATCTATTGGAAGAATTTTTTCTGAGTTTGGAGGCATTGATAACAGCATGCACAGGGGATTTATTCCAACGGGCGAAACGGTAAGTTTTGTCATTGCCGGAAAAGATATTTTCTTGCGCAAGGAAGTTGCCAAGTTGTTTACTGAGCATCACTTTTTTCGAAAACAGAACATTTTACGGTTGAATTACAATGGCAGTTCGGAAACAATTTGGGCTGGCAAATTGACCATCTCTCAAGAATATTTATCTTATTTGGTCAAAGAGGAAAATTTTGAACCTGATTTTGATGCACAGTTTCCTGCTTCCAGAATCAATACATCATTGAATATTCATGATTTGATTCTTAGCCCCAACATCATGGAAGAAGTACGGCACATACAAATCTGGATGGATCACCAGAAAGAGCTGAGCCAAAATGAACATCTTAGAAAGCGGTTTAAAAAAGGATACAGGGCTTTATTTTACGGATCACCGGGCACAGGTAAAACACTAACTGCCTCACTGTTGGGTGCAACCCATAATAGAAAAGTATATAGAATTGATCTGTCGCAAATCGTGTCGAAGTATATTGGTGAAACAGAGAAAAATTTAGCCAATATATTTGACATGGCTGAAAATAAAGATTGGATCCTGTTTTTTGATGAAGCCGAATCGCTGTTTTCCAAAAGAACTGATATTGGTGATTCAAAAGATAAATTTGCAAATCAGGAAACCTCTTTTTTACTTCAACGCATCGAAGATTATGACGGGTTGATAATTTTGGCGACCAATTTAAAACCCAATATTGACAGGGCTTTTACCAGGCGTTTCCAATCTATTGTTAACTTTACCATGCCGCAATCCAAAGAGCGGGAACAATTGTGGAGTAAAGCATTGAACAATATGGAAGTATCAGATAATGTAAGTTTTTCTGATTTGGCAAGAAAATTTGAGCTGTCAGGCGGATCAATCAACAATGCGGTTCAATTTGCCTGGTTACAGTCCAGAACAAGAGACCCTAAAGTCATCACTGTTGAAGATCTGATATTGGGAGCAACCCGCGAGTTGGGAAAAGAAGGAAAGTCATCAAAAAGTTAATATGTTTCAATACCTGCACTGGCCTAAAGACTGGGGAACAGAAATTGCATTGCAATTGTCGAGGGCTCAATATCAGGTATTGTTTGTAGTTGATGGAAACAATTTTGACAAGATTGAAGCTGAACTTTTTCGCTTTCAAAACAGGGGTGGGCACATAGAGCTCATTGCGTGTTTATATGCTTGGGAAAAAAACATCAGAAGTGTAAATGCACTGAAAAGATTGGCCAATGGGGGTGCAACTATCGGCTTGATCTCACTATCGGAAATGACTACCCCACCTGCCAATTCTGTAGTAATTGATAAAAGTAGATTAATAAGTGAAGTGGCTCTTGCAGAGGCTGAAAATCCTGGTGAAATTATTTTTTCTCAGGAAAGAATTTGGAAACAGTTGTTCGACAGGGCAGAACATTTTCAACCCTCGGAAACAGAGGTACAATTGCATTTCCAGGTTCAACCAAGTCATGTTGAACCTGGAGGCTTGGTAAAATTATATTGGGAAGTTCGTGATGCTGATTTTGCTGAGATTGAACCCGGTATAGGTGCAGTACCAATGGTTGGACAATTGGAAGTTCCTGTTTTTGAAGACACACTATTTAGATTAAAGGGCAGCAACAAGTCATTGCTGCGGACAAAATCAGTATTCATAAAGACAGCACAACAAAATAACATTGTTCTATCCGTATTTGTTTTTGATGTGGTATCTAAAGCGTATATACCATTGGAATCAACAAAAGAACAGGGACATGTGTATGCTATTTTTGTTGGTGATAGAATAAGGATTGATTGGAATTCCTTGCCCATCGGAGTTTTATCTGAAGCAAAATTGGGTGATATACCCAATGAAAGTTCAATAAATCTTGAAGTCTTTTCGGATGAATCATTCAAATTTAAGCTTCGAACCATACAAGAGGATTTCATAGAGACGCTGCAAATTCTTGCCATTTCTGATGAAAAAATAGATAGACCACTTAAAACAGTGAACCATGACCAATCAATTGAAACAACCGTGTTGAACAAAAAGAATCAAGAGCACAAACATGATGCTTCAACAAGCTTTTTCCAAAAAATAGTTAATCTGTTAAGGATATGGAAATAAGACCGGTAAAGCCCTTAACACGTTTATTCATATTCTGCGCAGGAAGCAGCATTGATGTGTTGATGCAATGCCCGCGTTCAGAATGGATTAAGCACAGTGGTATTGGAGTTACGGTTTTCTTTACTGGGTTGTTGGCAACACTTTCATCATTTTATGCCTTCCAGCTCATCTTCCCCAATATTGTAGTAAGTTTTTTACTGGCATTGTTATGGGGTGCTATTATTTTCAACCTGGATCGTTATATCGTGTCTAGCTTTAGAATGAACCAAACCACAAAGGAGGAAATTTTTCAGTTGATTCCACGCATGATAATGGCAATTGCTATTTCAATCGTAATTTCAAAACCCCTGGAAATTGAGGTTTTTAAATTTGAAATCAATCAGGTTTTGGAGGGGGATAAAATTGTTCTGTTGGATTCATTTTCGCAACAGCATCAAAGAGAAATGGAAAAATGGGATACGAAGACTGGTTCACTCAAAAATGAATTGAGGGGATATTTTGACCTAAAAGAAACCTATTACCGGGAATATTCATGTGAATGTGATGGCACCTGTGGAACCGGAAAAAAAGGCAGGGGAATAGAATGCTTCAATAAAAAAGAAAAATACGAATCCTACACCATAGAATATGAACAACATAAGCTGCGCATTGAAAAATTGATAAGAGAAATTGAGAAAGAAAAACAAAAAGCAACAGCAACTTTTGAAAAAAACAAAAAGACAATGGAAGATAGTTTTTCTTATGGCTTTTTGGCAAGGTTGAATGCATTGGGCAAATTAGACAGCATGGCAGCTTGGGCGATTACCATATTGTTGGCTTTGGTAGAAATTACACCGGTATTGACAAAAGTTTTTGCACCCAAAGGGCCTTATGATCATTTGCTGCAAATGGGGGAATATGATTATAAGGTAAAATATGTGCAAACTGTTTACAGAAAAAACCAGGAGTTTTACCAAATGTCACCAGTAAATGCATCGCTTGAAAACAAGACCGAAAAAATTGAAAAAGAAGCAAGTCGCTCAGGTGAAAAAACAGAAGGAATAGAGCGATACCGTAGATTAAAGGAACAAATTCAAAAATTAAACCCTTAAAGTGAAATTGTTGTTTATTGACAAGTTAAGCTTGCTGATGATTTTATTTGTCCAACCATTTTTTTCTGATGGACAAGAATTGTCGTTGAAAAAAGAAAAGCAGTTTGCATTGCCAGCAAGCAATAAAGAAATTATTGTTGAAAACTTTAATGTAAACAAAGAGGATTTTCTTAAGAAACTCATTCCTCAAAATACTGCCACAGCCTCCGATTTTGTTCCAGATGTTTCACTTGGTGATAGTTTAAAAGTATTGCTAAGAGACAGTGGAAAACTGAAAATCGGTTTGGATAGCATATACTTATTAAACCATCTCGTTCTTGAGGAAAATAAAATTCAATACCTGGCAAATATTGTCTTTTCCGTTAAGAGGTTAGGTGCTACGAAAAGTTTAAATTATGCGGTCAAGAAAGGCGATACCATCAGATTTAGTTATACCATTTTGAAAGGGGCTGGCTTGGATGAACTTGAGGTACTGGAAGGAAAAGAATTGAGATATGGTTTCTCAAAATCAAAAAAAAACGTAGAACAAAATGGTGAGTTTGTGGCCTCAGCCGATGAAATAGTTGTTTTTAATCTTACCAACAAGGGAATCAACAGTTCTAAAGGGAAACTGCTGATTACCAGAAAGGAAATGCAACAAAAACTAAGTTTTGTTTTCAGCTGCGATACCCTTGACCACATTGTAAAGGAAATCAAGCAATTGCAAGATACGGTTACTGAAATATTGGTTAAAAAAACATTCAGCACTCCATCGAAAACGGATATCACCCAATCAAATCGCGTTCAATTGAACATTCCTGTGCCTCCCAATAAAACACCCATTGCCATTGCATATTGGTTTGGAACCAAAGAACAAAACAGATTGCAATGGAATGCGCTATCAGAAGCCGATAAGGAACACTCACCTTTAGAGGCTTATGTAACAAGAGAAATTTCTCGAGATGGAACATTAAACTTGCCTGAAGAACAAGGTTCTGAGATTGATATTTCCCTAAAAGACAAGGAGGGCTTGAGCCTAAGGCTATCAAACGGTGCAGTAAAAAAAACAAATTATGCTACGCCTACCTTAAATAAAAAATGGAACTACGCATGCTTCTCTATTCAAAAAAATATTTTTTTCCCAGAAACTTTCATCCTGGAGGTACAAAACAATTCAACTTTGTACAATACCATCACTGAGTTTGAAATGATAGGATTGTTTTTAAACGAATATCAAGCAGAAATAGAAACCAAAATAACCACTTGTAAAGAGTACGTAACAATAAAGACATTATGATTCATTATTTAAAAATATTTTTGCTCCTCCTGTTTTTGAATATTTTTTCAGGTTGCAAGGAATATTCAAAATTGAAAAGCGGCACACGCAGGGTTTCTTCAGAACTTTCCCTCCTTAAAAAATCAGGTAACTTTATAAAGGGGCTTGGAGCTGATCGCAATGCGCCTGACTCTGCAGATTTGGTGATGACACCAATCAAGCAAAAAAACCTTTTAAACAGTTATGATTATTTGTACGATTGGTTAAATGGAAAAAATTCAACTTTACGGGCAGATAATTTTCAATGGGATTCAAGCCGTAACACATATACAATATTTGATTCATCATCCAGAAGACTTCATCCCGATATTGAAGTATATGGATGGCATCCATATTTTATGGGTGAACTGTGGAAAACATACCCATATGCGTTGCTTTCTACGATTTCATTTTTTTCATATGCTGTAGATGAAGAAACAGGATCATATAGCAATCCGGATCACATCAACCAATGGAGAAATATAGGCATGGTCGACTCTGCGCATGCCCACAACAAAAGAGCCCTGCTCACCGTCTCTTGTCATGGTGACAAACAGGCAAACCGCTTTTTAGAAAATAATTTGGCCTGGACAACCTTGGCTGATTCTGTTAGTAGCTTATTGCAGGAAAAAAATGCAGATGGCGTTGAACTTGATTTCAGAAATTTTTCTGAAGACAAGCGTGTTGCATTTGTGAATTTTGTAAAGTACTTCAGGGAGCGGATGGAAAAGAAAATAACAAACAAAATATTTTATCTGGCAGTCAGCTTGCCGCCTGGCAATGTCAACCAATTGTTTGATGTAAAAGAGATTCAGGTTTATGCTGAGGCCATGGTCATCAGAGGGTATGATCTTCATGAATTAAATCAAGAAAAAGGATATGCTGCTGTTGCTCCTCTGCGTGTAGATGATGCTGAGGGCTTTAGCCTTGAGTCTGTTGTGAACGAATATTTGAATGCTGGAATTGATGCGTCAAAAACCATTTTAGCTTTACCGCTTTATGGTACACAATGGAAAGGATCAAATAATGGGGATGATTTCTATGCATCTGATTTTGATAAAAAAATCACATATAAAGAGATCAAGGACCTGTACAACTCTTTGGATACCACGTTAGAATTAGTAGCGAATTTAGATCCAGTGATGATGACCAACTATTACATGTTGGAATTCCCTGACAGTACCAATGTTGAATGCTGGTTTGACGATGATTACACATTAGGAAAAAAAATGAACTTCGCATTCGCCAGAAAGTTGAAAGGAGTTGGACTTTGGGCATTGGGCTATGACAATGGACGGTCGGAAATTTGGAATCTCATCGACAAAAAATTGACAACAGATACTTTGGAAGTAACCGATCCAATTATGGAAATCGAAGGATATCCCATTAAAGTGGCTTCTTATATTGACAAGCACTCCAATCTGTTCCTGACAACGTCTATCATTATGGCTTTGGCATTTTTAATCGCATTGCTTATTGCTTTTTCAGATTGGCGTGTACGTGATGCCATTTTCAACAATCAGTTCAACCATTTTGTATTTATTATTGTAGCGACGTTGACAATCCTGCCCATATTATCAATGGTTGGTTTTTTGGGAAGGGGCAAATGGCAGATTGTGTTATCCTTTTTAACTGGAATATTGGTCGGTTATGTCTTTTTGCAGTTGAAAACTTATTTACGCTTCAAACGGCCTTAGCATGTTGAAAAAAATAGCAGATGAACTGGGATTCTTTATCATAAAACTGGTGATTGCCTTAGCCATTCTTCCCGTTTTACTGTATTGGTTTGATTTTAGATCTTCCAACGAGGCAATGAACAAGGTTGAACAACTTTTTTTAATCGAAATATGCGTACTGGTTTTATTCTGTTCACTATTTGTTCTATACATCCTTCGATTTCTGCTCTCCCTCTTGTTTAAACAAAATAAAGAAAAAACGGAGGGTAAAAAACAACCATAGAAACTGGGTTGGAACTTCAAGGAAAAACTGAATCAAGTTTTTCTACCCATTGGGAAGTCTAATGAATGTTGTATGTGATTTTCAATCTTATAAAACGTCCTCTTTGCGACATGAATGGAACGTTTTGATCACTATATGGAGCGTTTTTTTCTCCCCATGGCATATTGAATGAAGCTTCAGCCTGACGAGGTCCTGCCGCATAATACAATTTTCCCTTTGGATCAAGCAGGTTCATGTTCAGAATGTTTTCGACACCAAGGTCTAACCGCAAATACGGAAATCCTTTTGCTGCTATTCCCAAGTTTCCATTGAAAATGATATAGTCAGGCAATGTTCTGCTGGAGTCAACCCCAAGATTCTTTTTTACTGTTGTGTTTTCCCCCACTCGCCTGCCCGATACATAATTGCCCCTCAAGTTAAGTGAAGCCCTGAATGGCCCAACTTTATCCAGATAAGTGGTCAGTCCAACATTCAAATGATGTGAGGCAATATCACCCAATCTGATGTTCTTCACACTAGAGTCAATTTTGGAAGCTGTTTGATAAGGTATTATGTAGGTGTGATTTGCATTGATCGTCAAGTAAGGTGTGGGCTTTAAACTAATATTGGTCATCATGCCCTTGATCTCATATTTTCCAGAATGTACATTGATCTTTATGGATGTACCCGGGAGGGTTTTAGATGCCACTGCATTGTTCACCCAATACCAAAAACCGATAATATTCCAGTTCAATAAAGATTTATTGGGATTGGGATTGATACGGCCGTTGAATTCCAGATTGACATAGTCAATGTTTTCTGTACGAAGGTCAGGATTGGCCACACGCCCACCTCCTGTTGAATACTTGGTCCATTGTGAAACACTTTGAACACCGTGTGAATAAATGGCCTTTGCATTGAACAAATGATGATATTGATAAACCAGCGCCAAGCGAGGAGATATTTTTACTCCAAAGCCCTCAGAATTTCGAATGGTATTACGATCGCGACGCGTACCGGCAAATATGGAGAATTGCTTATTGAAGGCATAAGAGAACTGACCAAAAACGCCAAAATCAACAATATCGTATAAATTGCTTCCCGCTATATTGCTCTCAGCTATACCTTTTTCCTTGGCCAAGAAAATATTTTTTTGCTTGTCTTCAAATTCCTTGACAGATGCACTTTTGGTATCAAAATCCTGATAGATCAGATAATCCCCTTGTGTTTGTGTGTAGCGTAAATCTAACCCACTTATAACATCAAACTTTTTATTTTTACTTGTATAGAAGTAGCGCAATTCGTTTCTGGCTTGTAATGCTTTGTAATAATAGTACTTGTTTCTCCATCCATGTTGCACCAGTGATAATCGTTCCAATTGATAACCCTCAGTCCCATACATATCAGTAACTTCGCTGGTAAGACCAGGCTTTCCAGGAAGCAAAGCATCAGGGTAAAGTAAATTTGCAAAATGAAGTTTCGTTCCCGGATCTCCAAAAGCCATAAAGTTTACACGGTTTGATTCCTTATCCAGGCTATGGACCTCGAATGTAGTAAGGTTTGTTATCTCAGAGCGTTCACTTAATTTTTTTTGGACATTAGCATACAGCGTTGTGTTGACAGGTGCCCATATAGATCCATTGTTTGATCCAGCTTCGTTTATATCCTGATAAAAGTTAACCCCCTCTTTCAATTTCCAATGTCGGAAACCAAGTGTAAAATCAGATACTTTCAATTTTATTCCAAAGTAGTAATCTTCTGTTGCATTGGAATATCCAACTGGCGCGCCATTTACCATGCCATTATAAGATGCCTTATCCAATTGACGGGCACGATAGATTCCTTGTTGTGTTAGCGCAATTTTGGAAACATTGCCCTGATTATCCATGGATACGGTATAGTAAGGACTAACCATGGGCAACTTCATGTCACTCATGTATTTTTTCAATCCACCTGTCCAACTGATATTGGTCATCGTAAAGTTATCGTAGGTCAATGAATCGATATCGCTATCCTCATAATCATAGAACTCACCTTTCATTTGATGTTCATCTGACCTGTAATAACGGCCTGTAAGCTGAACACTGAAATTTGATCCTGGCTTACCTTTTAGGTTCATTGTAAGGTCTGCACTTTTGGTCTTGTATCCGCCTTGCAGCACATTTCCATAAAGGGAAAATTTGGCCGACTTGTTGTTATCGGGTTTGCCTTTGTTTTTTTTCAACAAGGGATCTGTTGGGTCTTCACTTGGATCCAGGGTGATGATGTTAATGGCTCCCACAAATGATCTTGGACCATACATGGTAGACGATGGGCCATACAGTACTTCAATTGCTTTGACTGCTGTTAATGGGTATTGACGGGATAAATACGCCCAGTTCAACCAAAGATCATTTTCTTCCACTCCATCCACCATCAAAAGCGTTCTTTCTGTATTTTCCTGGCGAAACCCAAGCTGAAAAATGTTGGCATAGGTTACAGAATAAATTTTATTCACATCGAATCCCGGAAGGTCTTGGATTGCATCCACCAGATCCAAATAACCGCGCTCAATCATTTCATTCCGTGTAACCAACAAAACTGAAGCTGGGGCTTCATTGATATCTTCCACTTTTTTGGATACGGAGCTCACACGCATTTCGACCCCTTCCTGAGACAACCGATCAAAAATATCGCGAAATACAATATTCTTCAGGTCTGTAGGCTGGGTATAATTCGGTTTTAAAACAACAATTGACTTGATGTAGTTTTCTGCCTCTTCAAGGGAATCAATGGCAATATAGGTCAAGGCCAATAATTCATAGGCCTGGGCTTTGGTGTCTGCAGAACCCAATCCGTCTTCACGAACACATTTTCCGAGTGAATCAATCACCTTTTGAAAATCACCAATCAGGTAATACGATTTTACCTGATCGAGATTAACTGAACAATAAGTCGTTTTTTGTGCAAAAACTGCAACAAAACTGAAGACGGTAAAACAAAGTGTCAAAAAAAATAAGCGACTCATGTATGATTCATTTTTTCAGATGAATGGGCAGCTTTTCTCTGGCAATTGAAATAATTGCATTGAGAAAAGAATTCAAGGATGGTAACATTTGAGATATTGAAATTTTATCTTTTGTTGTTCTGCTGTTTCCAATTCAATACATCTTTGTATAAATCATCCATTCTGGTACTCCACTTCAACAACTCTCCACCCTCGTCAACAGTAAGCAATTCTGTGCGTCCATTCGCTTTCATCAATCCTAAATCCCAAATCCATTTTCTGAAACCTTTGAGAATTAGTACGTTTTCTTCCCAAGAGCTGAAATTGTCAGAAGAGATATTATAAATATTGGCTGTATTGTCCATGCTTGCGGTAATCAGTTGCTGTGATTCCCTGTCCACCAACATTGATGTTATTTTAGTTTTATGCGGTTTAAATGTTTCATAAGGTTGAATTTTGCTGCCATTCAACGGGCTACAAATAAAGACTTGTCCAGCATCTGATCCCCAAAAGCTGTATTTGTCAGAAACCGCTACACTGGAAACTTTACCGACTGGCATGTTGTTGGGCAAGATCAAGGCAGTGGCTGTCTCTCGCTTTAGATCATACAAATACAATTCAGAAGCGGTTTTTAAGATCACCTGTTTATCGTTCAGCTCAAACAATTGAAGAATGCCTTTGGGCGCCTTAAGCATTTCACGTGCCCCCGAGTTGATTGTTATTTTTTCAAGCATCCCTTTGTTCAGTGTAATCAACTGATCGTTAAAAACAATTAAACTGGAAATGATGTCCTGTTCCAATCTGGCGATTTTTCTCTCCCGTTCAGCAGGAGTTTTACCATTTCGATTGAACAAGAATATCTCTCCTGCTACATTGGTGAACAAGACAGATGACTCATTATAAAACTTGACTGTACGGATACGATTTTGATTGAATTTGGTATTATACAGTTCTGGCTTCTCCCCAGGTTTAAAAAAAACGATACGCTGGTCATCACCAGATGCAACCGCCAACTTGTTTTCGTACATGTCAATATCCCTCAAGCCGGATTCTGCAGTGTAGAGATTTTGATCGCTGTTGAATAAGGAAGGCTTGTTGTCCAGTATTTTCCACTTCACCGTTGTGAGCAACCGGTAAAGATTGTCGAATGGAATGACTTTTCCGCCATTCAGTTTTTGTGATATGTTTACATAGCGAACATAATTGTTGAGCAAACTGTCTACAAAGGCCACCCTTGCATCAAGGGTTGCATAGGTTTCAGAATTCAACCGATTCAACAGCGCTACAATTCTACTCCTGGAATCAATAAAATCGCGAGAATTGTTGGCAAGTATCGCATTTTCAAGTGCAATTGATCTTTGTAAATTTGCTTCATCAGCATTGTTTTCAGCTTTTTTTTGATTGGTCTCTGCCCTTTTAATCTCAATTTTTAACGCTTGTGCCAGTTTAACTGCCCTTTGCTCATTTTTATTGGACATGACCATTGCCTCATTGGCAATGGTTCTTTCTTTATTGGCAATTTTGGTTTGTTGCAATGCCAACAAACGTTGCGTTTGAGCAGCCCTCGCTGAATCAAGCGCTGCTTTTTCAGCTTTTTGGGCCTTTCCTCTCTCGTACTCAGCTCGATCGGCCTCTTGGGTTGCTTTTATTTTTTCTTCATTCGCCTCTTTTTGTTTACACCAGGTATATAAAGACAGAATTAACATAGCACCTGCAACTACTCCCCAAATTAACTTATACTTTTTTTGACGTTTCAACTCTCGTTTCCGAGCAGTTTCCTTTCTTTCCAAGGCCAGTTGATGTTCCTGTTGGCTTTTCATCAAATAATCAATGGCCAAATTGTACATTCCATTGAACTGATCAGCCCAAACCTTTTTTGGGGCTTCCCTAAAATACCAATGGATCATCAAATCCAAATCCGGAGGAACCATACAGCCGGCTTTACCTTGCTCAAACAACAATGCTCGTTCCGATAGACGCAAATAACTTTCTCTCGACTCACGTTCTTCATTGATCCAATCTGATAATTGCTGCCATTTTTGTAGCAAATGGGTATTTCCGATATTGATGATGGTATCATCATTTAAATTGTCCTTGTGCAGGTAATCTGACTTATGGGTATACGGCTGAATGAATTCCAGCACATTGGGCACTGCACGATATAGTGACATGAGGAAACCCTTTAGCTCAGCACTTCGGACCTCGGTTATTTCCTGAATGTGTTTCAACGTACGATATGCTTGAACCTCCGGTTCTGTAACAGGCAGGGCAATCAACTTGAAAAGTTGTTCCATCAATTTCTTATCCAGAGAAGTTTGGGCTTGGTAAAACTTTTCTAAATCAAACGCGACACCTGAAGATAAGTCACCCCATACAGCAACATCTTTTATATTGACCGTTTGTGTTTCGATCAGGAGCGACTGAACAACCCCTTTTTCTTTTTTTTCTTGCTCTGCCAGAAGCGAAAAGTTGGCCTTTATCCGTTTTTGAACCAAACGGTGAAGGCATAACTGGACAAAAGGAAGGTTTTGGGCATTCTGATCATACCCATTCTCTAAAAATAAAAATGCCTCTTCAGAGAGCAGGATATTGTGCTGCTTCAATGATCCCTGAATAACCTGTTTCAAATCTTCTTGCCGCAACAATGGAAGTGCATATAATCCACTGTTCAGATGGTCTTGGATGCTCCTATAATTGTACATCCTCGGTAAAAACGAAGACCTCAAACCGATCATCACATATACTGGGGCCCTTGAAGCAGCTACAGCACGGGCTAAATTATTGAACAAGAGGCTGATGTCCAAGTCCCAATGCTCGTTGCGTTGCTTGCTAAGCCCATCAAATTTAAAGATGTCTTCAAATTGATCCAGTACAATCAACAGGTTTTTTTGGTGCAAGCTTTCCTGTTGGGCCGCTACCCTCAATAAGCCAGAGTGGTCTTTTCGAATCTCACGTACGATTTCTTCCTGTAATTCCAATGAACCTTTACTACCATCGGCTAGCACATTCTCTTCTGCTAGCGCTGCCGCAAGATTTTCTATAGGCGTTACACCAGTTCTGCAATATGCAATGGCCCATTTTTTACCAGCGACACCATCGAATCCCAATTCAAGAGCGGGTATCAACCCGGCCCGGATCAACGAGGTTTTACCAGATCCCGCATTTCCCACTACGCTGATAAAGCGCCCCGATTGCATCAGACTTAAAAGATCATCCACTTGACGCTTGCGTCCAAAAAAAGATTTTTGTTGTGCCGCATTAAATGGCGAAAGCCCGGGAAGGTTTTCGGATATAGAAATATTCATTGGACACGTATGATGTGCGCACTGACTGAAAATACAAATTGATATAAATAGCTAAGATAATTAAAGAACTACTTAAAAATAACTATTTCAGTGTAATTGTGTGCAGTATTATATTGCTCCTGGCACTTGCATTTTAATGTAGTAATATATTAAACAAATGGTTCAGTTCCTATTTGGAAGCTGCTTCCTGACGTGTTACAATTGGAACATATCCAACTTCCATTCCCTTCGGAGGGGTAACCAATAAAGCAGGATCAAGTGCAACCAATTCCCCCATTGTTGGTGGCGCCATGTAATTTCTGTCAATAGGCCATTGTGCATGTAACTTTTCAATGAAAGCCTGTAATTTTTCCTTTTTGGCTTTGCTCCAGTTGTATTGCTGAAAGGACGGCTGGTCAACAAACCGATACCAGGAATAGGTAACCAAAGAGCCATCAACAAGCTTTACTTTAAAAGGGCCTGCAGCAGCACCAGGATTGGTCCAAGATCCTTTACTTGGGGAGGTGAAAGGCTCCCCAAGTTTAGCCAATGCAAACTCCTTGTCTAGGAGATTGGTTTTCTCAGGAACATCCGACGCAGATATTGCGACCAGTTGATTTCCTTCATGCCTAAAATACCTTGGAAAGTATCCAAATTTATTGGTGGTGCCATCAAACCATTTCAATCCCCAAACATTCTCATCGTGAACTTTGGTATCGAATATTTTTTCTACGCCGGTAATTTTCTTTCCATTTTGGTCGAAACCGGGAGTTCGCGTCGATATTTTTGACTTCCACGCACCCGTTTCATTAAAAGTCCCAGAGCAATTTTCGCCCCCATCACGCCATGCTTTAAATTGATCGAAAAGTGCTGCTTTTGAGTAATAAACTACATCTTGTACCAGCAAGGTCCTGCCCTGGCTATCAACTGGAAACTGAAGTTGGGGGATCTTTGAATAAGTCACGCCCTTTTCATCCTGTGACTCATAGCATGGTACTGTGTTAATTTCCATGGCACCGCCGCCCATATGTCCTGCCCTTGCATCAAGCCCACGTCCATAAATAAAGTCATAATTGAACAACTTTCCGATTTTGCTCCAGGTTTCTGGTATATAGTAAGCAATCGGCCCTTTGAAATTTGCGGCGCTAAGAAAACAAGTCCAGCTTTGATCACCAGTTGGCGGGTCACCTTCTGTTGGGTCAGTAAAAGGTAAAGCCATGTATGTATATCCCAGGAATTTACCATTTGGATTATCTTGGAAAGGCAAGGCATCGGGTGGAATGAGCAAACGATTGCTCAATTGAGCAATACCCAGGCGGTTGTCGGGCAACGCTTCGCTGTCATAAAAAAATGACCAACCTGGCGAGCCCACTTCATAATCGTAACATTGTGGTGTTGCATTCATACTGAATTTCGGTGGGCCATATCGAAATCGGTTTCCTGCCCAATAGCCAAGGCCCCCTTCAAGTGTTTGAAAAACACTACCCCATGTCGGGCCTCGTTTCGGCCAATTGTCGCGTGCATGTGTCCCAATGGGAGCAAGGGGCTTATCTTTATTGTCGGAATTGTCAGGGGTCACCCAGGCTCCGGCCAAACCAATCTGAAAATCAGAAATCGGTTGATTAATCAGCGGCCATACAGCTGAATAAAAACCCATCCCATAACTAAATTTTGATTGATCAGCAGGCCTGTCCGCATTATAACTGATGTATCCATGCAGTCCGCGGGAATGCGATTTTATGACTCCGGGATCTTTTACTTTTTCCTTGTCATCTTGTGTGAAAGCCTGTTGAGATGAGAGTAGCATAAAGAAAGCAACGAAAGGCAATTGAAAAAAGAAAGCCTTATATCTCCCAATAAATATTGTACAATGCATGGTTAAGTTTTTTAAATACGTCCACATTCCATGTTTGGTTTTTTTATTAAAATGCTTCAATGCTTGTTTTACTTTTTTCTTTGATTACTAATTTCTTTCAACCTGCTGATTCCAAGCGATTGCCTGTTTAACGGGGCGCTGCGTCCACTTGATTTCGAAAGCTGGAGTATGTTTTGAAGTTCTTTTCGTTTGTCAGCATCGGTGAAAAAGAGATTAGTCCTTTCGCCAGGATCTATGGATAAATTGAATAATTGACCAGTTGCACCTGGAGCAGTTTCCGGGAAATCATATTTTTCAAGTTCTTTCCCCTTGTAATTATTGCCCCCCGAGCCCAGATGGTCAAGGTACTTCCAGTTTCCCTGGCGAACCTGGAATTCCCCCCTAAAACTTTGGGTCAACAAATAGGGCCTGATTAATGTGTTATTATCCTGCACGCCAAGCATGGCCGGCAACATATCATAACTGTCCGTAGCGTCTTTGTCCTTGAGTTGATACCCAACAATGGATGCGGCTGTTGCAAAGATATCAGTCGTGCTGATCAACTGATCAGAGACCAATCCTTTGGGGAATATTTTTGGCCAACGAACAATAAAAGGTACCCGGTGACCCCCTTCCCAACCATCCCGCTTCATACCCCGCCAGCCTCCGGACGCATCGTGGCCATAATCATTGCGCATCCAGTTTACATGAACTGTTTCTGGGCCATTATCAGCATTAAAAATAATCAGGGTATTATCATCTATCCCAAGCTTTTTTACCAAATCTATAACCCGGCCAACCAAGACATCCAATTCCCGCATAAAATCACCACGAGGACCGGCATTTGTAGTGCCAATAAATTCTTTGGCAGGAAGTACGGGAGCATGGGCAGCCTGGGTAGAAAAAACAGCAAAAAATGGTTTGTCTGGGTTGCTTTCCCGGTGCTTGGTTATAAAGGAACGGGTCTTTTCATAAAACATTAAATCTGCATCCACAAAGTTGTAGCCTGGCGACATCCAGCCTTCGTCATTGTCCCAAAGCCATTTGTTACCCGGATCAGGAAGATTGGAACGCTTATGTCTTTCACTCGCAGGAATAGGAACCATCCCATTTTCAATGTAAACATATAAAGGATCTGTGGTAGGACAATTGGGTGTAATAAATGATTCATCAAAGCCCCTCTTATTGGGGCCATCTATCAATGGAGTGCTTTTTTCGTAATCAATGAGCAGTGCATTTTCGAAGCCATTGCCCAATTGTTTATTGTTTTTGTCAACCCACGTAAGTCCTACATGCCATTTCCCGAAAATGCCAGTCCGGTATCCCTTTGTCCGAAGCATTTCTGCAATTGTAAGTGTCCCGGGCTTTAAATAGCTCGGACCCCCTGGTCCTTCAAAGGCACCGCCACCCTTGCCCGTTGAACGGTATATTTGTTGACCGGATAGCAGCCCATAACGGGAAGGAGAACAGATGGTTGATGGACTGTGTGCGTCTGTAAACCTCACGCCTTGTCTGGCCATTTTATCTAGCCGAGGAGTCTTATAGGCTGAATTTTTATTGTAACAGGAAAGATCGCCATATCCGACATCGTCAGCGTATATGATAATGATGTTGGGCAATTCTTGTGCAACAGCGTTATGCCCCTTGATCAATAGCGCAACAGTTGTAATTGTTATTAAAATAAATCTCATCATTGAAAATGAAATTAAGCCAAGCTATTAAAAATTAAATACCAAGAAAACACGATAATTACCTAATTTTTAGCTGCATTTACCTTATTTCAAATCAAATCAACTGAAATTTTATTTTCGGGGAATCTACAGCGATTAACGCTGGGTAAAAAATGCATACTTTTTGCGTGTAATAAAATTATAAAAATTAAAATATGCCCCACACATATCTTGGCGTCAATCACTCAATCGTTGCATTTTCAATTTCCATCGTGATTTTGTTTGCTGCATGCACTCCTAAAAATGCATACAAAGCCCCTAAGGTTGCTTTTACGCTCATAGAGGCACAACTGCCTTCCTATGAAAAAGAGATAGACCACAAGGGAATCATAGCAGACATGCAGAAAAACCAGGAAGCATCCCTAAAAAAAGGGCAAAAAATATACAACAGGATTTGTGTATCCTGTCATGGGAATCCCAGCCAGGAAGGCTCACTACCTACTGCATTTAAATTTTGGAAAGATAAATTCAAGGTAGGAAAAGATCCTTACTCCATGTACCAAACCCTGACAAGGGGTTATGGTGGGATGCCAGCCCAACCAACTTTAACACCCGTAGAGAAGTATGATGTCATCAATTTTATCAGGGAGGAGTTTGTATTAAAATTAAACAAGTCAGAATTCTTCAATATTGATGCAGATTATTTGGCAAGTATCCCCTCAGGCAAGACCAAAGGGCCCAATCCCAAAGAATACAAGCCTTGGGCAGAAATGGATTATGGCAATTTTCTGATCAATACCTATGAATTGGCTGATTCAAATGCCAAACCACGAGAAATATCAAGAGGACAAGCCCCATTAAAAGATGAAAACCTGGTTGATGCCAACTTTGCCTACAAGGGAATCGCAGTAAGGGTGGATGAAGGCGCTGGAGGGGTTGCAGCAGGAAATGCATGGATGATTTTTGACCATGACCTGATGCGAATTGCAGGAGCATGGACGGGCAAGGGATTTATCGATTGGGAAGCAATACTTTTAAATGGTAGGCACAACATTTCACCAAGGATAGCTGGAAGTCTTCATTTCTCTACTCCAGTGGAACCGGGTTGGGCAAATCCGACAGATGGTTCTTTTAAAGACAACAGGTTTCAAGCAATAGACAAAAGAAGATTCGGCCCACTGCCGCGCTCCTGGACACAATACAAGGGGTTGTATCACTACAAGGACAAGGTGATTATTTCTTATACTGTTGGCAATGCAATGATATTGGAAAAATTAGGACTGGAAGGAACTGAAGATCAACCCATTTTTACAAGAACACTGAACATTTCTCATTCAGCCAGCATTTTAAAAATGAGAATAGCAAAGACCAATGCCAGTGTTGCGATTGCGGGAAAAGATGTTACGCTACAAAAGGAAAAAGGGTTTTATGTGCTTACTGTGCCAGCATCAAAATCCATCAAGGTAAAAATCTTGATCGCTAACCCGGATGTAAAGGATTTTAAACTTCTTTCAACATCAACAAAGGAACCCGAAAATTTATTGCCGTTTACAAAAGGTGGTGAAGCGCAATATCCACAGCAATTAATGGCTTCCATTTCAAAAGGAGAGCAGAAAGGGGCATTCAAGGTAGACAGGATGGAACTCCCTTATCAGAGCCCCTGGAAAAATCAGATGCGGTTGAGTGGTATTGATTTTCTTGAGGACAAAAATAAAGCAGTGATCTGTTCAACAGATGGCGATGTATGGCTGGTAGAAGGTGTTTTAAAAACTACGGGTACCTTATCATGGAAACGAATTGGATCCGGATTGTTTCAGCCCCTGGGGATTAAAGTTGTAGACAAACAAATATTTGTGACGTGCAGAGACCAGCTCGTAAAACTGCATGATCTCAATGGTGATGATGAGATTGATTTTTATGAAAGCTTCAACAGTGATCACCAGGTGACCAACCATTTCCATGAATTTGCCATGGGTCTGCAAACAGACAAGGAAGGCAATTTTTACTACGCAAAAAGTGCAAGGCATGCCAGGAGAGCTCTGGTGCCACAGCATGGCACCCTGATAAAAGTGAGTAAAGACGGGCAAACAACCAGTATAATCGCAAATGGATTTCGTGCCGCAAATGGCGTGTGCATCAACCCTGATGGTTCTTTTCTTGTAACCGACCAGGAGGGTCACTGGAACCCGATGAACAGAATCAACTGGGTTACATCAGAAAATAAATTTTATGGGAACATGTTTGGATACAATCCCTCAAAAGATAGCTCAGATAAAGGGATGGAACAGCCATTGGTATGGGTTGAAAAGGAAATTGACAGATCACCATCAGAATTGCTGTGGGTAGATAGTAAAAAATGGGGACCACTGAATGGAAGTCTGTTGAGTTTTTCATACGGATATGGGAAAGTTTTTATTGTGCCCCATGAAAAAATCGGCAACCAGATCCAGGGTGGACTTTTTGAATTACCGATTCCGAATTTTTCTACCGGCGTCATGCGGGGAAGATTCAACCCTGCTGATGGTCAGCTGTATGCCTGTGGTTTGTCTGCATGGGGATCCAGCCAACCAGAACTGGGTGGGTTTTACCGGATCAGGTATATGGGAGAGAAATCAAACATCCCAACTGGCATCAATGCCAAACAAGAAGGCATTCGATTGAAGTTCTCGCATGAACTCAACCTTCGGGATGTAACAAATACTTCCGCGTTTCAGGTTCAAACATGGGATTTGAAGCGAACCAGAAAATACGGGTCAGATCATTTCAATACCAAAACACTTCCAGTAACCAAGGTTGACATAAGTGCTGACAGAAAAGAATTGTTCCTCACCATTCCTGGTATACAACCAACATGGGTAATGGAAATAAATTATCAACTCACTGGTAAGAATGGACAACCAATAACAGGAAAGATTCAAAATACAATATATCAATTGGGGAAATAGCTAATACCTCTTTATAGGTGGGCTCAAATGATGGATGTAATTTTTTTGTATCATATCAGCATCGATGCAATTATTTTTCCAACCCTTGTTGCGTAACAATAGGCACATACCCGATCTCCATTCCTTTGGGAGGCTTGACGATCAAGGCAGGGTCCAAATATGCAAGTTTTCCCGACATTGGCGGGGGAAGGTATTCGCGTTCTTTTGTCCAAAACCGGTGCAACAATTCCGCACGTCGTTGCATTTCTTCACGCTCCTTGCTGCTGAGACTGGCATTGAGCAAGGCGGGTTGGTCAGCGAACCTATACCAATAATAGGTCACCGTGCTGCCATCTCCCAATTTCACTTTGAAGGGCCCTGCTGCAGGACCAGGTGTTTTCCAGCAACTGGTATCCTCTTTCGGCGTAGTATAGACAAGCGAAGTTCTGTCGTCTTCGGCCCTTCCAAAACTCACCCCGTGAAGACCAGTTTCAGCCGGCACTTCCGTAGCTGCCACCGCAACCCAGGAACCTATTGTATCGTTACCTGATTTAAGCAATTTATAATATTCAGGAAGTGTTACGACAGCACCATTTCCTGTTTTTCTTCTACTGATCAATTCACCTTCCCAGCGTACTTTTAAGGTAGCAGCATCAGTAACATTTGCATCCATATAAGAAGTAACATTCGTCAAGGCGCGTTTTTCCTTCGGAATATGATCACCATAAAATTTCCAGTTTGACCTGACACCCTTCTCAAATTTTTGCATGTGGGCTCCGCTGGTATCAATTTTTCCACTGGCAGGTTTCCCGCCCTTGAACCATGCGTCTACATCATCCCAAAGTGCGTCCTTGTTGTACACCATCAAACGATGCAGCAACTCCGAATTGCCATCAGGCCCAACAGGGTATTGTGTCGGAGCCATACGGGCAAATGTCTGCCCTTTGGTATCAGTGGCTTCGAAGGAATGTATATGTTGCGTTTCCATTTGAAAAGGTTTGTTGGCCTTTGATGGACGGGTATCCAGAAACAATCCACTCAGGACTGGATTGTCAACAGACGCTTCACTCCAGAAATAGGGGGTAAAGAATGCAACCGGTCCTTTGAAATTTCCGGTATTGAGAAACAAGGTCCAGCACTGATTACCGGTGGGCACAGCTTTACCCGCGGTAGTCAATTGTGGCTCCGTGAGCGGTAAAGGGAGGTAGCCACTTCCAAACCACTCTCCAGAGGTGCCTTGCCGAAGGTTCAGCCCGTCCGGAGGCCATAACAACCATGGACTCAGTTGTGCAACTCCATATTTACCTTTGGATTTGCTCCAGTCCCTTCCCCTTCCGGCACCAGGGCCATTGGCCCATCCTGCAAAGTTCAGCTGCACTCCTCCCATGATGAATTTTGGCGTTGCGGTAGCAAACTCTGTATCGCGCCACCAGCCGAGTCCTCCTTCAATATCCGTGTATAGTTTTTCCACCGGCAGAGGGCCGTCATGTTCAGGATGCATCCAGGTGCCGAACAGCCCTGATTGAAAACTTCTTCCCGGATATTCTTTCACCAAAGGCCATGCCGCTGCGTACATGGAGTAGCCTGCATTGAATGATTGATCAACCTTCTCAAGGCGCGTGATCATGTACCCGCCGATATTCCCCTTTCTCAGCGACTTATTGGTGGAATCCTGCGCAGAAACAAGTGAGGCAATCAACATGAAAAAAACATACATGTTACCGTATTTCATCTCCATGAAAATGCTTTGCCTGAGTAAAGATTTAAAGAATGTCATTCGTTCGATTTTAAATGTTGGGTTGTATTGATTGTGATTGACGGCCTGCTTATGCAGCTTCATTTCCCCTTTTCTTGCAACAGTTTTTCTGCTTCTTTAATTATCCTTATTCTTGCCATTTCCTCTGCCTTGCGCTGCAACAGTTTCTGCTGTTGCCTGAATGCTTCAACTTCGTCAGGCAGGTAGGGTGCATCCGGATACTCCCAATGGTCTGTTCTGAAAAGTGGTACAGGAATGATTCTATCTCCATCGCTGACAAGGTTGGCCAATGGATTGCGGGCCCAGGCGTAACGCAGCTCTACCGGATCAACAACAAGATCATTCCATACAACAACCCTTTTTTTATCATTGACTTTTTGCCCCTTTTCGTTTTCTGTTTTTACATATTCAGCCTTTGCAGGATAAAAATGTTGATCAGGTCCTGCAATTGAAAATCCTTCCAAAGGCCTGTCATCAGAAGATTTCACTTCCTTGTTAAAGGTTACAATGATTCGATCCTTAAGCCTTTCTATGCTCTTACAGATTGCCGGTTCCCATCCCAGTTTAAAACCATATTGGGTTGACAATGCCCACCGGGCCATCCGCTCTCCAACTTCCGCTTTTTTTTGAGGATGGTACCAGTTTACCTGTTGGTCGTAAGCAGCAACAAATCCTGTATTGGATATATCCCGAAAAGCATTAAACTGTCCTTCACGGATATAAGGTGCAGGATCCAACATTCTCAACTCATAATTATCCAGGGTTTGCGGTTCTCCTCCGGCACTCAACTCCATGATACCGAAGGGTAAATTTTTATTGCCGAACAAGGCCCTCCAATCATGGATCAATGCTTTGAAATTTGCGGCATACAATGCAGGCCTGGAATCGCCCAATGCATTGTTATAGCCCTGGTGAAACACAACTCCTTTTACACTGAGCCCACCAATGATGGCGACCATTCCCGTATAGGAAGATCCAGGAAAATTCCTGTCTAGTGAAGGCCTTACCGAGGGCTCCACCGGTTTTGGAGCAGGTTCCAGTCCTTGGCTTTTCAGGACCAAACTTCTTTTCTCCCAATTGGTGATTTTTGTTTTAAGGTCTTCAACCGGATCATATGCTGCCTCCTTATCATTCCATTGCTTTACCAAGGCTTTGTTTTCAGGCATCTTGTTCAGTGTCGAGGGGCTTAGCCAGGCCTCTACCGTAGTTCCTCCCAATGATGCATCGATTAAACCAATGGGTATCTGGCTGACCATATGTATTCTTCTCCCGAATACATATCCCAATCCAGAGAAAGTTGCAACTGTTGAAGGAGAGCAAGCAAACCAGTATCCTTTTTTATCGTACCTGTCGTTCCAGCTATCATATTCATTGATTCTTTCAAAATCCTTTTTTGGCATTTTACCCGCAGAACTGGGGATGGTCATTAGTCGAATACTGGGGTAGTGGGCAGATAAAACTTCAGCATCTCCATGAAAGATCCTTGATAAATCCATCTCCATATTGCTCTGTCCGCCGAGGACCCATATATCACCAACCAATACATTTGTAAACACCACCGAATCTACCTTCCCGGAAACTTTCATGTTCTGTGGCTTGGCATTCGCAATCATTGGATCAAGATAAGTAAACCACTCCCCTTGTTGGTTTGCGTTGGTGGATTTAACCTGTCCCCCAAATTCAATTTTTATCTGCTCAGATGGATTGGACCATCCCCATATTTTGACAGGCTGATCACGCTGCAATACCATATTGTTATCAAAAATATGGTGGGGGCGAACCTGAGAGTACAAAGATCCTAACAGTAAAAAAAAGAATAAAATGGTGATAACTTTAGGAGTAACCATTGCTTTGGATTTCAGACTGTAAGTTTAGCCAATAAATTAGAGTAAGAGTAAACAATTCTTCTCCAGTTTTAACCCGATTTTATCAGTTCAGTAGGATTTATAAGGAACATATGATAAATTCAAGTGAGCAGCAGTGTTTAATCTGCTTCATCGCTCTGGAGGCGGGCACCAGTTGTCTCGGATATACCACAGCCTTAGATTGTAAATGTATCGGCACATAAAAGCATTGATGAAAAAGAGGAAAGTCGCTTTATTGAAAAAAATCACTTCAGGCATTCTGATTTTCTTATCAGCCTCTGGCATCTCTTTTAATTTGATCAAGGATTGGAATCATCAACCTAATCCTGTCAACCCTTCTGCAGATGAGATCTCGCCCTGGAAGACCCTCAAACCTGGCGTTCACACTGGGTTTGGGTCCACTGATATTGCCTACGAAAAAAGTCTTCCTCCGTCGGGAAAAATTTCTGCTTCCGTCAATCTTCATGGCTGGAAAGGAGAAAGGGTCAATTGCCTCTTGCTTGTTTGGTCTGCTGAAAACAAAGATGAGGTGATTGTGAGGGCAAGTCCGTTTCGCAACAGTAATCATCAACTCGATAAGGGAATCACCTCCATATCCATCGTCAATTATGTTTTGAGCAATGAATTTACTGGCGGATGCGGTGCCAGGGATTTGAAAAAGTCTCCTACAAATACGAGTCCTGACCTACTCAAAAAAGCCAACAAGTTTGGCATCAATGGCCAAGAAACAAAACCTGTATGGATTGCTGTTGAAATACCTCCACAGGCGGCCCCCGGGGTTTACAAGGGAACCATTTCAGTTGAATCGACGTCTGGCACGGTAAACCATCCAATAACATTGGAAGTAATGAACAAGTCTCTCCCGGCGCCTTCAGCATGGTCCTTCCATCTCGATCTTTGGCAGAATCCATATGCTGTTGCAAGATTCAACAGGGTAAACTTATGGTCACGCGAACACATCAATCTGTTGAAACCGCTTTTAACCATGCTTGCCCAGGCAGGTCAGAAATGCATCACCACAACGCTGATTGATGATCCTTGGGCTGGTCAGACCTATGATCCATATGGCTCCATGATCAAGTGGATCAAAAAGGCGGATGGAACCTGGACCTACGACTATTCGGTATTTGATCTCTATGTCAACCTCGCCATGGAATCAGGGATAAAAGATCAAATCAATTGCTATTCAATGGTTCCTGTTGGCAATAAATTTTCGTGGTATGACGAAAAGTCTTCCAAAACCATCACCATTGAATCAGTACCAGGAACAAAAGCATATGAGGACATTTGGGAAAACTTCTTGCGTGATTTCAAAGCCCACCTCAAAGCCAAGGGCTGGTTGAACAAAGCAGCCATTGCACTTGATGAACGGGAAGAGGAAGAAATGGAAAAAATGTTCGGTTTTTTGAAGAAGGCAGCACCTGAACTGAAAATTTCCATGGCTGGCTTCTATTATGGGAAAATCAATCCGGCCATTTATGATTTCAGTTCCAACTGGAGACATATTGATACCCTTGCAGGAGATGTTTTGCGTGCCAGAAAACGCTCTGGCTTAAAAACAACCTATTATGTGGCCTGCGGAATACCAAAGCCCAATAATTTTACGTTCTCCCCTCCTGCTGAATCCTGCTATGAGGGCTGGTTTGCTTCAGCCATGGGATTTGATGGATTCCTGCGTTGGGCCTACAACAGCTGGCCAGAAAACCCTTTGCTGGATTCCCGGTTCATCCGATGGCCCAGTGGAGATACTTATTTTGTTTATCCAAACGCCCAAAGTTCAGTGCGGTTTGAAAGACTCAGGGAAGGCATTCAGGACTATGAAAAAATAAGAATATTGCGAAAAGAACTGGCAGAAAATCCATCAAGGAAAGCCGCTGCTGCGATAGGAGAATTGAATAATTTCATGAACACCATTAACACCAAAACACTGGACAGGCGATCTGCTGTAGATGTTATCAATGAAGGAAAAAATTTATTGGCTGAGATTGCCAGAACTGTTATGGATACAAAGTAGAACAACAAAGATAACAATATACAATGCAGTGGAAATGATATCTGGAATACAGCATAAACCAATGAAATGGTCAACAGCCCTACAATACAAGCCCTCCCTTTGTTCAGCGGTTGTCCTACTCGTCTTTTTATTTGTCAATGTATATGGTCAAACGCAGAAAACAGAAAACAGGAATTTATCTGCTTCCCAAAATACGGTATTGCCAAACCTTTTGTTGATTGTGGCAGACGACCTGGGATATGGTGATCTTGGGATCCATGGCAGCATTCAAATTCCAACACCGAACATTGATCAGCTTGCCAGGGAAGGAGTGATTTTTACAAACGGATATGCATCTTCTTCAGTATGTGCTCCTTCGCGTGCAGGCCTTCTTACTGGAAAGCACCAGGCTGGTTTTGGGTTCAACGATAACCTTGCTGGCAATCAACCCGGATTTGATTCAAATTACCTGGGACTTCCATTAACCGAATCTACCCTCGCCAATAAACTCAAGTCCCTTGGTTATGTCACAGGACTGATTGGCAAGTGGCATCTTGGCGCAGCGCCGCATTTTAATCCAATCAAAAGGGGTTTTGATGAATTTTGGGGATTTTTGGATGGGGGACATGATTATGTTACTGCAAAACAAAATGGAACAGGCATGGAATCTGCCATCCAATGCAATTACAAAAAGTCCGGCATGCTTACCTATATGACAGATGATATTGGAAATGAAAGCGTGGATTTCATCAAGCGGCACAAAAATCAACCATTCTTTCTATGCGCTGCTTTTAACGCGCCCCACGCACCCATGCAGGCAACAGATGAGGACATGAAACTATTCAGTCATGTGAAAGAGAAGCTTCGACAAACCTATTGTGCAATGGTCTACAGGTTGGATCAAAACATTGGTAAAATAATGAAAGTGCTTCAGAAACAAGGCCTGGAGCGAAATACCCTGGTGGTTTTCATAAGTGATAACGGCGGACCTGCAAATTCTATTTCCAATGGCTCCATCAATGCACCGCTCCGGGGTCAAAAAACCACTTTATTGGAGGGTGGAATCAGGGTGCCATTTTTTTTAAAATGGCCAGCAAGGGTGAGTGGCGGGAAAAAATTCATTGCTCCTGTTTCTGCACTTGATATTTGTCCTACTTTCATTAAAGCTGCGGGCGGACTGGTTTCAGAAAAAGATCATTACACAGGTGTTGATATTTTACCCTACCTGAATGACCAGGAAAAAAAGATTCCCCATCAAACCATGGAATGGCGCTACACCGCAGGTGCTGCTATTCGGGATGGAGACTGGAAATTGATCAGATTGCCAGACCGCTTACCAATGCTCTATCATCTTTCGGAGGATATTGCTGAACAACATGATCTTTCACTTTTATACCCCGAAAAAACTAAATCGATGTTAAAAAAACTGGGAACATGGGAGATGTACCTTCCTCATCCTGTCTTTCATGAACCAGTGGAATGGCGTGTCCGTCATTTAGGATTTTATGATGCACCATACCAACTCGTGCAACCACAATATTGAATCAACATTTTTAAAAACACAGATGAACAAAAATATATTTATACTTTTCATCTTTCTGATAACAGATTTGTTCATTTTCTGTAACTGCATTGTCGCACAAAATCAATTGACTGCAAAGAAGCCCAGTGGAAAAGAAGCAATAGACATGAGCAACAGGCTTATCCATGGTTGGAATACATGGAATACCCGCAGTGTACTGTCTCACGTTTTGTTGCCTGAATGCTTTTCCATCAACCTAGCCATAAAAGACCAGCAAGGCAAAACCCTTGAGGAAACCTTGATTGGCCGGGATCATTATGACAGCAAAGAGCAAGTCATTCCCGGAGCACATGCATATGATGGTGCTTACACGGAACTTGAAGTAGAATGGCACAATATCCGGTTACGGGTGCAAAGTGCATCTGTGGACAATGAGTTGTATATACTGGTAATTCCAATGAAAGCATCAACGGGCGATTCATTGCTTATTAAACCGCAAATATTATGGAACAGAAAAGGTGAAATAAAGATTGATCAACAGATGATTGTCGGACAGACGCCGACAAATAATATCAACGTATATGTCAATGGAAACAAAAAAATAATTTCTTCCAATGCCTTTCACATCCCTTTGGATGAATCTATCGCAATTTCAACAGGCACATCAAGGTCTAAGGAACTTGTTGAAAAAACCATCAAAATTGCAAAACAAAAATTCGAAACAGAGCGATTGACGTTTGGTAAATCACGCGAAGCATATGATGCCATGCAAACAGTGCTTGCATGGACTACCATTTATGATCCCAACAACAGCAGAATCATCAATCCGGTAAGCCGTACATTTTCAAACGACTGGGTATTGTTCGGTTGGGATACTTATTTCGCAGCATACATGTTATCACTTGACAACAAGGAGCTGGCTTATGCCAATGCAATCGCTATTACCAAGGAGATTACGGACAGAGGATTTGTTCCCAATAACTCGCAGTATGGGCACAAAAGTGAGGACCGGACTGAGCCTCAGGTTGGATCCATTGTGGTGAGAGAGATTTACAGAAAATACAAAGAGAAATGGTTTCTACAAGAAGTATACAATGAGTTGCTCAGCTGGAACCGTTGGCGGGCGGCCAACAGGGATATAGACGGTTACCTGGTGCATGGCACAGATCCATATGATTATGGCAATACCAAATCTCGTTCAGCCACTGAATCCGGAAAAATGAAGGCAGCCAAATGGGAATCCGGAATGGACAATTCTCCCATGTGGGATGATGCAGGTTTTGACAGCGTAAACCATCGAATGTTGATGGCCGATGTAGGCTTGATGAGCCTTTATATTGCCGATTGCCAGAGCCTATCTGAAATAGCTACAATTTTGGGCTATGCAAATGATGCAAAAGAATTAACCGAAAGAGCAAAAATTTATTCCAAAAAACTGGAGACCCTTTGGGATGATCAGTTTGGACTATACCTGAACAAAGACCTGGTAACAGGAAAACCCAGTTACCGTTTAACACCTACATTGTTTTATCCATTGCTGACAAAAGTACCCAGCATGGAACAAGCCTCAAGGATGATGAAGGAACATTTTTATAACCCCAATGAATTCTGGGGGGAATACATACTGCCTTCGGTTGCACGCAATGACAAGGCATTCAAGGACAATCATTACTGGAGAGGCAGGATCTGGGCACCGTTGAATTTTCTGGTTTACCTGGGCATGCGAAACTATCATTTGCCGGCTGCGAAAAAAGATATGGCGGAAAAATCAAAAGCCTTGCTACTAAAGACATGGTTAAGTGAGCGACATGTATGTGAAAATTATCATGCCGAAACCGGACATGGTGGTGAAGCCAATACTTGGAGTGATGCATTTTATCATTGGGGTGCACTGTTGGGTTTCATGGATATCATGGAAAAGGGATATGTGCCTTCTCCACAAGCACCGATGAATAACACAAAAAAATAACATCAATCAATACCCATCATTACAATCATTAAATAAATTATTCCCGTGAAATTGATCAAGCGTTTTTCTTTGGCCCTTTTTTTTGCATTTCCTATCGTAGCACTTGGACAGGTAGAAAATATTGACCAGGCAGTAATGGCAAAAATCAGAAAAGAAGGGTTGGTGAATTCAAAAGTCATGGATATTGCATTCCAGATCACTGATGCAAGTGGACCAAGGGTTACCAATTCCCCGGGATTTATGCGTGCTGCCAATTATGCGAGGAACCAATTCACCCAATGGGGATTGGTAAATGCCAGGTTGGATCCCTGGGGTGAATTTGGGAAAGGCTGGGAATTGGAAAAATCGTATGTGGCGATGTCATCTCCCTGGTACAGGTCGCTCATTGCATATCCCAAAACCTGGACCTCAGGCACCAATGGTCTGCAAAAAGGAGAAGTGATCCTTATCTCAGCAAAGGATTCTGTTGAACTAGAGGCCTATCGCAACAAGCTCAAAGGCAACATATTGATTTTTGATGACCTGATGATATATGACCACAGCAATAGGCCGGCAATTCTTCGGCGCAGTGATGAAGACCTGAAAAAATTAGGTGAAGTAGCTGAAAGTGAGGACACTGCTGCATTACGAAGGAGAGCTGAAAGGAATAAAACACAAAATGTTGTACCAAGAGGTGTACTCAATGCACTCAAAAGGATGGCTGTTAAAGAAGGTGCCATAGCCATACTGAGTTCATCTCCCGATAACCATAGCGGAACAGTTTTTGTTTTACAAGGAGGTCCCTATAAAATAACAGATCCGGATAATTTTCTGGACATCGCGATTGGCCTGGAAGATTACAATACGATCATCCGACTGCTCAGAAACAAAATTCGTGTAAAAATGGATGTGGATGTAAAAACAACATTCCAAACGAATGACACGCAAGGATACAATGTAATCGCTGAAATACCCGGTATCGATAAAGACTTGAAAGAGGAGGTAGTGATGCTCGGCGCTCACCTTGACTCATGGCCTGCAGCTACTGGCGCTACTGATAATGCAGCGGGCGTCTGTGTAATGATGGAAGCCATCAGGATACTAAAAGCAATAGGAGTACAACCAAGAAGAACAATACGCATAGCGCTATGGAGCGGAGAAGAACAAGGCTTATTGGGATCAAGAGGTTATGTGAAGAAAACATTTGGCGATGCAGAAACCATGAAACTATTGCCAGCACATGATAAACTTTCTGCATACTACAATTTAGATTATGGTACGGGGAAAGTGCTGGGAATACATCTCCAGGGAAATGAAGCGGCCCGAAATATCTTTCAACAATGGTTTGCACCCTTCAATGATCTCAGGGCCAAAACCGTTACTATTCAAAATACGGGAAGTACTGACCATATCTCTTTTAACACAATTGGATTACCCGGATTCCAGTTTATTCAGGATCGATTGGTTACCCAGCACAGCAATATGGACAGCTACGATCATCTTATGCCTGATGATCTCAAACAGTCAGCTACGATTGTGGCAGCATTTGTGTACAATACAGCAATGCGGGATCAGAAAATTCCAAGAAAAGAATTACCCAAGGCTCTCTCCGTTGATCCTGTCACAGGCTTTAAGCGTTAGTGGCATGAAATTTCTGGAAGCAACCCCATAAAATATGGAAATGATAAAAATAAAAAGATTCAATACCCGGATTGCTGTTTTGCTTTTGATGCAGTTTGCATTGCTGCACTTAAATATTTCTGCTCAGGAAGGACTTACATTGTTGGGAAACCGTTTTTTTACGTTCAGCACAGTAGTGAGGGTGAACCAGATTGAAACTTCACGCGATGCATTTCATGGCACAGACGAATCAAGTATTCATACGCCAGAAGGAGCCAGAAAATTCAGGGAAACCATAGAAAACGCTTGGCCAGGTGCGCGGATTACATGGTCTTTCAGTTGGCTTGCCCTAAAAGACCAGCGCCCGAATTATGTGGACTTGAAAAAACTGGTTGTCTCCTATCACGAAAAATTTGGGGATGAGATTACTTTTTTACCAGGTGGGTATTTTTCCAACATGTACAATACCCGCGAACAGATTAACCGCGACCTGCATGAAGGGTTGCAGATGGTTTCAGCAATGGTAGGTGGAGGATACCGTCCAAAGAGCATCATTGCAGGGTTTCTTGCTGCCGAAAATTTACAGTACCTGTCAGAAAAAGAAGGTATTCATGTGTGCCAGGGGAATATATGGAGTCAGTATGCTGTAGACAATGGTGATGGAGAGGGATCAATTTCATATCCCTATTACCCATCACGTGAACATTTTTGCAAGCCAGCCCAGGGAAAAGAAGACATGATTGATTGTGTAAATCTTGATGGCTGGACTGTTGATTTCCTGAATGCCAGGTATTCAGCACCCAGGTTTATCAATGGCATCCGGTGCGGCAGCAGACAGGGTGTGGGTCCGATTGAAACGATTCTCCGACAGGGAACCGAAATCGGAACAAAAGAGATGTTGTCTACTACCGCCGCTCATTTTGACACCGGGTTCGCACTCAATAAGTTTGCATGGGTAACCTGCATTTGGGAAATGAGCCTTGTTGATGCGTATAAGATATATGGCTATAACGGAAGAAATGGATTGGATGGACTGGAAATTTGGCTGAAGGAGACGCGACGCAGGTGGCCAGACGCAAAATTCATTACCCAGGGGGAATATGGAATGCTTTGGCGAACGCATTACAAAAACAATGACAGCATCAACTATCAATTTGTTCAGCGTGGATCCGGCATTTGCGGATCAGAAGCTGAATTGGAAATCAAATGGTTCATGAACAAAGATTTCAGGATGGCAACCTTAAGAAACTGGCAAACCAATGCCCCGGAAAAATTGATTGATTTTACAAGATATGATCTTAAGGCACAGGAACCCAGTGATCCTGCACCTGGTAAAACTATCCGAAATTGGAGCTTGTTTAACCGTCTGAACCAAAAAGGAATCCGACCACAAGACAAACCCGTTGGAATAGAGGAGTTGAAGACAGAAGAACAGCAAATAATCAAGGGAAGATATCCTCGATTGTTTTCTGTAGATTCAAGAACATTTAGAACAAACGGCGAAAAAGAACATGCATCAAAATCTATAAAATCAATTGATCAAAATAAATGAGACCAATTGACCAGATAAACAAAAGCCAAATAAAACCTTAATTATGGGAAATTTTTTTAACGGAAATCTAAGACCCGGACTTTTCTTGATGACATGTTTATTGGTCATGTCGACCCAACTGAAATCCCAAAACAGGGACATCAGTTACCTGTCTTCAGGGGGAAAGTTGAATCCATTGCAGGCCATCATGGACATCAGGCATTATACCATCGCTCTGGATGTTGATATTGCGAAAAAGACAATTCAGGGAAATGTGGATGTTGAAATGATTTTATCTGCATCTACCGATACCATTTTATTGGACCTGGTCCATTTGTTGACGGTAAGCAAGGTGAAAGTGAACAACAAGCCAGTAAAATTTGAACACAAGAATGACAAGATTTACATCACCGATGACAAGTCATTTCCAAAGGGCAGGCAAATTGTAAGGGTAGAATATGGCGGAGAACCTCCTATTGCGGTAAAGCCCCCATGGACAGGTGGCTTCACCTTCACCAAAGACAAGAGTGGAAACGATTGGGTAGCCATCAATTGCCAGAAAGAAGGGGGAAGGGTTTATTTTCCTTGCAAAGACCATCCCAGCGACGAACCGAACGAGGGTGTTGACATGTTCATTACTGTGCCAGAAAATTTAGTGGTTGCGGGTCCTGGCCTTCTGAAAGAAGTGCTGAAGAAGAAAAATAAAAAAACCTACCATTGGAAAACCAATTATACCATCAGCAATTACTGTTCTGTGTTTAACATTGGAAAGTATACCGTCGTGAGCAAAGACTATACCACCGTCGATGGAACTGTTGTTCCCATACAATTCTATGTATTGGAAGAAGACAGCAGTTACGCACCCAAAATAATTGAACTCAAAGCGAGAGATACCAAAATACTGGAGAAATATTTTGGGGAATATCCATGGGCAAAAGAAAAGATTGGCATTGCTGAAGTACCCAATTCAGGAATGGAACACCAAACGATGATCACGTTTCAAAATAAATTTAATTATTCAAAAATTGGTGTGCATGACTATTCAGCAAATCTATACCATGAGTATGGTCACGAATGGTTTGCAAACAAGGTAACCAACAAGGACTGGGCACACATGTGGATTCAAGAGGGCATTACAACCTATGCTGAAGCATTGATACACTATGAACTAGGCGGACAGGTCGCGTATGATGAAATTGTCAGTCGGCACAAGAGATCCACCAGAAACAAAAAACCGATGGTGGGTGGTGAGGAGTTATCAGAAGATGAAGCTTATGCTGGTAGGGATATTTACGCAAAAGGCTCATTTTTCATGCATAGCTTACGGTACCTGCTGGGTGATGAAATATTTTTGCCAACCTTGAAAAAACTTGCAACAGATCCCAGATATACCTATGACAATTTTGTAACCACAAAAGATGTAGAAGAATTGTTCAGCACTGCATCAAAGCAAAATTTAAAACCTTTTTTCAATTTCTATGCATACACCAATGAAGTACTTGATATTTCCGTGAAAGAAATTGGTTATCAAAAGTATCAGATCACAATAGATAATTTCTTCATGCCATTGCCCCTTGATATTGACACAGGAGACAAAACTTCCAGAACAATGGTTGGCAAAGAAGGCATTGTAGTATCCTGCAATGGTGCTCCACAAATAGATGCAAAAGGATATTATTTGAAAAAAATTACCATACAATAATGAAATACAAACATTTTGCTTTAACAACAATTTTATCTGTTCTTGTCATTTTTTGCCGAGCGGATAATTACCCTCGAAATTATTCAATTGATATTTTACACTATATGTTTGAATTGAAGTTGTCTGACAATACTGATGAAATATTTGGTAAGGCCAGTATTTCTGTGTTGTTCAAAACAAATGATGTTAAACAAATCAGGCTTGATTTGATCAATACAAATGGAAAATATTTGCAGAAAGGAATGGTCGTAGAGTCTGTAAGCTACAACAACACCAACGCCAATTTTACCCATAAAAATGATGAACTGATTATTCAATTATCCAGTCAGGCAAGAAAAGGTTCCACCATTACATTTATCATTCAATACCATGGAGTACCTGCAGGAGGGTTGAGAATCGGACCCACCAAATATGGGGACCGCAGTTTTTTCAATGAAAACTGGCCAAACAATGCGCGCCACTGGTTGCCTGCCATTGACCACCCATACGATAAGGCAACCAGCGAGTTTAAGGTAACGGCACCATCCAAATACAAAGTGGTTTCTAATGGTATCCTGCTAGAAGAGTCAACAATCGACAAAGAAAACAAATTAACCCACTGGAAACAATCTGTTCCGGTATCCAGCTGGTTGTTCGTATTGGGTGTTGCTGAATTTGCAGTGCAGCATGTGGGAAAATTTGATGGAAAGGATATTCAAACATGGGTATATCCCAGGGACAGAGAAAAAGGATTTACTGATTTTGCAGAACCGACCAAACAAGTACTTCAATTTTATTCTGATTACGTTGGGCCTTATGCTTATGAAAAATTAGCCAACATTCAATCGCCAAGTGTCGGTGGAGGAATGGAAACATCATCTGCCATTTTCTATGCGGAGAACCTGGTAACAGGTAAATATGAGAAGAGATTGAGAAATGTTGTGATCCATGAAATTGCGCACCAGTGGTTTGGAAATGCAGTAACCGAAACTACCTGGGATGATGCCTGGCTGAGCGAAGGATTTGCAACTTTTTTCAGCATGCTGTTTCAGGAGCACGCTTATGGCCACGAAGAGTTTGTTGCAGCAATAAAAAATTCCCGCAAATCGGTATACAACTTTTCTAAAAAGGATTCTACATACAGTATAGTCGCTGCACGCTCTGCCGAAACGGATCCTGTTACCACAGGGATTACTTATCAAAAAGGTGCCTGGGTTTTACACATGTTGAGAGAGAAAATTGGCCATGATACTTTCAGAAAAGGCATCCAGGCTTATTATTCAAAATACTTTAATGCCAATGCGACCACTGCTAACTTTAAGGAAGAAATGGAAAAAGTGTCCGGACAAAACCTGACGACGTTTTTTAATCAATGGTTATACAAATCCGATAACTTGAAAATTTCAGCCCATTGGGAATATGACACCACTGCAAAACAAGTTTTACTGAAAATCAATCAAACGCATTATTCTGGATTTGTATTTGATTTTCCAATAGAAGTTGAAATTTACAATGAGGATACAAATAGCACAGAGTTGTTGAAATTTCAGGTAAATACCAAAGCGTCAACCATCCCGATCAAGCTGAATAAAATCCCCAGTTCGATAAAACTTGATCCCAGAACGGTATTGCTTGCTGAAATTGAAATGAAATAATCAACAGCCCATCAAGAAATAAAATATGATAACAATAATCTGGTTTGCCTTAATTGTTTTCTCGATATGGTTTATCTATTTTTTTGCAAAAGATATTCGTTTGAACAAAAATGAGTTGGGCGAAGCCAGTTGGATAAAAACAGCCCTTATTGGATTTGTGGTCAACTTCTTTGATGTTCTTGGGATTGGAGCATTTGCCCCGCAAACTGCCTTGCTGAAGTTTACCAATCAAACCCCAGACAGATTAATCCCCGGAACAATGAACGTTGCAAATACCATTCCTGTGTTGATTCAGGCAATTGTATTTATTCAAATCATTGAAGTTGATCCCATCACCATGGTGATCATGTTTGCTACCGCCACTGTTGGGGCAACGGTTGGTGCCGGGCTTGTGTCTAAACTTTCCGAGAACAAAATTAGGCTCATCATGGGCATTGCGCTATTGGTTACAGCAGGATTTATGTTTGCCAACAAAATGAATTGGATACAAGGCCAGGGAAATGAAATTGGGCTTCATGGATGGAAATTATTTGTTGCCGCAGTGGTAAATTGTATTCTTGGTGCGATGATGACTGTAGGTGTGGGTCTGTATGCACCATGCATGGCAATGGTTTTTTTACTAGGTTTATCTCCCTTGGTAGCGTTCCCCATAATGATGGGATCATGTGCATTTTTGATGCCACCGGCCTCTTTTAAATTTATAAAAGCAGGCGCCTATCATCGGAAGGCCGCACTGAGTATGGCACTGACAGGCATTGTGGCTGTATTGATTGCTGCATTTATAGTGAAGTCTTTGCCCCTGGATACGTTAAGGTGGATTGTAATCATGATTGTCTTGTATACTTCGGTCAGTATGTTTTATGCCGTATACAAAAAAGGAATATCATGATTAGTTTCTAACATTACGCATAAACAGACATCAAACCATGCATAAAAACAAACTTCGTCATTCGACAATAAATGCTAAAGCATTTGGTTTCCTATTTTTTGCGTTGATGATTATCACAGCATCATCAACTGTTGCAAAATCCATCAAATGGAAAGAACAGGATAAGCCCGGAATCACTATACAGTCTTTGCAGTGCGAAAATCAACAAAACCCTATCGGGATTGATGTTCTTCACCCAAGACTGGGATGGCTATTAAGGCATGAAAAAGGAGCGCGTGGACAGTACCAGACCGCATATCGCATTCAGGTAGCCAGCAGCGTTAAACTGCTGAACGCCGGTCAACCAGACATCTGGGATAGTGGGATCATCGACAGTATTCAATCCAACAACATCAGTTATCAAGGAAAAGTTCTTTCATCTGATCAGCGGTATTACTGGCGGGTGAAAATATGGGACAACCGTAAAAAGGCGTCAACATGGAGCAGTACTTCATTTTGGGAAATGGGATTGCTGAAGGATACAGATTGGAAAGGCAAATGGATTGAAGAGATAAAATCCTTCTCTTCATCAGGCTCAAATCTCTACGAAGACAATCCTTCCCCTCTTTTCAGAAGAGACTTTAAAATTTTGCGTACCGTCAAGAAAGCCATAATGCATGTCAGTGGGATAGGATATTATGAGGCGTTTCTAAACGGTAAAAAAGTAGGTAAGAAGCTTTTGGATCCGGGATGGACAAATTATTCCAAACGAATCTTATACAGTACGTATAATGTTACCTCCTATTTAACGGCAGGTAACAATTGCATAGGAATGGTATTGGGAAATGGTTGGTACAACCCATTGCCATTGAAAATGTGGGGTCGACGTAACATTCGGGAAGCCTTGACTGTTGGTGAACCCAAATTTATCATGCAGCTGAACATTGAATATTCAGACGGCACCAAAGTTCAAATCGTGTCTGATAATGCTTGGAAAGTCACTTCCGGACCGATTGTACAGAATAACATTTACTTAGGAGAAAAATATGATGCCCGAAAAGAGATCCCAGACTGGTGTAAAGCAGGACTGAACACAGACAACTGGCGGTCGGTGAAAACTTCAGTAGAACCAAGTGGTAAATTATGTTCAGAACAAGTACCTCCAATTGTAGCTGGTGACACCATCGTACCCATTTCAATAAAAAAAATAGAGGGTGACAAATTTATGGTTGATTTTGGAAGAAATTTTAGCGGCATTGTCAGGTTAGAGGCAAAAGGTGCTGCAGGAACCTCAATACATTTAAGATATGGAGAACTCTTGTACCCCAATGGGTCACTGAATGTAATGACAAGTACAGCCGGACAGATAAAACGCAAAGGAGTCGGGGGGCCAGGAGCTCCAGATACAGCTTACGCCAGGGATCAATTTATACTTGCTGGAAAAACGAAAGATGTTTTCCAGCCGAAATTTACCTTTCATGGTTTCCGCTACGTCGAGATTTCTGGATATCCTGGATCACTCAGCCCACAAGACATAAAAGGCTTGGTAATGTTTTCAAATGTTCCGGACGCAGGAGAATTCAGCTGTTCTGATTCGCTGCTCAATCAAATACAAGAGATTTCTCTGAATACGTTTAAGAGCAATATTTTTAGTGTTCAGTCAGACTGCCCGCACAGGGAGCGTTTTGGATATGGTGGCGACATCGTGGCAACAAGTGAGGCCTTTATCTACAACTATGACATGTCTGCTTTTTATGAAAAAACTGTTGTTGATTTTGCGGATGAAGCCCAGCCAGATGGAGGCCTGACAGAGACAGCGCCATTTGTAGGTATTGCCAGTGATGGATTGGGAGGAAAGTCTGGACCGATTGAATGGGGATCTGCGCATCCAATGCTGCTTGATCAGCTTTATCAGTATTATGGAAATATAGATTTGATCCGTGAACAATATCCTACTGTAAAAAATTGGGTTGATTTCATGAACCGCAATTCAACAGGAGGAATTATCAATATAACAATAGGGGATCATGAAAGCGTTGATAAAAAATTAGAGGGATCAAGTGCTACAGCTTTTTACTATTACAATACTCTTTTGCTCACCAAGTTTGCTGATCTGCTGCACAAACAGGATGATTATAAAAAATACAATGCGCTAAAAGAAACCATTAAAGCTTCCTTTATTGCCAAATATGTTGATCCAATGACCGGGAATATAGACATTCATACGCCAGCTGCACAGGCTTATGGCCTATTTTTTAAATTAATTCCAGATGGTTCATTTGATGCGGTACTCAAGGTATTGCTTGAGAATATCACAAAAAATGATGACCACATTACTGCAGGAATTTTTGGTACAAAATTCATCATGGACGTATTGAGCAGCACAGGGAATGGGGGCAAAGCCTACACAATGGCTACGCAAAAAACATTTCCGGGATGGGGATATATGTTGGCGAATGGAGCCACTACATTATGGGAACACTGGCCATTGGAAGAAAATATCTATTCCCACAACCATCCTATGTTTGGATCCATCAGCGAATGGTTTTACAAATACCTGGCTGGTATTCGTCCTGCAAATGATGCTGTCGGTTTTAACAAAATCATCATTCACCCTCAAATAAATGACCTACAGTGGGCAAAAGCCTCATACAATTCTATACTTGGGAAAGTAAGCACATACTGGAAAAAGTCAGGCAAAACTTTGACACTGGAACTAACCATTCCCGTTAATGCAACAGCCAAGGTATTGCTTCCAGCTTCCTTCAAAAATATAAAAGAAAATGGAATCCCTGTATCGAGAGATGGAGCGGTTCAATTCAAGGGAACTGAAAAAAAAGAAGCCGTATTTGAACTGGGGTCGGGAGCCTATCAATTCACCGTTGAACTCGAAGACCAATAAAACGCATTGTTATTTAATGAAGGGGGCTAACCCTTTGCGACAGCAACTTACCCGTTGCTGAATCACATTGTTGAACATAAAAAGCAACCTTGTCCTTGTACTTTTTATCAAAAGCAAGATTATGGGCCTCATTGATGTCTTCTTTTAAGTTGTACAATTCATAGAATGTGGGGTGGTCTTCATAACGGATGAATTTCCATGTATCATCCCTGAAACATTCCGTCTTCAATAAAAGTGGATTGCCTTCCAGCCGATGTTCACAAAAAATGGCGTTTCGCCATTTTTTTGGTCTTCCCTGATAAAAAGAAGTAAGGCTTTCCCCTTGGTAGCGCTGGGGGATACTCAAGCCGGCCAGCTTGAGTATGGTAGATGTAACATCTACATTAAGTACCAGTTCGTCATATATTTTTCCACGATTGGATTTCGGTTGGCGTGGATCATACACGATCATTGGGACGCGAATGGATTGTTCATACATCAGCCACTTATCAGCATACCCCCTTTCGCCTAAAAAATATCCATTGTCGCCCATAAAAATGATGACTGTATTGTCTGCCAGGCCCTGTTCCTCAAGCGTGGCCCTTATCCTGCCAACAACACTGTCAACGCCACTGATCATCCTGTAATACCCTTTTACCATCCTCTGATACTTTTCAGTTGAATCAAATCTCCAATACCACCTGTCACGGTTCATGGTTGTTTGTAGGAACGTTGGCAAGGCTTTAAAAAAAGCGGGGGCTGCAGTTGATGGAACTGGAATCTTGACATCCGTATACAAACTGTCGCAGTAGGAAGGCCAGAAATATTGTTCTTTTGAATCATCATCAGCATGCGGTGACCAGAAAGAAAGTGAGAGACAAAAGGGCTGGTCTTTATTGGATTTAATAAAATTAATCGCATGATTACCATTGATATCAGCCAGGTGTATTTTTTTGCCACCAATTTCCTTTATATACGGCCATGCCGTTTTTATGCTGACATTAAACATGGAATCTTCTATGCCTTTTTTAACTTTTACACCAAATTTTCCAACAAACCCTGTCTGATATCCGGCTTTTTGTAACAGATAAGGATAACTTTCCAGCATGTATTCGCTGCTCAATGGTAGCTTTCCAAAGGTATAATCATGGGTACGCTCGTACAAACCTGTAAACAATGATGCGCGGCTTGCCGCACAAATCGGTGTGGTTACAAAAGCATTCTTAAAATAAAGCCCGTTACTGGCAAGCCTATCAATGTTCGGCGTTTTCACAATAGGATTTCCTGCAAATCCAAGTGCATCCCAACGCTGATCGTCTGTCAGGATAAAAATAATATTGGGTTTACCGTTTTGGGTCGGATCTCCTTTGGCCACATCCTTTTCACTATATGCTGTCAATAACACAAAGCATATTACTACCGCAAAAAAAACAATACTATTTTTCATTTTGATGGTTGAATTCAAGTTTGGTGTAGCATTATTTTCTTCAATGAAACATTTTTCTGCGCCCAACTAAGTAAGAGAAAATACATAGAAAACATTGGCTTATTTCGTCTTGGGAGAATAAACCCTGGTAGTTTTTGAAGGATTAGAACTATAGGGAACTTCTACTTTTTTGATTCCCAATTCAGAAAATCCAAATTTATCCATATAAAACTGGTAGGGCCTGAAATCTTCGTCTCCAATTTTTTTCAATTCCCTCTGAAGTTGTTTTTCCATTTTATCCTGCAACTTTTTATGCTCAGGTTTACCTACAAGGTTGTTCATTTCGTAAGGATCAATTATATTGTCAAACAACATGATGGGCTTATCCGGTGTCTTCACGTAGGTAAATCTATTTGTTTTTATGGCCCTGTATTCAGAAAATGGTGTGGGTGCAATAGGGTAAACACTCATAAAAATAACTGCCCGGTCTTTTTGCTTTTCTGGATTTTTCACTACTGAAGAAAGATCTATACCTTCTATGCTACGGGGTATTGATATGTTGGAAAGGGAAAGCAATGTAGGAAGTACATCTGGTGTGGTGATGGGCGTAAGTGTCTTTTTCCCTGCATTGTTGCCAATCCCCGGATAGCGAATCAAAAAAGGCGTTTTAACTGCCTCGTCCCATGCCAATTGCTTTTCCTGGGGCCTGACGCCATGGGATCCCATCATTTCACCATGATCAGCACTAAAAACAATGATGGTATTGTCAAACAGACTCAACGCTTTGATCTTATCTATAAGTCGCCCTATGGCCTCATCCGTTGCAGTACAATGTGCATAGTATTGCTGCAACTCGTTCCTCACTTTGGGAAATTTATCCTCCATGACATTGGGTGGCAGCAGCAACGAAGATGGAGGGTACATGTCCATGTATTTTTGAGGAGCAAGGTGTTTTGAAAAATGAGGTGTTTCCAGAGAAAGGAAAAGCAAAAATGGATTATCCCTTTTTGATGCCTGATCAAGGTATTTTTCGGCATCCTCTTCAATAGCAAAAGGAGAATATTTTTCCCAGTATTTTAAGGTAGGGTCATCGTTCTCATAATAGGGCATCTTGTTAAAATCGTGAGAGCATTCCGATGCTTTCCAGTAATCAAAGCCCTGACGCCTTTCTGGTTGTACATTGTTAACCCTCCCATTTCCATCAAGATGCCATTTCCCATAATAAGCAGTGGAATATCCGGCTGCCTTAAAAATTTCTCCCATGCAAAGCTCCTTTTCAGGCAGATAGAGATCATTCATGATCATTCCTGTAGTGGTAGGATATTTCCCTGTCATGAGTGCTGCCCTATAGGGCGTACATTTTGCCAAAACAGATACACAATTGTTAAAAGAAACCGACTCTTTGGAAAGGTTATCAATGAAAGGGGTTTTGACTTGGTCATTCCCTGCATATCCAAAAGCTGTAGAACGCCATTGATCCACCAGGATAAAAACAATATTCGTCCTTCCTTGTGCTGTCAGCTTCAATGCTGTGATTACAAAAACAAGGCTTATCAAAATCAATTTCGTTCCCTTTGAAAAAATATAATTAGATGTAACAATTGGCATAAAGGAGGTTTTATTGTATTCGAATTTCTTCAATTTCACTTGCTGTTTTCGCCAATTGGTTCCCCAATAAACTGCTGCCATTTTGAGTAATGACAAAATCTTCCTCAATCCTGATTCCACTCAGATTCCTATAGGCATTTAGGGTGTCATAATTGATAAAGGACCTAAAGAGATTTTTGGATTCCCATTCATCTATAAGCGCTGGATTAAAATACAAGCCTGGTTCAATGGTAACAACAAATCCTTCTTCCAGGGGCTTGGCCAAACGCAATGATTTTAAACCAAACTGTGTACTTTTTTTTATTTCTTCTGTGTAGCCCACATGTTCTTCTCCAAGATTCTCCATATCGTGCGTGTCAAGGCCCATCATATGACCCAGGCCACATGGGAAAAAAAGTGCATGGGCCCCTTGAACAACTGATGCTTTAACATCCCCTTTCATCACTCCTAGCTGCTGCAAACCCTCCGTCAATTTTTCACAAGCATGCAAATGAATATCCCTGAATAGTTTTCCTGGTTGCAGCATCGCAACAGCTGATTCATGTGCACGATATACTATTTCATAAATATCTCTTTGTGCTGTGGTAAAGTTGGCACTTACTGGAAAAGTTCTTGTAAGGTCCCCTGCATAATGCATTCCAGTTTCTGCACCACAATCACAGAGAACGAGATTTCCTTCTGTCAAGAGGGATTGGCTATAGCCATTGTGAAGAATTTGGCCCTGCTGCGTGAGAATGCTAGGAAAAGAGAGATTCCCACCTTCACCAATAGCTATTTCCTGCATTTTGCCAGCAATTTGTGCTTCAGTCATCCCTGCCCTTGCCATGGTAATCGCTGAAAATTGCATACTGGCAGTAGTGTTTACAGCCCTGTTAATTTCCTCGATTTCTACCGCAGATTTATAAGAACGCTGTGCAACAATTGCCTTTATCAAACTGATTGAATGCATTTTTGTCAGCGTCCCGGATGTAACACCCAACAGATCAGTCAATAGTTGGCGCTGTTCGGGTCTGTAGGGTGGTAAAAAATGTACCACCCTATTCTGTTCGGTTGCTAAACGCATAAAGGACCACAGACCTTTTTTGGATTTGACGATTGAAATTCCAATGCTTTCTGAAATCAGGTTCAAAGGTTGGCGGTACCCGGTCCAAACCATTTCTTCGGTCGTAAAATCATCACCAAAAATAATTTCACTGTCATTGTCAATATCAATTATACCTATCAATGCCGGCCTGTCAATTCCAAAGAAATACAAGAAACTGCTATCCTGTCTGAAAGGATAAAGATTATCCCTGTAATTCATGCTGCTCTCTTCGTTGCCCAATAGCAACACCAGTCCATTGCCAACCAATCGCTTTAACAGTTCCCTTCTTTCCAGATAAACTTTTTTATCAAACATGTTAGGCTAACAAATTTTGAAAAAGGATTGGTCTTGATTTTCTAATTGTTGCTCAATATCTTTTGCTGCTTTGGTTATGGAAAGGCCACCAAGATTTGTACAACGAAGCGTATGATGAATTTCGTTGCCAACTTTTTGCATGGTTTCGATTACCTCATCCAATGGAATGAGATGGTTATAATCAGACAAGGCCATGTTGGCACAGGATACTGCATTGGTTGCTGCCATTACATTTCTACCTAGACAAGGAGCCTCTACCCTGTTCCCAATGGGATCACAGATCAATCCCAATACGTTCTGCAGGGCCAAAGATGCCGCAGCAAGGGATTGCGCCAATGTACCATTGGCCATACCAACCAGTGCTGCTGCAGCCATTCCTGAACCAGAACCACATTCAGCCATACAACCCCCCACTTCTGCAGCAAATGTGGCGTGCGCGGCAACAAATACGCCAATCAAGCCAGCAGCAAGCATGGCTTTAACCATTTCGTCCTCGGGTAAATCCAATGAAGACGCCATTCCAATCACTGCCCCAGGCAAAGCTCCGCATGAACCTGCAGTCGGTGCAGCCACAATAACTCCCATGGAACTCTTTACTTCCATTATGGCAGAAACATACATGATGATCGTGTTATTCACATCACCACCCATCAGCCGCTTGTTGTTCAGCTGCTGTTTTAACTGAACAGACTGACTGCCCAGAATTCTGTCCGGATAGCTCGTTCCTTCTAACCCTGTCTGAATGGCATTCCGCATAATGCGCACAATAGATCTCATTTTTTCAAAAACCTCACCCTGTGAAATGTTTCCCCTTGCCGACTCGTAGTCAACAGCCAATTCCCATAACTCTAAGTTTTTTTCAGCGTTATAAACAATCATTTCCTCGCTTGAAATAAAAGGTACCTGCAGATTGTTCCTGGATAAAACCGGAAGCACAGGAGATAGTTTCTTGATGTACATTACTTCAGGCATTGCCGTTATTTCCTGTACAATATTTTCATCCAGGAATTGCTGTGCCTTTATTTCAAGAAAGCAAAGCCCATCATCACTGGTTTCATGCCATATGATTTCATCACAAGCAACCGTATTTTTAAGATAAGGTATGAGATGATCCGCTGATTCGCAGTAAATAAGTGTTTCATAATAATCACCAGCTATGGCCACTTTACAGTTGTCAATCTCAATTACCTCAATCATCCCCCCCCCAGTTGAAATGGCAGTCATTCTATGGCATTCGTCTTTGTTGCTCATGGTGAGCTTATAGGTATTGGGATGATCAGCACCTATATCCTGAATTTCAATTTCAACCTTTATTCCTTCAACTTCAAGGTATTTCTCTGATTGGGGCAAGCGTTCGTCATACGCTTCCCACCCCAAAAATCCACCAAATAATCCCATGTCTGACCCCTGACTCTTGTGGGTGGTTGCGAGGGACCCATTGGGGTCAAATTCTATCAAGACATGACCCAGGGAATCTCCCATTAAATCCCTGCAAAGCCGGCCAATTCTCAAAGAGGCTGCACAATGAGAACTCGAAGGACCCCTCATCACAGGTCCAATCACGTCATTAAAAATACTGGGGAAACTTGCCATTGCATTGTTCTTTTTAATGTGATGAATCATTGATCATGATTCTAATATTTATCCATTAGGATGTATAAATGAGTCAAAGACTTTCATCTGTATTTTGTTTGGATGAAAGTTCAGCATGCAATATGGAAAGACATTCATCAATTTTTTTTTTCGTGTGTCCTTATAAAATCGCGAGGTGGTTTGGATACAATGCTTTTAAATACACGGTTAAAAGAAACCACACTGTTGAAGCCACAGTGATGGGCAACATTGCCAATAGAAACCGATTTTTTTTCCATCAGCATTTTGCAAGCCTCATTGATTCGCAATTCATTTACAAAATGGGTATAGGTTTTAGAGGTGTATTTTTTAAAATAACGGCAAAAAGACTGGGGCGTTAAATGTGCTACGGCTGCAATCTGGTCCAAAGAAATCTCTTTTTTGTAATTATCCATGGTATACTGGATGATATCATTCATTTTCAATCCATCTGTATCGGAAAAGATATATTCAAAAGATTCTGTTGAAAAATATTCCCATTGAATCAAATTGGCCATTGCATGAAGCATTTCAATAAAATAAGCCAGCATGAGCCCATCTGAATTATTTTTTACTTTGAGAATATATTCAAGCAGTTTGGATGTATCTTTTTCTGCTGCACGGATACCATGGTTACTGGATTTAATGAACTTATTAATACTGTTCATCTCAGGTAACCCAAGAACTCGGGAAATCAATCCTTCTGGATTGAAAAATATGCTCAGCGAGTGGATTTTTTTTCTACTGTCAGGTTTAAAGTAACAGGGATCACTTTTGAACAAATGAGGCTGATTGGCTCCGATTACAAACAAATCTCCGGATTTGAAAGGTTGCATGTTGTTCCCTATAACAAGAGTGCCCTCTCCACCAAGAACCAAAGTGATTTGAGTTTCAACATGTCGATGCAAATGAGGATAAAAATAGGGCTGCTTATCTTCTTTTACATGTATGGAGCTCCCAATTTTTTCGGGTATCGTGAAATTAATGACTTTCACAAAATAATTTATAGGGGTTTATAACATCCAAAATAAAAACCTTTCCTAAAATATTAAAAATCATTATAAGTTACCAGATTGCCAGTTCAAAATAAAGCAAGGTAATTTTTTCAAAAAAATGTACCTCATGTAAACAGTAAGTTACGCTCTTTCTCTTTACCATTACAATTTCTGTGCCGATTTTGGTGAATGATAAAATGTACTCGTTACCGATAGATAGTTTCGTTTTAAAATAACGATTCATTTTCTCTTGAGCAAGGGACTAATTACCAAACCCATAAAAAAATACATCACCATCCAAATGATTTTTTCATCAGACGGTGATGTATGAAAGTGCCCCTACCCTTAATCAATAAAATTTCCCCGGTTTAATAGCCTGGGTTTTGTGTCAAGGCAGGATTCAATGTCAGCTCATTTGTTGGTATAGGCAATAGATAGTGCTTGGCTGGGTTGAATCCCCATCCTCCGTTTGCTCCTGTAAGCGTTGTTACATATGGATCAAGGAAATTACCGGCATCAACCTTCAAATTTGCATAGGCAGCTTTCAGCTCGTTACTATAAAATGCCCCCTTTGGTCTTTTGCCAACAAATAATTTATCCGCCCTCCATCGCATCAGGTCATCCAAACGGAAACCTTCTGTCATGAGCTCTACTGCACGTTCTCTCCTGACTTCATGCAAATAATTTGGCAGGGTATACCCATAATCAGGCCATTTGGGATCGGTTCTGATTGAAGTCAGTACCATATTGGGCATACCAACCCTTGCCCTTAATTTATTGATAGACAAATCAACGTCCGCCTGGGTCAACTGTCCCAATTCGGCCTTGGCTTCAGCATAGTTCAACAAGGCCTCCGCAAAACGAAAAATAATAAATGACAGTTCCCCGCTGTTTCCACCTGTAGCAGGATCAAGCTGTGGACGGCGGAACTTCTGTGATTCATAGCCGGTCGGGCCGGTCTGTGCACCACCTAATAAAGGGAGCGTGTATTTTGTTGTATCGTTTTTTAGGCTGATGGTAACCGGATCACCTGGGTTCATTACCGTTTGCACAAAGCGCTGATCACGGTTTTTTACCACATCACGGATGTCTTTCTCTCCTTGATAAAGAGGACTAAGACCGATGGGTAAACCATCTGAACATAGGTACGTGCCCACCATTTCCTGGGTGAATCCTGAGCCATGAGGCCAGTTCCACAATTGATTGGTAAACGCATCTCCTTGTGCTGAACTGTAACTCCTCCAGAGCAGTATTTCAGGATTTGAGCTTAAATTCACCTGATTAAAAAGTTCATAATACACCTGACTTGTGTTACCCGTAGACAACCTGTAAACTCCTCCGTCAATGACAGCTTTAGCCGCTTGTGCAGCTGCAGTCAAAAAGGCGTCTCCATTTGTTTTTCCTTTGAATGCATCATTCTGATGGTATTTTTCCCATGTTCCTTCATAGAGTGCCACCCTTGATTTGAACAATGAGGCAATGTCTCGGCTTATCCTTTGCGCAGGAACTTCGGCCTTCCCCTTGAGTTTAGAAATAGCCATATCAAGGTCGCTGAGGATGAAGTTTGCAACATCTGTTCTTGAGCTGCGAGGTCCCATCAAAACTTCCTTGTCAGTGGGCGAAAGCGGCACCTTAACGATAGGCAAATCACCAAATTGTTTAAGCAGGTTGAAATAATTGAATGCTCTGAAAAAGTATGCCTCTCCGATATAGTGATCTTTTAGGCCAACATTGGGGACCCTATCACTGTTCTTCAGAAAATAATTGACGTTACGCACAGCTGTCCAACTCCATCCTCCGCCACTCGAAGGAACGGTAATCGCTCCATCAAGACGATTTTTTGTAGACAGCCAAAGACCTACCGAAATAGCCATATCGGTTCCTGCATCCAACAAAGGATTTCCACCAGATCCGCTTGTTAACCAACCGGGCAGTACTGAATACAAACCATTCATGTACAGTTCCATGTCCTGGTCTGATTTCCAGAATTCAGGATCTGATATCTGGTCCCGGGGATTTAAATCTAAAAAATTCTTTTTGCACGAAGTAAATACCATTCCAATTCCAAGGAACAATACTGTCAGTAATAATATTTTTTTCATCTCTGTTTTTTTAGAAGTTAATGTTCAACCCAAGAGAAAGGCTTTTCGACAATGGATAAATCCTGCCATCTCCTGCACTACCTGCTGTTTGTTCAGGATCAAGCAATTTAAATTTGTTGATAATGAAGAGGTTTTCACCAGAAAAATAAATATTAGCACCTTTGATTTGTGCCTTATTGGTGATTTTGGAAGGAATCGTATACCCCATCCGCAGATTTTTAAGCCTGCAGTAAGCACCACTGGGCAAATATCGGTCAACAGGTCTTCCATAATTTTTACTGTTATCCCCGTCAAAAACAGAATAAGGTTTCGCATAATATGCGTTTGGATTCGCACCAAGCGGGCTTGATGCATCTCTCCAATAATCCAAATGCTGTTGATACACCATCATGTGCAAAGGTCCGTTGGCTGGCCCCCTGAAAACATTTCCATTCAGGATTTCTGTAATATACAGATCTTGTTTGCCCACTCCCTGGAAGAAAACTGCAAGTTCTATCCCCTTCCAAGAAGCGCTAGCATTGATTCCATAGAGATATTGGGGCAACTGATTTCCCAAAATGACCATGTCCCCATGATCAGCTACTGTGTTTTTACCGGCATTGATGGCTCCACTTTTGTCAAGATCCACGTATTTCAGGTCGCCTGGATTCCATTTTCCTGACCAAAGGAAAGATTGATTCGCCCAATTGGTTACTTCATCTGTTGTTTGGAAAAAGCCATCGGTTTTGTATCCCCATGTCTCTCCAAGTACCTGTCCCTGACGATACGTGGTAAGGATTCCGGTTGGGTTGTTATATGACATAACCACACTCCTGTTATTGGCCAAATTACCACCTATTTCATAATAGAAATCTCCTATGTGATCTTTCCATTTGATTTCAAGATCAAAACCACGGGTTCTGATTTCGCCAGAGTTTTCCCTTGGAACTGAAGTTCCAAGCAAAGCAGGAACAGCGGGACCAGGTCCCACCAGGTTGGTAGTAAAGGATTGGTACCAATCAAAAGTGGTAGATAACCTCCTTCTAAAGAAGGCCATGTCTGCTCCGATATCCAAAGTTTTTACTTTTTCCCATGACAGGTTTACACTTGAAATATTGGGAGAAGATACTGTCCATAAACGTTGGCCACTGAATAGAAAACTGCTCTGGCCGACACCCATTGTGGGTATGTAAAGGTAGTTAGACACATTCTGATTGCCCAACTCTCCAAAAGAACCCCTCAACTTTAAATAATTAATCACTTTTTTCAGGGGGTAGAATTTCTCTTTTGATGCTACCCAACCCGCAGAAACAGAAGGAAAATAGCCCCACTGCTTTCCTGGTTCAAATCTTGAAGAACCATCAGCCCTGAAATTGGCTTCAACCAAATACTTATCGTTAAAATCATACAACAACCTTCCGAATCCGCTTTGTGTAGACCAGTGTCCCTGACCGTCTGCAACGGTTTTATTTCCTACGGCTGTACTGACGGATGGAACATTGTCACTAAGCAAATAAAGGGCATCTGCGTTGATAGAGAAGTATTTTAATTTTTCCTGCTGATATCCAGCCATCACAGAAAAATTATGCTTGCCAAAACTCTTGGCATAGGTTGAGTAAAAGTTAGGGGATAAATAGCTGTCAGTATAAAGTCTGGGCCTATAAGATGTAGCGAGTTTTGCCACTCCATTGGCCAACACCCCATTGGGTTGCATCCAAAAATATTGCTTGGAATATTGCTCCCTCCGGTTGTTGTTGTTTGTATAATTGAATTCAAGATTGGTGACCCAGCCTTTAATAGGTTCAAGGGTTATCCTCGGAGCCAATATCATTTGGGTATTCAGCGTATTATCTCTTTGTGCCTTCCACTCATCAATGCGACTCTCTTGTGTCCAAATATCAGTTCCGGGATACTTTGCTGGCATGGTAGGCTTCAGCTTGGTCATCATGTCATAAATTCTTCCCCTGCCCAGTTCCTGTTGCCAGGGAAACTCCTGTAAGCCTGAATTATACTTGAACAATACACCCACTTTTGCCCAAGAGGTAGCCTGGGCATTTATTTTTCCATCGAAATTGTACCTGTTGAAGCTTTCATTGCCATACCGAAGCAAACCATCCTCTTTATACCAACCACCCGACAAATAATAATCTATTTTTTCACTAGCCCCTGACACGCTGAGGTTATATTTTTGCCTTGTAGAAAAATCCTTGAAAAGAATATCATACCAGTCAGTGTTGGCTGCAGCACCCAGTCCCATAGCACCAATGTTCCACGTCAGGCCGTTGGGTGCACCATACATAACAGGCGCACTGCCTGGGTTGGCGATGTTTTTGGCCAACCGATCCAATGCATCAGCATCGTACCATGGGGCATTACCTATATTTTTTGCTGCATCGTTTGCCACTTTAGCAAATGTCATTGCATCCACCAACCGAGGATACTGAACAGGATTGGTGAGGGCAACATTTGTTTGCAAGGAAATATTCATCCGATCTTTACCACTCTTGCCCGTTTTCGTGGTAATTAGGATAACCCCATAAGCGGCACGGGCACCATAAATGGCAGAGGATGCTGCATCTTTTAAAACGGTTATTGATTCGATATCTGCAGGATTGATGCTGTTGATATCCATGGGAATATTATCCACGAGAACGAAGGGTGCAGTACTTCCGGAAAAAGAACTCAACCCGCGTATGCTCATGTCCATTCCTCCACCAGGCTCACCGCCGGAATTTGATACTGTAATGTTTAGATTGGGCACCAAACCTTGCAACGCCTGCTGTGCATTGGCTACAGGGCGTGATTCTATATCTTTTGCAGAAACCGTGGAAATAGCTCCGGTCAAATCTACTTTCTTCTTGGTTCCATATCCTATTACGACAACCTCACCCATGTCTCCAGTCCTGCTCAGGGAGACGCTTACGTTTGATTCATTTGCGGCAATGGCTATATCCTGTGATTGATAGCCTACAAAAGAAACTGTCAATACCGTTTTCCCAGCAGGTGCAGTAATCTCAAATTTACCATCAGGACGAGAGAGGCTTCTTCCACTCCCATTTTTCAATGAAATGGTTGCACCACTCAAAGGTGAATTAGAGGTTGCATCCAGCACGGTTCCCGTAACTTTCTTTTGGGCCGAAACAGAAACTGAAAGCAGCAAAATGGATATAACCATTAAGCCATAAGCAAGAAGTTTTGATTTTCTCATACTGCTAGTTTTAATAATTGAAACATATCAGATTCAATATATTATACATTGTTTAAAAAACCTATTTAACTGTTAAAATCCGGTTAAAACTGGAGAAAATCTGTTTACCCTTGCTTATTTATCCTGCTACTTTTTATTTGAATTTTCTGATACTGTTTTGCAATCCACACCCAACCTCAACCTCCGGTAAAAATCCTCCTTGTTCAGTTCCCTGATTTCGCCGGGTTGCATGTCTTCCAGCACTATGTCTTCGATGGACAGGCGGATCAGGCGTTTACAGGGATGGCCCACTGCCTGCACCATTTTCCTGACCTGGTGGTATTTGCCCTCCGTGAGGCTGATCGTCAGCCAACTGCGCGGAACCCTTTCGTGGAGCTCCTTGCCATTGGAAAACAATCCGATCGGCTCGTCAACCATCTCCACTGCGCAAGGTTTTGTCACATATTCTGTTCCTTCGGAAACCGGAATGGATACGCCGGTCCTGAGTTGTTGAACAATTGTCTGATCCACCACACCCCTTACCTGGATCAGGTATTTTCTGAAATGCGGCGTCTTGCTTTGGAAGAGCAATCGGGTGATTCGCCTGTCGGTGGTCAACAGCAACAATCCTTCTGAATCCTTGTCCAGGCGCCCAATCGCGTGCGTACCTTCCGGAAAATCAAATTTAAGGTGGCACAAAAGCCTGACCTTGTGGGAGCTCACAAACTGCGAGACCATGTTGTAGGGTTTGTTCAGCACGAAATAGCGGTATTCCTCCATACTTCACTTTGAACCTTAAAAATAGCATTATTACTGACCCTATGGCCTGGGCCTTCAAGATAAAAAAAGCCACCATGAACACCATGGTGGCTGAAAATCAATATTCAATGTTGAATGGCGATTGCTTATTTATCCACCCACATCCTGGAAGTATATGTATCACCATTGGACAATCTCGCAGAGGCTTCCTTATAGTTTTCAAGATTCAGGATTGTTTCATCAGAAGGATAGGCACTTCTTCTTGGAATGGTTCCATTGGTATTGCCGATGTTTTTCCCTGGAATCAACACCGGATAGCCAGTCCTTCTCCACTCAAGGTATGCATCAAAAGAGCGTGTAAACAAGGAGATCCAGCGTTGTGTCATGATTTTTTCCAACTGTTGCTCCTTTGTGCCAGCAAGCAACAATTCACCTGCATAGGCGGCAGGTACAGTTGTGATGTTGTATGGGTTCATTGCCAAAGCAGCCCTAACACCATCAGCATAAAAAGTTGCTGCCTGGGCCGAAGTGGCACCCCATCCTTCCAATGCAGCTTCTGCTTTCATAAAACAGACGTCAGCATATGTCATTACATAAACGGGAATCGGGCTTGCGATGGACTTGTTGAAATAGGTTTGCAATGATGCAAGTGAATAATCGGCGCGCACAACAGCTGCAAGATCATTGTCTGTCAGTGCAACATCAATACCCCTGTATACAAGCACTTGTGGAACGGTTTTCAGAGAATTGGCAGTAGGTGCTGCAATCAAGGTCAACCTTGGATCCTTGGTGCTGACAAGCTTGTCAACAAATGCTTTTGCCAAATACTGAAGATCCGGGCTTCCGGCAGTATACTGGCTGAGGGTTGGATGGTAATTGGCTGGGAGAGAAGTGACGGTTTGAACAGCTGCCGTTTCTGCATTGCTTGAAATCGTCAAGGCACCCATGGCTTCTGTTACCACCTTCTGCGCCAAAGCAGGATCAGCCTTTTTGATCCGCATGCCGATTTGCAATTTCAAGGCATAGGCATACTTTTTCCATTTTGTAAGGTCGCCGGCATAGTAAAGGTCTGCAGCCCCGTAGGTCATGTCCCCTGCAGTGATCGCAGCAATGGATTTGTCAAGCTGCACAATGAGATCCGAATAAATTTTTTGCTGGGTATCATATTTGGGATTGGGAATCACCTTGTCTTCGGCCAGTCCGGTCTCACTATAGGGGATATCGCCATAAATTGCACTAAGCCTATCCCAAACAGCAATTTCCATGATTTTGGCAATGGCCAGTTTTGAACGTCCTTCAGGCGCTGTCTCTTTCCCCAGCAACAATTTGTTTCTGATCTGGGCAAGGTTGCGGATAATGCCATAATGCAATGCCCATGTTGAGTTGTCCGGTTGTTGGATATACCTTGAGGTTTTTGCAACACCGACATTGCCAGATGCCCAGTGTTGCATCCAGGATCCAAATTGGATATTTGTTCCTTCTCCGCCCTGGGAAAATGCAGCATCCCGCTGTGCCTGAGTAATGATGATTCCTGGATCCATCAATTCAGATGAAACAGGAGATGTGTTGAGCTTTTCAAAATTCTTGGTACAAGAGGCCAAAGCCACAAGCAAAAAGCAAGTGCAAAAGAACTTGATATGTGATTTCATGATATTCATTTTGAAAATTATTGGTTTAGAATTCAACTGTTGCCTTGATGCCCATGTTGCGCAGCATCGGCAATGACGTAGATTCCAGGCCCAATGAAGAATTGTTTACGTTGAAAGAGGCTGCTTCAGGCGCATACCCGTCTGTAAAACGCTGAAGATAAAAGAGGTTGCGGCCATACAGACCCAAATACACTTTTTTGAAAGCAGTATTTTTCAGCAGTTTCTGGGAAATTTGATAACTCAAGTTGACTTCTCTCACACTGATATAACTGGCATCATTGATCAACTCTGAGGAAACTACATTGTCCTTGTCTGCCGTTACACTGTTCCAGTAGGCCTGGGCAGTTACCCCCTTGGTATTTGCTGCTCCAGTGCTGACCCATTTGCCAGTGGCATCTTTTTGTGCCACTACACCTTGAGCAATATAGCTACCATCACGACCTTCCAGCGTTTTCTTGATTGTTCCATAGGTCAACCCTTCCCGCAGGGTATTGGAGAAAATCTTTCCTCCCTGTCTGATGTCCAACAAGACAGACAATCCGATGCTCTTGTACTTGAATGAATTCGAAAAGCCCCCAATCCAATCGGGCATTGCATTACCCAGATATTCATTCAGTGGGGTTGCTGACCTGATGGGCAAGCCTGTTGCAGGATCAATCAGCCTGTTGCCGCTGGCATCACGCTGCCATGCGAAGTTGGTACCGATGAGTGCGCCAAATGGTCTTCCAACCTCTGCCACAACTGATATGTTCCTGTCGTCTCCCAACCTGAATGTGCTGATGCCGGGATAGAGACTGACCACCTTGTTCTTGTTGGCTGCATAGTTGAAGGTTACATCCCACCTGAAACCACTACTTGTTTTGATTGGTGTTCCTGAAAGTGATAATTCTATACCCTGGTTTTCGATGTTTCCTGCATTCAGTCGCTTGGTGGCAAAAGTAGTGGAGATGGGAAGGGGAACATCCAGGATTTGGTTTTTGGTAGATGCATGGTAATAGGTGGCTACCAAGGAAATCTTGTTGTCAAAAAACCTTGCATCAATGCCTGCCTCAAATGATGTTGTCAACTCATTTTTAAGGTCAGGGCTCACAATAACACTGGTATATCCACCAAGCGGTTGACCAGAAAGGGTATTGGCGCCCAGGGTGAAGGTACCCTTGGTCTGGTAGGGAGATCCTGAGCTACCAGCTTGCGCCAATGATGACCTCAACTTAAGGAAGCTCAATGTCTTGCCCGTTATGTTGAATGCATCTGAAGCAATGAAACTTGTGCTGATGGAGGGATAGAAGAATGAATTGTTCTCTGGTGACAATGTTGAGGACCAGTCGTTCCTGGCTGAAAAATCCAGGTAGAGGTAATTCTTGTATGCGAATTGCCCGAAGCCGTAAACGGACTGTATTTCAGACTCGGTCAACCCAAAAATGGGCAATTTGGTGAGGGTGTTGCCAATGGAAACCAGCCCTGGCACCACGAATTCACTGCCGGAATTCCCAACCGTCCGAAGGAATTTTTTTTGGTAGTTTGCCCCTGCATTCAGTGACAGTTTCAGGTCGCTGGTGAGATCAAAGCTTCCCGTCAGCAAGGCATCTGCATAATCATCCTTTATCCTGGTTACCGTCTCGCTCATGTCGCCATTGAGGTTGGGAGAAGCATAGGTAAACTTTGACCTGTAACGCAGGCGCTGTTCAGAGTAGAAGTCAGTACCAACACGCATGGCAGCTTTCAGCCAGGGGAGAATTTCATAATCAAGGTTGGCCATGGCCAGGATTCTATCCCGCTTGTCGTTGTTACCTGTCCTGTTGATAGTCCAATAGGGGTTGGCTGTAGAACTGTTGGTGGCATATGTTTTTTCAACACCCAATATTGTTCTAGCAGAGCTGTAGCCCAACTGACCTGCAATATCCGGTGCAGTCCAGGCATAACTCTCAAGGCTTTGCATGGTAAGGCTTCTGGGCTGGCTGATGAAAAGATATGCAGGATTATCGGCGGCGTCGGAAAGGGTCGGACGATTGACCCCTGTTTGTCCTACATAGCTCAACTTCACATCAAGCGTCATCTTTGGAAGAATCTTTGCAACCGTTCTTGCAGAAAAAGTATTGCGGTTGATTTTATTTGTGGGAACATATCCCTTGGAATTGAAGTTGGAGTAGGAAAAATAATAGTTCACATTGTCGTTGCCTCCATCCAGGTTAATGCTGTTCGTTGCTTGCTTTTCAGTGTCAAAGAAAGTCTGAAAAGTATTGGGCTGGGGTAAAAATTTACCCTTGGTGCCCCACTGGTCTTCATAATCCTGGCCTGTCATTTGTGGACCCCATGAGCCTCTTGTAAGCCTGTCGCGACCAGCACTGGTTTTGGCAACACCTGCATAACCGGCAGCAACTGCGGCATCATAACCGTAGATTGTAGCATTTGCACTGTTTCGGAAATGGGTGAATTTACCATTCAGCCCCTGTCCATACACGTCTTGAAAATCGGGCAATACCGCTGCATTTCCAATGGCATAATCAGAAGATACTTTTATGCCAAGTCCCTTCCTGCTTTTTCCGGATTTTGTTGTGATCAATACAACCCCGTTCGCACCCTGCTGGCCATAAAGAGCCGCAGCATTGGGGCCTTTCAGGATTGAAACATTCTCAACATCGTTGGGATCTATGTTGGAGATGCCATCACCATAATCGGTTCCGCCCCATCTTCCTGCCGGATCCAGGTTTCCGTTGTTGAGGGGAACACCATCGACAACATAAAGGGGTTGGCTATTGCCCTGTAGAGAATTGAGTCCCCTGATTACCACTTTTGATGACCCACCAGCACCCGAAGCAGCCCTGCTGACCATTACTCCTGCGACCTTACCAGAAAGTTCATTTGCCAAATTGGCTTCACGACCGGCAGAAAGGTCACTGGCCTTGAGTTCTGCAATGCTGTATCCAACCGAACGGTTGGCACGCTTTACACCGAGTGCTGTTACCACCACCTCACTCAATTGTTGATTGGAGGCCTGCAATACAATATTGATTTCCTGGTTCTTTCCGACAGTTACCGTTTCTGAAATATATCCGACCGCACTGATCACCAACACATCTTTTTCCTGGGCCGCAATTGTAAAATGTCCGTTTGCATCCGTTGTTGTTCCCTTTGAAGTTCCCTTGACAGAAACACTGGCACCTCCGACAGGTGTGCCCTTGTCGTCTGAAACCTTTCCCCTGATATCAACAACCAATGGATTATTGATTGGGGTCCCGGCAATTGGCAATAAGGGAATGTTTCCGCTGACCGGATTGGCATTCACAAATGCAACTTGAGATGCAAGAAGCATCAATAAAAAGCAAATTTTAGCGGTTGTTGCTTTTCGAATAGGGCCAGAACAGGCAAATTCCTTTTCTTTTTTCATGGTCTGAAAATGTTGGTGAATAATCAACCGTAAAAGTGTTTGCTTTCACGGTGTTGTTTGAACAATAAGTCAAGGTGCTTAACAAAAACAACAACAATACCTAGGGGTACTGAATATTGAAACAAGTGTAGAAGGATGGTCGGTTAAATATACAAATGATTTTGAGATGGTAAAACAAAAATATCAGACACCGGGATGAAATCAATATGCCCCATACCCTGTACCTTTGCATTTGCATCAATAGACCCTCACATTCATCAACATGCATAAAGACAGTTCAATGCGCCGTATTCAAACCATCTTGCTGGTTTTTTTAGCCCCTTTACTCCTTGACAGCTGTGCATTCCTCAATAAGTTCAACGATAAACTCTTCCCCTTCCGGTCAACCACTGTAGAAGAGATCACCCAGCTTCCTGCACCGGCACCCAAGGCTCCGGTAATGGTTCCGAACGAAACAGAAGCCAAGCCAACAAACAATACCCAGGTCACCAAACCAGCGCCCCCAAAGGCATTGGTCCCAAAAACATTTGTTAGCCCCCTGCGTGAATTTCGGGCAGCCTGGATTGCCACGGTTGCCAACATCAATTGGCCGAGCAAACCAGGACTTTCAACTGAAGAACAGCAAGCAGAGGCGCTAGAGATCCTGAACTATCTCCAAGACAACAAATTCAATGCCGTCATCTTTCAGGTTCGGCCCCAGGCAGATGCCCTTTACAAAAGCGATATCGAACCCTGGTCCTATTTTCTTACCGGGCAGCAAGACAAGGCCCCATTGCCCTTCTACGACCCCCTGACGTTTTGGATTGAAGAAGCACACAAGCGTGGAATGGAACTCCATGCATGGCTCAATCCTTATCGGGCCCATCACACAACAGGAAAAGACATCAGCAGCAGGTCCGTTGTAAAAACCAACCCAGAACGTGTATACCTTTTAAAAGAGGGATTTTGGTGGATGGACCCCGCAATGAAGGCCACGCAAGACCATACTTCCAGGGTGGTGATGGATATTGTAAAACGTTATGATGTCGACGGCATTCATTTTGATGACTACTTCTACCCATATCCCTCTTACAATGGCGACAAGGACTTTCCAGATGACAAAAGTTGGTCAGCCTATACCAATGGTGGCGGACGCTTGTCAAGAGGTGATTGGCGCAGGGATGCTGTCAACAAGCTCATTGAACGCCTTTATAGTGAAATCAAGCATGAGAAAAAGCATGTGAAGTTTGGTCTCAGCCCGTTCGGAATTTGGCGACCTGGCCATCCGTCTACTGTTACCGGATTTGATCAATATGAAAAGCTTTATGCAGATGCAAAACTTTGGTTGAACAAGGGATGGATTGATTATTTCACACCCCAGCTGTACTGGCCGATCAACAAACAAGGTCAGGCATTCCCGGATCTGTTGGGATGGTGGCAAAGTGAAAACACCCTGCAACGCCACCTTTGGCCAGGCATCAGCATCGGGACCAACAAGAATGGCATCACCAACAACAAGGAAGTGCTGGATGAAATCAGCCTTACCCGCAGCATGCTTCCCAAAAGCATGGGTGCTGTTCATTGGAGTGTTTCCTCTTTGACCAAAAACCCGACACTCACAAAAGAATTGAAAGCCGGTCCTTATCAAATTCCAGCGCTTGTTCCTGCCAGTCCTTGGCTGGATGCCATCCCGCCTGCATCACCGATGGTATCATTGAGCAAAGGAGAAGACAATATCACCATAAAGTGGTCTTCCAAGGACAAAGATGCTTTCAACTGGATTTTATATACCCAGTACGACAACATATGGGAGTACAAGATCCTGGGCAAAGATCAACTCGCCTCATCCGTCAGGATGCTTTCAACAGATGCTTCCGGAAAAAGATCCACACTTAAAAACATCATCGTTACTGCAGTGGACCGTACAGGAAATGAAAGCGAACAAGTGATTGTGCCCATCAACTGATCAAAACCCCCAATGGATGCCCAGCAAAATTTGCCTTCCATTGAGTGCTTGTGCAGATGATCCGTTGCCATAAGCAAAGATGTTGTTTTCCAGGTACTGCCGGCTGTTCAAAAGATTGCTCATCATGATGGAGGTTTTCCAATGGGAGTTGATAGAAGCCCGAAACATTCCGTCAAACTGAACAAAGGATGTTTGTTGGCCATTCCTGTACAGGGCTCCATGCAATTGACCCAATACCTTTGAACTGAGCCGGAAACTTGTTTTTACACCATATTGCCTTCGTTTCAATGGCAATGCCTTTGCAGCAACCACAAAGGCACTGGAGTAAACGCCAACATGCATTTCTGCATTGAACTTCCCCTTCCAATTGGTGACCAGGTTTTGTTCAACAACGCTGCTGCGCAACAATGCAGTGAAAATTTGCCCATTCAATTGCTGGGGCATGCACAGCAGCATCCCATTTGCATGGATGCTGTATTTCAGTTTGAGCGGATGGATAAACTGCTCTGCATATCCATTGATCATAAGGTTTTCCTGGACAGGAACAATGAACCATTGCAGCGAATCGAAAGCGCTTCCAACGCGGGTGGACATTCCATAATCATTCCGCAGGATGCTTGCAGCAGCAGTGATGGCAATGGTATATCCCTTGTAGAGATCCATTTTTGTCATACCGGCCTCAATGCGCATTGATAAAGGGAATGCCATTTCTTGCACTCCGGTCCGGAATGCGCTTCCCGACAGAACCGGTCCAGCATGCCACTGTGCAGGAGCACTGTTTTTTCTGGAAGTGGAAATGCCCACATGGTATTTTTCAATGGGCCTGCGTTGCCATACCCATTGCTGGTCCGCCTGAAAAACAAAAGAAGACCTTGTTGCAGGACTCCCTTTTATAACCACTGCACCCGCAGCTGCATTGAAGCTTGCATGCATCTTTTTGGAGAACCGGTACACCAAATCTGTACTGGGATAATATTTGATGAGGCCCATCCCCAATGCTGTGGAACCGATGGAAGAGCTGATCTGTTGCAGCGAAGCACTGAAGCCAATGCGCCTGCTGAATCGCGCTGCCGTACCGATCAAAGCAAGATCTGTGCTGATCAATTTTCCATTTTGGATGAACTGCTGGTCAATAATAATAGGGGTACCGTTGTTCAACAGCAATGATGCATTCAACTTCTCATTGTTACCATCAACAGATATCCTGTTTTCCAGTTGCAAGAGGGAGGATGCTGAAATTTTCCAGGATGCCTGGTGCACCGCATGCCAATTGAAGTTGTTGCGCAGTGCTTGATGTTGCGAAGATGCTTGTGCAATTCCTGAGCGGGTGCCCGTATGAAGCATTTGCAGTTGTTCAGGTTTTACAGAAAAATAAAAAGAAGAAATCCTATTGCCGCCTTTGTCCTTTTCCAGACCAAGGCGCAAGCCAACACCATCAATAGTATGCATTTCGTTTGATATTTCGCCTATGGAAAGCACTTGATCACCGGGTAAATGGTAGTTGGAATGTTTCAACAACCTGCTGTTGTTTTGCTGGTGCACTGCAGTAGCACTGATCTTGAGCCTGGTATTTTTTTTCACTGAGCATGAAGAGACAAGTGCAAGGCTTCGATCGCTGTTCAGGTTCATGTATGCTGTGGGAAGCCCTGATGCGCTTGTTGCAGAAGGCTTTTCAAAAGGCCATACCCGGTAGTTGTCCTGGCTGGATGAAACCGGCTCATTTTCGCGATCAGCCACCCCTCTTGCACCAACATTGTTTCCGTTAAGAAAAAGAAGTTGTTTTGAGGATTTCATGAGCCTGATCAACTCACCATCCGCTTCACCATATTTCCCTGGATCTTTTGAAACAGAAACAGCTCCGCTCAACTTTCCAAGGAATGATTTCTTGATCACCAGGTTAACTGCAATGGCATCCTGGTTTCCAAAAGACCTCAACAGCCTGTTCTTTTCAAAACGTTGAATGACCTGAAGGCTGTCTACCATCAATGCTTTCAGGTTCCTAGACAACAGTTGGTATCGCTCGCCTGCAATATCATCCCCATCAATCATGATCATTTTGATTTCCTTGCCATTGAAATAGATCCGGCCATTGTCATCCACACGAAATCCTGGTATGTTTTTGACAAGGTCTTCCAACTTGAATACCCCAGGTGTTAAAAACCGCCCTGCATGAAAGTGGACGGTATCTCCGTCGAACTTTCCAAGTGCTGTTTTTCGCTTGATCATGATGCCAGGAAGCTCCCTCGCTTTACTTTCGGGCAACACAGTATCAGGCAACACACTTTGAACTGAGGCAAATAAAAAAGAAGCCTGTAAAAGCAATACCCAAACCACCAATGACCGGATCATGTTTTCAATCAATCTTTTCCCAGGAATGAAATTTCACTACGGACTTCGTCTGGCAATCCACACAATTGGCAGTAGATTGTGCACCCAAAGCCGCTTCCAGCCTTTTGAAGATTTTTTTAACATAAGCAGCAAATGCAGGAAATCCCTCGATGCCATTTTTTATCGCAGACAAAAAATGGTCCTGGTCGAAATCATGTACCTCCTGTTTTCCAACATAGGTCATGTGCCAGTTGTCTTCATCATCATACGCTTCCAAAATCAACCCTGGGAGCCCTCCTAACTTCCATGGTCCATCTGGAACAGTGATCGATGGGGCATACCAAGCCGTATACCTCCGTCCCTTGAACTGCGTCACCGCCTTCAGGCAAGATATGCCCCCGATCGATCTTTGTTCTTCACTGGTTTTCCAATCCATAGGAAACAAGGTATCAGCAAAAAGATGTGTTCGCTGGTTCATGTCAGAAAATTCAAACAACAGGGAATTGGATTCAATATCCTTGAAAACAGTGAACATGCTGTCTGGCCTAAGTTCAAGGTTGTTCGCCTGAACAGGGGGAAGATGCACACCCGTCTCTTTCATGGTAAACAGGGACCTGTCACCTGAAACAATCAGTGTTCCCCTGAACTCCCTGTAATTATCTCCCCTGCCAAAACTGCTGTTGAACTTTCCCTCATATGTATACATGGTGGTCTGCTGGGCCATGGCAGCCGTATGCATGATGCAACACCAAATGATCAGATATTTTTTCATGGTTGTGTTTTGATAAAATGATTGGCGCAATACCCCCGGCTTGGTTTACAATATGACTGTTCTCACTGTCCTCAGCGCTGCCGAAAGGCAGCTCAATGCACTCACGGTTGCAGCTTCGCAGGTGTTGGCACTTGTGGTGCAGCTCACTTCGGCTTCTATAGGTCCCAGATCAATTCTTCCCTTCAACGTGACGGTGCACAAGGCATCGTCCGATGGTATTGCAGCCACAGGATCTGCAACAACCTTTGCCATCACTTCACTTGGTGTCAACTTTATCAATTCCGTTTTTTTGCCAACGGATGCCTGGGTAAAAAATACGGCAAGCAACACTGTTGCTGATAGAATCACTTTTTTCATACAATTGTTTTTAATTGGTTTTATGAATGGGCCCGGGGTATCGCGCCAGCAACCTTTGTGTTTTGTTGCACTGTAAAAGTAGAGCCCCTCAAAAACCCCAAAAAGTGATAATCATCAATAAATGGAGAGATTATCCTCGAAATACAATGTTGATTTCACCAAATCAATGATCTTCAGCCACACATGTCAATTCGCTGAATTGACATGTTGGGTAAACCGAAAAACTGCAATACCATGACCGAGATCATTTTTGAAAAAATTGCTGCGCTGCTTTCATCAAAAAAAGAATTGAACAGGGAATTGATCACGGTTGAAAGTTCTTTTGAAGCGTTGGGATTGGATTCTCTCGATTCCATTGAATTGATTGCCGACCTCGAAGATGAATTCAATGTAACCATTCCCAATGCTGATTTGCAGCGCATCAAGACCATAGGTCAGGCAGCTGAAGGAATCAAGCGGGCCATGGATGCATAACGGAAGAACATGAAACACAGAAGAGTTGTCATCACAGGCACCGGTATTGTTTCTGCCATTGGCATGAATACACAGGCGTTTTGGAAAAACATTGTGGAATGCCGATCGGGAATTGATGTGTACGACCCGACACTTTCAGATCAGATTCGGTTCAAGCACGGAGCAGATATCAAAGGGTTTGATGCATCAGCATTCATGGAAAAAAATGAACTTGATCTGATGGACCGCTTTGCGCAGTTTGCAGTGATTGCAGGAAATGAAGCTGTAGCTGCTGCAGGTATTGTATTCAACGAGGACAACAGCAATCGTTCTGCAGTCATCTGCGGCAGCTCCATCGGAGGCATTCATGCTCAGGAAAACGCTTATGTTGAACTTTACCGTGAAAGCAAATCACGCATCCACCCTTTTACAATACCGAGGACCATGCCCAACAGCGCTGCCAGCAACATCAGCATGCAACTGGGAATCACGGGGCCGGTATACACCATCTCAACCGCTTGCGCTTCTTCTAACCATGCCATTGGCAATGCATTTTGGTTGATCCGCAACGGGATTTGTGACCAGGCAATTGCGGGCGGGAGTGAGACCCCTTTTACCTATGCCTTCCTGAAGGCCTGGGAAGCCATACGGGTTGTTGCTCCAGATACCTGCAGGCCCTTTTCAAAAAACCGACAGGGGATGATCATTGGTGAGGGGGCGGGCATGGTCGTGATGGAAACACTGGAAAATGCCCAGGCCCGTGGTGCAACCATCTTGTCCGAACTTGTCGGTTTCGGTATGACATCAGATGCAAGCCACATCACCAAGCCCAATCAAAAAGGTGCTGAACATGCAATGAAGCTTGCATTGGCGGATGCCAATCTTGCGCCGGATGAAATTGATTACATCAGTGCCCATGGCACAGGTACATTGGCCAACGACAGCATGGAGGTCGCTGCGGTTCGGGCCATTTTCGGAACACATGCCAATTCACTTGCCATCAGCTCCACCAAATCACTGCATGGCCATGCCCTGGGTGCCACAAGTGCATTGGAGGCTGTGGCAACCACCATGGCGCTGCAACATGGAATATTTCCACCAACCGCGAATTTTGAAGCGGCAGACGAAGCATGTAACATCGATGTTGTTCCCAACGCATCAAGAAAAGGAAATATCCGCCACGCCCTTTCCAATGCTTTCGCCTTCGGCGGACTCAATGCAGTCCTGGCATTCAAAAAATGGGAAGAATAACGCAAAGCTGGTTTACCTTTGCAATCTCTTATGGGGCAAAAAAAACTGATACGTTTCGCTGAAATTGCAACCTTTGACCATGTGCTGCAATATCCTGAAGATACTGCAGGGAAATGGCATGAGCGGTTCAACAACAAGCATCCGATTGTGCTGGAACTGGCCTGTGGGAAAGGTGAATACAGCATTGGCTTGGCAACGCTTTACCCTGAAAAAAACCTGATTGGCGTTGATGTCAAAGGCAACCGCATTTGGGTGGGCGCAAAGAGGTCCCTGCAAGAAGGCATGAAAAATGTTGCCTTCATCCGATCGCAGATTGGCATGATCAACAATTATTTTTCCGCTGGAGAGGTGGATGAAATCTGGCTTCCCTTCCCCGATCCTCAACTGCGCATTTCTAAATCAAACCGTCGCCTCACACATCCGGAATTTCTCAGAAAATATCAACAAATCCTCAAGCCCGGTGGTTATATCCATCTAAAGACCGACTCCCCGGTTTTGTACCGTTTTACAAAGCTGGTGATTGAAATGTACGGACTCAGCTTGTTTGAAGATAGTGATGACATCAGCAGAGACCTTAAACAAAACAAGGAGCTCCTGATCAAAACGCATTACGAAGGCCTTGATATTGCAAAAAGCAACAGGATTCATTACCTCAAGTTTGCAATACCGCAGGACCTGGATCAAAACAAGGATGAGCGTCTTTCAGCATTGGTCAGGGAAAATGAATCTGCGTTAAACGAAGGATTGATCCATGAAGAAAAAGAAACTGATTGAGGGTGAGCATTTCTATTACAATGAACAGGGCTATATGGTGCTGACCGCAAAATACCATCTTGAAAATGGCACATGTTGTGGAAACGGCTGCATGAATTGTCCTTACGATCATATCCGTGTTCCCGAACCCAAAAGAACCGAATTGAGAATCAGCTTGCAAAATGAAAAAAAAGGTATCTCCTAAAACAACTTCCCTGCCTGCTTCCCACAGGAATTTTTTTGAAGATGTATTCGATGTGGTCAGGCAAATTCCAAAAGGACGCGTAACCAACTATGGCGCAATTGCAAAATACCTCGGTTCCGGCCTTTCATCCAGGATGGTTGGTTGGGCGATGAACGCATCTCATGGGCTTGTTCCACCTGTTCCCGCCCAACGGGTGGTCAACCGCAACGGCATGCTCACTGGCAAAAACCATTTTCAAACACCAACCCTCATGCAAGAGTTGCTTGAAAAAGACGGGGTTAAAGTTGTAAACGATAAGGTGCTGGATTTTAACCTAATCTACTGGGATCCAGAAAAGGAGCTATAGCTCCATCATGCATAATAGGGGCTGATCAGCAGGTAAACGATCACCCCAGTTACCGATACATAAAACCATATGGGCCATGTGATCCTCGCCAGCTTCTTGTGTGCCGGCCATTCTGCCACCAATGCCCTGTATGAAGTGAAGAGGATAAAAGGGAGAATGATGGCAGCAAGGATAATGTGTGTAATGAGAATGAAATAATAAACATACCTGAGGGCTCCCTGGCCACCGAACACTGTTGAGTCAGACAACAGGTGATGGCAGATGTACGAGACCAAAAACAAGAGAGAGAGTACCATGGAGGTCATCATCACCTTTTTGTGCAAAGCATACCTTCCGCGCTTTACTGAAAGCAGACCCACGAGCAACAAAAATGAAACAGCAGAATTGATGAGGGCATTCAACTTGGCAAAAATATGCACATCAAAAGGCAGTGAAAGTTCTAATTTGATTTTCGAAAGAAAAACAACAGCTACAAAAACAACAATCGAAAACAGGATGATCAGGATGCTCGCTCTTCTGTCATTTTTCTGAATGCTTGCAGGTAACATGGCTTTGGTTTTTTGGTCTTTGTATTATTTTCTGAACAGGTTCCTTTTCTTTTTCTTGTCACGCTCCATGTTCAGGAGCACTACATCTTTGATGAGCTTGTCCAGGTTGGTACTGTCCAATCCATTGTACCATCCCCTGACCACCCTGTCGCGGTCCAGCAGGAAGAAGCGGTCGGTATGGATGAAGCCCGTATCAATATTGCCGTTGGAAGCAATGGAAGCCTTGAATTCATTCAATGCTAGATCATACAGTTGGTTTCGGTCTCCAGTCAACATGAACCAGGTATCATGATCGATGCCAAACTTATCACCATAAGCCTTTAGTGCCTGTACAGAGTCCCGCACTGGGTCAACAGTAAAGGAAACAAACCGAACCAATGAGTCCGTTTTTTTGAATGCAGTTTGAAGCTTTTTCATGTTCCTTGTCAATTTGGGGCATATTGAAGGGCATGAAGTGAAAAAAAAGTCTGCTATGATGATTTTCCCTTTCCAATCCTCCAGACCAACTTCCTTGCCGAACTGGTTCTTGAGTTTGAAAGGTTTTACTTTGTGCCAAACGGTGTCGTTAACGTATTTGCCCTTTTCCTGTTTTAGAACAACAGTATCATAGAAATAGCGTCGGGGCATTTTAATGGCGTCCTTGCTGAGACTGCTGACAAACAGATAGCTCGCCAAAGGCAGCAGGGTTACCATTAAAAGTGCTACTATGGTTGTTTTTTTCATGCTTCTTGAAACTGTAAACAAAAAAAGCACCATCCGGGTTTAGCCAGAACGATGCTTTTGTGTTTTTTTATGAAAGACATCAATGCTTCTCTCCGCTTTCGTGTGTGGCCGCTGGGGCGGTTACAGCCTGTTTTGGATTATAGGTATTCCTCAGGTTCTTCCAAGAGTTACCCTCGTAAAGGAAGGCTGCTATAAACCAGATAAAGAGCAGCAAGGGAACAACAATTGTCATGATCAGGTTCTTCACTTCCTCGCCCAGGTGCATGAATACACCCACAATATAGAAGGCTTTTGCAAGGGATAATATCACAATGACTCCCTTGAGGAAAAGCTTTAATCCGGCAGCCATCGGTAAGGCGTACATGCCGAGACCCATTGCAAGTTCAATGACGGTGATGACGGAGAGGATGACTGTTGTTCTGATGATTTTTTTGACCACCTCTTTGCCACCTGGCTCGTGGTGAAACGTTATTTCTTGTACTGCGTGTTCCATATAAAATTCTTTACTCGTTGTTAGATTAGATAAAAGCAAAGGAATACAAATACCCATACCAGGTCAACAAAGTGCCAGTAGAGCCCGGCCTTCTCAATCATCCAATATTGTCCTTTTCTTTCAAATGTTCCGTTGATGGCCATGATCAGCATCACAATATTGATGACCACACCAGACAAAACGTGGAATCCGTGGAATCCTGTAATACCGAAGAAATATCCCCCAAAAGCAACAGGTCCGGGCGTTCCAACATGGTGGCCATCATGGGCAGCAACATTCGCCGCTGGTCCCCACGGGTTTCTTGTAACGGTGGTTCCGATATTTTCAATCTCACCATTGATCAACACTGCGTGATCTCCGGTAATGAGATGGGTCCACTCCCATGCCTGGCAGGCAAGGAATGCGATACCGCCAATAACTGTCCAGATCATCCATTTGATTACCCCCTTTTTATCCATGTTATGCCCTGCATGTACTGCGAGTACCATGGTCACAGAGCTTACAATGAGGATGAAAGTCATCAAACTCACAAATGCGAGCGGCAGGTTTGCATGACCTGCAAGAGGAAATGCATTGAATACTGCGTTGGGGTCTGGCCAGTAGTTCTGGCTGAAGCGAATGGTTCCGTAAGAGATGAGGAAGGCTCCGAAGGTGAATGCGTCACTCATCAGGAAATACCACATCATCAGTTTTCCGTACTCAACGTTGAAGGGGCTTTTGCCACCACTCCACCATTTGGTGTCCGTGTGTGCTTGGGCTGTTGCCATGCTATTGCTTGTTTAAAGGTTCAAATCAACTGGATTTATTTCATCCAGGTGAAAAATATAAATAAGTAGATCCATAAAGCATCTACAAAATGCCAATACGTTGCTGCAATTTCCAAAGGAACACTGCTGTAACTCCTGGTGGAGCTGTTCAATGCCCTGATGGCAATCACTGCCAGTGCGACCACGCCACCAAGAACGTGAATCCCATGAAGACCGGAAATGGCCAGCAAAAAGGAGTATGAAGCATTGGAACCGGCTCCTACGAGACGAATATCCTGTGCAGCAAACTGCCTGAATCCTGCCACTTGCAGTACAATAAAAAGAACTCCCAACACCGCTGTAACCACGAGCAAACGCTTGTAGTTGATCATCTCCCTCTTTTTCAGCGCTTTCAATGCAAGTTGCACTGTAACACTGCTGGCCAAAATGGTTGCCGTTGAGTACCAAAACATTACCGGTATTTCAATCATCAACCAACTGGCCTGGCTTCTTTTGACGATATAAGCAGAAGTCAAACCTGCGAACATCATCAAGATGCTTCCTATTGCAACCCACAAAGTGAATTTGTGGGGGTGTATTTTTCTTTTTTGTTCACTCATTGCTTCAATCATGGCTTTAACAAGGTCTAGGGTCATTAAAACTGAACGCATCCATCATCATCACCTTTTCGATTCCCAGTTGGGGTGGCCCTTCCATTGGTTTCTTGTCGGCCAAAAGCGCCAACAAAACCACAGGAAGATAAATATAGGACGTGAACATCACCCTTCGGGCGGCTTTCACGTCCATTTCACGAAACAGCCTCACACATTGCCATAACATGACCATGTTTGACACTGTAACAATGATCATGCTCACCATTCCAGACATCCCGAACACAAATGGCAAAATGCCAATGGGCAAGAGCAAAACTGAATACAGTATTGATTGCACCGCTGCGTATTTTGTGGGGCCTCCCCTGGAAGGCAACAAACGGAAACCTGCCTTGGAATAATCCTCGTGCGCAACCCAGGCAATCGCCCAAAAATGGGGGAATTGCCAAAAGAACTGCAGCGAGAAAAGAATCCAACCACCAATGCCCAAATCTGCATCACCGGCTGCCCAACCAATCAAACAAGGAAGTGCGCCAGGAATTGCACCAACCAATACAGAAATGGAGTGTACCTTTTTCAACGGGGTATAAATAAACCCATAAAGAAAAAGACTCAGTGCTGAAATGCCCGCTGCGGTCCAGTTGAACCAAAGTCCGATGATAAAAATTCCAAAAACTGCAGCAACTACTGAAAATGTAGCTGCCTCATCTACGGTCATTCTGCCTGAAGCAAGTGGCCTTGAGGCTGTTCGCTTCATCATCGCGTCGGTATCTTTTTCAGCGATCTGGTTGATGGCATTGGCTGCCCCGGTTACGAGCATGCCGCCTGCAAAAAGTAAAAGAACTGATATGATGTCAAACTCAACTCCTGGAACCAACAGGTAACATACCACCGAAGAAAAAACAACCGTGAAACTCAGTGTGAATTTCATGAGTTGCTGATAATCCTTCAGCTTTGATGCTACTGGTGATGCCTCCTTTCCCTTCAAGTCTTCCATTTGCATCATTTATTTTGTACCGCCCGTTTCAGAACGGCCTTTTATCAATGCTTAGATTCATCTGCACCTATGGGTTCGGTTTGGGGGATGAACTCCCTGCCATCCTTGCCATAATCGTATGCCCACCTGTGAACTTCCGGAATATCGCTAGGCCAGTTGCCATGGCCCGGATTGATGGGGGTGGTCCATTCCAATGTGTTTGCTCCCCATGGATTCTCCGATTTAACTTGTCTTCCCTTGAATATTGAATAAAAGAAGTTGAACACGAAAAGAATTTGGACGGCAAATACAACCATGGCTACAGTGCTGATGAAGCGGTTCATGTCCTGAAACTGGTTGAAAGACTGCCAGTTGCTCCAATCGGTATAACGACGGGGCATACCAGCCAAGCCAGAATAGTGCATCGGCCAGAAAATGAGATAAGAACCCACCAGGGTTACCCAAAAATGGATATAGGCCATGGTATTGTTCAGGTAACGTCCGTACATTTTAGGAAACCAGTGGTAGACCCCCGCAAACATTCCGAAGAATGATGCAACGCCCATTACAATGTGGAAGTGTGCAACCACAAAATAGGTATCGTGCAGGTGAATGTCCAATGTTGAATTCCCCAGGAATATACCGGTCAATCCGCCGGAAATGAACAAGCTGACAAAACCGATAGAGAACAACATGCCGGGGGTGAACCTGATGTTTCCTTTCCAGAGTGTTGTCAGCCAGTTGAAGACTTTGATGGCAGAAGGAACAGCGATCAAAAGTGTCAGCAAGACAAAGAAAGCACCCAGGAATGGATTCAATCCGGTAACGAACATATGGTGAGCCCATACCAGGAAGGCAAGGATACAGATGGCGAACAGAGATCCAACCATGGCGAGGTATCCGAAAATGGGTTTCCTTGAATTTACTGAAAGAATTTCTGATACCATTCCCATCGCTGGAAGAAGGATGATGTATACTTCCGGATGGCCCAAAAACCAGAACAGGTGTTGGAAGAGGATGGCAGAGCCTCCTTCATTGGGAAGTATTTCACCCTTTACCACAATTTCCGAAAGGTAGAAGCTTGTTCCGAGGTTGCGGTCGAACAAGAGCAGCACTGCGCCGGACAGCAAAACAGGGAAGGAGAGAACTCCAAGTACAGCAGTAAAGAAGATGGCCCACATGGTAAGTGGCATCCTTGTCATGCTCATACCCTTGGTACGAAGGTTGAGGATCGTTGAAATATAATTCAACCCTCCCAGGAGTGATGATACAATGAACAATGCCATCGAAATCAACCAAAAGTCCATTCCAAGTTTGGAACCTTCACTGGCCTGTCCCAATGCACTGAGCGGGGGGTAGATGGTCCAACCACCCGAAGCAGGGCCCGTTTGGATGAACAGTGATGCAAACATCACGACACTGGCCAAAAAGAAAAACCAGTAGCTGAGCATGTTCATGAAACCGGATGCCATATCCCTTGCTCCAATTTGAAGCGGGATAAGTATATTGGCAAAAGTACCGCTAAGGCCAGCGGTCAATACAAAGAATACCAGGATGGTTCCATGCATGGTAACCAGTGCGTAATAAAATTCATTGGAGATCCTACCACCAGCAGCCCACTTTCCAAACAGGTCTTCCAGGATTGGAAAAGAGGCATCAGGATAACCCAATTGCAGGCGGAAAAGTACAGAAAACAGACCGCCAATAATCGCCCAAATGATACCCGTGATCAGGAATTGCTTTCCGATCATCTTGTGATCGGTACTGAAAATGTACTTGGTCAGAAAGGATTCCTCATGATGGTGATCATGACCATGTGCCTCATGAGAATCGTGCGAGTGTACTGAAGCTTCCGCTGCATGTCCGTGTGAAATTGTTTCGCTGCTCATTTTTAATCTTTTTTTCTGTGATACTTTATTTCAGTTGGGCCAAGGGTTTAGACATTGTGGCAGTTGCAACAGCAGCAGTGCTGTCCGCTTTCGGCGCTGCTGGTGCAGCAGCTTCCTGCACTGTAACGTATTGTGGCTTTTTGGAGGCCATCCACGCATCATACTCTTCTTGTGTTTCAACAACAATCACACCGCGCATGGAGTAGTGACCACTTCCACACATTTGGTCACAAGAAATTTCATACACAAATTCCTTGTTGCCGGTTATCTCTTTCATTTGTGCCGTGGTGTACTTTGGTGTAAACCACAAAGTGGTGGGTATACCTGGAACCGCATCCATCTTTAGCCTGAAGTGTACCAGGCCTACGTCATGGATAACATCCTGTGCATTGATGACAAGTTGTACGGGCTTGCCCACAACAAGGTGCATTTCACTGGCTTCGATGTCATCATGGCTTGCACCATCTTCCCAATCAACACCGAGGGCATTCCCATTCGATGCATCAGTGAGGCGGTAGTTTTTCCTTCCCAAAACATTGTCTTTGCCGGGATACCGCATCATCCAGTTGAACTGTTTTCCTGTTATTTCGACAATTTGTGCATCTTTTGGTGCATCACCAGTGATTTTGAACCAATAAAAAAGTCCAAACCCAACCAATATGGTAAGAAAAATTGCAGGGACAACTGTCCATAACAACTCCAATTTATTGTTGTGTGGGAAGAAATAGACTGTGCGCTTTTCAGAATGCTGGTATTTGAAAGCGAACCAGAACAACAAAATCTGGGTCATCAGGAATACAACTCCGGTTACGATAATGGTCAGCCAAAGCATGAAATCAATCTTCTCACCATGGTCAGAAGCTGCAGGCTGTGCCAACAAGGTTCTGTCATACAGCAACTCATTGCACCACCATGCTCCAAAAAGTCCCAATACCATAAACAGGATGAACATGAAGGCATTGATGCGGTTGGATTGCTTGAAAGATTTTTCTTCTCCCTTCAACACGGACACATATTCGCTCGCCTTCGAGATCTGAAAAATAAGTACGAAAGCGAGTACCAGAATGATGAATATAAAATAACCCGACATGATCTTTACTTATGATTTGTTAATGAATTTGTTTGTATCATTCAATGAAAGCCCTATGTATGGTGGATTGTACTCTCCTTGATGAACGGATGGTGCAATGCTACAAGCGGCTTCTTTGACAATCCTTTTCCAACAAAGTGCATGATCAATCCAGCGTAGAGAACCAATATACCAAATTCGAACCATCCAAGACTATAATGTTCATGCAGGGTTCCCGGCATCACCATTTGATAGAAATCAACCCAATGACCCAGGATGATCAGTACTGCAAGGAAGGTCAATGTTGTATAATTGCGCTTTGAGCCCCTTCTCATCAGGAGCAGGAAGGGAACTGCGAAATTGACAATAAGGTTGAGGAAGAAAATCCCACGGTATGCGCCCTGCATTCTTGGCTTGAAATACACGGTCTCCTCTGGAATGTTGGCATACCAGATCAACATGAACTGTGAGTACCAGAGGTAGGTCCAGAACACGGAGAAAGCAAACATGAACTTACCGAGGTCATGCAAGTGCTCTTCAGTCACATATTCCAGGTAGTCATGGTTCTTCAGGTAAACCACAAACAAGACAACCAGCGACATTCCTGCTACAAATGAGCTGATGAATGTGTACCAGCTGTACATGGTAGAGTACCAGTGTGGGTCAATGCTCATGAGCCAAAGCCATGGAATGGTTGAACCTACCGTAAGGCCAAAGATTACGAGGAAGGCGGCTCCCCATGCCGTGTTTTTTACAATGTATTTTGCGCCTTGCTCTCCATCCATGGACTGATCCGCCTCTGAAGAAAGCTTTCTCATTTTAGCACCAACAAAAGCCCAACCTCCAATGGCAACAATAGACCATATCATAAAGAAAGCGGGATTCAAAAATCCACTCTTGCCTTTCAGGATTGGATCATGCTCAACATGTTCCTTGTCCAGCCAATGGTAGATATCGTGCCTGTGGCCAAAAACAATTCCAACAAATACCAACATGGCCAGGAGACCAAATACTGGTACCAAACTGGAAATTGCTTCAGGAACACGACGAAATGCCATTTGCCATCCACCATGCGCAAGTGTAGTTGCGCAAATGAAAAACATACTGGCATTTACAATGAGCAAGAAGAATACACTGTTTTGCAACAGCGATGCCCAAAACCTTGTTTGCTCCACTTCGTCCTTGCTCATTCCGAGGAAAATGACTCCCAGCACAAAAGCCAATCCACCCACTCCGAGCAGAATGTTCGTCCACTTCTTGTACCCTGCTGAAATCTCAAATTGTTGTTTGATCATCCCTGATTATTTAATGCGTTGGTTATTATTTTCCTTTTTTTGACTTGATATAGGTTATCACCTGCCAGCGTTGTTTGGCAGTAAGCTGTGAAGCATAGCCTCCCATGAGGTTCTTTCCATAGGTAATGGAATAAAACATCTGTCCGGCAGGCATGGTTTCATATTTTGCATCGCCCACCAGAGCAGCCGGCTTTGCAGGGAAAGGACCATCGCCATCTTTCCAAAGTGGACCATTTCCGTCGAGCTTGGCTCCATGGCAAATGCCACAATTGATCAGGTAAAGCCGCTCGGTTTCCTTCATCTGTGCCTCATCCAATGAATCAAAGGGGTTTGGCAGTGCACGGGATGCGAAATAATTGGCAGTGTCTCCAATGTTGTCCATTTCAATGTGAACAGGATATTCATCCCCGCGTTTCACTGTTCCGGCAACAGGACCCTGGCTGGTGCGACCATCAGCAAATACAGGATTTGTTGAATAGGTTTCATATGCACGGCTGTAAGACATATCGGGCATGTACACCTTTCCTGGGGTTCTTTTAACATCACTGCATCCTATTGCAGCCATCAGCAATGCCGCCAGTCCACAGAAAACAATAGTTGATCTTTTCATCTCTTTGGTTGTTTTATGATCTCCGCTTTCCCTCTCCTTGAATAATTAAGCAATGTTTGGTTCCTTGTACAACTCCTGCTCTTCATCATACTTTCCAATCCACCATCCTTCTTCCGCGACTTGTGTGTTCACTTCCTGAGCACCAACACCTGCAAGAAAAGACTTGAGCTCTTCTTCATTGGCCTTCTCGCTGCATTCGATGACCATGACAAACAAATCATCCGTAGCACGGGGATGAAAATGATGCCTTTTGAGGAATGGAGCCAGCTGACAGATATAGCAGAATGTAAGCACCATGCCTACTGCCGCACAGAGTACAGTCAACTCGAAGGTGATCGGAATCCAGGCCGGAAGCGCGAAATTGGGTTTACCGCCAATGTTCACCGGCCAATCCTTGGTGAAAACCCATGTCATGAAGGTTACCGCAGTGGTGGTACCAATCATGCCAAACAGGAATCCCGCAGTGTGGATGCTGGTATCCCTGAGTCCCATCGCCTTGTCCAAACCATGGACAGGAAAAGGAGTGTAAATGTCATGGAATTTATAGCCTGCTTTCCTCACCTTTTCAACGGCAGGAAAAAGAACTTTTTCGTCCTCAAAACAGCCTACAACAAATTTTTTCAAAGCCATTTTATACTTTTTACTTTTTGATTGATCAGTGGTGTGCAACTTTTACTGTGCCTTCCTCATGGTCGTCGTGGTGCATTTCGTGAACGAACTCATCCACATTTTTGCTCTCCAGTTCAGACATCTCCTGCTTAAAGCTTTCTCCATTGGTCTTCAACACATACTTGATCTCTGCAATCGCAATGACGGGGAAGTATTTGGCAAAAAGGAAGAAGCAAGTGAAGAAAAGACCGAAGGTTCCAACATAGAATCCGATCTCCCAAATGGTGGGTCTGTAATAAATGGACCAGGAAGAAGGAAGATAGTCGCGGTACAAGGATGATACGATGATCACGAAACGCTCAAACCACATACCAATGTTTACAATGATGCTCATGATGAAGGTGAACAAAACATTCCTTCTGAGTTTCCTTGACCAGAACAACTGTGGAGAGATTACATTACAGGTCATCATCAACCAGTAACTCCATCCGTAAGGACCGGCAATCCTGTATTTGAAGAAGATGTCCTGCTCAAAAGGCACCTGTGAGTACCATGCCATGAACAGCTCAGTAAGATAGGCACAACCTACGATGGAACCGGTCAATACAATCACCTTGTTCATCGCCTCAATATGTCCGAGGGTGATATAATCCTGTAATCCCATTACTTTCCTGAGGATCAACATCAGGGTTTGCACCATGGCAAAACCAGAGAAGATCGCACCAGCAACGAAATATGGAGGGAAGATGGTGGTATGCCATCCCGGAACAACCGAAGTGGCGAAGTCAAAGGATACGATGGTATGTACGGACAATACAAGTGGCGTAGACAAACCGGCAAGAACAAGAGAAAGGCTCTCATGGCGCTGCCAATGTTTTGTACTCCCACTCCAGCCGAAAGAAGCCAGGCCGTACAAGCGCTTGCGCAATTTTGTTTTGGCACGATCCCTTATTGTTGCAAAATCAGGCAACAACCCTGAATACCAGAACAAAAGGGAAACCGTGAAATAGGTTGAGATCGCAAACACGTCCCACAACAATGGTGAGTTGAAGTTGGGCCAAAGCGGACCCCTTGTGTTGGGATAAGGCAATGTGAAGAACGCCATCCAGACCCGACCCATGTGAAAGATCGGGAATTGACCGGCACACATTACTGCGAAAATGGTCATGGCTTCTGCCGCACGGTTCACACCAGTTCTCCAACCCTGGCGGAAAAGGAGAAGGATAGCGGAAATCAATGTACCGGCATGACCGATACCCACCCACCAAACGAAGTTGGTGATGTCCCAACCCCATCCAATGGTACGGTTGACGTTCCACTGTCCGATACCGTATACCACCTCGCGGTAAACGGAGTATGCCCCAAACATCAACAATGCGACCGAAATGTAGAAACCAATGTACCACAAACGTGTGGGTTTGGCTTCGATCGTGTGCACGATGTCGTGAGTGACCTGACCATAGGTCTTGTTGCCATTTACCAATGGTTCCCTTAACTGTGATTCGTACTTTGTAACACTCATGCGTTGCTCATTTATGAGATTTCCCTGCTTTCTTTATTAATGTGCTGCTTCTGCTTTCTTTTCTTCCTTGTGTCCGCCTTCCACCTTGTGTTCACCGACGTTTGCAGGTGATGCCTCATGATGGCCTTCTTCTGAAACACCCACATGCCTGTCGGTGTTCCTAATCTTGGCGAGATAGCTGACATTGGGCAACACGTGGATCTGCTCCAATGTGTAGAACAACCTGTTCGTTTGCTCTTCGTTGCGGATCTTGCTGACCGGGCTTTTCTTGTCGTTCACATTACCGAATACGATGGCATTGGTAGGACAAGCCTGCTGACATGCGGTTTTGATGTCCCACTTGCCATCAGCGCCGGTTTCAAGCGGCCTGTTTGCCTTTTTGGCCTTCAGCTTTCCTTCCTGCAGGCGCTGAACACAGAAAGAACATTTTTCGATTACACCACGGGACCTTACGGTAACATCCGGATTCAATACCATTCTGGTAAGGTCATCGTTCATCATCATCACCGAATCATCCAACACTTCTCTTTGGTTGTCACCAAAACTGTCCGCTCCCATATAATCAGACCAGTTGAACCTTCTCACTTTATATGGGCAGTTGTTGGCGCAATAACGTGTACCAATGCAACGGTTGTAGGTCATTTGGTTGAGGCCTTCACTGCTGTGGTTGGTTGCATTTACCGGACAAACGTTTTCACAAGGAGCGTTGTCACAATGTTGACAAAGCATGGGCATGAAGACCACATTGAGGTCATCTAGGTTGTCTGCACCTGAGTCATCACGGTAGGTGGCAAAATACCTGTCGATGCGGAGCCAATGCATTTCATGGGCGCGCATCACTTCAGATTTACCCACTACAGCAACATTGTTCTCAGATGTACAGGCAACTGTACATGCGCCGCAACCAATACATGAATTGAGGTCAATGCTCATTCCCCACTTGGGCCCGGGATAAGGATGGCTTGGATAAAGCGTTCCTTCTGCAGCATAATTATTGGTGTTCTTGGCATAATCCTCAACAAGCTTGTGCCTGTCATCTGCCAATACAGTTGGGTTTTTCTTGAAATCGACCAAAGAGAACTCACGCACCACTTCGTCGCGGCCTTCATATTGGTTGTGTGTTTGTGTATAGGCGAGTTTGAATGTTTCATTGGTTTTTGAAACAGTTACCCCTGCTGCGCTATAGGCAAATGATTTACCATCAAACCCTACAAGAGGGAATGCGTTTTGCCCAACATTGGCAGCGGCACGTCCTGATTTCGCTGAGCGACCGTAACCAAGGGCTAGCGCAATGACATTCTTGTGCATTCCGGGAATGACCAATACCGGAAGCTTCATTTCCTTGCCTCCAACCTTTACGTTGATGACAGGCTTGTCCACTTCCACTTCGTAGTTGTCATCCACGAGGATGCCGAGCTCCTTTGCCGTAGCAAAAGATATCACCGCATAGTTGTCCCAGGTAGCCTTTGTAATGGGGTCGGGCATTTCCTGCAACCATGGGTTGTTGGCTTCCTTTCCTGCACCAATTGCCACTTTAGGATATACAACGATTTCCATTCCTGCGGAAGGCTTCACTGCAGCAATTGCTGCAACGGCTGTCGCCAGGGCTGAGCCATTGTAGCTTCCTGCAGCCACAGCAGCTGGGGTTTCAACCACACCATCCTGCAAGGCCTTGTCCCAGGCGGCTTGTGAGCCGAACTTGGTGAGCCAATATTGTTTGAAATAATCTCCGTAAGCAGTTGCCTCACCAGACCATTTCAACAAGGAAGTTTGGAAAGCCCTTGTCTTGAACAAGGGAGCAATGGTAGGCTGGATGAAGCTCAGGTAACCTGATTTCATTTCAGCATCACCCCAACTTTCGAGGAAGTGATGATCGGGAATGGCAAACTTGCAAAGGGAAGTGGTTTCGTCCTCTCTATCATTGAATGAAACAGAAACGGCAACTTTTGCCAATCCTGATTCGAATTTCTTTGCATCAAAATAATCGTATGCGGGATTGACACCATGGATCAACAAGGCTCCAATCTTTCCTTCGTTCATTTCCTGGACAAGCTGGACCATTGCAGCATCATCGCCCTGGCGTGTATTCAATGTGGTTCCCCAATCGATGGTAGTGCCATAAGCACCGAGGAGCTGGTTGATGGCATTGACCACCAATTGAACATTTGCATCATTGCTTCCGCTCACCACAAGTGAAGCTGCACCTGATGCTTTCAAGGAAGCCACTGCCTGGCTGATTCCTTTCTTGAGGCGTTCGTCAGCCAATGCAGGAGCGGTAACCGCACCTCCAAGGGCTGCATAAATATTGAGTGCTACAGCACCTGCCTCGGAAGGAAGATGTACATACCTGTCATCAGCGTTTGCACCAGTGAGGCTGAGCATGCTCTCAAACTGGATGTGTTTGCTCATTTGGGGATTCTTCTGGTCGATTTTTCTGCCTGTTGCGTACTGGCGTGCGTATTCAACCGGACTCAACCATGTTCCGAGGAAATCGGCACCAAGGCTGACAATTGTTTTTGCAGCATGAAACTGGTAGGAGGGAATCGCCCTTTTTCCAAAAGAAGCAGCATTGGCATTCAGTATTCCGTTGGATGAAATCGCATCATACTGTACATGACGTGACCCTGGATGTTTTGCAAGGAATGCAGCAATGATATTTTTTGTGGTAACTGAGCTGATGGTTTCTGTCAACAGGATGGTTGATTTTCCAGCTGCACCAGCCATGGCATCTGCCACCATTTTATCGAAAGCGTCGAAAGTGCTGGCCTCTTTTCCATTGGCCAGGGGATACCTCAGCCTGGCAGTATCGTACACACCCAAAACAGAAGCCTGAACCCTGGCGGATGTACCACCGTTGGTAATGGTTGAAAGTTCGTTCCCCTCAATCTTGATGGGCCTTCCGTCGCGCACCTTTGCCACAACCGGAATGGCATCCCCGTCCAAGACATAGGTAGTGGCATAATAGTTGGGAATGCCGGGCGTGATGGTGTCGGGCTTGTTGAGATAGGGAATGCTCTTTTTAACGGGCATTTCACAACTGGCTGCAGCTGCGGCGGCGGCAGTGCTGAATCCAAGGTATTTGAGGAAGTCCCTGCGGGGGGCTTTTGATTCAAGCAGACCATTGTCTTGCTCGCCTGTGGTCAGGTCTTCGCCAAATTCATCCTGGGCCCTCTCCTGGAAATTTTCACTGTTCTTCAATTCACCGAAACTCTGCCAGTATTTTTTTTGCTTCATAACAGTTGTTAGATTGTGCTTAGTATGAGATGTTTCTGAGTGCGTTTTTTAGTAGTGACATTTTTGACATTCTGTTCCCCCAATCTTCTCGACGGTCACACTGTCGATTTTCTTGTTCTTCATGTCCTCATGGAACTTCTCATAAATGCTGTAAAATTTATTTTCTGTGAACTGCACTTTTGATTCCCTGTGACAGTTTACACACCAACCCATGCTCAGGTCTGAAAACTGGTATACCTCGTCCATTTTTTGGATTTCTCCGTGACAGGTCTGGCAGTTTTGCTTTCCGGCAGTGACGTGCTGTGAGTGGTTGAAATAAACATGGTCCGGTAGGTTGTGGATACGAACCCACTCGATTGCCTTTCCTGCTCCAGTGTATGCTTTTTTGGCGGGATCCCAACCTGCAAACTGGTAGAGTTTCTTGATCTCTGCAGTACCATCCACCTTGCTTCCATCTTCTCGGTACAGTTGTGGCCCTTTGGCATATTCGTTGATTCCCATGTGGCAGTTCATACAAACATTCACTGAAGGAATGTTGGCATGCTTGCTCTCCTGCGCACCACCATGGCAATAAAGACAGTTGATCTGGTTGATTCCGGCGTGAACGGTATGGGAATAGAAAATCGGTTGCTCAGGCTGGTAATTCTTGGACCTTCCCAACCCTTGCGCACCTTGAAACGTCATGTATCCACCGCCAAGAAAAAGAAGGATGGCGAATATGGCGATATAGGCCTTGTTGCGGTAAAAAGGAATGGGCTCTGCAGTGTGAGCACCTTCAGCCTCATCCGACATTTTGCGAAGATTGCTGTTGACCTGAAGGAGAATCAGGGCAATGACCGCAAGCACCAATGTCAGTATCCCATACAATAAATTTGAATCTGAACTGGATGCATCCGGCGCCGGTGTTCCTTCTGCAGGAGCTGCAGTTGATGCGGCTGCTTTTGCTCCGCCGGTGTTGATATAACCAAGAATCGCATCGATGTCAGCATCCTTCAACTCTGGGAAGGCAGACATTTGGATTTTGTTGAATTCGTTGTATACAGTAACGGCACGGGGATAGCCCTTCTTGATGACAGCTGCACTGTTGCGAACCCAATTGTACAACATGGCCTTATCGTCCCAACGGTCTTCAACACCTTTCAGTGCCGGACCAACAAGCTGTTTGTCAATCGCATGACATGAAGCACATTTTTGGTTAAACAGGGCCTTGCCATCCTGGGCGCTGAGCGCCAGTGGACCGGACAAAGAGACCAATAAAACGAAAACTGAAATAATTTTTTGAAATACTGTTCTTTTCTGATTCATACCCTCAGTGAATTGTGGTTGAAATGGAACCGGGTCCAATTGATCGCGTGCAAATTTAGCACAGGATTTTAACAATATATCAACATCCCGATATTTTTTTTAATGCAGTACTGGCCTATGTTTCAAAGGATTATCTTTTGGCTGTGCGGAGATTTGTCATCAAAACGTAAGGTTTATCCTCTTTGAAATAATAAGTTTGGTAAAACCACACCGAATCCCTTTTTTTCTTCTCTTTGCAGAATGTTTAACAAATTGCAGCAAAAGTGGAACGTTTCATCGATTCAACTTTTTCTGATCCTTTGCACATTTGCCGTAACCGGTACAACCACTGCCTATGTTTCAAGGGTTGCCACCACATGGGTGGGATTTGACGAAACAACCTATTGGTTATGGAAACTTGCACTTAGGCTTTCCATCCTCATTTTCGGTTACCAGATCATTATCCTGATTGTCTCCTTTTTCTTTGGGCAATTCCGGTTTTTTTGGAATTATGAAAAGAAGATCCTGCGCAGGCTTGGGCTGATTTCAAAAGAGCCCATCCGCCTGGCCATCTTTGCCTCAGGCAAGGGGAGCAATGCAGAAAAAATTATACAATACCTTGAAGATCATCCCATTGTAAAAGTTTCCCTGGTTGTTTGCAACCGTCCAGGGGCCGGTGTGCTGGACATTGCTGCCCACCACGGCATCAAAACGCTGCTGATTGAAAAGAACCTGTTTGAAAACAGCAGTGAATATGTTCAAGTACTTAAAAATGAAGGAGTTACACATGTTGTTTTGGCTGGGTTCCTGTGGAAAATTCCAAAAAACCTTGTACAGGCTTACAACAACAAGATTGTCAACATCCACCCTGCCTTGCTTCCGGCCTATGGGGGAAAGGGCATGTATGGGGAAAAGGTGCACCAAGCGGTGATCAAGGCCGGTGAAAAGCAATCCGGCATTACCATCCACCTCGTGGATGAACATTATGACAACGGAAAAACCCTTTTTCAAGCCACTGTAGATGTGCTTCCTGTTGACAATGCAGATTCCCTTGCTGAGAAAATTCATGCACTGGAGCATGAACATTATCCAAGGGTTATATCCAAGTGGTTGAAAATCATATAGTTACTTAATCAAACCCCTTGGATTAACATTTATTTTGGTTTGGACAGCCCCAACTGATGGGCATCGGTTCTATATTTACACCTCCTGAAATCCCATTCTGAAACATTGAAACTGTTCCTGCCAATACTGCTGCTGCTTGTTGTCCATGCCAAATCGCAGGTCTGGTTAACCGGCAGGGTATACGATTCCACCAGAATGGTGGCAGTAGGATCGGTGAAAGTGAGTTCCACAAAGGGAGAAATGACATTTACAGATTCCATCGGAAGATATGGGCTTACGGTAGATAAAAACGATTCCATATTTTTTACCTACAGGGGGAAATCCACAATGCTGTTCCCGGTCAGTACCATAAAGTACCCCGCCGGGTTTGATATTGCACTCCAGGTCAGGGTACAAGACCGTTATCAAACCCTCAAGGAGGTCGTGGTTATCGGCAAATCTTATCGCCAGGACTCCCTGGAAAACCGGGAGCGGTACAGAAAGATTTTTGAGTTTGAAGGGGGCGGCCTCCAAACCACTTCAGCAGGAAACCTCGACCCCAATAGCCTGATCAATGCCTTCAGGTTCAGGCGAAACAAGGTGATGCGGAGCTTTCAGAACCGGCTTGTCCTCGAAGAGCAACAAAAATTCATTGACAGCAGGTTCACAAAAGGGCTGGTAAGACAGATAACAGGCCTGAATGAACGGGACCTCGAGCGGTTCATGACCCTATGGCGCCCCACCTACGAAATGGTCGCCTTCAACGATGAATACCAGTTCCATAAATACATACTGGATGCCTCAAGGTATTTCAAGACCGGCGTGATGCCCAGGAACACCAGCCCCGAAACCCGTTAGAAAGAATTACCGCAACCGCACTAGCCCCTCGTCCCTTGTCCCTCGTCCCTCGTCCCTTGTCCCTCGTCCCTTGTCCCTCGTCCCTTTTTAAGTACCTTCATCCCACATAAATGACATATGAAAAAAATACTGCTCATCATTTTGTCTGCGGGCTTATTTTCCGTTTCAACTGCACAAACAGCTAACCCATCCAGCCAAAAATTAAAAGCCCCAAGCAGCCTATCTGCCGAGCGCCTCAAAACAGCAGACCAGGTCATTCAAAGCTGGGCAGATAAAGGATGGATGAACGGAGGAGTGGGACTCATTCTGCGCAATGGAAAGGTTGAGTATTACAAGGCCTTCGGATATGAAAACATCGAAATGAAAACACCCATGCGGACAGACCATATCTTTCGCATTGCATCACAAACAAAGGCCATCACCAGCACAGCCGTCATGATGCTTTTTGAAGAAGGGAAGTTTCTGCTCGATGAGCCAGTGTCTAAATTCATTCCTGAATTCAAAAGTCCAAAGGTGCTCGATAAATTCAATGCATCTGATTCAAGCTATACCAGCATTCCTGCCAAACGTGAAATCACCATACGCGACCTGCTCACACATACCTCAGGCATTGGTTATGCGCAAATCGGCTCTTCCACTGCAAAGGCCATCTATGCAAAAAATGGCGTGGTTGGTGGCATTGGTGTAAAAGACATCAGCCTGGCAGAAAGCATTAAAAAACTTGGGCCCCTGCCATTGTTTCATCATCCCGGTGAAAAATATTTATATGGACTCAATACCGATGTGCTGGGCTATCTTGTTGAAGTGGTTTCTGGCATGACCCTGGATGCGTTTTTTCGCAAGCGGATCTTTGGGCCACTGGGCATGAAAGACACTTACTTCTATCTGCCAAAAGAAAAACAGCAAAGATTGGTCAGTCTTTATTCACACAAGGAAGGCAAGTTGAAGATGATGGATCAAACCTATGCGCTGTCAGGAACTTTTTACCGAGACTTTCCCAACATGGATTTCAAGATGTTCAGCGGCGGTGGAGGCCTCTCTTCCACCATCATGGACTATGCCATTTTTCTTCAGATGATGCTGAACGGAGGAGAATACAATGGAGTACGCATCCTCAGCAGAAACAGTGTGCGCATGATGACACAAAATCAAATCGGTGAAATCAGCAACGGAACGGATAAGTTTGGATTGGGCTTTGGCATCATCACTGCTGGCGGAAGCGGAAGGCTTCCCACCAATGAGGGAACCTACAGCTGGGGTGGAATGTTTTCCTCCACTTATTGGGTGGATCCTAAAGAGAAAATGGTGGGTCTTTTTTTCACCAACATCTACCCGATGCAATTCGGTGATATCCACGACAGGTTCAAAGTGCTGATGTACCAATCCATCAATGACTAAACATGAAAAAAATATTTCTCGCTGCACTGGTGATTGCTGCAGCACAGATGACTGCTGTTGCACAGCCATTCAAAAAAATCCACAGGAAGGCCATTGTGATTGATACCCACAATGATTTCATCAGTACGGGCCTTGAAAAAGGGAAAAGTTTTGACCAGGACCTGAAAGGCATTACCCATTCTGATCTTGGAAGAATGAAAACCGGTGGCATTGATGTGCAGGTGTTCTCCATTTTCTGTGATGAAAATTATGGGATGGGAAGGGCCTATGCATTTGCTAACCGCGAAATTGATACCCTGTATGCAACAGTAAACCGCAATCCGGACAAGATGATGCTGGTGCGCAATGCTGCTGACCTAAAGACTGCCGTGAAAACAGGAAAGCTTGGTTCCATGATTGGTGTGGAAGGCGGACACATGATTGAAGACAGGATTGATTACATGGAAAAATTATACGAACGGGGCGCACGCTACATGACACTGACCTGGAACAACAGCACATCATGGGCCAGTTCTGCTGCCGATGAAAGGGCAAACAAAGACCTTGGACATCCATATGGCTTGAATGCACTGGGGGAGTCCATTGTAAAGCGCATGAACGAGCTTGGGATGATTGTGGATGTTTCGCATGTAGGTGAAAAAACATTTTACGACGCATTGCGCATCAGCACAAAACCCGTCATTGCCTCTCACAGTTGTAGCTATGCACTCTGCCCTGTTCCTAGAAATCTTACCGACGATCAAATTCGTTTGATTGGAAAAAACAATGGCGTCATTCACCTGAATTTTTATTCGGGATTTGTGGACAGCAGCTTCCGCGAAAAAAACAATGCCTTCATCCGAAAGCATCAAAAGGAAAAAGATTCCTTGGTGAAAATCAATCCCAGTGATTTTTATGCCAATCTTTTTATCCATGAAAAATACAAGGATGAAATGAACAATGTACGCCCATCGCTTGCACAACTGATCGACCACCTCGACCATATTGTAGAATTGATCGGCGTGAACCATGTTGGAATTGGCTCTGATTTTGATGGCATCAACTCCTCACCGCGTGAACTCAATGATGTAACTGACATGCCGTTGATCACGGAGGAATTGTTGAAAAGGGGATATAACAAAAAGGATGTTGTAAAAATTCTGGGTGGAAATTTTATCCGGGTTTTCAAGGCGAACCAACGTTGATCGATACAACACCGAAAAAACATGATCCCCTGCAGCTTGTTCATGACATCCTAAAACGTATACAATGAGAAAAATATTATTGCTTTTATTTTTTCCCGTGTTCTCGCTAGCACAGTCAAAGCAGGATGTTTTGCGTTGGCAGGAAACCGCCAAAAGGGTAAACATCATACGCGACAAATGGGGCATTCCGCACATCTACGGAAAAAGCGATGCAGATTGTGTATTCGGGTTGCTGTATGCACAATGTGAAGATGATTTTCAACGGGTGGAGATGAATTATGTCACCATGTTGGGAAGAACCAGTGAAATCAATGGAGAGCAAAGCATTTATGAAGACCTGTTGGTGAAAATGGTGATTGATTCTGCAGCAGCAGTGAAGGATTATGAGAGCAGTCCGGATTGGATGAAAAAATTACTTCATGCATTTGCTGATGGAGTGAATTATTATCTCTATAAAAACCCAAAGGTTAAGCCTGCATTGCTGCGCGAATTCAAGCCCTGGTATCCTTTGACCTATACGGATGGCAGTATTTCAGCGATTCAGACCAGCGACCTAACTGCCAACGATATCAAGAAGTTTTACGCAGGACTGTCAACAGACCTTGCTTCACTGAAAAAGAAAGATCCGGAACAACTGATCGGGTCAAACGGATTTGCGATCGCTCCCTCAAAAAGTGTCAGCGGCAATGCCATGCTGTATATCAATCCACATGTCACTTTTTATTTTCGACCCGAAGTGCACATGGTCAGTGAAGAAGGACTCAATGCATATGGTGCAGTGACCTGGGGACAGTTTTTTGTTTACCAGGGATTCAATGAACACTGCGGATGGATGCATACCTCCAGCCAGGCCGATGTAGCGGACCTGTATGCAGAAAAGATTGTCAAGAACAAGGATGGCATTTCCTACGTGTACGACAACAAGCTGCGACCTGTTGAAACAAGGACTACAACGGTAACCTACAGGACTGCCAATGGAAGCATGGCAAAAAAGGATTTCAAGGTGTACACCACGCACCATGGTCCTGTGATGGCCATGCAAGACGAAAACTGGATCAGCATGCAATCCAACAACAGGTCCCTCAAGGGCCTGATACAATCCTGGAGCAGAACAAAAGCAAAAAATTTTGCTGAATTCAAATCGATCATGGACCTCCGTGAAAATGTTTCCAACAACACGGTGTATGCAGATGCGGAAGGCAATATTGCCTACTGGCACGGGAATTTCATGCCGCGTCGCAATCCGAACTACGACTGGAATGGCATTGTAGACGGATCAACATCGGCAACAGACTGGAAAGGACTGCATACCGTTGATGAAACGGTTCATCTCTACAATCCTGCGAATGGATGGTTGCAAAACTGTAACGCCACCCCCTTTACCGTTGCAGGAAATGGAAGCATTTCCAAAAAGAAATATCCCGGATATATGGCGCCAGATCCCGAAAACTTTCGTGGCATCAATGCGGTAAAAGTGCTGGGAGGAAGGGACAAGTTTGACATCAATGCCTTGATCGCATCGGGATATGACACTTATCTTGCTGCCTTTGATGTCCTGCTGCCGTCTTTGTTCAGTGCCAGCAGAACTGCAATTGCAGACGATACGAAAGCTGATGTCAACAAGGCCATCAACCTGTTGGCAGCATGGGACCGAAGGTCAGCCTCCAATTCTGTAGCCACAAGTGTTGCCATCCATTGGGCGGAGCGTGTTGTTCCCTACCTCACAAGAGGCAAAAAAGGACCGATGGATCTGCCGTTCGAGCTGCCCCGCCTGTTGAAAGAAATGCCCGATGCAACGAAAATCAATTTCCTTGTTGAAACCCTCAAAAAGTTGAAGTCGGATTTTGGCACCTGGGAAATCGCCTGGGGCAATATCAATCGTTTTCAAAGGATCGACAATGCCATGAAATCGAAGTTTGACGACAACCAACCCAGCATTCCATCACCCTTTGCGTCTTCCGCCTGGGGCAGTCTCCCCTCCTTCAACTCCCGCACACATGAAGGAAGCAAGAAGCGCTATGGATATGGCGGAAACAGTTTTATCTGCGCCGTTGAATTTGGAAAAAGGATAAAGGCGAAATCCTTGTTGGCGGGTGGAGAAAGCGGAGATCCGTCATCCAAACATTTCAAGGACCAGGCAGAAATGTACACCAAAGGGCAGTTCAAGGACGTATTGTTTTACAAGGAGGATGTTTTGAAGAGTGCCGAAAAGCAATACCATCCTGGATTATAGCCTTTCGATCTTTAATGGCATCATATCTGGATCCATCATGATACATCGCATTCCAATAATTTTATGTTGTCTTTGGGCATCCAGCTTCCAGCTGTTTGCGCAACAACTGCATTCTCCAGAGGATATACAATTTGTAAGACAGGGAGTACGGCGTTTTATTTTTGACAACAACCAATCAATCGCTTTATCAGCGCTCCACCCCAATGAAATCATCGGCATGCCGGTGATGTATCCAACATCACATCGCCTTAAGGCAGAAGCAACAATGATTACTGAAGGCAATCGATTGTCCATACAATCCATTGCTGCAACAGAAACCGCGATTTGGTTTGGAGGCTTCAACCCATTTGCCACCTATACCATCGACCTCGACAGCTGCAAAGGCAATGGAGAAATTGGATTTGAATTTTCAGATGCAGCGCAAAAAAACCAATGCGCCATCACGGCTGTTTTCAATGGCTATAACATCCTTGATGTAAAAATGAAGGTTGTTGAAAATGGAATTGCACGTGTTGATACTTCCATCGCCATCAAAACGAATGAAAAAAACCTGCTTTCCAACAAGCTCATATTGCACATGCTTGGAAGCGGACTTGTAGTGTATACGCAAAAAGATGAACTGCCAAAACCCGTTGGCCAGGCTGATTTCAGCGGATACATCGACCTGCGAAAAACGGCCCATATCAATGGTTTCCAATCCAAATTGTTGGTAAAACTCAAGGAGGGGAAAGTCGGCATCAGGAAAGTAGCTTCCTGCCTGTCCAGCGGAATGGGGCTTGCAGACATCAGGGCCATCACCTATGAAAATGGAGACCCGATACTAGACAGGGGACGGTTATGGTATACCATGACCATCAGGGGGCTTGGATTGCCGCATCCCCTTCAGGGTGTATTCAGCATGGATCCAACTGTATTTGACATCAGGCTGGAAGGGGTTATTGTATTTGACAGGCAGGATGGGTTGCTCAGGAATGAAGTGGCATCGCATGTCTATTACGACCGGAAAGACAGTATTTGGCGTGGTTTGACCACCGGGTTCAGTGCATTCGCCAACAAGACCGAGAAAAAACAATTGCTGACCATTGAAAGCAAGAAAGATCCGCGGTTTGGTTTTTCCATCATGCGTGCTGAACCTTTCGGCATGGTCGGTGATTACGAGGACCCGCATATTTTGTTTGATGCAAAAGCTAAGAAATGGCGAATGCTGACCTGCACCAATGAAAATGGATACAAGGCCATCATGTTGGAATCTGACTACTGGAACAAGGGTTATACCAAAATTGCAGGACCAGTGGCCTACAACTCCACGGGAACATCCATCCAGAAAATTGGAAATCAGTTTTATTGTTTTTCCGGCAGCAAAGACCGCATCATCTATATCTATACTTATCCCAATCTACAAGAAGCCGGTACACTCAAGATGGACCTTCCGCCATGGAATGAAACATCTGGCTCTAGGGTATGGCCGAATGTTGTTCAGCTGCCGGAGGGATATCCATTTCGGTATGTTGCACTGATGATGGACCGTTTCAATTATCCCGGCCTGAAGGGCCCCAACTGGACCTATGGTGCGTTATACCTGTACCACGGACATGAATGAGCTTTATACTGAAAATGGGCATCAGCAATGTGTTGACAAAATGCATTACATTTAAATCATAAAAACCATTTGGATGAAAAGATTGATCCTGTCGCTTGCCGTTGTTTGCACCACAGTTTTTTTTGCTGCTGCACAGGAAATTGGACTGCAGTTGTATTCCATCAGGAATGAAGTGAAAACAGACCTGAAGGGCAGTCTAGAAAAGGTGAGAAAAATGGGCATCAAGGAATTGGAGGGAGGAGAACTTTATGGGATGGACATCATGAGCCACAAAAAAATGCTCGACCAGATGGGATACAAAATGGTGAGCATAGGTGTTGATTACGTGGAGCTGGACAAGGACCTCAGCCCTGTAATCCAAAAAGCAAAAACACTGGGCGCCACTTATGTTGTTTGCTTTGGAATCAACCACAAAGGCAATGAATTTGGCATGAAAGAAGTTGAAGAAGCCGCAGCGAGATTCAACAAGGCTGGAAAGATTTTAAAAGAGAATGGACTTCAATTGTGTTATCATCCACATGGATTTGAATTCAGGCCTGCTGGAAACGGAACATTGTTTGATCGCCTTGTTGAACAAACAAATCCACTGTACATCAACTATGAACTTGATGTCTATTGGGCAAAACAAGGCTGTGCAGATCCGGTTGCCTTGTTGAAAAAATACCCTACCAGGTTTCTGCTCATGCACCTGAAAGACCGTGCGCATGGCACAATATGCAATGACACAGGTAGTGCTGATGAAGAAACAAATGTGGTGTTGGGAAAAGGAGATGTCAACATCAAGGCAGTGATGAAAGCAGCCAAAAAAACCTCAGTCAAGCATTATTTTATTGAAGATGAATCCACACGCGTGATGGCACAGTTGCCCTTTAGCCTTGAGTTCCTGAAGTCCTTGCGCTAGGTTGATCATCCAACAATCACCACGAAACCAAATTTTATTTTACTGTATAAACATGCCTTTCTGTTGTTGCTGGTGCAAGGTTTTCCTGCTTGAAATACGACCTGATATATTCCACTTTCACTTCTTTTTGTCCAACAGAAACATTGAGAAATCCCGAATTGGGCAAGATCTTTCCTGATGTATATGCTTCCTTGTTGAACGCAGTATGGGTATCATCCGCCGGATTGGGAACTGACTGATAAATTACACCATCAAGTTCTTGTTGTGCATAAATATGATCATGTCCCTGAAAGAAAATGGTAACCTTGTTTTTCACCATCAACTGGTGGATGGGCAAGGCCCAGCTTGGCCTGTATTGTCCAAATTGTTGTGCGCCATTGGGTGATTTCCCTCCCCATTCAAAAAATGGAGCACGTTCTACACCTCCTCTGCCTGTTCCCATGACATGGTGCGCAAAAACAAATTTGAATTTGGCTTTACTCTTTTCCAGCGTGGTTTTCAACCAATTGTATTGTGCATCGCCAATGGTGATTTTCCACTGGTCTTTTTTGCCTTGCTTTTCCTGCGATCCTGGCTGATTATCAACCGCCACATCCGAATGCCAATAGGGATCCAGGACAACAAACAATGCATTCCCCCATTCAAATGCATAATAATCTTTCAAAAGCCCGATATGTTCCACGGTATCCTTGTCTCCTGAATAAAATCCTTCCGGTGAAGGCAGGGGAAAATATTTTTTTCGGGCATTCGCTGCAATCACTGCAACATTCGTATCGGTTCCATCTAAAAGGTATTTTGCCGACTGCTCATGGTTGCCATTGACAAGAAAAAGAGGTGGATTGGAGCCCATGTTCCCCAAATATTTTCTTTGCAATTGATAGCTGGCCTTGATACCAGATTTATTCAAACTGGGGTTGGATAGAAAACGGTCGATATTGAAATCATCTCCCATCATGAAATAAAAATCTGGTTTGTATGCTGCCACACTGTCAAGGGTTTGCTTGTACATCAAGGGATGAAACATCTTTCCTTCCCTCTCTGGATGAGAATCCCCCTGAACACCAAAGGAAAACGATGTTCCACTTTTTTTCTGCGTAGAAAACCAGGATTCGCTTGTTGCAACGAATGCTGCACTGTTGGGTAGCTTGTAATTCAATCTGTAAAAGTATTGAGTGTTTGACGTCAAGTTTTTGATCAGAATTTCTATTGGAGTTTCAGCGCCCGCAACAATTGGAATTGTTTTCTGCTTGTATTCACCTGATTTTGCTGAATATTCAAGAAAGACTTCTGTTCCCTTTTCCACTACAATACTCGCTGTGATGGAATGGTCGGTTGGAACACCCATTACACAATTACCATTGGCAATGGGATCAAGGTTCATTTTTTTAGGGGAGCCCAGTGCCTGGCCTCCACCGCCACGGCCTTTCCCATTTGTCTTTTGTTCTTGCCCTCCCCGTTTGGGTTTGGGCTGTTGCGAAAATCCAATGTTTGAAAAAGTGAGTATCAAACAAGCAGCAAGGAATAGTCTATACATTTGAGTTGGGTTTTTGATGAATTCTACCTTTGATAGGTTGTTGTAACTGCATTGCCTTCCGTATCCACAAGCGTATAGGTAAACTTGTTGAAAGCATCCCAGCTGTAATGAACATAGCCATTTTTTGAGCCAATGGCATATGTTAGCGAATAGGCATTCGGCGAAGTAGCCTTAAAATCAGTGATTACAGCGTCCCTGAGCGGCGTCAATGCTGGCCTTGCAGGCTTTGCGAATGCCTGGGGCAGAATTTGATTTTCAGGCGCCGGGGTCTGGGGATCCGTGCTGACCTTGCCCTTCATTGCGCCGATGACATAGGGATAATCTGCCGTTCCATGATAATGATAGACGCCGTTTTTACCAATGTGTCCATGGCAAACATCAAGTGCTTCCATCACTGTGCCTTCCGGCTCTTTTGCACCATATACTGCAAATCCATCCAACGCAAACGCGATGGGCATCAGACCGGTCTTACTCGAAAGATGCATTGGCGCTGCATGGTAATGGTAATCATCTGCCCTTCCGCAATGTCCACCCCAATTGTCAAGTTCTCCAATCAGGTAGGAATCTTCACCCCGGTTGTTCAATGCGTTAAAAATGGGAATTCCATTTACAGCAATGGCAACTGCCCCTTTCATGAAATTGGATTTCGTGCTCATGGGAGTGGCGGCATATTCAGGCTGCAATGGTATTGACCAGCTGTTGCTCCCTGAATAGGCTTGTGGTATGGGCACCTGTTGTTGCCAACTCTTGATGCCAACCATCATGTTGTGCTCAGGAATGCCAATTGAGGCTATATGGTAATAGGTGGCATCCCACCTCGTTTCTATGGATGGCTTAAAAAAAGCAAAGGAAGAATCAAGGAAAGTTGTCCGTGTCTTTGCAATGGAACGGCCATCATTGACAGAAGGTACCAATGCCTTTTTACATGCATAAATGGAAGCAATGGCAACAAACAATACAACAGCGACTTGTGCAGGATGATGGGCATTGAACACCTTCCTTACCGATAAATGCTCTTTTTTAATGGCCCGTACACCCAGCAATGCAATCAACAGAAACGCTAAAAAATAAAGAGAAAGGTTTGCCACACTGTGTTGGGGAGTTTGAGGGTATTCCTTGACCTGGTTCAGCTTGGCCATTCTGGCTCGCTTAAAACCCACAAGACCAATATCTTGGGTAGATAATGATACAATCGGAATGGATGCAATTCTCCCATCTGGACCCTCAAGGAACAACGTATTATTGTCTGCATAGCTGAAGTTTCCCATGACCACTTCTCCAGTTTTCATTGTCCATTTGTTCAACACAACATGATCGCCTTCCTGAAAATGACCACCAGGATGTGCCAGCATAACCGATGAAAAGACAACGGTCAACAACAACAATAAAATTTTTGCTTTCATGGTGTTTGAATGGGTGTTTTGGGAGATCGGGAATAGGTGACAGAAAGCACTGCGGAATCAATTTTGTCCTTCTCAATTTCCCTCATCACGACGTCCATGGTAATGTCCCTTTTGTCTTCAGCGGGAGTGATGATTTTATTAACGGCATAGAGCGTAAGAACATAATGCTTGGGACCTGGTCCTTTTGAGCAAGGGGGGGCATACACATTCCCTCGATTGACGGTATTGGTGCCCAATGAACCAATATCCGTTACACCGGCTGGAAGCTTGTACACCGATGCGGGAATATTGTACACGACCCAATACACATGTCTCTTTCCAGTTGGATCTAGATGGTGCATCGTCAAAACATAGCCAGCAATTCCTTTTGGAATACCATCCCATTGAAGCGCTGGCGAAATGCCTGTGCTGTCGCAGGTGTACTCCTTAGGATAAACCCCACTGTCTGCAAAACCAATACCTTTCAATGTCAATCCATTCGTTGCTTGTTCAGGCCGGTCAATAAAAGAAAAAAAGAGCAAAAAGATTGCGCAAGACAAAACCATTGGAACCGATATGATGACAGTGGATGGCATTGAATAGATTTATCGTGATGATTGGAATTTGACACTTAAAATGTCACAAGGTTTAATTCATTTTGCAGATGGATTAAACTTCATTGCTCTTAAGCTGTCAATAGATAACAACACAAATGAAATATTGATGAAATACTTGGTGATCTTGATCAGCCTCTGCGTTTTTACAGGTTCAAAGGCACAGGCACCTTCTGAAATGTTGGGAAGACCAACAGATGGATCCATTACCATCAATGTACTGTCTACTTCTGCAATGGAAATGTATTGGGAATATGGAACAAAGCAGGGTGCATATTCAAGCAAAACGCCTGTTTTCAATGTTGCGGCTGGACTCCCATTGGAGCTTGAATTGAAGCAACTCAGCCCCGATACCAGATACTTTTACAGGAGTCGGTTCAGGGCAAGTGGTACAAAGGGTATATTTACTGAAGGGGATGAGCATTTTTTTCATACGCAACGAAAAACAGGAAAATCATTTCAATTTGCGGTTGAGGCAGACCCACACCTGGACAGCAATACAATTCATGAGGCCTATAGAACTTCGCTGAGGAGCATGCTGCTGAACAAGCCTGATTTTCTGGTAGACCTGGGTGACAATTTCATGAATGATAAACTGCCAAACCCCAGTCGCGAGGAGATAACAAAAAGAAACCTGTTGTTCCGTTCTTTTTTCAATGAACTCAACCACAGTGTTCCACTCTACCTGACACTGGGAAACCATGAAGGTGAAGTGGGGTGGCGGCAAAAACCAGGACATGATAGCCTTCCGATCTGGGCAACTCAAATAAGAAAACAATATTACCCCAATCCCTATCCCAATGCATTTTATTCAGGAAACACAGTTACATTGAAGGGTGTAGGGCTTCCGGAAAATTATTATTCCTGGCACTGGGGCGATGCCCTCTTTCTGGTCATTGACCCATACATACATACCAAAAACAGGGGGGAATGGGCTTGGACACTGGGCAAGGATCAATACGACTGGTTCAGGAATACCCTTGAAAAAAGTAGCGCGACTTTCAAATTTGTATTCAGTCACCAGTTGGTTGGGGGAAGCGGCAAAGAAGCACGTGGAGGCACAGAATTTGCCCACCTTTTTGAAATGGGAGGAAGAAATTCTGACTCAACCTGGGGATTCGATGCCAACAGGCCGGGCTGGGGAAAACCCATCCATCAGCTGATGGTTGAGAACAAGGTGAGTGTCTTTTTTCATGGCCATGACCACTTCTACGGAAAGCAAGACAAGGATGGGGTGATATACCAGGCAGTGCCGCAGCCTTCTTCAAGAAACATCAACAAGATAACAGGAACAGCTTACGGATACAAGGATGGCGTTTTGTTGCCGGGCCGTGGCTATATGCTCATCCATGTTTCTTCCAATGAAGCCAAGGTGGAATTCATCAGAACCTATTTGCCCCACGAAGAAAATCCAAACAGGAAAAATGGGGAAGTGGCACACAGTTATACCATTCAGCGCTGATATTCTATCCAATAGATGCGGTAAATTCCCTGTCCAGCATGAATTACAGGACCAGTGCATCAATACCAACCCCAAGCAGTTGCTGAACAATTTCGTTCAAGCTTTCCTTGGTTCCTTTCAGGTGGATGGTCCTGTGCAGATGGGTTTGGGTTGCTCCGGGAGCCAATGCAGCTGCAGGAGATGAGCTTTCCAGTTCATAGAATTTTCCCATTTGCTTTCCTTGAACGGGCCCATCATTGTATGCATTCACAGCATCACCTGAAAATGGATGTTGTTGTTGCTCCCAAAGTGAATTGACATAATCTTTTGTGTTTCCAGGAAGGCTGAACTGCGCAATGGTAAGCACATTGTTTTTAGCATCATAGCTTAATGCCATGGGCATTGCCCTCTCAGGAGAAATGCCGATTTTGCTGCGCAGGTTTCCATCCGCCTTGAACAGGATGATGCCATTGCCAACTTTCAATCGATCAACCGGCACTTTACCGAAATAATCATCTGTAACAATCTTTCCGAGCAATGCAGAATCACCTTGTTTATAGGGTATTGCAATGGTTGTGTTGTTTCCTGCATTCAACATGCTCAATATCCAAATGGAAAGCATGCCGCCTTGTTTGTTCCATGTTGTGTTTCCTGTATTCGTGATGGCGTTTTCTGATTGAAATCCAACAGCATTTACCCCGGTTGGAAGCCCGCCCAGCAAGGCATTGATCGAGGAATCACGCAGCAACCGAATATCGCGCCTAACCTTTAGGTCGAATGTTGTTCCTGAGAAATTTTCCAGATGCATTTGCTTTTCAAATTGTGCAGATGTTTTGTCTGAAGCAACCAAATCAAATGCCTCGGTATCCAACTCCTTTGGCACAAACCAATTATCAAATTTAAATTCAACCCCTTTTTTGAAGTATATGGAAAATTGACCGCCTTCAGGTCCAAGCCAAAATCTTTCCTCCCCACCAAAGGCACTGAAATGTTCCGTAAATTTTCCATCTGCGATTAGCCTATGGTTCAACCAGCCGAAACTGGCTCCAGCATTGCCTTCTGCAGTACTGGTCATGATGCGGCCCTGATAGGCAGGCAACACGATCAGTTTGGCATCTCCGCTTTCCAAAAGCACAAGGTCCTTGTGGTACTTGCGCAAGAATGCTAGGTCATACCCAAATGTTCCCGGTTTCATTTCAACGTCTTTTCTGTTGCTGTGGTTGCATCCAAACAATAGCACCAAGAGCAACGGCAGTAAGGATTTCAGTTTTCCCATGGTTGAATTATTTTTTCCTGCTCCAAACTTTTTCTTTCATTCCTTCAATGCGCAGCTGCTTGTCCTTCATCTCAGGCAAGTTGCTGTATGGCTTGTTCAAATAAAAATAAGCAACAGATGAAACATCATCAGACCGGTAAAAATTTGCACCAAAATCATCCTTGCCAAACATTGGGTCATTGATGCCTTTGAGATCAGGTCTGTCGAGCAGAAGAATTTGTTCAGGGGGCTTACCCTGAAGATTGAAAATGTCCGTGTTGCTCCCTTGTTTGAAAACCCATACTGGCTTGAGTTCTACGCCCCTTGCCAACATGTCACGCATGTTCTTTACACTGGTGTTTCCAATTTGCTGTATTGTTACTTTACAGCCCTGCTGAAAATAAACAGGGTCGGGAACATGGTACCGGTAAAATGCATATACATCATTTTTACTATCAGAGACCAATGAACCCTGGTAGAGGTCCTGGTATTCACCTTGCCCCCATCCTGTTCCGATATAGTCTTCGGTTCCTGTCCCTGCAAGTGTCGGCAATACCTTATCGCCATCCAAATAGATCTTCACTTCGCCTTCACCGAACCAGGTATTGCGGTAGGCGGAATCACCAATTACACCAATATTCGTTCCAAGAAACCTTCCCTTGCCTTTGACTTCCGGAAGTATAACATGGTCAACACCCAATGTTGTTTTGGGGTTGCGGTCCCAATAGGCATGGAAATACATTGCATCTTTGGGCGGGGTTTCAACTGTATAATTGATGTCATACCAAACCAGCGCATGGGAGGTTGATTCATTGGTGATGACAATCCTGGCGCCAGTCCTGTAAGGCATCGGAATGGTAAAATTAAATGAGCGCCCTTCCGGATTAGAGAACAACGCATTTTTATAGGGAACTGACAAACCCAATCCCAATCCGAAAAAATCTCCGATGGGTGCAGACACTGCAGGCTTCTTGCTCCCATCCCAGTACATGTCTATCCTTACCATTCTTCTTTGCGCTTCGCTTCTGGGGATGGTGCCGCTGAGCCACATGCGGCGAATGATGCCAGCACCCTTCACGTCCATCATCACCAGTTGTTCTCCGGCCTTGACGGTGAAAAAAGCGCTGCCTTTTGCACCCTGGTTTGCTTTTCCTGCCGCTCCCTTTTCTCCTTTTGGATTCTCAGGACTGATCCATCTTGTTGTGGCCGATGGCTTTGGTGCAGTAAAAAGTTCTTGCGCCTGTGTCAGCATGGCCAGGCATTGAAACAAAAAAAGAAACCCTGATTTTTTCATGCAGTTTTTTTTAACAACAGCCCGCGGGGCCACAACTGTTTGCCATTGGCATTGAAGGTACTCCATTGATGATCTCCTCTTCGGTTGCATCCCGAATGCCCGATATTTTTACCGTATAGTACAAGGTTTGTCCGGCAAGGGGATGGTTGGCATCAACAATGATATGGTCTTCATTTTTCTCTACCACAATGGCTTCTGTTCCATCGAACAATTGAATGTACTCACCGACGTTAACAGCAGCGTGATCCTCAAGGTCTCCATTGGCCACTTCGATGATCAGACTGACCTCCCTGGGACCATATGCCTCTTCCGGATAGATCACCACGTCGATGACCTGGTCAATTTTCAATCCCTCCAGCGCCCGCTCCAATCCCGGCAAAATGTTTTCTGCCCCATGCAAATACTCCTCTGGACTGTAGCCGTCATTTCCCTGTAAAACAGTACCCGCTTCGTCTTTCAGCATATAGTTGATGGATACCACTTTGTTGTTTGATATAATCATGTGTTACATTGTAATATGGAGTGATTGATCTTTTGAAACCAGCACTGTTTTTTTAAACTGGATGGTACAGTTGTCACCATCGTGCTTGAAGGTGGCAGGAATGATTTTGTTTCCCAGACGCACTGTAATTCTTTCAACTTTTTTTGAAGGCTGCAATGAAAAAACATTGAGGGATACTCTTCCATGGGCAACTGCAATGCTTGCCTCTAGGCCTTGTTTGTTTTTTTGTTGTGCATAGGATCCCCAGCCTTCGGCTGCAGTGAAGGGGGCCCTGAAATTTTCTGCACCCAACCTCGGCGAAAATCGCATGTATCCTTTGGGGCCATGGTACTCAAAGCCACAAGCAGCAATGAAAGTTCCATAACTCGCCATGGCTCGAGCATAGTGGTCACTGCATTCAATTTCATTGAATGGGTTTCGCTTACCGGCATGGTAACGGTCGTGGATCATGCGGGTCAATACAAGCGATTCATCCAACATGCCTTCAGCCATCATGTGTGCCGCAACCTGGTGCTCAAATCCACTCATGCATTCGTGAAAATACCCCAGTTGCCAGGTCATGTTTTCACCATAGGGTTTTGCCTCATTGCGGGGATTGGTATTCATCACCAGTCCACCTTCGCCCGGCAAGGCATAAGGCCTTCCGCCTGGCCTTTCCTTGATGTAGGGCCCAACATCGGGAGTAAAATTGTATTTCCACAAAGCCCGCAGGGCAGACAATGTTTTTCCCCTGTCGATGATCCTGCCCAGGCCAACCTGATGGGCCCAGCTTTGTCCATAGACCTGGTCGATATGACAGGTATTGTATGAACCCAGTTTTTGACGGCCTTTGATGGCATCCGGACGGTGGATATAATATTCCCCATTGAACAATTTCTCATCCATGTTTTTGCTTCCCTTTGCAACATAGGATGCACAAGCGGCAGCAAATTCCTGATCCCCCATCTCCAGCGCCATCGCTTCCCCTGCCTTTACTGCAGCAATGCAAAGCCCCACCAACCAGGCAATCTCACCATCCCAGACAGCGTCCAGCGTGTTTTCTATCGGTGTATCTTCCATGCCATCCCTGTTTCGGTCCTGGTTGATGACCCACTGGGTGGCCAATTTTATTTTTGTCCAGTTCCTTTGAAGAAAACTGTTGTCTGCACTCATCTGGTGCTCACGGTATATCCTGAGAATGGTGCCCGCCTGTCCGTCAATGGCCGGCCCCTTGACCACTTCGCCACGGTACCATATCATGCCATCGGGTTGAAGAGACAATCCAAGGTCAACCCTCTCCCGGGTATCCCTTTCAATGGATGGGAATATCCGGCCCATTGCATGGGCATATTGCCATACATGTGTGCAGGTGCCTTCACAACATCCCACCCCTTCCCAGGCATAAAACCTGCCAGACTCAAAACGGTGTGCGGTGGTAGTAGCCAAGGTGGAAATATTCAAAAATGTTCTTTCCAGAAACCACCAGGGAAGACTGGAATCATACCAGTTTTTTTTCCAATGCCTGCTTTCGGTAAAAAGTTTTTCTGCATTTGTTGCAACATACTGTGCTACTTCTCCAGCAGACTTGAACCAGGTATTGTAATAGCGTCCTTTGTCCTGGATGGATGTGTTCAATTTCAGGTTTGCAAAATGCCAGCTGATCACCACTTCGGTGGAAGCAGTTTTACCAGTTGCAATCTTGTGTGATGAACAGACAGCAGCAATGAGTTGATTGCCTTTGCTTTTTTCAACTGTTGATGCATTTGTTTCATCAAATGATGCTGACTGGATCGGCAACAACAGATGGGTATTGCTGGTTGATGTTGATGAAAGCGCTGCAATGGCCATGGTGCCATGGTCTGCAGCAGTGGATTGAAGTGCATCTCCATTGGGCTTGATCGAACAGACAATGCCATGGGCAGTGGTGCCCGACATCACTGTATTGATCCGCTGGTCTCCTTCCTTTGCGGAACGCGGCGAAACCTTGTTTTCCAACCATCCCAACACATCAACTGCAATATCGATTTCAGCCCTGTTTTTTATGCTGATGGAATAAACAGTACATGGCAATGATGAATTTTTCTCATCCAATGGAATGAAGGGTGAAAAAACTTCTGCAATGATGTCTACTGGCAACTGCTTGTCGATGTACTTTATTTTGGCCATGGGATACGTGGCTTCGAAAACAATATCATCCCAGTCTGCCAATTCCATTTTTTTGATGATGGTCTTTTCTCCAATGCGTATCCTGAAGGCAAAGCCCTGTTCCAACGGACGAATGTCCCTTGCAGGTTGTACATAAGCGGAACCGTCTTGTGACCTGATTTTTTTGCCGACATGCACCGATGAATGCCAATCAATGGTTTTGGGATCAACACCATTTTGGTTGGCATTGAAAATATCCCACAACCATAGTCTTCCATCTCCACCAAGATAGACGGTGCCTGCGTTGATGCCGCCAACAGGCATCCCGATGTACTTGAGTTCATTTCTGGTTTTGATGTACTTGGTTACATATCCCCGTTTGGAAAGGGATTGTATCCAACTTGGCTCAAGTCTTTTGTCTACAGGGATATTGTGCAGGAGTTCATCGGGTTGAAATGGGCCCGCAATGGCCTTGGCATTGCCGGCGTAAAGGCCGGCAGCAAAAATTCCTGAGGAGCGCAAGAAGTTCCTGCGTTGCATATGTCAATCGTTTGATGCAGAAGTTACACCATTGTCTTCAGACTAGACCACCACCAGCTCATAAAATTCTTCTGGTCTCAGGTATTTATTGGCCATCGCTTTCAGCTCTTCTGCGCTGATGGTTTTGATGGTATCCACAGAATGATAAAAAAATTGTTCATCCAATCCATTCAAAACAAGGTTCTTCCAACGTGCAATGATGTGGAACGGACCGTCTAGATCCCCGAGCAGGGTTCCGATCAGGTAATTCTTGACCAGCAACAGTTCTTCAGGATCAATATCGCCTTCGCGGAGTGCCTGCATTTCATTGTAAACTTCCTGGACAGTGGCGCCACAAACATCCCGGCCTGCCTCAGTGCTGATCATCCAGGCGCCGCCATGGATATGGTTGACAAGAAAACTGTAGATGCCATATGTATAGCCCTTGTCTTCCCGGATATTGTTCATCAACCTTGATCCAAAAAATCCGCCAAACAAAGTGTTCAATACCTGAACCTTGGGGAAATCGGGATGGTGCCTTGTTGGGAAAGGACGCGCGATGCGCACTGCACCCTGCACGCCCTCAGGATCGTTGATGATGCTCCATTTTTTTTGTTCAGCAGGAACGACAGGGTGTTCCACTGTCTCAATGGGCAACTGGTTTAAAGGGAGGCTGCCAAAAAACCCATTCATCAGTGCCGGATAATTTGAAGGCAGGATTCCTGCAGAAAAAATTGTGCAGTGTCCCTGCTGGTAGTAGGTGGCATAGTATTTCCGCAGGTCCGCAACATCCAAAGCATCATAATCGGACATTTTGCTGTACACACCATAAGGATGTTTTGCACCAAAAAGGATTTCATCGATTTTTCTACCTGCCACGAAGTCGCATTTTTTCAGGTTGACTTCCAGCTTCTGCTTCATGTTCTGTCTGAAAATATGGAGCTCTTCCTCAGGAAAAATGGCTTCCATGAAAAGTTCCTGTACCAATGGCAGCAGGCTTTCAAGTTGCCTTGACAAACAATGCAGCGTTACCACTGCAGTTTCATTGTAACAACTGCGGTTGACATATGCCCCATAAAAATCAACATACTCGTTAATGGCATAAGCCGACTTTTTCGCTGTGCCGTTTTTGATCAGAAAATTGGTGGCCGAAGCAATGTTGTTGCTTTTTTCGTACCAGTTGCCTGCCTTGAAAATCCACTCTATTTGTACAACCTCTTCTGTTCCTGCGTTCACGTTATATACCTTGACGCCATTGTCAAGGCTGAAAATTTCAGGTTTTTTCAATTCAATTGCGTACTCAATGGCATCCTTTATATGGGGCGCTTTGCTTCTGTCTGGCATGGAATGTTTTGAAAGGTTAATGTTCTAATTTTCAGCAAGGTACCAGAGGGTATTGCTGTTGGAAGGCTTCAGCACCGCATTGGCGATGCGGTTGAGGTCGTGCACCGTAACGTCTTGGTATTTTCTGAACTCCGTGTTCATCAGCTCGCCATCACCCAGCAACTCATAGAATGCAAGACTGCCGGCCCTGTTCATTACACTCATATCCTCAAAAGCCATTACGCTTTCGGTTTTATTTTGAACTTTCTGCAGTTCCCGTTCATCAATAAGTTCATGGCGTATCTTGTCCAACTCCGCTTCAATGGCCGCTTCCGCTTTTTTGATGTCAACACCTTTGATCAGTTGTCCTTCTATTGCAAGCAGTCCCCTGTCAAGACTTCCAAAATGATAACAGTTGATGCCCGTAAACAATTGTTGTTCCTTTACCAGCGATTGGTAGAGTCTTGAGGAAGCACCACCACCCAGGATATCAGTCAACAGGTCTGTTGCATAATAATCATCATCCAGGCGGCTGCACATGTGCCATGTCTTGTATATTGCGTCAGCAGGCACTTTGCGATGAACGGTCATACGCCTTTCTTCCATTTGTTCGGGCTCAACAGGAAGATTGCGCCTGTACTTTTCCCCTGAGGGGATGTCACCAAACCATTTTTCTGCCAATTCCCTTACCCTTTCGGTCGATACATTTCCTGCCACCACCAGTATGGCATTGCAGGGAGTATAGTGCTTGAAGAAAAAACGCTTTACGTCTTCAAGCTGTGCATTTTCGACATGTGAAAGTTCCTTGCCGATGGTCATCCACCGGTAGGGATGTGTCTTGAAAGCCAACTCACGCATGGTATGCCAAACATCGCCATAAGGCTTGTTGATATAGTGCTCCTTGAACTCTTCGCAGACCACTTTTCGTTGCACATCCAGGCTTTTTTTGCTGAAGGCAAGGCTCAGCATGCGGTCGCTCTCCAACCAAAAAGCGGTTTCCAGGTTTTCGGAAGGAAGTTGGCAATAATAGTTGGTAAGGTCATTGGTGGTATAGGCATTGTTCTCACCACCTGCAACCTGCAGGGGATCATCATAATCAGGGATGTTCACCGACCCCCCGAACATCAGGTGTTCAAACAAATGGGCAAATCCCGTTTGTTGCTCGTCTTCATCCCTTGCACCTACATCATACAACACATTCACCACCGCCATGGGTGTGCTTTGGTCGGTATGCACCAATACTTTCAATCCGTTGTCCAATATGAATCTTTCAAACTTCACCATAACACAAATGTAATCAATACATTAGAATATGCTTATCGGCTTCATGGAGAGCATCATCGGCATCCCATCCCTGATGACCAAAAAACGCAGTTTTTGACCAAGCGTTTGCATGATCGTTTTGTAGACCTGGATGTTGTTGCTGGTATTGTTGTTGATGGCAACAACCACGTCATCCCTTTTGAAGCCGGCCTTTTCAGCAGGCGACCCGGACACTACATCGTCTACAATGATCCTGTTATCGATAAAATAGATCGAAAGACCACTGTAGGCATAATCAAAGACGTCCTTGAAATGAACATTTGGAAGGATATGAACCTGCTGCTTCGCATAGTTAAAAGTGATATTGAACCTGCGCAGGATATCGTTGCCCAACAGTCCGCCCACGTAAGGATAGTTGGTCACATTGTATTCATCCTTGAAAAGAAAGGTTGGCACATGCCTGAAGCGGTAAGGACCCACCCTGACCTCCTTAACTGTTGTCAGGCGCATGCTCATCTTCCCCCCAACACCTTCGGCCTGTGTAACCACCGGTGGTTTTCTTTTTTTCCTCAACACTGCGCTGTCGTTGATATAGCTTTCAGAAAGCAGGAAATTCAACCCAGCACCGGTGTCCAAATAAAACCGCTGCACAAATTTTCGGCTGTCAGTGAACTGAAGCGACTGCATGGGGAGGCCTGTGAACATGGGAGTCAACACCACCCCTGAAGAAGGATAACTATATTCTCCCTTTGAAAAAACATTGATCTGGAGAAAATCATAATTGATGTTGACAATATACCTGCTGAAAAAACTGTACCCGATGATGCCGTCAATCTTTATGCCATACACACTGGTTAGGATAGAATAATCGTTGACATGAAAATTCAGGCTGTCCACTTGCAGACCCGGAAGTTTCAAACTTGCATTGTTGTAAAAAGAGACCTTTCGAATACCACCAATCCCCTTAATGGTTCTCTCTGAAGGACTAACTGGAATGGCGAGCTCCTCTACAGTGGAAGAATCCAGCGAAATGCCGCCACTTCCTGTATCAAGGATAAAATTGAGGCTGTCAGGATAATGATTGACCGCCGCTTTCACCAAAACAACCCCTCCGTTCAACATCACGAAAGAAAATGAGCTGATGAAGCGGGAGGGCGGTTCAACAAACAACTCTTGTGATTGCAGTTGCACAGGGCATGAGGCCAACAGTGTCAAAACAAATATGAAATTGATCCGCCTCATTTAGTCCGAATTTAAACCATTGTTGCCCTAACTTTGTTGCCTTGATGATGAATTACATGAATGATCTCAATGGATTGTACGAAAAAGCACTGAACCTGGAGTTCCTTAGCGCTGAAGAGGGACTTTTCCTGTTCAAGGAAGCGCCACTGACCAACCTGATGCATGTGGCGGACGAACTCAGAAAGAAGCAGGTGCCACATGGAAAAGTAAGCTGGCAGATCGACCGCAACGTGAATACCACCAACGTGTGCATCGCGAATTGCAAGTTCTGCAATTTCTACCGCATCCCAGGACATGCAGAGGCTTATATCACCACCATGGACACCTACCGGGAAAAAATCCGCGAAACCCTCAAGTGGGGCGGGGATCAATTGCTGCTGCAAGGTGGCCACCATCCTGATCTTGGGCTAAAATACTATACCGATACCTTCAGCGCCATCAAGGCTGAGTTCCCAGAAATAAGGTTGCATACCCTCGGGCCACCTGAGGTAGCGCATATTGCCAAACTTGAAAAAATGACCCACCGTGAAGTGTTGTCCGCATTGAAAGCGGCTGGCATGGACTCCCTGCCTGGTGCAGGTGCAGAGATCCTGGTGGACAGGGTCAGAAGATTGGTCAGCAATGGGAAATGCGGCGCACAGGAATGGTTGGATGTGATGGCAGAAGCCCATCAGCTCAACATCACCACATCTGCCACCATGATGTTTGGGCATGTTGAAACACTGGAAGAGCGCTTTGAGCACCTGATCAAAATCCGTGAGGTTCAGTCGAGAAAGCCTGAAACAGCAAATGGATTCCTGGCCTTCATTCCATGGACATTCCAGGATGTTGATACCCTTTTGACCAAGATCCGTGGGGTACAAAACCTCACCACAGGAGAGGAATACATCAGGATGGTTTCCATCAGCCGCATCATGTTGCCGAATGTCAAGAACATCCAGGCTTCCTGGCTTACTGTGGGCAAAAAAATTGCCCAAACCTGCTTACACGCTGGTGCCAATGATTTCGGAAGCATCATGTTGGAAGAAAACGTGGTCAGTGCTGCAGGGGCTCCGCACCGGTTCACGTATAAATCCATGCAGGATGCTATCCGCGAAGCAGGATTTGAACCACAGCTCCGCAACCAGGAGTACCAATGGCGCGAAATGCCTTCCAATATTGAAGAACAGGTGATCAATTATTAGTACAATGGTCGTAAGTTGTAGGCATAAACAACATGCTTCCTCCAAGGATATACAACATACAAGATTGTGCCATCACCATTGAGTTCTCCCAGGAAATCAATGAGGCAACAAACATGCGCGTCATTGCCTTGCAGCATGCCATTGAGTCCAGTCCCATCAAGGGTTTCATTGAGGCGGTACCTGCATATGGCAGCTTGACGGTATATTTCACTGAAGAGGTTTCTGTGGCAGCAGTTCGTTCTTGGCTTTCCAAATGGATTGACGATGTTCCCAACAACAATCATTCGATGCTCCCCATGGAACATAGCAAACAGGTTACCATACCTGTCTGCTATGACACTTTGCTCGGCCTGGATCTTCCATGGGTTGCAGACCACTTGAACATGTCCATGGAAAACATCATTGCATTGCATGCTTCCATAGTATACCGGGTTTACATGATTGGCTTTGTTCCGGGATTTCCTTATTTGGGAACATTGCCCAATGCCTTGGAGGTGCCCAGAAAACAAACCCCTTCCATGAAAACTCCTGCAGGAAGCGTGGCCATCGCTGGAAAACAAACAGGAATATATCCGGCTGAAGTGCCCGGCGGTTGGCAAGTGATTGGAAGAACACCCCTGAAGATGTTCGATCCATCTGCATCACCCTGCAGTTTTTTGAATGCCGGAGACACGGTTCAATTCAAGCCCATCACCATGGAAGCATTCAACCAATATTCATGAGCATCACCATCCTCAAACCCGGCATGATGAGCAGTGTCCAAGACCTTGGCAGGTGGGGCTCCCAGCAGTTTGGTGTTCCCATCGGTGGTGCAATGGACAAGGTTTCTGCAACAATGGCCAATCTCATTTGTGGCAATGATGAAAATGAGGCAACGGTTGAAATGACCTTGCATGGCACGTCCTTCATGTTCAACGAAGCAGCCTTTTGTGCAATTGTGGGTGGCGGCTGTCAAGCATTTGCAGGCGATGTGGCACTTCCCTTCAATCGATTGCTTTGGATTCCTGCCTTCAGCACCATCAGCACAATTGCAAGTGCGCAGGGTTGCAGGTCATATCTTGCAGTCAGTGGTGGATTCAACATTAAAAAAGTCATGGGAAGCGCATCAACCTATGTGCCTTCTGGGATTGGAGGCATACATGGAAGGACCCTGGTTGGTGGAGACCTGTTACCCTTCAAGCGTGAACAGCATGTGCAAGCCGCGTTAACTTTAAAAATGCTTCCCAGCGGAATAGGCATCTCCCACTGGCATACTGCAAATCGAATTCCAGCTTTACCAGGTGTTACAACAGTACACGCCATCGAAGGGCCTGAGTTTGATCGCTTCCAGGTCAAAGCGCAAAAAAATATTTTCAGCTCCGTGCTCACCATTTCATCCCGTTCCAACAGGATGGGGTATCGGCTGGATGGAAATAAATTTACACTCGAACAAAAATTCGAAATGGTCTCAACCCCTGTAACGGCAGGCATTGTGCAAGTTACACACGAAGGCGACCCCATCATCCTGATGGCAGATGCACAAACCACTGGAGGATATCCACGCATTGCAAGGGTCTGTACTGCAGATATCCCATTGCTGGCACAAATGCGACCAGGGCAAATGATTCAGTTCAGTGCAATTGGGGAAGAGGAAAGCCTGCTTCGTTACAAGAAAATCCTTGAAGGCTTGATGATGTTGAAAACAGGATTGAAAAGTTGAATGCGTTGTTGGGATGAAATATAGGTTTTCATCACATGGTGCCGCATCGATTTAAAGCAACTGACCTTCATCTTTATTTCGCCTCTTCCCTGATATACTTTGCCCTTTCCCTTGAGTCTGGATGTGTGCTGATCCAGGAAAGGTTGCCCAATGCACCATCTTTTTCCCCAAGACGATACAGAAAATCTGCAAAGCCGTTTGCACTGATGCCCGTTTTTTTGAGGTACTCAACGGCTTTCACATCAGCATCTTTCTCAAGTTTTCTGTCATAGGCGGTGGATGACAACATGCCCAATACCTGTTTGATGGCCTCGCCTCCTGCCTCTCCGGTCGTGAGGTTGATCAAGACGGTATAGCCCAATTGCTTGAGCAATTTTTTCATGACATGTGACAGTTCCATGTGTGCAATTTCATGTGCCAGCACACCGCTGAGTTCATCATTGTTTTTTACTGCATTGATCAACCCGGTATGCACCACCAGATGGTTGTCGGGCATCGCGAATGCGTTGACTTCATTGTCGCCCATGATATGCACTTTGATTTTTTTTCTGTTGATGCCATTGCTTTTGCACAATGCAGTAACCAAACTGTCTACGCGGTTGTATTCGCTTCCCGCTTCAACAGATTGCTCCTTCATCCCCTCCCATACGATATCACCAACTTTTTTCTCCAATGCATCCGACATTTTTTCAATGCGAAACAACTTCATCCAATCCACACGGCTGACCAGCAGGTACACGCCCGTGATCAGGAGCAGGAGAACAATTGCCTGTACAAGTGTTTTTTTCATATCAGGGTTTGCACATGATTTGGGTGAGAGGACCATAAAAATACCATGAAACATGCATGCCTTTTCTGGTTTTGATGGCAGCTGAAATGGTCATGGCCAATTCAAGAACATTGAAAACAAAAACAGTTATGATATAGGCCAGGTAAGGATTAGAAACATGTTCATCTTCCATGACCAAAACCGACACCGTCCACCAGAATCCAGTGCTGTTTACAATGAAAAGGCTGAACTGCGAGAGCAATGCCTGTGTGCAATGCCACCTGACAAAATATCCCGACTTTCTGTTGGCAATATAAAATAGCAGTGTGGCCAGCAAATTGATGATGGGCAATGGAAATCCAACCATGATGGCGACGAGCGACATCAGGTAGCTGTTCGAAGCCTTCTCTGCTTCCGCTTCTTCAGGGTGATATGGAAATGTTGAGGCCATGTTCATACACCTTTGTAAATGTTCCAGCACCAATTGATCAGGATCAGGAACACCAAGGGCCAGGCCATCTTTTTTTGAATGATGTTCCTTTCAATGGTTGCATAAAAACCATGAAAGCTATTTTTCCCGAGTACAAGATCGTAGACCAACCAAAATGGAAAGATGATCAATGCAAGCAGCAGAAAAAACCCCAAGGGATTCCACAAAAAACCCTGCAGAAAGTTTCCATGGAGGAATGCAAGCATTGACCTTGTTGCACCACAGGATGGACAGGGAAGTCCTGTTGCCTTTTTGAACAAGCAAACGGGGCCAACCCATCCCAACAACCTGTCGTCCAAATGCATCATGAGCCAGGAATATCCTGCTGCACAAAAAAGCAGTATCAACAGATAGAGGCTTTTTCTACTGATTCCCATCAATACAACAACTGCTGAAATTTGGCAAAATTTTTCTCTCTGGTTGCACCCATGATCAGGAACAAATCTACCAGCGCCCAAATGCCAAGTCCTCCGCAGGTCAGTAATTTTCCGATACCAAGTCCGGTATCACCAATCATGAAACGATCAATGCCCAACGCTCCCGCAAGGATTGAAACAATGATACTGGTCGTGGGGTCCTTGAACTGTAGGGTTTGGACCAATGACCATTTTGAGTCATCCATGGCAAGCAACTGCTCCCTGATGTAGATCAATTGGTTGCTTTCAAAAAACTTTCCATTGCTTAAAATAAACATGTCCACCTTGTTCGAATCCATTTGTTTCGTTATTTGTATTGTATGATGTTTGTTCAACCTCCCAGCCTTCGGTTTACCAACATGAGGTTGGCTGGCTAGTTAAGCCTTTGCTATGCCCTCGTCAACTTAATTGGTGTCGTCCTGTCTGCATTCCACTGACACACATAGATGCTTTGGTCATCATCGATACAAACATCGTGTCCGTGTTTGAAAACCCTTGATTCGTGCTGGAATGTTTGTTGTAAAATTCCGTTTTTAAATACAGGAGCCGTGCCACCCGGGCTGGCCAATACTTTGTAATTGGTATCCAGGATGGTAAGGAATCCTGTTGCGTTTTGCTTTTTGCCTTCCGCGTCTTTTGACCAACATACCCCTGCATAAAGGTGCTGCCCGTGAATCACAGGCCTGCATACATACATACCGGGCGTATCAATGCGCTTGATGAATTTGCCATCCAGCGTAAACACCTTGAAACAACATTCCTCCCTTGAAGTGCAAATCAAAACAGGATTGTTTTTGTCTCGGTTGTCTACCACAACACCATGCGCACAATAGAGGTTGTGTTCTTTGTTTTCGTTGTTGCGTCCGCCAAACTTCCTGATGAACCTGCCCCTGCTGTCAAATTGGATGATATAATCAGATCCGTATCCATCGGCCACATAAATATCTCCATTGGGAGCAACTGCAGTTTCTGTTGGACGGTATGCTTCCTCATCCTTGTAGGCTCCGATGGTATGGGGCTGTGCCAGTGAAAAAACAATCCTTCCCTTGAGGTCAGTCTTTACGACATTTCCAGGCTGTGCTTTTGATTTGCCAGAAAGATCCTTGTAAAAACCATTGTCCACAATCAATAGAAAATCCTCATCGTTTTCCTTGCTGATGGTAAGCCCATGCCCTGCAGGGAATGAGGTTCCCCATGCATCCAGCAACTGACCCGACTTGTCAAAAACAAGGATGTTGTTGTGGATGTCATCGCCAATCATGATGAGACGACCCTTGCTGTCCTGTACCATTTCATGGCAGTTGATTACCGGGTGGGTGCTGGCACTGATTTTGGCCCATCCCTTGTCCACCTTGTACGTGAATCCATTGTGTCCGATGATCAACTCTTCGGGTTGCCTGTTCTTGTCAACAATAGAAAAGGCAAATGACTTACTGGCCAGCAATCCTGCGGATGCAAATGCTGTTGACCTGAGGAAGGTTCTTCTATTTTTCATTCGATGAATTTAGGTAAAAAAAGGGAATTGTTATTTGAACTACATTTGAAATATGCTTGGGAAAATTGACCTCAACTGCGATATGGGCGAAGGCTTTGCAAATGATGCACTGATCATGCCCTTGATCAGTTCAGCCAACATTGCCTGTGGATTTCATGCCGGTGGAGGAGCGCTGATGCACCAAACCATTCGCCTGGCCATGCAGCACCATGTTGCCATCGGCGCACATCCTTCCTTCAACGACCGGGAAGGCTTTGGGAGAAGAATATTACAATTGCCGACCACAGCAATTCATAGGATGGTCAGCGATCAAATCGACCTGATGATGAAAGCCACTGCAGCTGAAGGGGGAAAACTTTCTCATGTCAAGCCACATGGTGCACTCTACAACATGGCGGCAAACGAACTGCCGGTGGCCGATGCCATTTCCAGGGCAATACAAGAGATCGATGATACCCTGATTGTTTACGGATTGCCAGATAGTGCCTCCGAATCATCCGCAAAAGCACACGGGTTGCGGTTTTACAAAGAAGTTTTTTCTGACAGGACTTATACAAATGAAGGAAAACTGACACCACGCGAGGAACCCCATGCCATGATTGAAACAGCTGTGCAAAGCCTTGAGCAGGTCCTGAAGGTCATCCTCCACGAAACCATAAAGTCCACCGGCGGACATGAAATTTCAGTGAAGGCAGATACCATTTGCATCCATGGGGATGGAGAACATGCCCTGGCATTTGCGCAGCTGATCAATACAACCCTGGTTAAACATGGCATAGCCATCAAACAATGAAAACAAAACTGTCACGGCTCAGCCATTCACCCGTCATCGCCGCAGCCTTTCTGATGGCCACTTCAGCAATTGGGCCAGGCTTTCTCACCCAAACCGCTGTTTTCACCAATACCTTGCTGGCAAGCTTTGGCTTCGTGATCCTGATTTCAATCATTTTGGACATCGGTGCACAAATGAACATCTGGAAAATACTTGGTGCATCCGGATTGCATGCGCAGGAACTGGCCAACAAAGTCTTTCCCGGTGCAGGCTACTTTCTCACCCTCCTGATTGTGGTGGGAGGGCTGGCATTCAATACTGGAAATCTTGCAGGGGCAGGTCTGGGGCTGAATGTACTCACTGGTTGGCGTACAGAAACAGGAGCGGTAACCAGTGCAGCAATCGCTATCCTGATTTTTGTCAACAAGCAGTCGTTAAAGTGGATGGACATGTTTGCAAAGGCATTGGGGCTGGCGATGATCCTCCTGACCCTTTACGTGGTCTTTGTGGCTGCTCCGCCCATCGGAGATGCCATCCACAAGACCTTTGTTCCAGACAATATTGATGTTATCGCCATCATCACCCTGGTGGGCGGTACTGTTGGCGGGTATATCAGTTTTGCAGGGGCCCATCGCCTGATTGACGCAGGCCTGACCGGACCAGCACATACCAGGGAGGTGAGCCGCTCCGCCGTCTCGGCCATCCTGCTGGCCTCTGTCATGCGGATACTCCTTTTCCTGGCTGCATTGGGCGTGGTCTCAAAAGGGCTGTCCCTGGACAGCAGCAATCCTGCTGCATCTGTTTTTCAGTTGGCGGCAGGAAGGGTTGGTTACATGATATTTGGAATCGTCATGTGGAGTGCAGCCATCACCTCTGTGGTGGGATCCGCCTACACTTCCATCTCTTTTTTTCGCTCCTTTCATCCAATCTTTGAAAAAAATGAAAAGCCGATGCTGGTGGGTTTTGTGCTGATTGCATTGCTGGTATTCATCACCATAGGAAAGCCCGTGAAAACACTGGTCGTGGTGGGCGCCTTGAACGGATGCATCCTCCCGGTGGCGCTGGGTCTGATCCTGCTGGCAGCATCCAACAAAAAAATAGTAGGGGAGTATAAGCATCCCCTGTTCCTGAAAATATTTGGTCTTGTTGTAGTGCTCGCCACCTTGTACCTCAGTGTAAAAACAATCTCCGGTCTCTGATGCATCCTCCATCATGTTTAGGATGGATGTATCGGTTAGCTGAAGAGGTATTCCACATCCTCTCTTGACAGCGTTTTCACAAAACCATCGTCATCAGACACAAGGTCTTTTGCAAGGGCGCGCTTTTTGTCTTGGAGCTGCAGGATTTTGTCTTCAATGGTGTCCTTGCAGATCATGCGGTAAGCAAAAATGTTCTTGGTTTGTCCGATACGGTGTGTACGGTCAATGGCCTGTTGTTCAACTGCTGGATTCCACCAGGGGTCAACTATGTACACATAGTCTGCTGCAGTAAGGTTGAGGCCCACACCACCCGCCTTGAGCGAAATCAGGAACACGCGCACCTCGTCGTCCTTTTGGAAACGCTGGATTGCTTTTTCCCTGTCAACCGCAGAGGTACTTCCATCAAAATACTCAAATTTTACCCCCAGTGCAGTAAGTTTTTCCCTGATCAATCCCAGCATGCCGAGGAACTGGGAAAATACCAGTGCCTTGTGGTTGCCAATGTTTTCAGTGATCTCCCTGGACAATTCATCCAGCTTGACCGATGCGTTCGGCATCTGTTCGTTCTCGTTCATGATGGCAGGTGAATCACAGATCTGGCGAAGCTTCATCAAGCCCTGCAAGATGGTCAGCTGTGATTTTTGGATGCCCTGTTCCTTGATCACACCCAGGATCTTGTCGCGGTAATCGTTCCTGTATGCATCGTAAATGTTGCGCTGCTCCTCTTCCATTTCACAGAACAGGATGGTCTCTGTCTTTTCGGGAAGGTCTTTTGCCACCTGCTCCTTGGTGCGCCTGAGGATAAAGGGGAAAAGCAGTTTTTTCAAGTGTTCCTTGTGTTCCTTTTCACCAAACTTGTCGATGGGTGTTGCAAACTCATTCCTGAAATATTCTACGCTGCCGAGCATGCCCGGATTCAGGAAGTTCATCTGCGCATAGATATCGAAGGTATTGTTCTGCAGCGGGGTACCGCTCATGCAAAGCCTGTTTTTTGCATTCAGCAAACAGGCTGCCTTGGTTACCTTGCTTTGCGGATTCTTGATGGCCTGTGATTCATCCAAAACGATATAATCAAAATTGGTTTCAAGCATGAACTTGATATCACTCCTGAGTGTCCCGTAGGTGGTGATGACCACATCATGTTCTTCAAATATTTTTTTATCGCGGATTCTTTCGCCACCATGGTGGATGCGATAGGTTAAATTCGGTGTGAACTTCCTGATCTCATTCTCCCAGTTGAACATCAGTGTTGTCGGACATACCACGATGGCCGTCATGGTCTTGTTGTTTTCGCGGTACAACTGTAGGGAAGAAAGTGCCTGGATGGTTTTACCAAGACCCATGTCATCGGCCAGAATACCTCCCCAGCCCACTTCCGTGAGGTAGTTGAGCCAGTGATAACCCGCCACCTGGTATGGACGAAGAATTTCTGCGAGTTGCTTCGGCGGATCAATCTCATTGATCCTGTTGAACGACCTGAGCCTTTCGTACTTTTCTTCCAGCTTAATCATCACCTCGGTTTCATCGATGTTGTTGTAGAGTTCATCAATGACACTGAGGTGGTATTTCGAAAGCCTGAGTTGGTCTGTTTTTCCTTCGCCAACACGGAAGAGCAGCGAATATTTTTTAAGCCACTCATCGGGCAGGATACCCAGCGTACCATCGTTCAACTGAACAATCTGCTGCTTGTTGTTGAGCGCGCGCTTGATTTCTTCGATGGATACCTTTTGGTCTCCAAAAATAATTTCCACTTTTGCATCGAACCAATCCACCCCATTGCTGATCTGGATCCTTGTCTGTGGTTTTGCAGTATTGAAACGGTAGTTTTTCAAGACCTCAAAGCCAACAACAGGAACTTGGTATTCTTTCATCGCATCCACAAAAAGAAAGAACCAGTTGTTCTTGAGCACCTCAGTACCCCTGAGCACCAGGTTGAAACTGTTTTCTGTTGGGATGAAATTGGAATGCAGCGAAGCAAGTTGCCTGACAAATTCCCTTTCCTTTTCCAGGTCTCTTCTGATCATCTTGATCTTGCCATTTTCTGGCAGGAAAATGGTTTCCTTGTCGGAATATTTCACTTCATATCCCTGATACAGAAACATGGGTGTGAAAACGAGGTATTCATTCTTTTCCTGCAGTTGCAGCCTGGTTTCCGGTTCACCATTGAAAAGTTCTGTCATCAATGACTTGTCAAAATCAACCTTGTATTTTCTTGCAAATGGCAGCACTTCCCTTTCAAGGAATTCAGGCCATTGTGAAAGTGCAACTTTTCTGTTTCTTTCCGGAAGGAATGCTGTGATGGCTTCAAGGTCTTCCAAAGAATTCCAGCAGTAGAACTTGTCGTTGAACAGCGCCACCAATGAGGAAGACCATTCGTTGGCAGAGAGTTCAATGTCCCACTCCTCAACATATGCCACGGGCGTAATGGTGGCCTGTTTCTTTTCAAGCGCCACCTGCAAACCGGGCCTCATCTTTCCGCTTCCAATGCCAGATTTGACCAGGTTGGCAGTGGTGAAAGGCTTTCCAGGAGAGAGTTTCATGAACAAGGTGCGGTCTGCATTGTCTGCAAACATCTTGACAATTTTGGGGTGCAGATACTCATCCATCAACAATGTTGTTTCCGCGGGAAGCCCCTCCTCTTCAGAGTAAATGATGTTTTCCCAGATGCCAGAGAAAGGGGAGTTCCTGCTTACATATTTATCGATTTCAGCACGCTGCAATTTTCTCACCGCATTCATCAGGGTGATGTCTTCCGGCACCAAATCTGTGGTGGGTACATATTTGGAAAGGTCAATGTGCTCAACTTTTCCCAAGAACTCCATGTTTTCCTGGTCAAACTCACCGCTGACCAGCTCAACGTTGAAACCCGGATATTTTCCAGGCGTTTCTATGAACACCACACCAATCCTTTGGGATGAAAACACGGGCTCAGTCACAGCATTGACCACCTCAGCCTTTTCCTCTTTTCGTTGAACCACGGATTTTTCTTCCGGAACAGGCATGGTTACCCGCTTCACCGTAGGATCAAGGACCCTCAAGAAAGGCTTGCCATCCTTATAGGTAAATTCAAATTTCTTCTGCCAATCGGGCTCATTCATGCTGTAGCCATAAATACCAAGCAACTTGTTCTTTTCTTTGTCCCAGTTGCGAATCGTATCAAAATACAGGTTGCCAAAGGCATTCAAGAGCTGAAGGAACAGCGCAGTCTTGTGCACACAAAGCGGATGGTTTTCCTCCGTGCACTTGCAAGATGTATCGAAATTGCGCTCCTCGTTTCTTTGGATGACCATGGGAAATGCTTCTCCATTGATCTCAATCATGGCTTCCACCCGCTCATCTTTTGCGCTGGTAATTGTGGCTTTTGTAGATCGAAGAATCACTTCTGCCTTTTCGCAAACTTCCTGTGTGGCCAGCATGCGAATGGTGCGCAGCTCGATTTGTTTCATCTTGATGACTGTATGCCGCTGGTCGTATTTGATGGCATTGTCGCCAATCATGTTCTTGTCTACCAGATCCTGCAGTTGCAACAATGCAGCGGCCTCGTGTCTGCAGATGTCACCAAGGTTGTAAGGGCAGGAACAGCGCAATGCCATGGCACGCGGATCCTTGTATTTCTGTACATGAACCTTGTAAAAGGTACTGTAGTTGTCGTCTTTGACCCTGAAACTTACTGCACCGAGCAGGTCGTCGTATTCAATGAATTCAACGTATCCTATCGCATGAATTTTTTTCCCGCGACGGATGACTTCATCCGTTCCATTGTTGTAAATGAATTTCAGTAAATGCGATAATGACATGAACGGTAAAGGTTAATCTGCGAATTTAATGCAAAAGAACCCTATTCTTATCGGTTGTGAACTATAAATTAGAAAGCCCGAAAAACAAGAAAAATATGGTGAAAATTCCGTAAATTTGCGCCTTTTTTCATGCTCCTCATGGAGCCATGGGTCATCCTTCTAGGACCAACCTGTCGCCCCTGAAAACGGGAAGCACATTGGCCACATCAGCAGAAAGACAATAGCGAATATCTTTTTCCAGACCATAGTTCATCAGGCGATGGTAGTGTGTTGCGCCGCGGCGTTCCATGAAACCGAACCTGTCCTCGCCGGCTTCCAAAAAAAGGCTTTCCGCCATTTTGGTTGCATCGCAATGCATGTCAAAACATGACTTGATCCTGTTGATGACAGCACCAGCAAACATGGTGTCTTCCATGTTGATCCTGTCTTTCCAGGCAGAACAACCAAGCAATACATCCTTCCCCGATGCAATCAAATGATCACATACTGCAGAAAGGTTGGGAAAAGACCCGGTAATGATTTCAGGCGCTCCACTGTCAAGCGCCATGTGCAAGAGCTTGGTTCCATTGGTGGTGGTCAACACCAATAATTTGTTCTCAATAAATGACCTGGGATATTCAAATGGTGAATTGCCGTGTTTCAATCCTTCAGCAACCCTGCCATCTCGCTCTCCGGCAGTGATGCCGTTGAGTTCTGCGCCCAACTCAATGCAACGTGGAACAGTAGCCACCGGTACTACAGCCTCGGCGCCGTTGTACAATGCAGTTGCAATGGTGGATGTGGCCCTCAATACATCGATGATCACCACAACACTGTTGCTGATGTCATAAAGGTTCAACAAGGCCGGCGATAAAGATGTGAAAAGCTTTCTCTGTTGCGCGCCCATCAAGCTTATTTTACAAATGGAAGCTGAACCACAACTGCCTTGATCTGCTTGTCGCGGATATCAACAAAAATTTCAGTGCCAACGGCAGCAAATTCAGCAAGCACATAACCCATGCCGATGCCTTTGTTGAGTGTGGGAGATTGTGTACCTGAGGTAACACGACCAAGCAGGTTTCCTTCGGCATCCCTGATCATGTAATCATGGCGCGGGATTCCGCGTTCAATCATTTCAAAACCCACCAGCTTTTTTTCAACACCCGTTTCCTTTTGTTTTTTCAGGAAAGTTGAGGAAGTGAAGTCTTTTGTAAATTTTGTGATCCATCCCAGCCCGGCCTCCAGTGGCGTAGAATAGTCATCTATATCGTTTCCATAAAGGCAATATCCTTTTTCCAACCGCAAGGTATCGCGCGCACCCAAGCCCACGGGCTTTATGCCTGCTGTCGCTCCGGCTTCAAAAATCGCATTCCAAATTTTGACGGCATTGTCTCCCTCGTTCTCAAAATAAATCTCAACACCACCCGCACCGGTGTAGCCGGTTGCACTCACCAATACATTTTCAACGCCAGCAAATTTGCCCTTTGAAAAGGTATAGTATTTCATGTTGAGGATGTCCATCTCGGTGAGGGGCTGCAATATTTTCGTGGCATTGGGACCTTGAATGGCCAAGAGGCAGGTCTTGTCGGAAATGTTGTGCATTTCAACCTTCCCCTGATTGAATTCCTGAATCCAATCCCAGTCTTTTTTGATGTTGGAAGCATTCACCACCAACATATAGACCTTGTTTTGTTCTACACAATAGACCAACATGTCATCAACAATTCCCCCGTTTTGGTTGAGGATGCAGCTGTACTGGGCCTGTCCATTGATGAGTTTTGAAGCATCATTGGAGCTGATCTGCTGAATCAGTGCCAAGGCATTCTCACCCTTCAGGATGAACTCACCCATATGGCTTACATCAAATACACCCACATTGTTGCGCACCGCATGGTGCTCGTCATTGATGCCGGTATAGGAGATGGGCATGTTGTATCCCGCGAACTCGGCCATTTTTGCGCCAAGGGCCTGATGAAGATGGGTGAAGGGAGTCGATTTCATGGGGGCAAAGATAATTCTATCTCCCCATCTTCAACAAATTCATGGCGCCAAAGAAAAATCTTGCCCTAGGGGATGAAACACCAGCCGCATCCGCATCCTCCTCATCAGCCATGGCGGTGGTATTGATCTTGACATTGACTGTGGTATCTCCGTTTTTGATCTTCATGTCCATCTCTTCAATCTTGTTGTTTTCTTTTTCAATTTCTTCTTTCATTTGCTGGATCTTGTCCATCAGCTCCCTCTTATCGGAATCACCTTCATCCTTGAACTTCTTTTCAATACCAGTTTCTTTCATGATGTACCAAACCCCGTTTGTCCAGATATTGTCTTCATCATCATCATCTACATTGATGGACAAACCATTTGCACCACCCCTGACGGAATACCAGTTTAAGTAATGGGCCTTTTCGTCCACATAAATTTCCTTGCCAACAGGCACTTCAATTTTCACGATCACCTGCTGGTTGTGAAACTTGTTTTGGGTAGTGATGGGAAAAGCACTTGGAATACTGAGGATGCTGTCGTATTGTTCAACCGCATAGGATATTTGCTCAGCGATGATTTCAGCATTCCTGGGTGAGGAAGACCTTGCACGCTTGATGAGCGTAACATGGAAACTGTCATCCCGGCTTTTCTCCAGTTTGATGCGGATGTTCTTGAGCAACAAGCTGTCCTCATTTACTGAAAGCATTACATCGGATGACCTGTAGCGATCCTGGTCATCATTGTCTTCCCAATCCAAATCCAGGGGATAGTACTTTCCTTCGGGATCCTTAAACTCCACTTTCAACCTGCCTGAAGATGGTTGAACAATGTCAATGGCTGAGGAAATTTGGCCCGGGCGTTTGAATTCTTTTGAAACGGTAGCCACCAACATGACCAGCGAAACCCAACCGAGTGCCCAGAGTACGCCAAAGGTCAATGCGATATAAGGACTTTTGAATGTTGATCCAGCAATCCTTCTGACCAGCCATTGCACCAATGCAACGATGGGAACAGCAACAAAGAGAATGAGGGTTGCCCAGGCATAGGTCTGGATCTGGGAGCTGTTCACTGCATAATCCTTGAGCGGAAGGAGCATGTTGAATCCCGCAAACAAGGCCACCAACCCTGCAATCATTCCTATGGCAATCACACCCAAAAAGAAGAAAATAAAAAACTTGATTACTCCAACGATAAACCTCCCAAAGCCTCCTCCAGTGCGCCTTATGGCAGGTCCTGCCTCGCCTGCAAAACGCTGGGCGGTGTCTTTTGCTTCCTGACCAAACTCATTGGCCTTTGTTGAAAAGTCCTGTTTCCATTTGCTGGCATTCTCTGTAAAATTTTTCTTCACTCCCTGCATTTCATCCTGCACCTTGTTTTTGATGGATTCAAGATCCACCTTCTTGCCCTTCATTTCCAACTTCTCTGAAGCGGTTACCGCCTTGGGAACAACGATCCACAGGATCAGGTATATCAGGAACCAGGTTCCAAAAGGGAGGGTAAACGCCCCCCTGAAATGAACCCAATGAAACAGGCTTTCAAATGCTCCGAGGATAAAAGGCAGTGCAAAAATCAAGCGAGGGATCCAGACAGCAACATTAAAATACTGCGCAATGCCACTGGCCACACCGCCAAATACCTTCTGGTCTGCATCACGGTAAAGTTTTCTGGTAACAGCAGTATGGTTCATAAAGCGTTCTGGCAGAATTGCCCAAAGCACTATATAAAATACCAGGCCAAATCCAAATGATCCTACGGCCAGCATGGCAAACAAGACACGCACAATGGTCGTATCAATCCTCAAATATGCTCCGAGTCCGCTGCAAACACCGCCCAGTATTTTCTCGTTGCTGTTTCTGTACAGTGAGCCGCGGGGCTCGTTAGAGGAGGTTGAAGGAGTTGAAGCGGTTGAAGAATAATTGTCTTCAATGGTAACATCATCAAACTGCTCCGGTCTGCCAATGCTTGAAATGATGGCAGCAACATGGGCCTGGCTGATGAATGCAGACGGTCCGGATTTGAGTTTTTCGCTGAACAATTCTGCAATGCGGTTCTCGATGTCATTGATGATTTCCTCTTTTCCTTCCTCGTTGGCAAAATGATTGCGGAGGCTTTCAATGTATTGTTTCAATTCTTCATATGCCGGTTCCTCAATGGGAATTACCCGGCCCTGGAAATTGATATTGATTACTTTGTTCATGGTAATAGATTGTACGTTAAGGTTGATGGATGTTGTTGAAGGATTTACAATGATGGTGAAGCTTGATCATATTGAAGTTTTACAATGATGCTTAGACTTGATCAGTTGGGGGATGATTGTTTTCATCAGTTGAACTGATTTCGGTATCGATTGGTTGCTCAGGTTGCACTTGAACTTCCGTCTTGCCTTCAACCGCTTCAACCTTCCCCTCTTCAACCCCTTCAAGCTTTTTATTTCCAATTACCCGTTCAACAGAATCACTCATTTCCCTCCAGGTGTTCTCCAGCTCCTTGTAAAAAGCTGCGCCCTTCTCCGTCAATGAAAAATACTTGCGGGGTGGCCCGCCGGAGCTTTCCACCCAACGGTAGGCAAGCAGGTCAGCATTCTTAAGTCTTGTGAGCAAGGGATAAAGTGTTCCCTCAAGAATATTGAGGTGGGCCTTTTTCATCTCTTCGATGATATCACTGGGATAGGCCTCTTCGCGCTGGATGATGGACAGGATGCAGAATTCAAGCACCCCTTTCCGCATCTGACTTTGTGTATTTTCTATGTTCATGGTCCTGTTTTGAATGTAAAAGATTCAATAACAGGGCAAAGATATATAGTTTTACAATACTATGCAATACATAGTACTAATTTTTTAAGAGTACTTTAAAGGTATTTAACCAACAGTAGTTTTTCCTGCCTCCCGCCGATATACCGGAAGGTTTTTCCATCAAAAAAGCCGTCTTCCTCCAACATAATCCTGATCTCCTTCCCCCATTCCGGAATAAAACTGGAGGAATTGAGTTCGATAGAATAGGCGGTGTTGGGATGCAGGGGATAGTCCCCGCTGCCTGGAACACCCTGCTGCATGTCCCACATTCCGATGGTCGGGCCGGCTGCATGACCATGCAGTCCAAGCGGATGGGTGTAGATGCTGGGCACAATTCCCTCTGATTTGGCCTGCTTTATCGCAGCAAGCAACATTTCATTGCCGGTTCTGCCGGTCTTGAACTGGGAAGTCAGGATGTCTTGCAGCCTGTTGCTGACAGCAAAGGCCTTTTTGATGGATGCCGGAGCGTCGCCTTCACCAGGTTTAAGTACATAGGCATGCTGCTGAATATCTGTATTCAACCTCAGGTAGCTGATACCAAAATCTACGTGGAGCAGGTCTCCGGGCCTGACCACGTCATCTTTAGGGCGGTTTGAAAAACTTCTCAAATGCTCAAAATTGGCGGTATCATTTCTTTGAATCGCAACCGATGGATGAAACCATGTGCTGAGTCCCAATGCACTGAGTTTCTGCCTGAACCACCAAACAAGGTCATCACTGGTAGTAACCCCAGGAGTAATCACTTTTGAAGAGAACGCCTCGGCTATGATATCGTGAGAAACCTTGACCAATTGGGGATAGATTTGCATCTCACGCGGGGTCCTGCTCTCCAGCCATGCCACTGCCAGCGGCTCTGCTGACAACACCCGCGAACGCAGGGAAGCAGGCAATTTGCCCATGAAGATTTCATGATGGGTATGATCCAATCCATCTGCATGACCAAAATTTTTTGAAACATTCAATCCAATTTTTTGTGGGCTGTGTTTGCTGATGATGTCCATCAGTGCATCCCATTGATCAGGAAATTTTTGCATGTCCCAGGCGGCCTGTATTGACTCCCCTACATTGTATCGGGCAACGGCATATTTCTCCAGTTTTTTGGTCTTGAAATCAAGATAGAAAACAAGCATGGTTGTTCTTCTGGCTGACAACCAGGTAGAGGGCAGCATGGTTTTAAGGACCGGGTCTTCATTGTATTCCCGGGAGATGATGACCCACATGTCTATGCCTGTTCTCTCCATCAACTGCGGTAACAGGACGTTGAAGCGTTCATTCAGGATCTCGTCCACCACACGCGATTGCTCGCGTTCAGGCAATATTTGTGCCTGGGAAAAATGAGTCAAGAAAATGGAAACAAAGAGGATCAGGAATTTCTTTTGCATGACCCTAAAATACACAAGAAGTTGGAAGCAGCAAAAGATATGGTCGGTGCAAAATCACGGACAACAATTGTTTGAATCCATTACAACAAACGGGTATTGTAAATACAGCCAACATGCTATTTTATTTTAAAAAATGCTTTATATATTAGTGCCGGGTTTTATTCTTTACTATGACAAGCGTATATGAAATACCTTTAATTTATGCAAAAATTAAAACCAATTTATACTTTCATATTTCTCTGTTGTATTTTGACCTCTTCGGTTTCTCTCTGCCAAACAACGGTTAATCTTTCAAAATACAAAATTGATGAGCTTTCAAAAAGTTCAAAATTTAATTGTACAGCATTCAGAATTACCATCCCGATTGATCTAAACAATGATGGCAGTATTGATTTTGTAACCACAGGAGATGATATGGGGCCCTGTGGAACAAACGGTGAAATTTCTTATCTAAAGTTTTTTGTTAACAATGGGGAAGAAAGCTATACGGATCAGACAAAGTCATTCTCTTCTGATAGCTTATGGGTCATAAGGCCAAACTGGTATTTGGTAGAAGATTTTAATAATGATAATAAAAAAGATATTTTTATCACAGGAGAACATATTCATGCAAACTGGGATAAAAAATACTTGGCTGTTTATCCCTTCCTGAAACCTAATATCGATTTTGACACTTCCAATAATTTTTCGTTCTTACAGAGGAGGCATCATCTATATTTATCTCAGAAAGATGGAACATACAAGGATTCTCCCGAATTTCTTAGAGGGATGCGACTGGGGTCTACTTTTGGAATTACCGCCATTGATTATAATAAAGATGGGTATGTTGACTTAATAAATACAATTCAACAATTCAGTAACAATGACAAGCTCTATCCCAGCGGTTGGGACATTGAAATATTTCTTAATTACAAGGGTGAATATTTAAATCGAACTACGCCATTTACGGTAAGAGGCGCATTAGATCACAACAACAATACTTTCAATAAATCAAGGATTGATAGTTTGAATGGATGTGTTGAAGGCCCTGAGAATATCAAATTTCATGATGTAAATGGAGATGGTTTCTATGACATGATTTTTGCAGATCGCTCAGGAAATTCATTGTGCATGTTAAGCCAGAACAAGTACTTGGACTTATATTCTCCTATTATCAAATTTGATGATTTTGCAAAAAATGATTTGCTGACAGGCATGCCTGGTTCTTCAATTGGAGTAAGAGGGTTTTATATCACAGATATTAGAAAAAACGGCTCTACCCAACTGATTGCCCACTGGGCAAATGGTGGAGGTGATTACCAAGCTGGGAAAAAATTATACCAGCTGATCAAGGTTTTTGATATTAAAGACAAGTCAATAGTAGATGTAACTTCAAGTTACTTTGAAGGTAAAAGCAATATTGGCACTGCATATGGAAATGCGCTTCTTGAATTAATTGATATGGACAACGATGGCTATGTTGATCTTTTCCCAAAATGCTTTGATCATGATGGTATGGGGAATCAGGGATTCAACAACATGGATTCTACTGTCTATTTCAAGAATTCAAACGGAAAATTCAAGTTGGTATCGCTTGGATTAAAGTATTATTTCAAGGAATTTAAAGACATGGCAGATTCCATGAAAATTTACAAGTATGACACAATTCATAAATTTTCAATTGCCAACAACCTCATTCCAGTCAAAACGGGCAAGTCAAATAAATTAATATTTTATTCATATGCGACAGAACCAGGAATTGATGGTTATTATCTAAATCAATATCCGAACAAATATTTTTTAAATACAAAAAATAGGGTTTTCAACGATAGCTTAAAAAATTATTTTACTGGTTTTATTTTAAAACCCGACTGCAATTATCTTTCTGGGAAATTTAAAGAAGATACAAAATTATCAATGTGTGTAAATCAATCAAAAACAATTTCATCAATCGACACTTTTCCTAATATAAAGTACCAGTGGTATTATAACAACAATAAAATTGACAGTACAAAGAATAAAATTATAGCTACAAAAGATGGACAGTACAGGGTTTTGTTAAATGATGAAAACAATTGTTTTAAATTTTCAGATACCCTAAAAGTTACTGTTAACCCCTTGCCAAAGAAACCAATCTTTAATACCACAAAATATTCATTTTGTGCAAATGATAGCCTAAGGTTGACAATAATGGATATTTTAAAAAGTGATACCCTCAAATGGTACTTTGGAACAAAATCTGACCTTTCAAATGTTCCCTATAAGACATTCACCGACAGCTCGAAAGTGTACGTAACAAGAACTGACAGCTTAGGATGTATGATATCATCTGATACAATTCAAATTACAAAATACTCCATACCCTCAACTCCAACAATTTCAAGAGACACTGCAAACAATCTTGTAGCCAGCATAGATGGAATCACCTGGTTCAAAGATGGTATCAAAATTTCTGACACAACCCAGAAAATCAAACCAACATCAAACGGTATTTACTCAGCAACTACTACCCAAAATGGCTGTACAAGTGCAATTGGCCAGGGGTATTACTATCTGACCAATGCTGTAAGCAATCTTTCAATTGGCGAATATTTCAAAATATCACCAAATCCGACTACAGGTGAATTGAATATTAATTACAAGATTTCATCTTTCAAAAACGTCAATATCTCAATATTTGATATCAATGGTAAACCCATCTTCCTGAATAAAAAAATTGAATCAGGCAGTAAAATCAATATCGCGTCACTTGCAAATGGAAATTATCTCATCCAGGTAAGGGAAAGTAATGGGAAAATGATTACAAGCCAAAAGCTGATCAAGGACTAACTCCATTGCATTCTCCATCTGCTCAGTTGTCTTATGGGATTGATGGGCCAATCGAGAAAATGTCATGCAACGTCAAAAACTTTGCGATTTTCTGTGCGCATTAAATTGAAAATCCTTGAAAGTTCAATACGTACAAGGGTTTCTTGTTAAGGTTCTGTGTTGAGTGCAATTGCATTGCAACACAATTTCAACATCACTCCACAATCCTCAACTTCGCATAGTTCAGCATGATTTTCTTTTCCCCATTGAGTTTGAATTTGATGGTGGCAATGGGATTGTGGGCAGCACCTTCCATTTTCAGGACTTCTCCAAAACCAAATTTCTGGTGTTCCACCTGTTGTCCCGCCTTGAGGTCGGTGGTGTCACTGGGCCGGAAGTCCGCTGATGGCTGGTGTACAACTGGTTTGGAAACAGCTGGCTGAACAGGAAGATAGGTTGGCTTTTCAGGCTGCTTCCTTGGCTCGTTGAAATAGGTTCTGTTTTGTGGTGTGGCAGATCCTGATCCGCCCCAACCCCTCATCCGCTCTGATGCGGAAGGTCCGCCGGACGACTGGTTCCTGAATCCACCACCAGCGTAGGAGCGGTCCAAATGGTCTTCCGGCAGTTCACTGATGAACCTGCTGGGTTCATTCTGCACCACTTGTCCAAATTTATACCGTGTGTTGGCATAGCTGATCCAAAGTTTGTGCTTTGCCCGCGTAATCACCACATAAAAAAGTCTTCTTTCCTCTTCAAGCTCTTCACGGGTATTGATGCTCATGGCACTGGGGAAAAGCATTTCCTCCAGGCCCACTGCAAAAACACAGGAAAACTCCAGTCCTTTTGCAGCATGAATGGTCATCATTTTGACTGTATCGGCATGCTCATCCTTGTCGTCTGCATCCGTCAAAAGGGTAATCTGTTGCAAATATGCCGACAACAAAACATCTTCCCTCAGGGGTTTTTTTGCATCAGCATCCAGAGGAGCATTTGCCTCCACATCAGGAAATTCACTGAACAGGTCTGACGCTTGGCTGTTCCCCTGTCCCTCGTCCCCTGTCCCTCGTGCCTGGCTGTTCCCCTGTCCCTCGTCCCCTGTCCCTCGTCCCTGGCTGTCCCCCTCCAGCATCACCCCATCCTCATCAATCTGCGCACGGTTCTGCTTGTCATCAACCCACTCTTTGATGGAGTTCAAGAGTTCCTGCACATTTTCGTATCGCTGAATCCCTTCAGTACTTTTATCGTTGAAGAGCTCCCG